>Ga0187770_10001574_pt1 | contig 12229 bp, 16 predicted proteins | sample 0116_SJ02_MP02_2_FD_133154 | JGI IMG/M metagenome (GOLD analysis project Ga0187770, IMG submission 133154) | Tropical peat soil microbial communities from peatlands in Department of Meta, Colombia - 0116_SJ02_MP02_20_MG | ecosystem: Environmental > Terrestrial > Soil > Wetlands > Peat | place...
CGCCGCGGCCGCCAGTGGCTCCAGGCGGCGCTGCCCCTCCTGGCAGCCGCGGACAAGGCGGCTATCCGGGAGCTCCTCGACGCCTCCGAGCGGACCTCCCTCGCGCTCAAGCGCAAGCTCGCAGAAGCCGACTTCCCGCATACCCGGCACTACCTCCTGGGCCTCATCGAGGACGGGCTGGCCTCGCTCCGTCACCTCCTCACCACTGTCCAGATGCTCCCGCTCTGTACTGACCGGCTGGAGAGCATCTGGAGTTGGATGCCCCTCCGCCTCAAGCAGATCGGCCTTCGGTGGTCCGCACCCGGAGCGCTCAACATGCTCGCCTGCTTGCCCCGTCCATGCCCTGCATCTAGGGCGCTACGCGGAGGCTGAGGCCGTCCTTGGAGGCAAGAAGCTTTCCCAAATCTCGGTCTCGATCACCTCTCTGGACACGGTTGAGGGGCCAGCTCGATGACAGCTCTCCCGTTGGCGTCGCAAGCCCACGCGGTTTCCGCAAGGTTTGACGGGAAAGGGCCTTACCCTTTTCCGTGCACGAGAGTCATGAGGCCCGGTGAGACTCGTTCGTAGATCCACGGCTCGAGGCCGGGGGCCAGGTAGAATCGCGGCCGCAGAAGGTTGTCGTCCGGTGCTATGCAGCCTTCGGCAGCAGCGCGTTGGGCCAGGGGCGTGCCCGGATAGATGCGGACGCCAATCGTGACGCGCAACTGGTCCAGGCCAAGCGACCGGGCAAACCGCAGACTCTCTTCGACGGAGTCGCGCGTCTCCCCGGGGCCCCCAAGGAGGAGGAAGCCGATTCGCCGAATGCCATGTCTGGCAAGGAGCCAGGAGGCTTGCCGGACGTCCTGCGCATGGAAGCGCTTGTTCATGGCTTTCAAGACCGGCGCCGAGCCGCTCTCAAATCCGAGGGCCACCTCGACGCAGCCGGCATCCGCCATGGCCCGCACGAGCTTGTCTTCCACCCGATGCGGATAGAGAATACAGCGCCACCTCACCTTGGGCTGGAGCGCGCACAGATGGTCGCAGAGTTCGAGCGCATGGGGCTCCGGGACATTGAAGGAGTTGTCCACGAAGTAGAATCGCTGAAACCCTAGCCCGGCCAGGCGAGCGATGTGCTCGGCGATCGCCCGGGGTGACCGCGAGCGGATCCGACGCCCCTGAATGCGAAAGGTCGCGCAGTAGGAGCAATCATTGGGGCAGCCGCGGCGGCTTTGGACGGGGACCCAGAGATCGGGCGCCGAGGGATCCAGGGCGGCCCACAAGCTCTCGTCGGGTGAAGGCAGCGCGTCGAGCGCCGCGGCAAATGTGGGTTCCAATGCCTGGGGGAATCCGGCCGCGTGAACCCCGGGAAGGGTGCGAGGATCCGCCTGGCGGGCCAGGCAATCGAGCAAGGCTGGAAAGACGTCCTCGCCATCGCCCGCGACCCCGTAGTCGGCCCGGAGATAGGCGAGCACGGCGTCGGGGAAGAGGCTGTAGCCCGCCCCACCCAGCACGATCGGCGCTGAGGAGGTTGCACGGCATGTCTCGATGACTGTTCGCGTCTGGTCGAGGAGGAAGCGAGGATTTTGCATGTTCTGGTCGTCGATGTTGCGCACGGAGATGCCGATCACATCGGGACAGAAGGCGATGATGCGAGCTTGCACGGCGTCGCGCAGGCTTGCCTCCTGGAGGAGATCGAGAAAGGAGCAGTCGTGACCGGCTCGTCTCGCGGCTGCAGCCACGCAAGCGAGCCCGAGGGGTATCGTCGGCATGTTGAGCCGTTCAGTGTTGGCAGAGATCAAGAGGACTTTCATGCTGCTCCTCCCTCCCGAATAGGCCTCCGGTCGTAGTCTACCACCAGCACTTCAACGGTACAACCGGCCACCCACTCCCATGGTGACCGACCTAACTGGCGACCGAAGAGCAAAAGTGGTGCGAGTTCTCGCTCCAGAACGCCCGCAAGTGCCGATAAGTCGGCACAGGAGGTTGGGAGTTTCGGAAGCGTGAGGGTGCGGGTGCCAAATCTCAGCTTCGAGTCGAGGCACGGCTAGAATGGCGGAGCAGGGCGGTCGCTTACGGAAATCGTGTGCCCGGTTCGAGTTTCCTCCGGCTCCCCAAGACGACCGAATCTGGGGACCGGGAAGAACGGCTTTCAATTAGGAAGTCGTAGGGATGTGCGGGGGGATGGAGAGTTCATCCCGATTAGTAATTAGGGGACGTTGCAACCTTATTAACCTTTTCATCCCCGCCCCCACGCCAAGCCCCGCAGCCCTCGCCTCGATACGCTCGGGGCACGATTGGGGACCCGTTGCCACTCTCGTCACCTTCGAGGCATTCTGGTAATCCGGCACGTTGTTGACGGGGTGAATTATTTTCCCTCCCCCGTCCGGTCGAGCAAGACGTCTCTCAGAAGCCAATCCGGTAGCTGAGGAATACCACGGCCGAGAAGAAGACGCAGTAATAGCCGAAGTATCTCCAGCGGCCCCGTTCCAGCCAGGAGGACAGCCACCACAGCGCCACCAACCCCGCCAAGAAGCTTCCGCACATGCCCAGAATCCCCGGGAGGGTCAGGGCGGTCAGGCTGGCGCCTGTGATCACATGGACGCCGGAGGCTTTGAGGAGCCGCCGAAGCTCCAGCACGATCACGGGCGGCGTCAGGACCACCGCCAGAGCGAAGCTGAAGTCTTCCGCCAGCTCTCGGCGAATGCCACAAAACAACGCGGTGGAGATCGTGGCCCCGGAGCGCGAGAATCCCCGGAACGGGAGGCAGAGGCCCTGAACAATTCCGACCAGGACGGATGACACCACGTTGAGACCGGAGGTCTTCTCCGCTCTCTCCCAGGTCCCTGCCGCGATGATCAGAAGTCCTCCCGCGAGGAGCGCCACGCCCATCAACGGCAGATTCCGGAAAAGCTGCTCCACCTCTCCCTGCGCATACCCCAGGACCCCTTCCAGGATAACCTGCTCGATGATGATCTTCAGGGCCAGCCCGAGGATTCCGGTGCAGGCGGTCGCGAGAATGATCATTTTCAAGAAGTGGCCTTTCTCCATTTTGCCCGCCGAGTGGGCCGTCCCTCCCGCAGGGGCCAGCAAGCGTTTCCAGCGCCGCCAGAAATAGATCAGCACCGAGAACATCGTTCCCGTATGCAGCATGACCAGCAGGAAGGTCATCTCGGCCGACCCGGGATCGAGGCCCATGAGCCGCTCCGCCACGATGACGTGGGCTGAGCTGGATCCTGCCAAGAGTTCCGTCCGTCCTTGAACCACCGCCAGGATCATGATATGACGGACATGCATTTCGCTTTTCTCCGATACCGCTGAGCAAGAAGGCCAGCACTTAGGGGACATCGCAACCTTATTAGCCTTTTGATCCACGCCCCCACGCCATGTCCCGCAACCCTCGCCTCGATACGCTCAACACATGTAATCCGTTGTTGGCCGAGTGGAGTTATTTTCCTCCACCCAGGCGGCGGAATCAAGGTGGCGGTGATGGGCGGGGAGGCAGAGTGGCCCTGACGTCGTCTCGTCGTCAATCAGAGATGAGGCAAGACGGTCGCCGCGAAGAGATAGGTCCCCTCCGCGCGGGGCGAATCGGCAAAGTGCACGGTGAGCCGGTCGGCCCCTTGCGCTATCGCCCCCCTTAGGGTCTCGATCACCTGGGCCGGCGTCCCGACCAGGTCGCCCTCGTCCACGGGCCGGACGTGGGGCTGCCCTTTCAGCCGCTCGGCCTCTCGTTCCGTCTCGGCGATCAGGATGCCGACGCGGACGATTTGCTTGATCTCGGCGTAGTCCCGGCCGACGTCCCGGCAGTGACGCTTGAGCGCTTCCTGCTTGCGGGCATAGTCCTCCCGACCTCGGAAGTTGTAATTCCACCAGTCGGCGTGCTGAGCCACCAGCCGCAGAAGATACTTTTCCCCGGAGCCGCCGACCATCATCGGCGGAATCGGGTGGGGCCTGGGTTCGCAGTAGGCATTGGCAAGCTGGTAATATTCGCCCTCGTAGTTCGCCGGGGCCTCGATCCACATCGCCCTGATCAGTTGGATGGCCTCGGCCAGTTGGGCGATGCGCACCCTGGCCGAAGGAAACGGCCACCCGTACGCCCGGTACTCTTCCTCGTTCCACCCCGCGCCGATCCCCAGGATCACCCGCCCTCCCGAGAGGGCCTGGGCGGTGGCGACCATCTTGGCGAGATGCGCCGGATTGCGAAAGCTGTTGCACAGGACCTCGTGGCCGCACAGCTTGTCCGGATACCGGGCCAGGGCGTAGGCCAGAAGGGTCCAGCCCTCGGCCACCTTGTGGTCGCCGTACTGAAGGTGGTCGGGGAACCAGAGGGACTCGAAGGGACCGGCGGTCAGGTCGAGATATGGAAACGTCTCCTCCACCAGCCGGGACCAGACATTGAGACCGACAGGGACGGACATCGTGCACCCCCTGAAGACGATCGTGGAGAGATCCTGGCCTGGATCTCCAGCCTCAACGGAGCGTGCGACCGCTCAAAAGTAGGGCGTCGCCCTCCTCCTGGTCAACCCGTCAGATCGACAAACAGGAACGCCCTCCCGCAGGTAACTGACGGGAGGGCGTTATCGCATCCATTCAAGGATTGCAGGATCAGCTTTCCGAGGCCGCGGCGGCCGGCGTCTCGGCGGGCGCGGCGCCCCCCTTCCCCCGGCGGCGCCGCCGCCGGCGCGCGGTCCTCGGGGCCTTCTCCCCCTTGGCCTCGGGAGCCGGCTCGGCCCCTAAAAGTTCGATGGCCGCCAGCGGCGCCCCGTCCCCCATGCGATAGTCCAGCTTGGTGATCCGGGTGTAGCCGCCGTTCCGATCCCGGTAACGGGCCCCCAAGGTGTCGAAGAGCTTCTTCAGGGCCTTGTCGTCGTTTAACACCTCGGCCGCCTGGCGCCGCGCGTGCAGGTCCTCGCGCTTGGCCAGCGTGACCATCTTCTCGGCCACGCTCCTGAGCTCCTTGGCCTTGGCGGCCGTGGTGATGATCTTCTCGTATAGAACGAGGGACGTCACCAGGTTGCGCAGCATCATTTCCCGGTGCGCCGTCGTCCGACCCAGCTTGCGCCCCGCACGCCTGTGCCGCATCGCCGCTTGTCTCCCCGGACTCTTTGCGCCTGCCCGACTTGCGCCTTAGCCCTTGGCCGCCTTCTTCTTGGCCGCTTCTCCGATGGGCACGCCCTCGAGCTTCATGCCCAGGCTGAGGCCCATCGACGCCAGGATCTCCTTGATCTCGTTCAGCGACTTCCGGCCGAAATTCTTGGTCTTGAGCATCTCGGACTCGGTCTTCTCCACCAGCTCGTAGATGTGCCGGATGTTGGAGTTCTTCAGGCAGTTGGCCGAGCGCACCGACAGCTCCAGCTCGTCCACGGGACGGCTCAGATTCTCGACCATGCGCTCCTTCGCCTCGTCCGCCACCTCCTCCTCTTCCTCCGGCTCCTCTTCGAAGTTGATGAAGATGCTCAGGTGGTCCTTCAGGATCTTGGCGGCGTAGGCGACCGCATCCTGCGGGAGCACCGAGCCGTCGGTCCACACCTCCAGGATCAGCTTATTGTAGTCCGTGGCCTGGCCGACGCGCGTGTCATCCACCTGGAAGTTGATCTTCCGGATGGGGGAGAAGATGGAATCGACGGGGACGACGTCCACGGGCATCCCCTCGCGCTTGTTCCGCTCGGCGGGGACGTAGCCGCGGCCGTGCCGGACCTCCAGCTCCATGTCCAGCTTGCCGTCCTTGTCGAGCGTGCAGACGTACAGGTCCGGCGTGAGAACCTCCACGTCCGGGTCGGGGGTGATCTGGGACGCCCGGACCTCCCCCTCCCCCGCCGCCTTGAGCGTCAGGGTCTTGGGATGGTCCACGTTGAGCTTGAGCCGGAGCTGCTTCAAGTTCAGGATGATGTCGGTCACATCCTCCTTGACGCCCGGGACAGAGGAGAACTCGTGCAGCACCCCCGCGATGCGGACTGACGTGATGGCCGCGCCCTCGATGGAGGACAGCAGCACCCGCCGCAGCGAATTCCCCAGGGTCAGCCCGAACCCGCGCTCCAGCGGTTCCGCGAAGAACTTCCCGTAGGTGCTGGTGAGGCTCTCCAGCTCGCAATCCAGCCGCTTGGGCTTCTGGAATCCCTTGAACTTCTGTATCATGCGCCTCTCCCTCAGTCTCTCCCTGGCCGCCGCACTTACTTCGAGTACAGGGCGACCACCAGTTGCTCCTGGACCGGGATGGCCATCTCTTCCTTGCTGGGCAGGTTGCGGACCGTGCCCTTGAAGTTGGCGGCGTCCAGCTCCAGCCAGGACGGCACCCGCCGTTTCTTGGCCCCCTCCAGGGCGGCCTTGATCGCGTCCCGGTCGCGGCTCCGCGGCGCCACTTCCACCACGTCGCCGGCCCGCAGGAGATAGGAGGGGATGGTCACGCGACGGCCGTTGACCTGGATGTGGCCGTGGCCGATCAGCACCCGCGCCTGGGCAGGCGACGCGCCGAAGCCGAGGCGGTGCACCACGTTGTCCAGTCGCTGCTCTAGCAGGCGGAGGAGGTTCTCGCCGGTGACGCCCTTCTGCCGCTCGGCCATCTGGAAGTAGTTGCGGAATTGCCTCTCCAGGATTCCGTAGATCCGCTTCATCTTCTGCTTCTCGCGGAGCTGCAGGCCATAGTCGGACGGCTTGGACCGGCGCTGGCCATGTTCACCGGGCGGGTAGTTCCGCTTCTCGAGGGCGCACTTGACGCTGAAGCACCGATCGCCCTTCAGGAAGAGCTTCAGGGCTTCCCGTCGGCAGAGCTTGCAAACCGGTTCGGTGTGTCGTGCCACGAATCCAACTCCTTCTGCCCCGGTTCCCCGGTTGTCCGGTTCCCCGATGGGGCGATGTTCCTAGACGCGCCTGCGCTTTCGGGGCCGGCAACCGTTATGGGGGATAGGGGTCACGTCCTTGATGGCCGTGATCTCCAATCCGGCCGCCTGGAGGGAGCGAATGGCCGCCTCCCGCCCGGCGCCCGGCCCCTTCACGTAGACCTTCACCTCTTTCATCCCTTGTCCGATGGCCTTCTGGGCGGCGTTCTCGGCCGCCACCTGGGCGGCGAATGGGGTGCTCTTGCGCGAGCCCTTGAACCCCACGCTACCGGCGCTGGCCCACGTGACGACGTTGCCCGTCCCGTCCGTGATGGTGATGATCGTGTTGTTGAACGTCGCCTGGATGCAGGCCAGGCCATGGGTGACGCCCCGGCCCTCCTTCTTGGTGGGGCGTGCTGTCACGGGCCGCTTGGCTGGTGGTGTCGCCATCCGTTCCTCCCTATCCCCCTACACCTTGCCAGTGGGGGTCGTCTTGGCGGCCGACCGCTTCACCCCCACGGTGCGGCGGGGGCCCTTGCGGGTCCGGGCATTGGTGCTGGTGCGCTGGCCCCGGACGGGAAGCCCGCGCCGGTGGCGCAGGCCCCGGTAACAGCCGATGTCCATGAGCCGCTTGACGTTCATGGCCACCTGGCGCCGCAGATCGCCCTCGACCCGCTGGCCTCCTTCGATGACCCGCCGCAGCTTGTTGACCTGGTCCTCGGTGAGGTCCTTCACCCGGACCTCCGGCGGAACCTCGGCATCGGCGAGGATCTTCAAGGCCGAGGGCCGGCCGATCCCATAGATGTAGGTCAGGGCAACCTCCAGTCGCTTCTCTCTCGGCAGGTCCACCCCAGCGATTCTGGCCACCGTCGCCTCCTATCCCCGATTGTGGAATGCGGAATTCCGAGGAGGGATTTGGTCCATTCCGCATTCCGAATTCCGCATTCCGCAATCCGTAATCCGCATTGGGGTCACCCCTGGCGCTGCTTGTGCTTCGGGTTCTCGCAGACGATGCGGATGATTCCCTTCCGCTTGATGATCTTGCACTTCTCGCAGATCGCCTTCACCGACGCCCGAACCTTCATAGCGCTCCTCGCGCCAGCCCGCTGCCAGCGGGATTACTTGTACCGATAGATGATCCGTCCGCGGGTCAGGTCGTAGGGCGACAGCTCCACGATGACCTTGTCCCCCGGCAGGATCCGGATGAAGTGCATGCGCATCTTCCCCGAGATATGGGCCAGCACCTTGTGGCCCGTCTCGAGCTGGACGCGGAACATGGCGTTGGGGAGCGGCTCCACCACCGTCCCCTCGACCTCGACAGCCTCTTCCTTCGGCATGGGCCTGGGATTCCCCTTGGCGTCCTCGGGCCGCCCCCCTTCAGGCGCGGGGCGCCTCCAGGGCGGTCAGGACCTCCGTCCCGTTCTCCGTGATGGCCACCGTATGTTCGAAATGGGCCGACAGCGATCCGTCCGCGGTCACGGCGGTCCACTTGTCCGGGAGCACCCGGACGTCGGGGCCCCCCGCATTGATCATGGGCTCGATGGCCAGCACCATCCCTGGTTTGAGCACCGGCCCGCGGCCGCGCGATGGATCCACGAAGTTCGGGATCTGCGGCGCCTCGTGCAACTCCTTCCCGATGCCATGCCCCACGAACACGCGCACCACCGAGTACCCGTTCCGCTCGGCGTGCCCCTGCACCGCGCTGCCGATATCCGCCAGACGCGCCCCATTCCCGGCGGCGACCACGGCGCGATCCAGGCATTCACGGGTCACCCGGAGCAGCCGCTCCGCCTCCGGCGAGATCCGCCCCACGGGAACCGTGATGGCCGCGTCGCCGTAGTACCCGTCCACCACGGCGCCCATGTCCAGGCTCAGGATGTCCCCCTCTTCGAGCCTTCGCGTGGACGGCAGCCCGTGAACCACCTCCTCGTTGATGGACGTGCAGAGGGTGAACGGGTAGTCCCGGTACCCCTTGAAGGCCGGCTTGGCCCCCTGCGCCAGCAGGTACGACTCGGCGAACCGATCCAGCTCCAGTGTCGTCACCCCGGGTTTCACCCGCCCGGCCAGCGCCTGAAGCGTCTCGGCCACCAGGTGATTGCTGCAGCGCAAGAGCTGCAGCTCCCAGGGCGCCTTCAGGACGATCTGATCGTTCATCGCTCAAGTGCCGAGCGCCGCGGTGATGCGCTGAAAGATCTCCGCGATCTCTCCCGTGCCCGCCACGCGCCGCAAGAGGCCCCGGGCCTCGTAGAAGCTGACCAGGGGCGCCGTCTGCTCCGCGTACACGGTGAGTCGCCGTCGGACCGTCTCTTCCCGATCGTCATCCCGCTGGTACGTGGCCCCGCCGCAGGCGTCGCAGCGCCCGTCCGCCTTGCTCGGCGAGAAGTGCACGTGGTACATGGCCCCGCAGCCCCTGCAGGTGCGACGGCCCGCCAGCCGCTCCACCAACTCCCCCACGGGGACCTCCAGGCTCAGCACGTGATCCACGGCGAGCCCCAACGCCAGGAGCATCTCGCGGAGCGACTTTGCCTGGGCGACCGTTCGCGGGTACCCGTCCAGGATGTAGCCGCGCGCGCAATCGGGCTGCTGCACGCGCTCTCGCACCAGTTGGTTGATCACCTCGTCCGGGACCAGGGCCCCCCGGTCCATGTACTGCTTCGCCTCCTGGCCCAGTGGGGTGCCTGCCTTGGCCGCCGCCCGCAGCATATCTCCGGTGGAGATCTGCGGGATGCCGAGGCGCTCCACCAGCAACTTGGCCTGCGTCCCCTTCCCGGCGCCCGGCGGCCCCAGCAGCAGCAGTCGCATCCCCCACCCTCGCCGCTCTCTCGGCCCGGCTCTCCCTTACGAGATCCGCCCCCGGACCTTGGCCTTCTTGAGGAAGCCCTCGTAGTGCCGCATCAGGAGGTGGGACTCCACCTGCTGAACCGTGTCCAGCGCGACACCCACCACGATCAAAAGCGACGTCCCCCCGAAGTAGAATGGGACGTTCATCTGGGTGATCAGGATCTCCGGGAGGATCGAGATGCCGGCCAGGTACAGGGCGCCCACCAGCGTGATCCGGTCCAGGATCCGCTCGATAAACTCGGCGGTCTTGCTCCCCGGGCGGATGCCCGGGATGTAGCCGCCGTACTTCTTCATGTTGTCCGCCACGTCGGTCGGGTTGAAGATGATGGCGGTGTAAAAGTAGGTGAAGAAGATGATCCCGGCCCCATAGATGAGCGTATAGGGCACCCCGCCGAACCGGAGCCACGACTGGACAGTCTGGGCCCACGGGTGCTTGATGAACTGGGCGATGGTCGCCGGGAAGGCGATGATGGAGCTGGCGAAGATCACCGGGATCACCCCCGCCGTGTTCACCCGCAGGGGGATGTGGGTGCTCTGCCCGCCGTACACCCGCCGACCCACCACCCGCTTCGCGTACTGGACCGGGATCCGGCGCTGGCCCAGCGTCATGATGATGACCCCGGCCACCACGACCACCATCAAAGCCGCGAGCGCCAGGAAGATGAGCGGATTCATCTCCCCCTGGGTGATGAGGGTCCAGGAGGCGACAATGGCCTCGGGCATCCGGACGATGATCCCCGCGAAAATCAGGAGCGAGATGCCGTTCCCGATGCCCCGCTCGCTGATCTGCTCCCCCAGCCACATGAGGAAGATCGTCCCGCCGGTGAGCGTGATCGTGGTCATCAGGCGGAAGGCCCAGCCGGGGTGCGGGACCACCGCGGCCCCGCCGATCTGCATGCCCTCCAGGCCCACCGCGATCCCCAGCCCCTGGATGGCCGAGAGGCCTACCGTGCTGAACCGGGTGTACTGGGTGATCTTCTTCCGTCCCTGCTCTCCCTCTTTCTGCAGCCTCTCCAGGGTGGGAACTACCACCGCCAAGAGCTGGAGGATGATGGAGGCGGAGATGTACGGCATGATGCCCAGGGCGAAGACCGACAGGCGCCGCAGGGCCCCGCCGGAGAACAGGTCGAAGAAGCCCAGGAGGTTGCCGGCCTGCCGCTCGAAGAAGAGGGCCAGGGCGTGGGCGTCGATGCCGGGCGTAGGAACGTGCGCCCCGATGCGATACACGATGAGCAGCAGGCAGGTGAAGAGCACCCGCCGCTTCAGCTCGGGGACGCGGAAGATATTGCGGAACTGCTCGATCATCCGGCGATGACCTCGAGGGTGCCGCCCGCCGCCCGGATCTTCTCCGCTGCGCTCTTCGAGAATCGATGGGCCGACACCGTCAGGGCCTTACTGAGACTCCCCCCTCCCAGGATCTTGACGGGGGCGCCCGCGGTCCGCACCAGGCCCGCTTCGGCCAAGGTGGCCGGGCTGACCGATGCACCCGCCTCGAAGCGTTCCAGGTCTTTCACGTTCAGGATAACGTACTCCCTCCGGAACACGTTGGTGAAGCCGCGCTTGGGGATGCGGCGGTGCAGCGGCAGCTGTCCCCCCTCGAACCAGGGTTTGCTGCTTCCACCGGAGCGCGCCTTCTGCCCCTTCTCCCCGCGCCCCGAGGTCTGCCCGTGGCCCGAGCCGGGGCCGCGCCCAACGATCTTGCGCCGCGTGCGGGAATTCGCCGGCCGCCTCAACTCATGGAGCTTCATGGTCCTGTCCGCCTCACCCCTCATGCCTCCCGGCTCTCGCCGGGCACTTCCTCCACCTTTACCAGGTGGATCACCTTGGTCACCATGCCGCGGATGGCGGGATCGTCCGGCCGCAGCACACTCGAATTGATGCGGCGGAGCCCGAGCCCGCGCAGGACCTCGCGCTGCCTGGGCGTGCTCCCGATCCGGCTGCGCCGGAGCGTGATCTTGAGCCGTCCGCTCACGATGCGGCTCCTTCGCCGACGGCGGCCGCCGGTCCGACGGCCACGGGGCCCGCGCCTTCCCGACCCCGCACCCGCGCCACCTCCTCGGAGGAGCGAAGCCCTTGCAGGCCAGCCAGGGTCGCCTTCACCACGTTGTGGGAATTGTCGGAGCCGAGCGACTTGGACAGGACATCCCGCACGCCCACGACCTCTAGGACCGCCCGGGCCGCGCCGCCCGCCACGATGCCGGTCCCGGGCGAGGCGGGCTTGAGCAGGACGCGCCCGGCCCCGTACACGCCCAAAATCTCGTGCGGGATGGTGCTCTCCCTGAGCGCCACCTTGATCAGGTTCTTTTTGGCCTCCTCGATTCCCTTGCGGATGGCCTCGGGAACCTCGTTGGCTTTCCCCAGGCCCATCCCCACATGGCCTCCCTGATCGCCCACCACCACCAGGGCGCTGAAGCTGAACCGGCGCCCGCCCTTGACCACCTTGGCCACCCGGTTGATGTGGACCACGCGCTCCATGAGGCGCAGCCCCTCCGCATTGATGCGCTGGACCATTCGTGCGCCCATCAGAACTGTAACCCCCTGTCTCGGGCCGCGGTCGCCAGGGCCTTGACCCGCCCGTGGAACGGGTAGCCCCC
>Ga0187770_10001577_pt1 | contig 12223 bp, 11 predicted proteins | sample 0116_SJ02_MP02_2_FD_133154 | JGI IMG/M metagenome (GOLD analysis project Ga0187770, IMG submission 133154) | Tropical peat soil microbial communities from peatlands in Department of Meta, Colombia - 0116_SJ02_MP02_20_MG | ecosystem: Environmental > Terrestrial > Soil > Wetlands > Peat | place...
CGACTTCCCATGTTTCTCAGAAAGCACCGTGAGCAAGTCGCAGATTGACGCATTGTCATCTACGTCAATCTCTTCCTCTCGTCTGTTCCCCAACATGTTCTTGATGTGACCAAGATACTCAACCTTGACTCTCAAACCAGGCACCAGAGCGCCATCATTATCTAGATTTGAGGTCGCTATATATCTGTTTCAGTGCCGCACTCAGCTCTTGGCCGACTCCCTCTATTAGAACCTGAAAAACTCGTGTTGGCCCGTTTTCTTGTCATTAACTGAAAGTTTACGGATAGACAAAGCAAACAAAGAGATTCTAGAGTTCCCTAATAGAAAAGGATTAATTCACGCATGTTTTTGTCTACGAAGGTTTGAGGTGTCATGTTATGAAGACGTTCTTGACAATATGGTTCAGCAGTGAGGGCTCTGGCCCTGTGGAAGTTGTTGAAAGGCTTCGTTCTTTAGGCTTTGAACCCGTAAGAGGTTATCACGACCACGTTTATGATTGGAAGAGGAACGTTGACCTCGGAGACATACTTCAGCTCACGGACAAGATTCATCACACGTTGAAAGGCCAAAGCGTTCTCTACAAGATTGAAACAGAGTAGATATCAGTTGTAAACCGCACGGGTTCCTTCTGACGAGACGACACGTGCTAATTGCAAAAAGCCCCGACAGTTAACAAACTTCTTTGAGACCTAAGGGTCAACAGAACCCTTTCTGACAATTCTTTTATGCTTCTCAGACAGTTTAGCCTTAAGGTGCCCTCCGTTGACTTACGACAAACAAAAACTGGATGAAATCATTCGGCGCAAGCAAGAATGGGAAGCTGAAACAGTTCTGAAAAGCTTCGACAAGCTTCCGGAGAGAGGCGAGTTTTCAACAACTTCCCATATACCTGTAAGCCGAGTCTACACTCCTATCGAAGCTGCAAAAGTTGATTACCTGCATGATCTGGATTTTCCAGGAGATTTTCCCTTCACCCGAGGCGTCTATCCAACCATGTACCGAGCGAGACTCTGGACCATGCGCCAATACGCGGGCTTCGGAACCGCAGAACAGACAAACCAGCGCTTCAAATACCTGCTCAGCCACGGCCAAACAGGCTTGAGCGTGGCCTTTGACTTTCCAACACAGGTCGGCTACGACTGCGACCATCCTATGGCCCTAGGCGAGGTCGGCAAAGTGGGCGTCAGCGCAAGCACGCTGCGAGAAATGGAAGTCCTTTTTGACGGAATCCCCCTCGACAAGGTCAGCACTTCAATGACCATTAATGCTCCGGCAAACGTCTTACTCGCGATGTACGCTATCGTGGCGCAAAAGCAGGGCGCTGAGCAAGCCAAGCTCGGGGGCACCGTTCAAAATGACGTTCTGAAAGAGTACGTTGCCAGGGGCATGTACATTTTTCCTCCTAAGCCCTCGATGCGCATGGTAACAGACATCTTCGAGTACTGCAGCCGAAACATGCCTCAGTGGAACACCATCAGCATAAGCGGATACCACATCCGAGAAGCCGGCTCCACGGCAGTGCAGGAAATTGCATTCACACTCGCCAACGCCGTCGCATACGTGCAGGCCGCCATCGACAGAGGACTGGATCTGGACAGGTTCGCGGGCAGATTGTCATTCTTCTTTGCAGCACACAGCAATTTCCTCGAAGAGATAGCAAAGTTCAGAGCCGCAAGACGCTTGTGGGCGCGAATCATGAGAGACCGCCTTGGAGCCAAGAACCAGAACTCTTGGATGCTACGGTTCCACACTCAAACTTCTGGAGTTTCACTGACGGCCCAACAACCCTACAACAACATCGTACGTGTAGCGTTACAGGCGTTGTCAGGCGTCTTGGGCGGAACGCAGTCCTTGCACACGAACTCTTTTGACGAAGCCTACGCGTTGCCGAGTCAACAGGCAGTCACCGTTGCGTTAAGAACGCAGCAGATAATCGCTTACGAGAGCGGTGTAACAGAAACTGCAGATCCACTAGGAGGCGCGTACTACGTCGAGTCCATGACGAACGAGATTGAAGAGAGGGCTCAGAAATACATTGAACAAATCGACGGCATGGGCGGGGCAGTCGCAGCCATCGAGAAGGGATTCATGCAACGAGAAATCACCGAGAGCGCATACAGTTACCAGAAGGACGTTGAAACCAAGAAGCAAACCATCGTAGGCGTGAACGACTTCCTAAGCGAAGAAGAAGTCCCGATGAAACTGTTACAGATAGACCCAACCATCGAAAAAAGCCTCGTCGAACAGTTGAAACTGGTCAAAAAGCGAAGAAACGAAGCCAAAACACAGGAAGATTTGCACAAGCTCCGAAGCGCGGCTGAACAGGAAAACGTGAACCTCATGCCCTTCATACTCGAAGCCGTGAAGGAATATGCGACGTTAGGCGAAATCTGCGGCACGCTGCGCGAGGTTTTCGGCGAGTACAAACCGCCTTCCATATTCTAAGCTATTACGAACAGCGTTTCCCCATCATTCACGGGCGTTCCATCAGCAACGTTTACCTCTTGAATCGTCCCAGGTCGGGGTGCCGAGATTTCGTTCTCCATCTTCATAGCTTCAATCACGCATAAGACTTGACCCATCTTGACCTGGTCGCCCTTCTTCACCTTGACCTTTACTATCTTGCCAGTCATAGGAGCAACCACTGCACCCTCGACAGCCACCTTCTTATTCGGCCCCGTCTTCTTCACCGAAACTTGTCGTGCAGGTTCAAAACTCGTCAGTGCTTGTCCTCTGCTGGCAGTTTTGACTTCCACTTCAAACTCGGCTTCTTCAACCTTGATGGGAATCTTCTTTCCCCGTTCAGTTTTGGACAATTCGATCTTGTAGGGTTTGCCGTCTATTTCTATGACGGAGGCCTTTTCTGACTTGATTCCGCGTCTTTGAAGTTTGATTTGCCGAGGTCTGCCGTCCACCTTAGCCATAAAAGAGTCCGGTGATGTTCTAGTGAGTTCGATTTTTCGGGGTTTGCCGCTTATGACGGTGTCGTACGTGGGCATTCTATGTGCCTCTTTCTGTCACGTTCTGACGGCCTGCTAGAACCCACGGTGATATCGTACCCTTGGGGCGGCGTTGGACAAGTGCCTGCAAGCCCCAGTTAGAGGTGGTGAAAGTGGCAAGTGTGGCGGATAATGCTGCAACTTCTTCGAGTTCAGCGAGTCTTTCAGGCGGGATTGTAGTCTCCGTCTCCTCGCGCTTGGCTTTTCTCCCCTTGAAGAATTCTAAGGCTGTCTGAGGAAAGAGTACATAGGTAATTTTGTCTTCTACCGTCTCAAGATAAGGCTTCACATCGTCCGGAATCTTGTCCAATGCTGGTGGCAGCTGGTCGGCTGGACGACCAGTTATAGGTTCCTCGTCACCGATGATTTTCTTCTTGATTTTTGGGTCTATTGGCGCTGGAGGTTTGCCATACAGACCTCGGACATAGTCCTTTATTTCTTTCGGCACTATGCCATACCGTTTGCCTGAAATGACATTTAGAACAGCCTGTATTCCCACTAGCTGACTAGTGGGCGTCACGAGAGGCGGATACCCCAATTCCTTTCTAACCTTGGGCACTTCTTCAAGAACCTCATTCAGCCTATCCAGTGCTTTCTGCTCGCGAAGCTGCTCTAACAAGTTAGAAAACATTCCGCCCGGAATCTGATGAACGATTATCGAGGCATCGACTCTTTCAGCCTTCGGGTCTATGAGCTTTAATGGATCGTAGTATTTCTCGCGCAGTTCTCGGAAATACTGTGCTATCTCATCCAGAAGCTCGCCGTCTAAGCCCGTGTCATACGGGGTTCCCCTGAGTCCTGCCACGACAGATTCCACAGGCGGCTGGGACGTACCCCAGGCCAGAGGGGAGAAGGCTGTGTCGAGAATGTCTACGCCTGCCTCGCACGAGCGCAAGTAGGTCATCATCGCCATTCCACTGGTGCTGTGAGTGTGCAAGTGCACGGGCAACCCCACTTCTTTCTTCAGAGCCTTGATTAACTCGTATGCGGGTTGCGGCGCGAGCATACCAGCCATGTCCTTTACACAGATGGAGTCACAGTCCAACTCCGCGAGTTTCTTCGCGAATTCTACGAAGTGCCCTACGGTGTGAACCGGGCTTATCGTGTAACTGATTGTTCCCTGGGCGTGCTTGCCGACTTTCTTGACTGTTTTGATGGCGACCTCCATGTTTCTGATGTCGTTCAACGCGTCGAATATTCTGAAAACGTCAACACCGTTTTCAGCCGCCTTTTCCACGAACTTAATGACGACATCGTCCGGGTAGTTGCGGTAACCGACCACGTTCTGCCCACGCAGAAGCATTTGCAGCGGTGTCCGTTTGACATGCTGCTTCAGCTTTCTGATACGTTCCCAAGGATCCTCACTTAGAAAACGTATTGCAACGTCGAACGTCGCCCCGCCCCAAGCTTCCAGCGAAAAGAAACCGACCTGATCCATTTTCTCAGCTATCGGGAGCATCGTCTCTGTTCGCATTCTGGTGGCGAGTAGGCTTTGATGCGCGTCCCGGAAAGTGGTATCAGTGATCTTGACGGGTTTCGAAGCCAAACTGGTTAGCTTCCTTTAATGGTCTTATTTCAAACGTGGGAAAATGAGGTGAAGCCCTATTAATTTCTGATGGTCCCCCAGGATCTTTCTGATGTGTTGTTTGAACATTCGATAGTTCGATGCGTGTTACCCGCTGGAAGGGGCAGGAGAGTGACTGGAAAAAGAGGGTTTTCCTCTTGTTTTGGTTTCAACCAATTTCAAGATGGGCGGGACCTGCAGGACCCATGGAATAGCCGCCGCTATGAAAGGCATGGCGACCCACGCCTCAGTTTGCCAGAGCCACGTGCTGAGGAAAGGCCCAAAAAACCATCCAACACCCATCACCGCGTTAGTTAACCCCCAAACTTTCGCTCTTCGCGCGTCGTGCACAAGCTCCATCAGCCAAGCCTGATATGCTGGAGAACCGAGGTTGCCAAAGGCAAACAAACCCACGCTTACAAGGATAAACTGAAAAAGTGACCCAGTGAACGCCAAACCAATGACAAATGGTGCCCCCAATAAGCTTGCGAGCATCAATGGTTTCCTGCCAAACTTATCCGCCAAAAATCCGCCGGGAACCTGAACCAGCGCTGTCGCCAAACCCGAACCCAACGAGAATATCAAGCCCAATTGAGTGGCATCCACACTTAGCTTGTAAATTGGAAAATCTCTGATCAAAGGTCCACCTAACCCGTTAGCCAAGCCTGTGAGAAGAGCGATTGCCCCGAAGAGCCACAGAACCTTAGCCAACGGCATCGGAGCCTTCTCTACAGCCTGAATATCTGAAACCTGGCCTAGAGGAACAACCTTGCCTGAAACGTTCACGAGCCCGAAAGAAACGACCAAACCAACAACGGCCACGGCAGAACCGATCATGAAAGGAAACCGCAACCCTACGCGGTCAACCAAAATTCCTCCTATCAAAGGGGCCGGTACCGTGCTAATCATCCAGAACAAATTGAACCCGCCAAAAGCTTTCCCCCTCGAACTCAACCTGCTCAAATCGGCTACAAAAGCCGTGAAGGCCGGCTGAAACAGATACATCGCAAACATTTGCGTAAAATACGCGAGCACAACCAAGAACATACTTGTGACGACCGAATAAAAAAACAAGCTTGGAGCCAAGACCAAGCAAGCCAAACCAATCGTCAGCTTCTTACCGACTCTATCTGCTAGAAAACCCCCAGCAAAACTCCCCGAAATCATCGCTAGACTGCTCACAGAAATCAAAACTCCGATGAACTCGGTAGTAGCCTCAGGCGTCACCGCCAAAGACTTGATTAGAAAAAACACGGCTGAACCTGAAACCATCGAACTCGCAAAATTCGCTAGAAACACGACTGCCAACAACAGCAGGTAATTCCGAGACCAGTAACACCCAGAAAACAACCCTTGCTCAGCAGAGTCTCTCATGCTTTCAAACTCGAAACAACAAACAGGCAACTCCATAATTCTTAAAGGCTTCGCATTGATGCGCGCATCAGGAAACACACTGAGCCTAAACCATGTAGGAAAAAGCGCGAGACTTGAAGTCACTCCTAGACAATCATCTAGTATAATTCATAATGGTACGTTAGAGTGTTTTCTAGATGGGCGGCTTTCGCGTTTTGTGGCTAGGCTTTCGAGGGCACTGATTAGCTTAGGCCGGGTTTCTGAGGGTTCGATGACCTCGTCTATGTATCCTTTCTGTGCGGCAATGTAGGGACTGGCGAATTTCTGGCGGTATTCCGCGACGAGCTCGTTGTGTTTTTGCTGAGGGTCTTTGGCTTCAGAGATTTCCTTTCTGAAGATTATGTTGATTGCCCCGTGAGGACCCATGACGGCGATTTCAGCCGTTGGCCAAGCGTAGTTGATGTCTGCGCCCGAGTGTTTGCTTCCCATGACGTCGTAGGCTCCACCGTAGTCTTTTCTAACGATGACCGTTACCTTCGGCACTGTGGCTTCGCAATAGGCGTACAACAGTTTGGATCCGTGCTTGATTATTCCTCCGTGCTCCTGTTCAATGCCTGGCAGGAAACCGGGCACGTCTACGAACGTTACTATCGGAATGTTGAAGGCATCGCAGAAACGAACGAACCTGCCCGCCTTCATCGAACTGTTAATGTCCAACGCTCCAGCATAGTGAGCGGGCTGGTTAGCAACTATGCCTATGGGTTTTCCGTTCAACCGCGCGAAACCGATTACGATGTTCTGCGCCCAGAGAGGCTGAATCTCGAAGAATTCACCGTTATCAACCACCCTGGAAATGATGTCCTTCACATCGTACGGCTTATCAGGGTCGTCCGGAAGCACCTTGGCCAGGCTTTCGTCTGTGCGGTTAGGGTCGTCACCAGTCTCCACAACGGGCGGATCTTCCAAGTAGTTGCTAGGCAGGTAGCTCAAAACCTTCTTGATGATTTGTACACACTGCTCTTCGTCCTTTGCGATGAAGTGTGCCACGCCACTAGTTTGACTGTGAACCATAGCCCCTCCGAGATCCTCAAAAGACACTTCCTGTCCCAACACCGTTTTGACCACGTCCGGCCCCGTGATGAACATGTGGCTCGTCTTGTCCACCATTATTATGAAGTCAGTCAAAGCCGGTGAATACACAGCCCCGCCGGCGCAAGGTCCCATCACAGCCGAAATCTGAGGCACCACTCCCGAGCTTATCACGTTTCTGAAGAAGATGTCACCGTACCCAGCGAGGCTCGCCACACCCTCCTGAATCCTAGCTCCCCCAGAGTCGTTCAAGCCGATGACCGGCGCACCCGTTTTCAAAGCTAAATCCATGAGCTTGCACACCTTCTTGGCAAACATCTCGCCTAGCGAGCCTCCGAAAACCGTGAAATCTTGCGAGAAAACATAAACCAGCCTACCATCAATCGTCCCGTAGCCCGTAACAACGCCATCGCCGAGAAATTTTCGGTCGGACAACCCAAATTCCGTGCACTGGTGAACGACAAACTGGTCAATTTCGTTGAAACTACCCTCATCAAGCAAGAGGTCAATGCGCTCTCTGGCAGTTAACTTGCCTTTAGCGTGCTGCTCTTCAATTCGTTTCTGTCCACCGCCCAGCCCAGCCTGTTCTCTGAAACTCTTCAGCTTCTTGATCTTCTCCTCGACCGAAGGTTCTTTCGACACAGTCACACGAGATTCCCCAATTTCGCAATAATATTGTCCTTTTAAGTATTTAGACCTATACAGGTTCTTGAAATCAGACATCAAAAAACTCGCTGTCAAAAAGTCTTCTGAAAAAGAGGCATCTTCGAATCTTCATTTGACGGGCGCCACTCCAAGCACGGCAGATGTGGGACAAGCACTCTACTCAAAACTAAAGCTCTGCGAAGAAAGGTCCCCCACAAGAATTCGTCTTCTTGTCCCGTCTTCAAGCTTCAGGATCAGTACGCCCTCAAAATCAACATCCAATGCCAACCCATTCAACCTTTCATCTTGATCCGTAATCGTTACCTTGTGGCCCAGAAATCCTGCATACTTTTTCCACTGCTCTAGCAGAGGCGCAAATCCGGCTTCCAGATACCCGTCGTAAATCATCTCCATCTTCTCAAGCAGAGCCTTAAGCAGACTTTCCAAACGAATTTTCTTGCCAAACTCCTTCTCGATTGAAGTCGCGCGTGTCTTCACCAATTCTGGCAAAGCATCATTCGCAAAGTTTGCGTTTACTCCTATGCCTAAGATAACGCTGTTGACTCTTGTGCCTTTTGTGTTCATCTCAGCTAGTATTCCACAGATCTTCTTGCCGTCCGCTAGCACATCATTAGGCCACTTTGTCTCGGTTCTCAGCCCGTACTTCTCGTGCAAAACTTCAGCCACAGCCAAACTGGCCACAAAGACCAGCTTTGCGGCTTCACTGGCTTTCAGTTTAGGCCGAAGGACGATTGAGAACCACAATCCACCTCTTGGCGAAGCCCACTCCCTGCCAAGTCTTCCCCTTCCCGCAGTCTGAGTCTCGGCCACTGTGACCGTTCCTTCCTCTGCGCCCATTCTGGCGAGGTTCTTGGCCCAATCACTCGTCGAGTTGACTTCGCGACTGAAAAAGACGCGTCTTCCAAAACGTTTGGTGTGCAAACTAGCCTGGAACTTTTCAAGGTTTATTTTTGCCGACACCTATGGCCCGCCGTTATGGCCCCTCACAGAGTTCCAGAAGGACGCCTCTCGTGCTTTTCGGATGGACGAAGGCTATCTTTTTTCCTTCTGCACCGGTCTTTGGCTTCTCATCAATCAGCGTCATGCCTTTCCGTTTGAATTCTTCGAGCACGGCTTCGATGTCGTCAACCTTCAGGGCGACATGATGTAATCCTTCGCCATGGGATGAGAGAAACTTCGCAATGGTGCTTTCACTGTTAAGCGGCTCCAATAGCTCGATGTGGGCTTCGTCGCCTATGGAGAAAAACGCCACTCTGACCCCTCGTTCCGCGAGAACCTGAGTGCCTTCAAGTTTCAAACCCAAAACGTCCCGATACAGGCTAATCGCCCCTTCAAGGTCCTTTACAGCCACTCCAATATGATCCAACCGTCTGCCCACCACAGTCATCAACCTTCTTTAGCAAGCGCTAGGAAGCAAGTCAAACATGTTATAAAGAGTTTCTAGAAGCATTTTTTAGGGTCCGTGAGCATAGAGGGTTGCAAACGTTTTTAAATAATGCGCAAATATCAGTAGGGCATGCCAGAGAAAGTCCATTGTGCTCACATTCTGGTGAAAACTGAGCCAGAGGCCAAGGCTGTTTTGGACAGATTGAACAAAGGCGAGAAATTCGCGAACGTTGCAAAGGAACTCTCACTCTGCCCATCTGGAAAGAATGGCGGAGACCTGGGAACGTTCACCCGAGGGAAAATGGTCAAGGAATTCGAAACGTGCGCATTCACGCTTCAGAAGGGGCAAACTTCAGCCATCGTGAAGACAAAATTCGGATACCACATAATCAAGAGGCTCGAGTGAACGCCGACAAAGTATCTGTAGCGGCACCTTACTTAATTTAGAGACTTTCTCAGTCTTGGTGATGCTTTACTAAGGCTGCGAAGTTTCTGAGGATTTCTTCTCCGTGCTCGGTGTTGTTTACTTCTGGATGAAACTGAACACCGTAGTAGGCCTTCTCTAAATGCTTCACGGCCTGCACGCTGCAATTGTCTGACACGGCGAGCACGGTGAACCCGTTTGCAGACTTCACCTCGTCGTTGTGCGACTCCCATACAAGAAACTCCTTGGGCAATCCTTTGAAAAGATCGTCTTCTTCGATGATTCTTATCTTTGCTAGGCCGTATTCAGGGACCTCAGAGGGCCCGGCCTTCCCGCCGCAGTGCAGAACCATCAGTTGAAGCCCCACGCAGATGCCCAGGATCGGCCCGTCGAATTGTTGTAGATAATCGGTGCACTTGCCGAGTTTGGGAGATTCCCAGGCGATTCGAGGCGCTCCTCCACTCAGAACCAAAGCGTCAGCCTCTATCTCCTCCACTGGCGTAGTGTTGGCTATGATCTTTGAATCGCAATCGATTTCCTTCAAAACTCTCCAGATTCTGTGAGTCCATTGGCCGCCGTTGTCCACAACGTAGATTTTTGTCGGTTTACTCATATTCAATCGTCCCCGGCGGCTTGTTCGTCACGTCGTAAACGACTCTGCTGACAGAATCTTTCAGAGTGTTAGTAATTCTCACGGATATTCTCTCCAAAACGGCGTGTGGAATCTTCGAATAGGCAGCGCTCATCCCGTCCAGACTTTCAACAGCACGAACCGCAATAACGTTCCCGTAAACTCTCACATCGCCATGCACCCCAACGGTCTTGCACGGCAGCAAGACGGCGAAGTACTGCCACGGCCTGTTCATCTCTCCGTTGGTTGAAGCTTTTTCAATCTCCTCCTCTGCAATTGCGCAGGCTTCTCTAACGATTTTCACGCTATTGGGATCGGCTTCCCCGAGTATTCTCACGGCTAAGCCCGGGCCTGGAAACGGCTGGCGCCCATAAATCTCCCCTGGAAGACCTAACTCCTTCCCGACGATTCTGACTTCATCCTTGTACAGATCTCTGAGCGGTTCGACGATTTCGAAATCTATCTTTCCAGGCAGACCCCCGACGTTGTGATGGGACTTTATTCTGTCCCTGAGTCCGCCTCCGCTCTCTATCCAGTCCGGAGCGATTGTTCCCTGAACAAAAAACTTGGCGTCCTCCTTTCTGGCGACTTCCTCAAATACTCTGATGAACAGTTCACCGATGATTTTCCTCTTCTGCTCTGGATCGACTATGCCTTTGAGCTTATCATAGAACCGTTCCGTGGCATCCACGACAATGACGTTCAAACCCAGTTTTTTCAACATTTTTTCATTGTTCTCTACTTCGTTCTTCCTCATGTAGCCAGTATTCACCAGGACACAGCGCAAGTTCGCTCCGACAGCCTTGTTCACAAGGATCGCCGCTGTAGTTGAGTCAACACCGCCAGAAACGCCCATGACAGCAACACCCTTAATCCTAGCGGCCAATTCCTTGACCGTCTCATCAATGAACTTTGCAGCATTGAACATTCGGCTACCACACGGTAGGATTGAATAGGGCACCTATAAAAGTCTTGTAAACACGTTTCAGGAGTATACTCGACAACCCGACCATCGTTAACGGAAAGAAAACTGGAAAAACTATAAAACGCAGGTCACAGACTTACCTAATCTTCAATCAATAATAAAAACAGGTGAAACCCGTGGAGAAATTTACTCATGACATAATAATCGTCGGCGCCGGCCTCGCCGGCCTAAGGGCTGCCGTCGCAGCGGCTGATGTGGACAACAAACTGGACATAGCCGTCGTTTCAAAGCACCATCCTCTGCGATCGCACTCTGTCTGCGCACAGGGTGGAACGGGAGCCGTTACAAACGAAAAAGACTCCTACGACCTCCATGCCTATGACACAGTGAAGGGCGCGGATTTCCTCGCAGACCAGGACGTTGTGGAATACTTCGTCAGAGGAGCACCCAAAGAAATAGTCCTCACTGAACACTGGGGATGCCCGTGGAGCAGAACGGCTGACGGAAAAATAGATCAAAGAGCCTTCGGCGGACACAGCTTCGCAAGGGCATGCTTTGCCGCGGACATGACGGGCTTTCATGAAATGCAGGCCCTGTATGGAAAAGCAACATCGTACAGCAACATAAAATTCTACGACGAATGGTTCGTGACTTCACTAATAGTGGAAAACGCGATGGCAATGGGAATTACGGCGTTAGAAATGAAGACCGGTCGAATGTACGCGTTCCAAGCCAAGTCAATCGTGATGGCAACGGGAGGACACGAACGCATCTACGAGTTCACAACTTTTTCTCACACGACGACGGGCGACGGGATGGCCATGGCCTACCGCGCGGGTGCAGCAATGGAAGACATGGAGTTCGTCCAGTTCCACCCAACGGGCATGGTTCCCTCAGGCGTGCTGATAACGGAGGGCGCGCGGGGAGAAGGAGGCTACCTGATCAACGCCAACGGCGAACGCTTCATGAAAAAGTACGCACCTGAAAAAATGGAACTAGCGCCACGAGACGTGGTTTCACGAGCAGAACAAACAGAAATACTGGAGGGAAGAGGCTTACAGGGATCCTACGGGCCCTACATAGCCATAGACCTCAGACATCTGGGCGAAGAGAAGATAAACCTACGCCTGCCGCTCATCAGAGACGTCGCGATAAAACTCGGCGGAGTAGACCCCGTCAAAGAACC
>Ga0187770_10001579_pt1 | contig 12207 bp, 13 predicted proteins | sample 0116_SJ02_MP02_2_FD_133154 | JGI IMG/M metagenome (GOLD analysis project Ga0187770, IMG submission 133154) | Tropical peat soil microbial communities from peatlands in Department of Meta, Colombia - 0116_SJ02_MP02_20_MG | ecosystem: Environmental > Terrestrial > Soil > Wetlands > Peat | place...
CGTCCCCACGCCGCGCCCTTCGAGCAGGTCGTCGGAAAGGTAACGGATGTGGGCTTCGATCTCTTTGACCGTCGCCTGCTCGACCCGGTCCCGCGAACCCTGGCAGGCCCAGAAGGAAAGCCCCGCAACGAGGACGAGGGCCGAAACGGGAATGAACTTACAGGTCGTCATGAGGCCTCCACGATCGGGCTCCGGGCGGCGACGCCTTGCCCCCGGATTTCCGCGTGGGCGGCTGCCGGACAGGGGTCGGCGCGGACCGCGTCCAAGACCCGCGGCGGGACGGGACCCTGCGCGAAGCATCGTCGTCGCGACCATCGGCGCCAACGAATGATAGCACAGCCGGGAACAGCCGGTCAAAGGACCGCGGCGGCGGCCGGACGATTGCAATTTCCGCCGCGTTCGGATAATTTAGGGAAGACGGAGGGGATGAACATGGAATCCGCGCCGGGCGGCGCCGCCCCCCAGCTTCATTTGGGGACCTCGGGGTGGAGCTACCAGGGCTGGCGGGGCCGCTTCTATCCTTCCGGACTGGCCCCGAAGGGCTGGCTGCCCTTCTATGCGCAAACCTTCAACACCGTCGAGATCAACATGACCTTTTACCGGCTGCCCAGCCGGGAGATCCTGGCCAACTGGGCGGCGGTGACCCCGCCCGGCTTCACCTTCACCTTGAAGGCCAACCGCAGGATTACGCACGTCGGCCGGCTCCGGAATGTCGGGCACGACGTGAATTTCTTCTATCACCTCGCGGGGGCCCTCGAAGACAAGCTCGGCTGCATCCTGTTCCAGCTCCCGCCCACCCTGACCCGGGACGACGCTCTCCTCGAGGACTTCTTGTCCGTCCTTTCCCCCGGATACCGGAACGTCATCGAATTCCGCGACCCGAGCTGGTACGCCGACACGGTCTACGACATCCTCCGGAGCTGCCTGGCCGGTTTCTGCATCGTCTCGTCGGCGAAGGTCCCTCCGGACGCCGTGCGGACGTCAGATACGGCGTATTTCCGGTTCCACGGGCTGACCGGCGGCTACCGCCACAACTATTCCGACGACGAGCTCCGGCACTGGGCCGGCGTGATCCGGTCCACCGGCGGGACCGGGACGTTCGTCTATTTCAACAACGATTACCAGGCCTTCGCCGTCCAAAACGCCGTCCGTCTCCGCGAGCTGCTGGAAGGGCGCGCGGACGGTTGACCGGCGGAAACGGTTTGACCTAACATGGGAAGAAGGGATTGATTCCCCGCACGAAAGGAGCCCGATATGACCAGAGCCCATCGGTCGGCGCACATCTTCTTCGCCGCGGCCCTGGCGATGAGCTGGGGGACGGTCCTCCTCGCCGGTCCGGACGACGAGCCCAAAGCCGAGACGCCGGTCCCAGGGCGCGGCTGCCGGCGACACGACCGACGGGCAGAGCATCGACACCGTGGCCCCGACCTCGGACGTTCTGCTCGTCTGCAAGGAAGAGAACGCCGACGGCCGCTTCACCGTCATCTCGCGGGCCAAGAACATCCCGCTCATCGAGGTGGAAAAGATGATGGACCTGGTGCCGGCCTTGGAGAAAGTGTACGCCCAGTAGTCTCCGGGCCTCCGCTGCTCCTTGCCGGCTGGGGTCTGTGATAGAATCGGGGCCGGTCGGACTGGACGGTCGCGGCCCTGCAGGAGGCGAAGGATGATCGCAACGGAATCGGCGCGGATGATCGTCATGATCCTCTTAGGGCTCTCTGTCGTCTGGGTCATCGCCTGCCTCGTCCGGAACGACACGGAGACCATCGTACGGGCGCTCATCATCACGGCCGTGCTGGGGTTGGTATTTTTTTACCTCCATCACACCAAGCTCGAAACTCTCAGTTACAAGAGCGTCAAGGAAGACCTGTTTCCCGGCCCTCCGCTCATCCTGTCGTACGAGAAGACCGAAAGAGACGTCAACGGAGTCCATGAAACCGTCTACGCGTTCGCGGAGCCCGGGCCCGAACTTGAGGTCAGCATGGAAGAGGGCGGGAAATATCTGACCATCCCCGACGTCGATCCGCTCAACCGCGTCCTGGAGTACATGGGGTTGCCGCCCGTCAAGCACGGCGTGCCCGAGCTGGCCTCCATCACGGGCTCCCCGCTGGACGTTGGCCGGTACCGCTGGGACGATTACGAACTCGGGACGCTGATCCTCGAACGGGGCATCTGCCGGAATATCCGGACGGCCAAAACCTATCCCTGCATCGAGGTCATCACGGTCCGGGCGCGCGAACCGTCTCCTCCCGGATAGGACCGCACGTTCGCATCATCAAGAACGGGACGGGCGCCTACCTCAGGGACCCGAGGCCGGCTGGCCCTCGGAGGATTTTCTACGAACAGCGGAGCGCCCTCCCCTAGGAGCGCCGGGGAAGGCTGCTATTCCAGATATCGGACTCGAGCTTGACCGACCCGTCGGGCTCCTTCCGCCAGATGACAAGATACTTGCCCTTGTCCTCCCGGGCGGCCTGCCCCTCAGGCCAGATCTTGACGGCATATGTGCCGATCTCCCGGATCCTGTTCCCCGTGATCCCGACCTCCGTGGTCGTCAGGACCGCGTCCCGGATACCCCCCTCCAGACCGGCGCGCCAAAAGGCTTCGATGTTCTTCCGGCCATTGATGATGTCCTGCTGCGGGGGGAGGATCGAGGCGTCCTCGGCGTACAGGGCGGCGATGTCCCCGGCTTTTCCCAGCCGTACGGCCTCGCGGAACCGCATGTTAGCGGCCTCGACGGCGCGGCGGGCGGCATCGATTTTCGCGGCGCCGCCCTTCTGGCCTGAAAGCAACGACTTAGCGGCGACGGCGCCGAGGATGAAAAAAGACGTGAGTTTCGTAAATTTTGAGAATTTCATGGCCATCCCTCCCTCTGAGCGATTATGACGACCGGCCGGGGCCTTGTTTCCCCGAGCGGATATTGTACTCCATCCGCTATGAAAATCTAGCGGGTCTCGGCGGTTCGGGCGGACGGCGGCGCCGGACGACGATCGCGGCGATCAGGAAAACGGAAAGTAGATAGATCGCCGCGGCCAGCACGAAGGCCCCCCCGCGGGCCGCTACGCGGCGGTAAAGCTCCCCTTCTCCCGGCTTGGGAAGCGGCCTCGGGTCCCAGGGAAGCCCGTACCGTTCGCAGAGGCCCCGGACATTCAGGAGGTGGATGACAGGGACGCCGCGGGCCGCCAGGGCTTGAAGGACGCCTCGTTCGCCCGCAGGCGGAACGAAGACATCGCGCAGGAGCCCCGGCTCGAGCTTCAGGACCTCGGCGTTCGTCCCGATGTTGGCCCAACTGCCGCCGATGTTGACAAACGCCCGGACCGGACGGCCCGCGGCCGCCCGTTCGTAGATCAGGAGCCGGGTCGCGACATCGGCCGCGAGGTCGGGTTTCTCCAGCAGAGGGACGCCGCTCTCGAGGATGCGTGCCCTCAAGGCGTCGCGGCCCTCGGGGCTCATGTCCCGGCCCACGTCCTCCTCCCCTCCGACGGCCGCCGCGACCGACCCCACGTCAAGGACGCCGGTGGCCTGCAGGCATGCTTCCATGTCCAGCCAGCTGAACTCGGGGTTGTTGGCCCCCCACTCCGAGGCACCGAGCGAGGAGATCATGAGCACCCGGAGCTCTGAGATCCGGGCGGCCGAAAGGGTGGCGATGATGAGCGCCGGGAAGGAGCTCGAGGCGCCGACGGCGATTGTATCCCCATGTCTCAAGCCCGCTTCGCGGAAAAGGTCAACGAGGAGGCCGGCGAAATTCGGATTGGCCGTCGTCCGCTTGGCCCCGAGGCTGCCGAGAGACGTCGTGATCGAGGACGTTCCGAGGCCGATGAGCCCCGTCGCGTTGAGGTCGGTCCCGGGGTCCACCGCGATCCCCTTCAGCGCCCGGCAATTGCGGACGGCGTTCTCCGCCTGGACCATCAGGCGCGACGCCTCGATCATCTCCCGCCGGGGACCCGTCTCGCGCCAGGACAGCGCGGCCGCCGCCAGGAGAAAAAGCAGACTCAGGAGGCCGGCCCCATAGACCGGCGCAAACGGCGATTTCAGGAGCCTGTTCTTCATAGCAGCGAGAGCAGCCGGACCGCGGCGAAGGTCACGGTGGAAACCGTGATCGCCGAGGCCAGCGTCGGCCAGAACTTCTGACGCGCGAGGTTCGAGGCCAGGATCCCGGGAACGACCCAACCGATGACCCGGAGCTCGACCGGCGACGCGAACAGACGCGGCAGGAGGAGGAACCAGGCCTGGGTGAGAAGGGCCCCCATGAGGACCATGAGGACGAACCTGCGCCGGCCGAAGAGGATCAGGCGCCGCGAAAGGATGCTGTAGACGCCGATCGCGAGCAGCGCGGCGGCCAGGGTCGCGAGCACGCGGAGGGGCTGTTCGATGTACAGCGCGAGGTATCCGGGGACGATAATCCCGCCAGGCGAGAAGTCAGTCGCCTCGGCCCACAGCAGGGCGAAGACAAGACCGATGAGGAGCGTCTCAACGACCAAAGGGCCTCCCCCGCTCTTCCCAGTACCGAATGATCTGCTCTCCGGGGCCGACGATGTTGCCGAATCCGATGATGACGGCGTCCCGCACCGTCGACGTCGCGGCGAAGTCCATCAGTATCGCCGGCTCGGGGTCCGTGAAAAACGAGAATTTGCCGATGTCCCGGCCAAGCATCTTTTTCATCTTTCGGGCCGCGGCGGGGGCCGGGCGTCCGAACACCGCCACGCTCTCGAAATTCCCGAAGAATCCGTCGACCGCCGCACGGACCCATTGAAGAGTCCGGTCTCCCCTGTCCTCCCGGAGGCTCAGGAAGCCGACGAGCGGCCCCGACGCCGCAGGGACGATCTCCCGCATCCGCGCCAGCACTGCGGCCGACGATTCCGGATCGTTGGCGGCAAAGGCGCTCACGCAGACGGCCGCGCGCGAGGGCGGCCCAAGCGGGACCGTCCACATCCTCAGGCTTCCGAAGTCCGGAACCGCGCGACCCATCCCCCGGACCGCGGTTTCCCGGCCGACGCCCAGGGACTCGAGCACGGCCAGGGCCAGCCGGACGTTCGGCTCGAACTCCCCGAAGGGCAGCCGGACATCGCCGCCGGACGTTCCTTCGGCGGCGGAGAGCCGGGAACGGAGCCTTCTGGCCGCTTCTCCGAACGCGGGATAGAACTCCTCCGCCGGGAAAAAAACCACCCCGTCTTCGGGGATGGCCCCGGCAAGCGTCGCGGCGATGTCCTCCCGGGTCCGGCCCATCGCATCCAGGTGATCCAAACGGACGTTGGTCAGGGCGAGGATGCCGGGCCGGAGGATGCGCTCCGATTCCGCGCGGAGGCATTCTGCGCCGATGCTCATCATCTCCGCGACGACTGCTCCCGCTCCCGCGGCGGCCGCCCTCCGGACCGTCCGGACCTGCTCGCGGATCGAAGGCATTCCCGCCCTGGGAATTTCCTCCTCCGACCCGTCGGGAAAGATGAGGACCGGCCGGGATCCGGTCGTCTTCGCCACGACCACGGCCCCCGACTCCCTGAGCCCGGCGGCGATGAGCCTCGCGACGCCCGATTTGCCGCGAGTTCCCGCGACGGCGATGCGCAGAGGGATCTTCCGCCGTGCCCCTTCGAGCGTCGCGCTTTCCAGGGCAAGAAAGACGAGGAACGCCACCAGACAGGCAAAAATGACGAGGAACTCTCGCGTGGCACGCCTCCCGCGGCGCTCGGGCCGCCTCTCCGGATTATTATATCCGGAAACCGCCCGATGAGAAGCCGGGCCCCCGCCGGAAATTGCCGCGGATGCTTTTTTCAGCTAGAATCGGACGGGTGGAGGATTTTTATGTCGAAGATGCTCAGGACTGTCCCAATTGCCATTCTCGCAGCGATCGTCGCCGGATTTTCCCCCCTCTCCGCTCCTTTGGCGGCCCAGGGGGCCGGTTCGGCGCCTCAGAAAGCCCGCGAAAAGATCCTCCCCGGGCAGGAAACGACCATCAGGAACGTCACCAACCGGACGATCACCTATAAAATCTTCCCTTTCGCCCACTCCGAGGAGATGCAAACCAGAGAGATCGCCCCGGACGCCATTGACCGCTACCGGCCGGACGCCACTCTCGAGATCGAGTTCAACACGGGCGAAAAGGACGTCATCTACTCCCTGGAGGCGGGAAAGCCCTATTCGTTCCGCTACGACCAGGATCGGGCCATCGATCTCTTCGTCGGATCGCACGGACGGGCCGACGCCGCCGACCTCGCCCCCTTCGTTCCGACGCCTCAGGTGGTCGTGGACAGGATGCTCGAACTCGCCCACGTCACCGGCCGCGATGTGGTCTACGACATCGGCTGCGGCGACGGCCGGATCATCATCACCGCGGCCCGGATGTTCGGTGCCCGGGGGGTGGGCATCGATATCGATCCGCACATGATTGAGGCGTCGGCCCGCAACGCGCAGGCGGCGGGCGTCGAGCGGCTCGTCCAATTTCTGTGCATGGACGCGACCAAGGCCGATGTCTCGGCGGCCACGGTCGTGACGCTGTACCTCCTTCCCGAATCCAATGCGCTCCTCCGGCCGATGCTCGAAAAACAGCTCAAGCCCGGGACACGGGTTGTGTCTCACAACTACACGATGGCCGGCTGGCGAACGAAGCAGACCCAGGCCGTCGTTCTCAATGACGAGACCGGAACGGAACACACGATCTACGTCTATGTCCGATGAGGCCGGGCTCACACCGACGGCCCGGGAGGCCGTCTCATGAATATTCCTCCCGGCACGGACCGCTTCCGAATCAGATCTCCGCGTGGACCCGGACCCCGAAAACGTTGACCGGGCCCCGGTCCCGGTTATAGGCCGGGTTGACGACGAACTGATAGTCCGCCGCAATCCAGATCCCGCGGATGACCGGCAGGCCGTAAAACGATTCGAAGATGGTCTCGGGGCCATAATGGAGCCGGCCGTCCCCGATGATAAAGCCGTAGCCGCCGTCGGCCAGATAATCGGCGTGAACCTTGGACAAGCCGTTCACGACGAGCGCCGCGCCGCAACGGTCCTGTCGCCGGCCCCAGCCCCGGCCGTCGAACTGGCCCCCGAACGACAGCGAGCGGTCGATCTCAGTATAAGCCCATGTCTCGGTGTGGCCGTCGTTCCAGCTGAGCCGGGCGAACAGGCCGCCGGCGTCGGAAAGAGCCTGCTCCCCGTCGATGACGAAGCCGTATTTCGTCCGGCTGTACCTGTCCGTCAGGGCGACGTTTGTCTGATAGACCGGGTCCTCGATGGCTTCGATGTAGCTTCCCATGCGGGCGACATTCCGGAAGACCAGCAGGCGGACCGCGCCCTGGTGCGTTCCGAGCGCATACCGGCGTTCCACCTCGAGGTTCAGGCTGTAGGCTTTCGTGATATGGGTGTCCAACTCCATCCCGTTCGCCTTCGTCGGCTCGAGAACAGCGGCAAGGCGGGCGGCCCCCAGCGGCCCCGCGTATTCGGTCAGGATTCCCCAGGTATACCCCCGGGTATCCGCGGCATAGTCCCAGGCCCCGGCGCTGACAAGGGCCCAGTTCAGGAACTGGGTGCGGGGATCGTGGCTATAGGCGTTATCATTGAGGAAGTCCGTAAGTGAAAATCTTCCGACGACGAACGTCAGCCGGCGGGCTGGGATTGTCCCGGCGACTTGGTTCGGCCCGCCGCCGCAGGCCTCGTCCGGCCCGCCCAGGCCGAAAGTCTGTTTGAGATACAGCCTCGCCAGATAAACCTTCGGGGTCGGGTTGGCGACGCGGTAGATCTCGCCGTTGGGAAAGCCCGCGATTCCCGTCGTGTTGCTGAAACCCTGCCCGCCGCTCATCTCCGGGTCGACATAGAGCTCGCTCCCCCGCCCGAGCCGTACTCCCAGGAACAGCGTCGACGTGAGGGATGTCTTCACTTCGGAGCGGCTCACGAGACTGTTGGTTCCTGAATACGGAGCGGCGAACGGGGGGTGCCATTGCGTCACCACCGTCTGCTGGAAATGAATGCTCCAGACGTCCTGCGAATCGGCGAGGGCCGAACCGGAGAGTGCGAGCCAAGCCAGGACCGCGAGGCCGGGCGGAAGGCCCAAAGAAGCGACCGCCGTCTTTATGGATTTTGTTTGCACCGGACCCACGAGGTCATTTCTCCGCTGTACATAAAAAACGCATTTCGATCCGCCTTCCGGAGCTCGGCGGCTCAACCGGAGATGGTCAGTATCTATCCCCCGGGGTTTGCTGTCAACCCTCGCTCAACAAACGTCCGGCGCTGCGCCGCGCGTGAGGTTCTTCCCCCGGCCCGTCGGTCGCGCGCGTGCGGCTCTTCCGCCGGTTGGAGAACCGGGCCCGATTTCACGCCCTGCTCACCGGGTGTACCGCCACAGGTCGTTGAGAAAGCCGGCATGGTCGGCCGAATCCAGGCCTACGCCTCCGAAAAACCAGAAGTTTCCGTCCGCGTCGATCCAGCACACCGCCCCATCCCTCGTGCCGGGGATATTTGACGAAGCGGCCGTGCCCAGGGTGCCGTAGACGCCCGGCTGATTGATGGTGTTGCTGCCGGACTCCCACGTCCATTCGAGCGTCGTCATGTCAAATTTCCACAGATCGTTGAGATAGCTGTCGTAGCCGGACGCACCCATGCCGAATCCGCCGAAGAGCCAGAAATTCCCGCTCGCGTCGAGCCCGGAGGTGGTCCCATACCGGCCTCCGGGGACGTTCGACGGGGCGGCCGCGCCCGGGACGCCGTAGACGCCGTTCTGGCCCCTGTCGGTGCTGCCGCCGATCCAGGTCCATTCGAGCGTGACCGGGTCGAATTTCCAGGTGTCATTGAGATAGCCCTGGGCGCCGTCGAGATAATCGAAGCCGAATCCTCCGAAGAGCCAGAGGCTTCCGCCCGAATCGAGCCAGCCTGTCGCACCGTACCGGGATCCAGGGACATTCGAAGCGGCGGCCGTGCCTTGCGTTCCGTAAATGCCCTTTTGACCGCAGACATCGCCGCCGGAGACCCAGGTCCATTCCGAGGCGGCCGGGTCATAACGCCATAGGTCGTTGAGATAGCCGTAGCTGCCGATGGAATCGTATCCGCCGCCTCCGAAGAGCCAGAGTTTGCCGGTCGCATCTATCCAGGCCACGGCAGAGTCCCTTCCCCCCGGGACATTCGACGGAGCGGCCGTACCTTGCGCGCCGTAGACGCCCGGTGGATTGACCATATTGCCGCCGGAGACCCAGGTCCATTCCGAGATGGCCGGGTCATAACGCCACAGGTCGTTAAGATGACCCACGGTGCCGGCCGAATCACAGCCGTCTCCACCGAAAAGCCAGAGCCGGCCGGCCGCATCCTGCCAAGAAACGGCGGAATGCCTCGCCCCGGGGATGTTCGACGGATTGGGCGTCCCCTCGGCGCCGAAGACGCCCGCCTGATTGATCATATTGCCGCCGGACACCCAGGTCCACTCGAGAGTGGCCGGATCATACCGCCAGAGATCGTTCAGGTAGCCGTAATGCCCGGCCGAATCATAGCCCTCTCCCCCGAAGAGCCAGAATCTGCCGGCCGCGTCCCGCCAGGAAACGGCCGCATGCCGGCCCCCGGGGACATTCGAGGGCGCGGCTGCGCCGAGCGTGCCGTAGATCCCCGTCCGATTGATCGTATCGCCGCCGGACACCCAGGCCCAGGTGCCGAACGAAGCCGAAGGAGCGCCGTTGTTGGCCGCGCAGGCGGAGAGCAAAGCCGAAAATGAAACCGCCAGCAGCCGTCGCCTCCACGGTCTCCTCATGCGGCCATTCGCACCGGGCTCGATCCCTTCCATTTCCAAGCTCCCGGATGCCGGCACCCGCCGACTTTCGGATTTCTTTTTCATTCTCCGGACTCCCTTGGGCGTTTGTCAGTCCCGGGACGGGGCTGCTCTTTTTCGAGGACGATGTCAATGTTCTTCTGGTTCAGCTGGTACCACGACCCGGTCGTGACGTCGACGATCACGGCGTCGAGGACGAGCGGGACGAGTCCGAAGAGCGCGTCGAGGACGATCCAGCCGGCCGCCAGATGGTTCTTCACGGTGACGGTCTTCGTCGGGTAGCCCTCCTTGCGGAACTCGATGGCATACGTGTGCCTGGACTTCAGCTTGAGCCTGACGGGGGTCTCGCCCATCAGACGGCCGTTCACATAAACCTGGGCGCCCTGCGGCTGGGAGTTCAGGGCGACGCTGCTGTAGCTGCCCTTGACGATAGAGGCGCACGATCCAGCGAGAAGACAGGCCAGGCACAAGGGAACGAATTTGGAAAAGCGCATCGGGCCTCCTGCGATCGGTCTCATAGACAACTCAGACTCCGCTCAAAAATGAAAACTCAATCCGGCGAACAGCCTCTTCTCCAGCCCGTTGACGATCACCTCCTGGATCTTCCCGCCCCTGTAGATGTCCTCGACATTGAGGAAAAGCTCCAAAGGAACCGCAGGCATCTTCCAGCCGGCCCCGAGAAGCCAGCGGGTCCGGTGGTCGTCCAGGTGGGCGTTGTTCGTGACCCGGGCCTGCCACCGGTCCAGAAAGTCAGCCGACCCCCAGGCGGCAAGGCTGAGCAGCCCGCGCGCCCGGAAGCTTCCCCACTCGAGGTCGGCGTCCTCCGTGAAGGTCCCGCCGAATCCGTAGTAATAACCGTAATAAACCACGGTCGTCTTCATGCCGGCGATGTCGTAGAGCGCCGAATACTCGTTGAGCGCGAAGGCGTTGATCAGGCCGAAATCGAAATAGGCCGAGGTCACGGACCGGAATTTCCAGCCCCGGCGGAAGACCGTCCAGTCCAGGACTGGACCGGCAATATGGATGACGGCCAGCTTGTCCGTGAAGCCCCGCGGCGTTTCGAGATCGAGGGCCTCGACGGACTGGTCGACCGAGATCTGGTTGATGTCGTAGAAGTTGAGCGGCCTTTTCTTGAAATATTGGAAGCCCGAGCCGAACCCGATGCTTAGACTGTAGCCCTCGAGATCGGCGTCGATATCCTGGCGGACGTAGGCCCAGCTCCGGGCATCGGCCGTGATGTTCACCTCGTCCGCGTGCGCCTCACGCCGGGTATAATCCATGTAAATCCGGCTGAAGTAGGTATCCTTGACGGTTTCGCTGATCTCGCCCGCCTGGCCGTACTCGGGCAGCTCCATGATCGGCGTGTCCAAGGCGAAATAGGCGCCCGTTTGGGTCGCCTGCCCCGCCGTGCTCAGCGTCCTGACGCCGCTCGACAAGCTGAAGTCGTGCCAGCCCGGCTGCGAATAATCCCCCGAGCCGGGGTCCTTGCGGTCCAGCCACTGGTTGAACTCGTTGGCCGGATTGATGAAGCCCAGGGCCCGGAGGATGATGCTGGGCTGATGGCTCAGGTAGCGGGCGAGCTGATACCAGGACTCGCCGAGGGAATAGCCGCCGAGCCCCGTCATGATCTGGTCGTTGATCGAGACGACCTCGTGGAGCTCCACGCAGTATTCCCAGAAGAATGAACCGGCCACGGACATCAGCCAGGATTGGACCCAGGAGAGGTTGTTCGTCCGGCTGAACTGGTAATAGATCCCTCCGGCCAGACTGTGGGTCCAGTTGTCCCGGAATCCGTTCGAATCGAAGCGCCAGGCCGCGAGGGTGAAAAACCGGCGCAGCTGGTCGTGCCAGTCGATCTGAAAATCCCAGTCCTCGATGTCGCCGCCCTGAGTGTACCTGTACAAATAGCTTCCGCCCGATACAGACATGAACAGCCCGAGCTCGAGCCAGGCCCGGCCGACGTGCTTCTTGGGCCGGACCGCCGCGGCCTGGGGACGCAGGGGGCCGTCCGCCTGCGCATTCCCGGACACAGGAAGGAGCGCCGTCCGGGCGCCCCAGGACAACCCGAACCCTGGCCCGGGAGTCGGGGCGAGGCAGAAAGAGATCCTCTTTATCGGCCCGGCCGGAACAGGAGCGGCATCATCGGCGACGCCCGGAGCCCGCAGGGCCGCAAGCCAGAGGATCGCCAGAGTCGCGGCAATCCACGCCTGACCTTTCTGAGTTGATCGTTCCATTCCTGAGATGGCCATTCGGAGCTATCCTTCCAGCCGGATGAACCGGAAAACCGGCGGCATGACGAACGGTATGAGCCCCGTCCCGATCAGCATGCCGCCCGCGACGATGATGGTTAGGGGCTTCTGGACCTGGCTTCCGGATCTGCCTGTCATCCATATCTCGCAGCTCAGTCTTGCTAGAGCATAATCAACCAAAGCGATCTTGTAAACCTATCTTTCAGACAGGGCGCTCAAAAG
>Ga0187770_10001580_pt1 | contig 12202 bp, 9 predicted proteins | sample 0116_SJ02_MP02_2_FD_133154 | JGI IMG/M metagenome (GOLD analysis project Ga0187770, IMG submission 133154) | Tropical peat soil microbial communities from peatlands in Department of Meta, Colombia - 0116_SJ02_MP02_20_MG | ecosystem: Environmental > Terrestrial > Soil > Wetlands > Peat | place...
CACGGCGGTGAACCCGAGGGACTTGCGCAACATGCGCAAACCGAAGCGCACATCTTGCACCAGCGAATCGATAACGCTGATGCCCCGCGCTTCGCGGCACACTTCCTTGGTTTGCTCCAGGCCACCAAACTCCAGGCGCGCCCGCCGCATCGCTTCCGGCTCCGGCACACCGCTGCGGATCAAATCCTCGGCGTACGACTCCACGTGAAACCGCAGCTCCGTGTCCATGTCGTCCTCGGTGCGCCGCCGCAGCAACACCGCGCGCAGCCACATTCGTAACCGGTTCCACACCATCATGACCCCTCACTCATATCGCAGCGCCACAATCGGATCGACGCGTGCCGCTCGCCGTGCGGGCGACCAACATGCCGACAACCCCAGCAAGGCCACGGTCAGCAACACTGCAAGCATCACCCATGGATCGTGGGGCTGCGCCTGATAAACGATACTGGCCATCATCTGGCCCATCGCGACAGCAAGAATTAAACCAACAATCGACCCAACCAACAGCAGCGCGGCCGTCTTGCCCAGCACCAGGTGAAGCACCTGTACGGAACGCGCTCCCAGAGCCATGCGGATACCAATTTCGTGCGTACACCGCGACACCGAGTAAGCCACCAACCCGTGAATGCCGGTGCCCGCCAGAATGATCGCCAGTACGCCGAAGGCGCTCAGCGCAATAGCCGCCGCATGGCTCGGGAAAAACGCGAACCCGAGCATCTGCTCGAGCCCGCCGGTGCCGTACAGCGGCAGCCCTGGATCGAGTTGCGCCACAGTCCGGCGTATCTCAGCTGTTATCTGTGTTCCAGGGAGAACGGACTTAACTTCGATTGTGGTGGACGAATTATAAAACTGCAGGACCGACCAAAATATCGCGGGCTGCTGCGACTCCGTGAGACTTTGATATTTGCCATCTTCAACGATGCCGATCACCTCAGTGAGCGGACCGAGTGGGCCACCCCGAAACCGCTTGCCGACCGCATCGAAAGCATTGTCGCTATGCAGAACCCGTCTGGCGAAGGCCAGATTGACAATCGCGACCTGCTGAGATTTTTCGTCGTCATGCCAAGTAAACTCGCGGCCCGCCAGCAGCCTCGTGCCCATGGTCGCGAAAAATCCTGGGGAAACCTGATAGTAGACCGCTTCGATGTTGTCCGAAGGCCGCAGTTCGGTTTTATCGGCGGGAGACACGTCGGTGGTCGATTGATCGATGCTGAGCGGAACAGAATTGGAGTACGCGGCGGATTGCACGCCGGGCAGCTGCTGGATTGCTTGCAACGCCTGCTGCTGAAACGCGCGACCACGTTCTGGGGAATACCCTGCTAAACCCAGGTCGAACGCCGCTACCGCAACATGTTGCGGCTCGAAACCGAGATTCAGCCGCAAAGCTTGCTGCAGCCCCCGCAACGAGATGAGACAGCCAGCCACCAGCACAAAACACAGGGCCACTTGCACCACCACCAAAATGTCACGGAAATTCAACCGGCCTACCAGCCACGTCGGTGGATTGCCTTTGAGCACCAGGTTGGCGTCGGTTCGCGAAGCCCGCCATGCGGGTGCAGAGCCAAACATCGCGCTCGCCGCAGTGGAAACCAACAACGCAAACACGAACACACGCCAATCCGGATTCACGTTGAATTGCACCGGAAAATCCATGGGCGCTCGCCAGTGACTGAGCGCTTTGGATAAAAAGCTGGCTAACGCATAGCCGATTCCTCCTCCCAGAAACGAAACCATCAGCGTCTCGATTAACACCTGACGCACCACCCGGCCCCGCCCAGCACCGATGGCCAGGCGGATGGCCAACTCCCGTTGACGATCAACGGCTCGCGCAGCAAGCATGCTGGCCAGATTGGTGCAGGCCGCCAGCAGAACCAACGCCGCCAGAATCAAGACTCCAAACGCGAAAGCTTTGGTTGGGCCGCCGACCATGTTGCCGATCAGGCCGGGCTTGGCCAGGCTGAAGTGCAGCCGGTCGTTCACATCGGGATACTCGTGAGCCAACTCGACGGCAATGGCATTCAGGTCCGCTTCTGCTTGCGCTTGAGAGATGTTCGCTTTGAGGCGCCCGATCACCCAGGTGTTCCAGTCGTGCCGGTTATCCAGCCACGAGTTGCTTTCGATTCGCGGCTGCATCATCATTGGCACCCAAACTTCGGGCCAATAGAAGCGTTCGGTGCCGTGGAAATCGGCAGGGGCTACGCCAAGGACAGTGTACGGAAGCCGGTTCAGACGAATCGTTTTCCCGACAATCGCTTTATCGGCTCCAAATCTCGACCGCCAAGCGTTGTAGCTGAGAACAGCGTAAGGGCTCGCGCCAGGATTTAGGTCTTCGCTTTGCGTGAAGAAACGACCCAGAACAGGCTGAACCCCGAGCACCTCAAAATAATTTCCAGTAGCGAGATAACCCCACACACGCTGTGCGCCGCCGTCGCTTTTCATTTCCATGGGCGCGATGCGGTATCCGATAAGACCTGCAAAGGTACGATTGTGATCCCGCAGGTCCTTGTAGTTCGGAAATGACTGCCCCGGTCCAAAATGAGTGTTTTCGACGAATGCCAACTCGTTCGGCCGTTCCACTGGCAGCGGACGCAACAGCAGGGCGTTGACCACGCTAAACACCATGGTGTTTGCGCCAATGCCCAGCGCTAGCGTGACTACCGCGACAGCGGTGAACCCCGGGCTTTTGCGCATTAGCCGCAAACCGAAACGCACGTCCTGGGTCAGCGACTCCACCAGGTTAGTTCCGCGCGCTTCCCGGCACACTTCCTTGGTCTGCTCCAGTCCACCGAACTCCAGGCGAGCCCGCCGCATCGCTTCAGCCTCAGGCACACCACTGAGGATCAAATCCTCGGTGTATGACTCCACGTGGAAGCGCAGCTCCGCATCCATCTCTCGTTCCACGCGACCACGCCGAATCGTCGCGTGCGACCAGCTTCGAATGCGGGTCCACCAGCTCATACTTCCTCGGGTGTAGTTCGTAGGATCCCCGCAATGACGTCCGCCATGCGATTCCAGTTCTCCGTTTCAGCCTGCAGCCGGCGCTTGCCTGCGGTGGTGAGCCGGTAATATTTGGCTTTGCGATTGTTTTCCGATTCGCCCCATTCGCTGGCAATCCAGCCTTGGTGCTCAAGCCGGTACAGCGCCGGATAAAGAGACCCTTGCTGGATCTCCAAACGGTCTTTGGAAATTTGCTGGATGCGCAGCAGAATGCCGTAGCCATGCAGGGAACCGAGGGAAACGGCTTTCAGGATGAGCATGTCCAGCGTGCCTTGCAGAAGTTCCAGTTGTTTGTCCACGAGTGCTATTCTCCTAGATGGCCTAGGAATATAGGTGGGGTTCTCCTAGATTGTCAAGGAGAAAGTAAGACCATCAGCCGTTCAAGGCTTCTTCGAGGGTCGCTTCAGGATTGTGGGGGCCGAACCGGCCAACGAAAACCCGTTCCCTACAGCTCGATCCGGGTACCTAGGACGGTAAGGAATTTGCGCAGCCACGCGGGATGGGCCGGCCAGGCGGGAGCCGTGACCAAATTGCCGTCCGCCACCGCGTCGCTCATGGCGATATCCGCGAAGGTGCCGCCCGCCCGCGTCACATCCGGCGAAACCGCGGGATAGCAACTGCAATTCTTTCCTTGCAAAACTCCGGCGGCGGCCAGGACTTGCGCTCCGTGGCAAATGGCTGCGATCGGTTTCTTCGCCGAAGCGAAGTGACGTACGATCTCCAGCACCCGCTGATCCAGGCGAATGTATTCGGGAGCGCGTCCCCCGGGAATGACCAGCGCATCGTAATCTTCCGGGTGAATGTTCTCGAATGTCGCGTTGAGGGCGAAGTTGTGGCCGCGCTTTTCGGAGTAGGTCTGGTCGCCTTCGAAATCGTGAATTGCCGTGCGCACACTTTCACCCGACTTCTTGCCCGGACAAACGGCATGGACTTCATGCCCCACCATCAATAAAGCCTGGTATGGCACCATCACTTCATAGTCTTCGACGTAATCGCCGACCAGCATGAGGATGTTTTTGCGAGCCATACAAACCTCCTGAGCAGCACATCAGCATACCAAAAGTGGCAAATCGTCTCGTGCACACGTGCTGATGCGCATGGTATGCGCCAAGAGTCAGATAGGCGGTAATGTTGCAGTGGGCCTGCGGTCCGTTACTGGGCCGCGGCAGGCGCCGGATTGGTGCTTTCTTCGATCGTCAGCACGTCCGTGCGCATTTTGTCCCATTCGCGCAACGTCAAGCCACGTGCGGCAAAGAACCGGCGGATCATCGGCGAGTCCCAGCGAAGAACCTCTTCGAGCACCGGAACCAGCACGCTCATGGCGTTGTCGCTTAGCACCGTGCGCCGCGCCACGCGGGCGATGAATTTCGCTTCGGACACTGCGATGGTAAGCCCGTCGTATTGGTTGACGTGCATCATCACTGGCAAATCGGAGCTGCCGTCGCCCATATAAATGATGCGGTCGTGGCTGATAGCCAGCTCGGCGCGCAGTTCTTCCAGTACGGTGATTTTTCCCCAGCCGGCAGTAGCCCGAACAATCGATTCCACTTCGCCGGTGCTCTGATTGAAGCGGAAACGCGTACCGAAAATGTGGTCGGGCGGCACAATACCTTCCAGCGCCGACTGAATGATCTCCTGTGGCGCCGCCGATATGACGTAGAAGGAAAACTTGTATTCGTCCGACAGATTATCGAGCCAGCGAGCGAATAAGTTGACGTCGTGCTTCAGGCGAATGCGCTTGCCGGTTTCGACGAGATGCTCGCGGCGCACACGCCGGAAATCCGGATCATGCAAGATCAAATAGGAGAGTTCGGCTCCTTGTTGCACCAGATTGATCTCGGCAAGACCCTTCACCTTGTCGTGAAAATTATGGAAGCCGATAAGTTCGCTCAGCGCCACTCCCGAGTCGTTGAAGCTGAGCGTCTGGTCAAAGTCGCTGGCCAGAAGATAGTGCTTGGTCATACGGCGAATTGCTCCTCTTTCTGTCCACCTGCGGCGGACGCGAGCCGAACCAGCGGCTCGAAACATCTCCACACTTCAACCTTAACCTTACTCGTAGGTCGTCACCCCACGAATAATTTTAATCGGTGCTATGCGTGGAAAACGTGAACAAACTGTTATCTGTATATAAGATGCAGCTAATCGGTAAGTGGTTCGACCAAAATCCGTTGAAATCCGGAAAACACGAAGAATCAGCGGGTTGCAGAACCGCCGGAAAGTCCATCAGACCCCGCACAAAATGAGAATGCACAAGCGGGCGCAAGCATGTCCTAACGGACAGGGTCACCGATCCGCGTCCGCGCGCAGAATCGCAATTGTGGGGTGCATCGCTCGCATGCTACCTAACCAGAATAAACCCCATGGAACACCTGCTTCGAAGGCCCGTGGAATCGCGTCACGCCTATCGGCATCGGCGCAAAAATCTCGTTTGGGGAATGGTGCTTACGCTCATCCTCGCCGGAGTCTTGATAATGTTGCTGGTTAGCTGAACCTTCGAAACGCGCTCTATTTGTTCTTTTCGCCAAAGCAAATCGGAAACACCACTACCTGTTGCACCCGATGTAACCAATTGTCTAGCTGCTCATCGAAGTGTCGAAGTGATTCGCAATTCTTATCCCCTTTGGGAAGCGGGAGGCACTATGAAACGGCTGGAAGGCAAAGTTGCAGTGGTCACCGGAGGTAACAGTGGGATTGGGCTGGCGACCGCCAAGCGCTTCCTGGACGAAGGAGCCAAAGTCGCCATCTCCGGCAGGAATCAAAAGACCCTAGACGAAGCAGTGAAGTACCTCGGCAACGGCACGCTCGCCGTTAAGGCCGATACCGCCAAGCTTGAGGAGACCGAAAAGTTTCTCGCCGAGGTGAACAGCAAGTTCGGGAAAATCGACGTATTGTTCGTCAACGCTGGAGTGGCGAAGTTCGCTCCGCTGAACCAGACCGCGGAGGCTTTGTTCGACGAGCAGTTCGACATCAATATCAGAGGCGCCTATTTCACTATCCAGAAGGCGCTGCCCTATTTGAATGATGGGGCTTCCATCATCTTCAACACCAGCGTGGCCTCGTCGACCGGCACGCAACTACGACCAGCGTGTATTCTGCCACCAAAGCGGCACTGCGTTCTCTGACAAGAACCGCGGCTGCGGAACTCGCGGAGCGGAATATTCGCGTCAATGCTGTAGCTCCAGGGCCAATTGTTACGCCGATCTTTGGAAGAACCGGACTGCCAAAGGAAGCGATCGATGAGTTCTCCAAGTACCTCGAACAGAAGGTGCCGATGAAGCGCTTTGGTCAGCCCGAAGAGGTTGCGGGCGTCGTGGCCTTTTTGGCGTCGAAGGATGCGTCCTACATCACCGGCGTGGAAATCAATGTGGATGGCGGACTAGGACAAATCTAAGCACCCGTTACTTGTGCCCGGTCGTCGAGTTGCCACAGCTCCCGCTTTACTGGCTTGGAGCGGAGGGATTGGCCGAGCTTGCTACGTCCACGTCGAGGAACCATTTGTGCGCACTATCACCCGGTACGTAACAGTTTCCGTCGGGATTGTATGTGGCGGCGCATCGCGCGGTGAACTGCTTGCGTCGGGGAGACTGAACTGTTTGCCAGATGGTCGCGTCGACGGATCCGCCTTGCGCAACCGGCGGTGGAGCCTTGGGAAAAACGCACCCCGGAGACGGCGGGCAGGCGTCGTTGAATATCCAAAAGGCCAGTTTGCGTCCGCCGAGGTGATCCTGAAGGTCTTTCACTGTGGTGATGGTGTGGCCTTCCCCTTCGTCCACCGGCATCGACGAACAATACGCGCCGGCGCGGAAGTTGGCATTCGCTAGTCCATCGATCCAGGCATTCACGTATTCATGGTAGGCCTGCGTCAGCCGGCCGCCTTCTTCGATGTCCAGAAAGATGATGGTGCCGGGCGGGAAACCTTCGTGCCGGGCAAGCACGGCAGCATCCGATGCGTCCGACTCGCCTTTGCGAACGCCGTCCGGTACAGACTTTAATTCGCGACTCTCTCTGCCATTAAACAGCACTGCGAAACCGAATCCTTGCGCTTGCAATTTGGACCGCGTCCCTAACCAGTTGGTCTCTTGCTCCCCCGGTGGAGGGCTGAGCCAATACCCGCTGAACACAAAAGTTCTACGAAGAACGGGCAAGCCATCGTCACCGGGATAATCGTTCAGGTCGAACCCCAGAAAGCTCGATTGTCCAGACTCGGTGTGGGAACAAGTTGGCAGCACCAGCAAAACCGCCAGCGCACAAACCGTTAAGGAGAACACCATGACGCGCGAGCGACGCATCCGGTGAATCTACCTCATCTCCTCGCGCCCGGAAAGGCAAAACCACTCGATTCCACGCCGTCGCGTAGAGCCGCCGGATAGCGCCACGTAGTCGTCGGCTCTCAGGCTTGCGTCCTGGCCGGGTCTTTGATGAGATACGAACATGTATCTGCCCCAATTCGTGCGTTGGGCCACAGGCATCCGGTGGCAGTGGAAAGTTTTCATTCCCATCACTTCGGTTCTGCTGCTCAGTATTTTGGCCATTCGCTCCATTCTGCGTTCGCCAGAAACTCTGGACGTGAAGTGGATTCTGATCTCCGCCGTGTTTTTCGCCATTCTGTTGTGTTTTGTGCTCTTAGCGGTATTGCTGGTGTTGATCGACAGGCCCTTAGAAGAATTAATGAAGACCATCGAATCTGTTCGGAAAGGCGACTTGACCGCCCGCGTGACCTTTGCGAAGCGCGAGGATGATGTCGGCCACCTGGGGCGCGAGTTCAACGCCATGGTCGAGCAGTTGGATCAGAATCGCCTGGAGATCGAGGAACTACATCTGCGCGAGATGGCCCGCGCGGAACATCTCGCGACCTTAGGTGAATTGTCTGCCGGCCTGGCTCACGAGATACGCAATCCCCTCGCTGGCATCGCCGGTGTCGTCGACATTATGGGCAAAGAATTGCCCGCCGAGAGCCCTAGCAGAGGAGTCATCAATGAGGTCCACAGGGAAATTCTGCGCATACAGGCCATTCTCAACGATTTGCTCTCTTATGCTCGGCCACGTCCGCCTGATTTCCATCCCGCTAATTTGAATACCACCATCGAGCAGGCCGTCTTGCTGGCAAAGCAACAGGTGCTGACAAAACCGATTCAGGTTCTGTTCGAACCGCAAGCCTCGTTGCCACCAGTCGAGCACGATCCGGCATTGATTCAGCAGGTGCTTCTCAACGTGATTTTGAATGGCATTCAGGCCATTTCCGGTGCCGGGCAGGTGCGCATCGGACTGAAGGACGAATCGGGATTTGTGGTTATCCACGTGGTCGACACCGGTCGCGGGATTTCCCCCGAAGCTTTGCCGCGAATCTTCAAGCCCTTCTTCACTACAAGGACTGAAGGCACGGGACTGGGTCTTTCTTTGGCAAACAGCATTGTGCAATCGCACGGCGGCAGGATCGAGGTAAGCAGCACGCCGGGCAAAGGGACACAGTTCAAAATCTGGTTGCCGGTGCATCGAACTAAGCCCAGCCAAGCCAAAGCCGGCCCTAAAGCTGCCACCCGTTAGTTTGGTGATAGACTAAAAAGATGGTCCAAAAGAGGATTTTGATCGTTGATGATGAGAAGTTGGTGCGCTGGGCCCTCAACCAAAAGTGCACGGAATTCGGCTATCAAACGTTCGAAGCCGAGAATGGCGAGGACGCTCTTCGCGCCCTGCAAAACGAATCCGTTGACCTGGTGCTGCTCGACGTCCATTTGCCCGACATGAGCGGCATCGAAGTGCTGGAGAAGTTGAAGCAGGCAGGCGAGACTCGCAGCATCATTATGATGACAGCCGATCCCCAGTTGGACGACGTCAAGGCGGCATTGCGATTAGGCGCTTACGATTTCATCAGCAAGCCCATCAATTTCGAAGAGTTAAGCGTCACCATGCAAAACGCGTTGGAAGCCGGCTACCTGCGCACCGAAGTCGAGTCGCTGCGCGACGAGGTTCGCCGGCGGGCCGGTTACCACGAGGTCATTGGCGTATCCCGGAAAATCACCGAACTCATGAAGTTCGTCTATAAGGTGGCTGCCAGCGAAGCCACCACCATCCTGATTCAGGGTGAGAGCGGCACCGGCAAAGACTTGGTGGCCAAGGCCATCCACTACCACAGTTCTCGAGCGGAACGGCCCTTTGTGGCCATCAATTGCTCGGCGATTCCCGAAACCTTGATGGAGGCGGAGCTTTTCGGGCACGAGAAGGGCGCCTTCACCGACGCCAAGGCCATGAAAAAAGGTCTGTTTGAAGTCGCCGACGGCGGCACTCTGTTTCTCGACGAAATTGGCGAGCTTTCCCCATTGTTACAAGCCAAGTTGTTGCGCGTCCTGGAAGACCAGGTCATTCGCCGAGTCGGCGGAGTTAGGGATATTCAGGTGGACGTGCGCGTGATCGCGGCTTCCAACCGCGATCTGGAGCGGGAGGTGCGCGAAAGCCGCTTCCGGCAGGACCTGTATTACCGCTTGGCCATCATCGCCATTTACCTTCCCGCACTTCGTGAGCGGAAAGAGGACATCCTGCCGCTGGTGGAGTTCTTCCTGGCACATTACAACAGGAAGTTTCGCAAGTCTGTTCAAGGCCTTTCGGAGGAGACTAACCGCCTGGTGCTCAACTACGACTGGCCGGGGAATGTCCGCGAATTAAAAAACGCCTTGGAACGCGCCATGATTTTGGAGGAAGGCCGGCTGTTGAAACCCGACGACCTGCCCTTCTCCGTGGCCAGCGGCCGCAGCGGCGCGGTTTCCCCCAACGGACAAATGGGCCCGCCTGCCGAGCCTGTACCGGCTCCCGGCAAGCGCCGGTTGCCGCCGCTCTCCATTCCCGAAGGCGGAACTTCACTGGAAGACGTGGAGCATGCGCTAGTGGAATTGGCGCTACAGCAATCGCACGGCAATCAGATCAAAGCCGCCAAACTGCTCAACATCAGCCGTGACGCCCTCCGCTACAAGATGAAGAAGTTCGGCCTGACCCACTCCGAAGAAGAAGAACCCGCTACACCCGCAAACCCACAATAAATCCGCGGCTTGGTGCGTGAGATTCCCCGCGTACGAGTGTGAAAACTCGCACGTATCTTGTTCCGGCGTAACTTCGCTCCCCGGGCTCGCTTATAACCGACCTGTTTGCATGTGGTTGCGAATTACCTTGCGCTCCGCCAAAAACGGAATCCCAGATGCATACATCACCTTCGTTCAGCAATTAGGCAATGGAGCGATTGTCAAAAGGCTGAGCAGTGGGCGTTCCTTTTAGGACGGTCGGGCTCGCGGTGAAGGCTCGAAAGGATACGTCGTAAAAAGGGACGCCCACAATAGACCTCGGCAGCGGCCAGCGTAGCTACAACGAAGCGTCGTAGAAACGACCGCGAATGCCCGAATCACGGGCTTTTGAACCAACTGGCCGCTGCCATTTTTTTGTGCCTCCATCCTGACGCCAGGCGCGACCCCTTTCGCAGAGTTGTTGTTTCCCCACAAATTTAGGTGAATCGGCGCAGGAATTTGCGGAAGTTGGCTCACTGCCCCAAGTGCGGTTGCAAAAAGAGAAAGAAACGCTTTGTTTGGAACCTATTGCGCCAAGCCGATGTGGTACGGAACGTGCACTCCTGAATGCTGGCATCACGTCTCCACAATAGCGTGAGGGGATTCCTTAAGCACTTTAGGAGGGAGTAATGCCGCAGGTTGTCGAGCATCGCGAGCAACAGAAACTGCAAAAACGAGTATCGCTCACAAAAATACTCGTGACCACCGACTTTTCCGAAGTCTCCGATCACGCCTTGGATTATGCCGTCGCGCTCGCCCGTCGCTACGATGCGCGTATCTATCTCACCCACGTAATCACTCCTGACCCATTCCAATTCGCCGAACCGCAACTAGCCCAGGCCACCTACGAAAAGGTTCGGCAAGCTGCCGAAGAAGGCATAACCGACATTTTGATTTCCGGCAAACTGCGCGGCGTTCCTCACGAAGTCCTGATGGAGGAGGGAAACGTCTGGCCGGCATTGGAGAAACTGATCGTCGAGCATGAAATCGATCTGGTGGTCTGCGGAACACACGGACGCGGCAAAGTGCAGAAGATTCTGATCGGATCCGTGGCGGAGGAAATCTTCCGGCAGGCGACCACCGCGGTTCTAACCGTCGGCCCCGCCGTCAAGGCCGATGCGCAGAAGGAAATCGAGTTGAATCACATCCTGTTTGCCACCGATTTCGGCGCCGGTGCGGAACGCGCCGCGGACCACGCTTTTTCGCTGGCACAGGAACACAACGCGCGTCTAACGCTTCTGCATGTTATTGAGAGCGCAGCAGCTTACACTGAGGACACCATCGCCAGGCTGCGCGAAATCAATATCGCCCGCATGAAGCAGTTGATGCCTGAGGGCGTTGAGAACTGGTGCCGCCCTGAGTTTCGAGTCACCTTTGGCTCTCCCGTGGAAGAGATTCTGATTGCCGTGCGGGAGTCGAAAGCCAACTTAATTGTCATGGGGGCCAAGCCCAGGAAAGCGCTGGCTGGTCATATGCCCTTGACCATCGCCTACAACGTCGTAACCAAGGCGACTTGCCCGGTTTTGACTGTTCGCGGTTGATTTTTCCAACAGGGAACGGAATCCTCCGACAAGGATCCGTATCCTGATAACAAGGCGGTGCTGCATCCTCCCCCCAGCCGAGCAGCACCGCCTTTTCTTTGTCTCCCGCCTTGGCCAGCCCAGCCTCAGCCCGGGTCATCACACGGTTTCCATTCCTCTCAGCGCAGCAGCGTTGCCGTGCTTATTCATCCCGCAGGGCAACCAACGGATCTACGCTCATGGCCCGGCGCGCCGGAACATACGCGGCGACTCCAGCAACCACTGCAAGCGCCACCGCAACCAAGAACAGCGTAAGCGGGTCGGTGGCTGAGACACCGAACAGCAGGTGACTCAGTACACCAGAAGCCGCCAGCGCGCTGGCAATTCCCAAAACGACACCCGACACCGTTACCATTAACATCTCCCGCGAGACTAATCCCACAATGGCTCCCCGCGATGCCCCTAGCGCCATACGAATCCCGATCTCGTGCGTTCGGCACGCCACAGAGTAGGAGATCACTCCGAATATTCCTGTCCCCGCAAGCACCAACGCCATCGCCGCGAATAGTCCCAGCAGAAAGGTGCGGAACCGCGGCTGCGCCAGCGACGTATTCAGGATTTCCGGCATCGCAG
>Ga0187770_10001581_pt1 | contig 12201 bp, 6 predicted proteins | sample 0116_SJ02_MP02_2_FD_133154 | JGI IMG/M metagenome (GOLD analysis project Ga0187770, IMG submission 133154) | Tropical peat soil microbial communities from peatlands in Department of Meta, Colombia - 0116_SJ02_MP02_20_MG | ecosystem: Environmental > Terrestrial > Soil > Wetlands > Peat | place...
AACTGGTGAGGACGGAGTGGGCTTCTGCCACCACAGGCACTGCCTCTCCCCGCTGGCGGGCAAAGCGGTGCCCGCCGCCTTGGAAAATGGCGCGAAGTAGTCGTCGGACAAATCTGCCACGGCAGCGTCGAGTTGCTGGAGGCGTCGCTTCAGCGGCGCCGACCAATCCCACGGTTGCTGGGGATCCACACAACCGGTCGCCGACCCAGCGCCTGCGGAATAAATGTGTGGATCGCCTTGATCTGTGACGAAAGGAGAGCTTTCAGCACCCAACCGAAGCAAAGGCGCAGGATCGCCATGGGAGAGGGCGCCCCCGGCAGCCAGAAGTTCGCCGGTGTTTACGAACTTCCCCGACGGATTCCCGGCGACGCCCATCAGGAGGCTTTCGTCCAAATTCACGCGCACACTATTACCGCTGGCATCGTAGCTGTACCCTTGGATCGGGTTGCTTCGGATACTCTCAATTAGCCGGACGAAATCGCCGTCGGGATCGGGATGATCGATCTGGCAGGTCGGTGAGCGTTGGCAGTCGAGCCTTACCTCGCGTTTTGTGGAGTGCGCCGAGATGCCTTCGATCCAAAACGCCGCCAGGCCGGGCGCTCCATCGCCCGCGTCGAGTATGATCGACCGCAAATGCTGTCCAAACCGAGTAGCATAGGCGGTTACATCTTCGCCGCCGTAGGATGCTCCCCAATAGTCCACCTGGTCATAACCGAGAGCCGCGCGCACGGCGTCTGTGTCCATGGCGATGTCTCCGGTTCCGTAACGGCTGGCTGCTTCGCCCAACTGCGCAGCACAATCCGCTTGAGCTTTCGGGAAAGGCGCGGTGCCGTGCTGCAGTTCCTTGCAATCAATGACGGTGGAGAATCCTCGCCCACGGTCATCAATCAACAAAAAGTCGTGCACGTCGAGGTTTGCCGCAAACAAGGCCAAAGCTTTTGCTCGATTCGCCGTCGTGCTCTCGCCCGGTCCACCGGGATTGAAAAGAACCGCACTCTCCGCCGGCCCGGAATTTGTGTGCAGGTAAAGTTCGAAGTAAATCTGGATCGTTGCCCCTTGCGGGTTCTTGCGGTCGAGCGGAACGGGAAGTGTCCCGCACATCGCTCCAAGGGCCTGCGCCTCGGCCGGGCACGTGACCCAGATGATGTCCGGCGACGCAGTCACCGGCATACGCTGGGACTGAGCGCGCTGAGGCGGCATGCTCTGCGAAGGCGATCTCCAAAGACGCTCGCTTGGCTGGAACTGAGACGGGTGTACGGTCTGCCCGTAAACAGAGGCAGGGGCGAGAACCTGAAGCAAGAAGGGCGAAATACTGATCGCCAAAGTGACGCGTGCGAAGTTGCTTTTCATGAGTGTTGCCTTTCTACCTGCCGGAGGTGCCTTGGCTCTGCCCTTATTGCCCGCCCTCGTGCGAAAAGGCAATGCTCTGCTCTTGATTTATTTCGGTCATCTTTCTGTCGAGGTAACCATTTGCAAAACAATACGTTAGCGAGACTTCTACATTTTCCGTGGTAGACTTCCAGCCGAGGTTTGCGGGGTCTCGCCCGTGAATGAAGTCCTTCCATCCCGTACACTCATTCGCTTTGGTGTCTTCGAACTGGACCCCGAGAGCCGGGAACTGCGCAAGCAAGGCATAAAGGTACGGCTGCAGGAGCAACCCCTCCAGGTTCTCCGGATTCTGTTAGAGCGCCACGGCAAGGTTGTGACTCGCGAGGAATTGCAGCAGAGGATCTGGCCTTCTGACACTTTTGTGGACTTTGAAGGCGGTCTCTACAATGCCATCAAGCGGCTGCGCGAGGCCCTTGGGGATTCGGCTGAGAGCCCCCGCTTTATCGAAACTCTCTCCCGCCGCGGATACCGTTTCATCGCTGCCGTGGAGGAAAATGGATACGCTGCCACACAAACGCAAATCGCGGAAGTGACCAAACCCGCGCGCCGCCTGAATTTTCCGCTAGGAATGGTGCTCGGACTCGCCGCCGCAGTCGTTGGTACCCTTTTGGCTGGCGGAAAACTTTGGCAGCGATTCACTCGCGCCGCGACCGTTCCCCAGATTCGCTCCATCGCCGTTCTGCCCCTGCAGAACCTGTCGAACGATCCCAATCAGGAATACTTCTCCGATGGCATGACCGATGCGCTGATTACCGATCTGGCGCAAATCGGCGTGCTCAAAGTCGTTTCCCGAACCACGGTCCTCCGTTACAAAGACACGCACGAGTCCCTTCCGCAGATTGCCCGCGAATTGAACGTCGATGGCATTGTCGAAGGAACCGTGCAACGTTCTGGCGATCATATACGCGTCACCGCTCAGCTCGTTTATGCGCCTGCCGACCAGCATCTCTGGGCCAGGAGTTACGACCGCGACCTGAAGGACACCCTAGCTCTGGAGAGCGCCGTGGCTAACGAGATTGCTGATGAGATCCGGGTCAAACTTACGCCTGCCGAGCGGACCCGGCTGAGCAACGTCCGGCCGTTAAATCCGAAGGCGCTTGACGCATACGTGGAAGCGCGCTTCCATTTCGATCAGGCCGACAAACTGGAGTTCTACAACGGCAAGAACCAGGAACTGCAAGACGAGATTCGCAAAGGGCTGTCTTACCTGGACCGCGCCATCCAGCAAGACCCAGGCTACATTCCGGCTTATGTCGCATACTTCGAGGGTGCCGTTGACTCTAGGAGTTTTTCACACCTTGAGTACTTGCCCAGAGCCAAAGCCGCTCTGACTCAGGCGCTGGCATTGGACGAATCCAATCTGGCAGCACGTCTCACCTTAGCCCAATTGCTGGCGCAATATGAGTACGATTGGGCTGGCGCTGAGCGAGAATACCGGAAAGCGATCCAGCTCAATCCCAATTCAGGCGATGCGCACTACGATTACTCCATGTACCTGGCGCAAGTTGGGCGCAACAGGGAAAGTGACACGGAACTAGAGCTGGCCCAGGCCCTCAACCCAGCGCACGATTATCTTGCAAGGGCGGGAGTGCAGCGCGTTGGTCAGACGCTGGAGCAAGAGAGGCAGGCGCTGGAAGAGCAAGCGCCGAACGATCCTTGGGCTCTTGGTGCCTTGGGCAAAGACTACGCCATTGCGGGCAAGTATCGGGAATCCGCCCAAATGTGGGAGCGGTCTGTCGCGATCTATGGATGGCAGGATTTTGCAGCTGCGCTGCGGCGATCGGATGCAAAAGGCGGACCGAAGTTCGCTCTGGAAGAGTGGATGCGGGCAGTGGAGGAACGTGAGAACAAATATGGTGATGTGCCCGTGCCCGGGATCGCGTTTACCTACGCCAGTTTGGGAAACAGGGATCGCGCCTTCGCCTGGCTGAACAAAGCAGTGGAGCAGCGCAGCTGGGTGATTATTTGGCTCAAGGAGGACAACGTCTGGGCCCCCCTTCGATCCGATCCGCGATTCAGAGACCTGCTTCGCCGCATCGGGCTTCCCGAGTAGTATTGCTTGAACTGCAGAACCACGAACCCCACCTCACGGCGCTTTCATCCCGAACCGTGCGCGGCTTGCCTTCCACATCTGTCAGCTGGCGTAACCTCCGGATTACACTTATTGACCCACGATGAGATTTGGCAGCCGCCGGTTGTGCTGGCTCAAACCTGCGGGAACGACCTTCACCGCTGGGTGACAGGCGAATGCTGATGGCTGCCTCGCAGCTGCATCTTCACCGCGAGCGACAGCCTGCGAATGCCTTCACGGATCAACTCCGGTTGCGAGTGGGAGAAGTTCAGCCGCATGTGGCGGCTGCCCTCGTGACCGTTGTTGGCATAGAAGCTGTCTCCGGCGACAAAGGCAACATTTTCTGCGAGCGCCGCGTGGAACAGCGCCTCGGAGTCGGTGCCTTCGGGCATGGTCACCCACAGGAACAGACCTCCCTTGGGATGCGTCCAGGTGACTTCGGGCGGGAAGTAGTCGTGCAAGGCCTGCAGCATGGCGTCGCGGCGCTCGCGATACACCCTGCGAATCAGCTTCACATGCTGATCGAGGAAGCCGTCGCGTGCCACCTCATAAGCCACGTACTGATTGAATGTGGAGGTGTGCAGATCCGCTGCCTGCTTGAGTTGCACCAGCTTGCTGATGACGTCTTCTGGCGCAACGATCCACGCCAGCCGGATTCCCGGGGCGAGGGTTTTCGAAAACGTGCTCAGGTAGATGACGTTGCCCAGCGTGAAGCCGTCGTCCCGGCGCAGGTTCTCGCGATCCAGTGCCACCAGCGGCGTGATGTGCTCGCCCTCGTAGCGCAACTGGCCATAGGGATCGTCCTCCACGATCGGGATGCCGTATTTGTCGGCGAGCAGAATGAGTTGGTGGCGGCGGCCCTCCGACAGCGTGACTCCGGCCGGGTTCTGAAAGTTCGGCAGCACGTACATGAACTTGGGCCCGCTGCGCAGAGAAGCGTCCACCTGATCGGTGATCATGCCATCGTCGTCGACGGGAACGGGAACATACTGAGCCCCGTAAACGTTGAACGCCTGCAGGGCGCCCAGATAAGTGGGGGCCTCGCACAGGATGCGGTCGCCGCGGTTGATGAGCAGCTTGCCGATCAGATCGAGCGCCTGCTGCGATCCAGAGGTGATCAGGACATTCTCGGCCTTGGCAAAAATCCCGTAGCGGGCGATGTTGCGTGCAATCATCTCCCGCAGTGGCTGGTAGCCCTCGGTCGTCCCATACTGCAAGGCCATGGCGCCATGCTCGGTCAGAACTTTGTGGCAAGCCTGCTCGAAGCGCTCGACGGGAAATACATCGGGGGCGGGTAGGCCGCCCCCGAAAGAGATAATTTCCGGCTTCTGGGTTATCTTCAGAAGCTCACGAATGGCCGAACTCTTGATGCCAAGAGTTCGCTGGGCGTAGCGTGACTTCCAAAGCGTCGACATGAAGGCTCCTCCCGAATGCCTTTTAGAGTCTGGAGCAGGTTTCAGAGTTTCAAAGTCTCAAGGTGGCAGAGTGGCGAGGTATGCATCTGACTCTGCATACGTAACCTTGCCAACTTTGAAACCTTGCCACCTTGTCTTAATCAGTCTTCTCCCACCACTTCTGGCTCGACGGAGACATGCACGTGAGGATGCGCATAGGTCTCGTTCTCCTGCGCGTCCACTACGGCAATCGCCGTCACGCCCACGATCTCTTCCACCGTTGCGGTACGCTGCAACACGTGGACGGGTCGGCTCATTCCCATCAGAATCGGACCAATGTTCTCGTTCCCTCCGATCTTGGCCAGCAGCTTGATGGCAATGTTGGCCGAGGCCAGGTCGGGGAAAATGAGCACGTTGGCACCGCCCTTCAGGCTGCTGAAGGGATATTGCTGTTCGATGACTTCCGGCGACAGCGCGTCGTCGGCAGCGATTTCACCGTCGACAATCAGCGTAGGATCGGCGTACTTCAGCAACTCGACCGCCTTACGCACCTTTGCGCAAATCGGATGGTTGACGTTGCCAAAGGTCGAGAACGACAGCATGGCTACCCGCGGGACGATTTCGAAGCGGTGAGCCATATGCGCGGTGCAGAGCGCGATCTCGACCAGATCTTCGGCCGTGGGCTCGATGTTGACGCTGGTGTCGGCAAGGAAAAAGACTTCGCCCTTTTTCGTGATCAAAACATAGCAGCCCGAGACCCGGTGGAGTCCTTCGCGCATGCGAATGATCTGCAGGGCCGGCCGGATGGTATCGGGAAAATGCTGGGTCACGCCGGAAACCAGTGCGTCGGCATCACCCATATGAACCATCATCGATCCAAACACATTGCGATCGTTGATGAGTTTTTGGGCTTCGTCGAGCGTAACGCCATGCCGCTGCCGCAGACGGAACAACTCGAGACTGTAACTCTCGCGAAGATTCGAGTTTGCGGGATCGACGATCACCATCCCGTCAAGGCTTACACTGAGTTGCTCGGCGCGGGCCTGGATTTTGGCCGTATTTCCCAGCAGGATCGGCTTGGCGATCTTCTCTTCGACGAGAGCGTGGCAAGCGCGAAGAATTTTTTCATTCTCGCCCTCCGGGAAGACAACCTGCTTGGGATTGGCCTGTGCTTTGTGAATCATGGTGCGCGAGACTTCATGGGCCTTGCCCAATCTGCGCTCCAGTTGTTCACGATAAGTCGCAAGGTCCACCGGTTCCTGGGCTACGCCCGTGCGCATAGCCGCTTCCGCAACGGCCGAGGATTCCCAGACCAGGACGCGGGGATCGAACGGCGTCGGAATCAGATATTCACGGCTAAAATGCAGACGCTCCACGCCATAAATGCGGCAGACGGAGTCGGGAACCGGCTCCTTGGCCAGATTGGCCAAAGCGCGTGTCGCAGCCAGCTTCATTTCCTCGTTGATAGCGGTGGCATGGACGTCGAGCGCGCCGCGGAAGAGGAAGGGAAATCCCAGCACATTGTTGATCTGGTTGGGATAGTCGGAGCGGCCCGTCGCCATGATGATATCGCTGCGGCAAGCCTTGGCATCCTCGTAAGTAATTTCCGGATCAGGATTGGCCAGCGCGAACACGATGGGATCATGGGCCATGGAGCGCACCATATCCTGGGTGACCGCGCCTTTCACGGAGAGGCCAACGAAAATATCGGCTCCGACCATGGCTTCGGCCAGCGTGCGCAGTTTGGTATCCACCGCGAAGCGCTCTTTATAGGGATTCATGCCCTCTATGCGGCCTTTGTAAACCACGCCCTTAGTGTCGCAGAAAATGATGTTCTCCTTCTTCACGCCGAGGCGAACATAGTGGTCGGCGGTGGCGATGCCGGCTGCCCCAGCCCCGTTGAAGACGATGCGCACCTTGTCGATGTCTTTCCCGACGAGTTCGAGTGCATTCAGCAGCGCAGCGCCGGTAATGATGGCGGTCCCGTGTTGATCGTCGTGGAAGACGGGGATCTTCATCGTCTTGCGCAGCGTCTCTTCGATGTAGAAGCAGTCGGGAGCCTTGATGTCTTCCAGGTTGATGCCGCCAAAGGTGAGTTCGAGCAACTGGCATACTTTGATGACTTCATCGGGATCGTGAGTGTTGACTTCGATGTCGAAGACATTAACGTCGGCGAAGCGCTTGAACAATACCGCCTTGCCTTCCATCACGGGCTTGCCCGCCAGGGCGCCGATGTCGCCCAGGCCGAGTACCGCGGTGCCATTGCTGACGACTGCGACCAGATTGCCGCGGCCCGTGTATTTGAATGCGTCGTGCGGAGTTTTTTCGATTTCAAGACATGGTTGAGCCACACCCGGCGTGTACGCCATACTCAGATCGCGCTGGGTGCGGCAGGGTTTGGTGGGGGTGATCTCGGTCTTTCCTGGGGTTGGCCCGCTGTGATAGTCGAGGGCCTGTTGCTTAGTCACTAACATGATTTCCTCCGTAAAATTTGCGCCACTCTGTTGCCAACTTCTTTACAGAAACATGGTAGCGCTTGAAACCTAAACTCGTACGGTGAGCACCGGACACCGCGACCGGCTCACCACTTCGGACGCAACTGGCCACGGCAAGTGCGCGGACCATCCCGCCGCCCGCGCTTTGTGCACTCCCATGACAATCAGGTCAGCTTGTCGATCCTCCGCGGCCTTCAAAATTGCTTCCACTGGATGGTCCCAGCGAATCAGAAACTGCGGTGAACACCAGTCCTTTGCCTGCTCCGGAATCAGGTCCTCCAGCAGGCGGCGGTTTTCTTGCTCGACGGAAAGGCGATGCTGCCAGGGAACCATGGGCACGGCCTGTAAAACCACAAACTCAGACTGGTTCTCCTCCGCCAGAGACAGCGCATAAAGCAGAGCAGGCTCGCAATGTTCGGCGGGGTCGACGGGGCATAGAATACAGCGCAGCGCCCAGCCCTTAGCTTCTGCCCTGGGACCTACCGTCAGCACTGGACAGCTTGCCGAGCGGTAGATCTTCTCGGCCCCCGATCCCAACACCATCTTGCTGACGCCCCTGCGGCCGTGCGTACCGAGGACAACCAGATCGACAGCGTGATCGTCGATCATCGCGGGAATCACATCGGCCAGATCGCCCCGGTCCAGCAGCTGCTTGCAGGGAATGTCCGCTAAACATGGATTCCGCTTAAACTCTTCGAGCTTGTGCTGCGCATTTCGCCAGACCTGATTGTCTTCCGCAGGTACCCGGTCCATCACCACCTGGCGGTGCGGCTCAGGTGGAATAACATGGGTGAGCAAGAGAGATGAACCGTAGATTTCTGCCAGCGTTCGCGCGAAAGGCAAGGCGTTGCTGGAGGTTGGTGAAAAATCGGTTGGGAGAAGGATGTTTTTCAGGGAGATACGGTTAACGTGGGCGAGGGTGGGCATAATTACCTCCTCGCGGCCAAACGCCGGTCGCCAGAAAAGATTTGCACTTTACCGTATATCCCGGAGGCCCCTCCCCGGCAGTGATCGCGGTCACCTGACGCCGTGAGCACAGCTTCGCCACTTATACTCCCACTCCCGCATGCTCCCGGGTGAAGCGGGCCAGGATTTCCGCTAAACCAGGATGTGTGGAATCCTCAACCTCGTAGGTCACCCGCAAGCAGGGCTTGTTCAGTTTGATCAGGTGGCCAAGGTCGATAGGCGTTGCTACCAGCACCAGATCGCAGGGTACGCGGTTGATGGTCTCTTCCAATTCATGCCGTTGGATCGCGCTGTAACCCATCGCCGGCAGGAGGCTGGTCAAATGCGGGAAGTGGTCGTACGCCCAGCGAATGGATCCCACGGCATGAGCTCGGGGATCGACGAGCTCGGCCGCTCCACACTGTCGCGCGGCTACGACCCCGGCTCCATACGGCATTTCGCCATGCGTGAGGGTTGGACCATCCTCCACCACCAGCACGCTGCGGCCTTTGATGAGTTCCGGCGCGGAAACAGCGACGCGGCAGGCGGTTTCGACCACGGTTGCGCGGGGATTGCAGAGGTGCACATTGCGCCGCACGGTTTCGACGTCCTGGGGCGCGGCGGTGTCGACTTTGTTGATGACGACGACATCGGCGCGGCGCAGATTGACCTCGCCCGGGTAGTAAGCGATCTCATGGCCTGGGCGGTGAGGATCGGCGACGACAATTTCCAGATCCGAAGCATAGAACGGCGTGTCATTGTTGCCGCCGTCCCAGAGAATGATGTCGGCTTCCTTCTCCGCCTGGCGCAGGATACGTCCGTAGTCGACGCCTGCGTAGACGACAGTGCCTTCGCGCAAATGCGGCTCATACTCCTCGCGCTCTTCGATGGTGCATTGCTGTTTGTCAAGGTCGTCGAGGGTAGCGAAGCGCTGCACCGCCTGGGCCGCCAATTCGCCATAGGGCATGGGGTGACGCACGACGACCGGCTTCCACCCTTCCCGGCGCAACTGAGAAGTTAACATCCGCCCGATCGGGCTTTTCCCGCATCCGGTGCGCACGGCGCAGACCGATATGACCGGGACTGACGCCTTGAGCTGGGTGCGTTCCGAGCTGAGAAGCCAAAAATCGGCGCCCGTGGCCACGACGCGCGAAGCCAGATGCATCAGGTTCTGGTGCGAGATGTCGCTGTAGGAAAACACGACCGCATCGATTTCGTGTTCGTCGATCAGCCGTTCCAGGTCCTTCTCTTCGAAGATCGGAATGCCAGCCGGATACAACGGTCCGGCCAGATCGGTGGGGTAGCGGCGGTTGGCGATGCCAGGAATTTGCGTGGCGGTGAACCCGACCACGTTGTATTCGGAATTGCCCCGAAACACGACATTGAAATTGTGGAAGTCTCTTCCTGCCGCGCCGAGAATCAGGATCTTCTTCGTTTTCATGCGACTACCTCCTCGTGACGCCCGTTACGAACGCGAGCAACGAGTTTTGCTCGCCTGCAGCACTGCGCAGGCACGCACTCACTCCTTCGGGCTGCGCTTCCACATGGGGACGCACGGATTCCAGGTGTGAACATCCTTCTGGAAATCGCGACCGGCCTGAGTGGCGCCGACCGCAGCCAGGTCCTCAATGGGAGACTTCAGCAGTTCGGCGATGTACTTTTCCACCTGCTCACGCAAGCGGGGGTTCTTCAGGGCGTCCCGTAGCTCGGGCTTTTCAATATGGGTGAATCCGCCGCACAGCGGACACTTCACAACGTCGTCGTTAGTCATTGCCAGCCTCTTGGTCGTCGTACATGACGGGAATTCTGCGGGTCCCGGCACCGCTCTGCACCGGTCTGACCGCTTGTCCTATTAAAGGATGGGCGCGTAGTCGGGACAGTGATAAGGGTCGCGGGGGATTGTGATGGCAGTCACAGATGGCGCTGCAGAACGGGATGCAGAACCAATGCGTGCAATGGGGGATTTTTCACCAATTGGCCTGCTCCCGACGGTAGATGTTATTGAAATCCAGTTGCTTGCAGCGTTGACTTGCTTGGGCGTCAGGCCTACGATTTTTTCCGTGGGGCGGGGAGAAGGAGCGTCTTCTCCATGGCGAATCGGACGACTGGTCAAGATTCGCTGGGCGGCCAGGCCATCTCGCACTACCGCGTCATCGAGAAGATCGGCGCTGGCGGCATGGGTGAAGTTTATCGCGCCCGCGATGAACACCTGGACCGTGACGTAGCGATCAAGGTCCTCCCGCCTGGAACCTTGGGCGACGAATCTGCCCGCAGACATTTCCGCAAGGAAGCTTTGGTTCTCTCCAGACTGAATCACCCCAACATCGCCACCATCCACGACTTCGACACGCAGCAGGGCGTGGATTTTCTGGTGATGGAGTACATCCCAGGAATCACGCTCGGCGACAAACTGGCGAACCGACCGCTGCCGGAGAAGGAAATTATCAACCTAGGAACGCAGCTGGTCGAAGGCCTGTCGGCGGCGCACGAGCATGGCGTGGTACATAGGGATCTGAAGCCGGGAAACTTACGACTGACGGACGACGGCCGGATGAAGATTCTGGACTTTGGGCTGGCGAAGCTGCGTTTGCCGTTAACGCCGAGTGCTGCAACCGAGAGTATGAGCGAGACGCAAGGCGTGGCTGGGACGTTGCCCTACATGGCACCCGAGCAGATACTCGGCGGAGACATTGACGCCCGCACCGACATTCATGCGGCGGGTGCAGTGCTGTACGAGATGGCGACGGGGCAGCAACCCTTCGCACAGGTCGAGCGATCGCAATTGATCGGGGCCATTCTGCACCGCCCGCCCATGCTACCCACAGCCCTCAATCCCAGGATATCTCCCGAACTGGAGCGGATCATCGGAAAGTGTCTGGAGAAAGAACCGGAGAATCGCTACCAGTCGGCGAAGGAGCTGGCGATTGATTTGCGCCGGATGGCTGCATCAGGCAGCACAATGCAGGCAGCGCCTGCGAGACGAACGCGCGGGTCATGGGCGTGGAGGGCGGCGACGGTCGTTCTCGGCCTGGGCGTGCTTCTGGTTGCCGGAGGTTTGTTCTTCCACGCACGGCGTGCTCACGTCCTGACTCCGTCTGACACCATTGTGCTGGCCGACTTCCTCAACACGACCGGGGATCCAGTTTTCGACGATGCCCTGAAGCAGGCGCTCACGGTGCAGTTAGAGCAGTCGCCATTTCTCAACATTCTCCCCGAAACCAAGGTGCAAGACACGTTGCGTCTCATGGGACATTCTGCGAGCGAACGTCTCACGCCCGAACTGGGCAGAGATCTTTGCCAGCGCACGGGTGGTAAGGCGCTGCTAGCCGGTTCCGTCGCGGCCTTAGGCAGCCAATACGTTGTCGGACTGAAGGCAACCGTTTGCAGCAGCGGGAGTCACGTGGCGAGCGAGCAGGTAGAGGCGGTAAGCAAAGAAGATGTGTTGAAGGCTCTGGGTAAGGCGGCTTCAAGTCTGCGGAGCAAGTTGGGGGAATCGCTTGGTTCGTTGCAAAAATTCGACGTTCCAATTGAGGAAGTGACCACGCCCTCGCTGGATGCTTTGAAAGCATACAGCCTGGGCAGGAAAGCCATGCATGACAAAGGGAATCTCGCCGCCATTCCTTTTCTTGAGCGTGCAGTTGAGCTGGATCCAAACTTCGCTATGGCTTATACAGGTTTGGCTGTGTCGCAGTTCAACCTCGGCAGAGATCGGCAAGGGCGAGATGCTGCCGGAAAGGCGTTTGCGCTGCGCGATCGTGTCAGCGAGAGAGAGAGATTCCGTATTTCAGCGTACTACTACGAAAGCGTCCCGCGGGACCTCGAGCGTGCGGTACAGGTATACCGGCAATGGGCCGAAACTTACCCCAACGATGTTCTACCCCACATCGACATGGGTAGCTTTCTCCCA
>Ga0187770_10001582_pt1 | contig 12196 bp, 9 predicted proteins | sample 0116_SJ02_MP02_2_FD_133154 | JGI IMG/M metagenome (GOLD analysis project Ga0187770, IMG submission 133154) | Tropical peat soil microbial communities from peatlands in Department of Meta, Colombia - 0116_SJ02_MP02_20_MG | ecosystem: Environmental > Terrestrial > Soil > Wetlands > Peat | place...
GTACACGCCCGAAACCACAATGAGCTATCTGACCCAGATGGCCGGCCTGGCAACGCACAACTTCTGGTCCGCGGCATGCGGCATTGTGGTGGCTGTGGCCCTGATCCGCGCCATCAAGCGGACCACTTCGGCCACCATCGGCAACTTCTGGGTGGATACCACGCGCATTCTGCTCTACGTGCTGCTGCCGGCGTCGATCATCGGCGCGCTGCTCATGGTCGCTCAGGGCGTTCCGCAGAACTTTAATGCCTACACCACGGCCCGTTCCCTCGAACAACCGAGCCAGGTGCAGACCATCGCTCAGGGGCCTGTGGCCTCGCAGGAAGTCATTAAAATGATGGGCACCAACGGCGGCGGATTCACCAACGCCAACAGCGCCCACCCCTTTGAGAATCCCACGCCGCTCACCAACCTCTTCCAAATGTTCCTGATCTTCGTGATTCCGGCTGGACTTACCTACTCGCTGGGCCGCATGACTGGCTCTCCGGGCCATGGCTGGGCCGTATTTGCCGCCATGTTCGTGATCTTTGCCTGTGGATTCATCACAATTTACTGGGCGGAGTCGCAGCCCCATCCCATGCTGCACGGCGCGGCGCAATACGGTAGCGCGACCACACCGGCAGGCAACATGGAGGGCAAGGAGGTGCGCTTCGGCGTCAGCCAGTCCTCGCTCTTCTCCAACATCACAACCGACGCCAGTTGCGGCGCGGTTAATACCATGCACGACTCGCTTACTCCGCTGGGCGGCATGGTGGTGATGATCAACCTGATGATGGGCGAGGTAGTCTTTGGCGGCGTCGGTGCGGGCTTGTACGGCATGTTGATCATGGTGGTGCTCTCGGTCTTTATTGCCGGCCTCATGGTGGGCCGCACCCCCGAATACCTGGGCAAGAAGATCGAGGCCTACGACGTGAAGATGTCCATGCTCTACGTGCTCATCTTCCCGCTCATCATCCTCACGGGCACGGCCATCTTCGTGCTCTCGCCTACCATCGGCCTCTCCGCGCTCACCAACCAGGGGCCGCACGGCTTCTCTGAAATCCTCTACGCCTTCACCTCCACGGTGGCCAACAACGGCTCGGCCTTTGCCGGACTCAACGCCAACACCTGGTGGTACAACGTGGTGCTGGGCTGGACCATGCTGGGTGGACGCTTCCTCATGATGATTCCGGTGCTGGCCCTGGCTGGCAACCTGGCGAGCAAGAAGAGCGTACCTCCCTCGGCCGGTACCTTTCCGGTCAATACCGCGCTGTTCTCCTTTCTGCTGGTCAGTGTGATCCTCATTCTGAGCGCGCTTACCTTCTTCCCGGCGCTGAGCCTGGGACCGATTCTGGAACATCTACTGCTCCACGGCAATCCTGCACAGCTTTTCTAACCGATTAACGCACTGGAAAAGGCATAACTGACTGTCATGGCTCATAAGAAAAGTCTCTGGAACACGAAAATCATCATCCAGGCGCTGCTGGACTCATTTCGCAAGCTCGATCCGCGCTGGATGGTCAAGAATCCTGTGATGTTTGTTGTCGAGGTGGGCAGCGTGCTTACCACGGCGCTGCTGATCGACGACATCGTGCACTACCGTTATCTGTTGCATCACATCCGGCAATTGCACGACATGGGTTACAGCATGGGTGTCATCAACGAGTTGCATTCAGCGATATTCTTTAACCTCCAGATCACTCTCTGGCTATGGTTTACTGTGCTCTTTGCCAACTTTGCCGAGGCCATGGCCGAGGGCCGCGGCAAGGCACAAGCTGACACGCTGCGCAAAGCCAAGGGCGAGACCATTGCGAGACGATACACGGCGGACAACAAGTTGGAAGATGTCGCCAGCGGCCTGCTCCGACTGGGCGACATCATTTATATCGAGGCCGGTAAATACATTGCCGGTGACGGCGAAGTGATCGAAGGGGTGGCTTCGGTGGACGAGTCGGCCATCACCGGCGAATCGGCGCCAGTCATCCGCGAAGCCGGTGGCGACCGCTCAGCCGTCACCGGAGGCACCAAGGTTCTCTCCGACTGGATCAAGGTCCGCATCACTGCCAACCCCGGCGAAACCTTTCTGGATCGCATGATCGCTCTGGTAGAGGGCGCTACTCGCCAGAAAACGCCTAACGAGATCGCGCTCAGCATTCTGCTCTCCGGACTCACCATCATTTTCCTGCTGGCCGTGGTTACGCTTCAGCCCTTCGCCATGTACTCCAATGCTCCGCAGACCATTTTCGTGCTGGTATCACTGCTTGTTTGCCTCATTCCCACAACCATAGGCGGGCTGCTATCGGCTATCGGCATCGCCGGCATGGACCGTCTGGTCCAGTACAACGTGCTGGCCATGAGCGGACGCGCTGTCGAAGCCGCCGGAGATGTGAACACCCTGCTTCTCGACAAGACCGGTACCATCACCCTGGGCAACCGCCAGGCCACCGAATTCATTCCCGCTCCGGATGTGAGCAACGAGCGACTGGCCGACGCGGCCCAGCTTGCCTCTCTTTCCGACGAGACCCCTGAAGGCCGTTCAATCGTCGTCCTGGCCAAGGAAAAGTACAACCTGCGCGGGCGCGATCTAAGCGGCATTCACGCCGAGTTCGTTCCCTTTACTGCCCAGACCCGCATGAGCGGCGTCAACCTGCCCGGCGTGCGCATCCGCAAAGGCTCGGCGGACGCAATTGCCCGCTTTCTCGAAGAACAAGGCTCCGCGCTGCCCAAAAAGGTACGCGATACCGTAGAGGAGATCGCTCGCCTTGGCGGGACTCCACTGGTGGTGGCCGAAAACTCGACGGCTCTGGGCGTCATCTATCTCAAGGACATTGTCAAGGGCGGACTCAAGGATCGCCTCTCACGCCTTCGCGCCATGGGCATCCGCACCATTATGATTACAGGCGACAACCCGTTGACCGCCGCTGTTATCGCCCACGAGGCCGGAGTGGATGACTTTCTGGCCGAAGCCAAGCCCAAGGACAAGATGGACCTCATCAAACGAGAGCAAGGCAAAGGCAAATTAGTAGCCATGACCGGCGATGGCACCAATGACGCTCCGGCACTTGCTCAGGCCGACGTGGGCGTGGCTATGAACTCAGGCACGCAGGCTGCCAAGGAAGCCGGCAACATGGTCGATCTGGACTCCAATCCAACCAAACTGATCGAAATCGTCGAGATCGGCAAACAGCTACTCATGACCCGCGGCGCCCTGACCACTTTCAGCATCGCTAACGACGTGGCCAAGTACTTCGCCATCATCCCCGCCATGTTCGCCGGGGTTTTCCCAGTACTGGGCGTGCTCAACATCATGTTTTTGCATTCGCCCCAATCGGCCATTCTCTCTGCGGTTATCTTCAACGCCATCATCATCGTGGCGCTCATTCCGCTGGCCCTCAAGGGCGTCAAGTACGAGCCCAAGGCCGCCGATATTCTGCTGCGCAACAACCTTCTGATCTACGGCGTGGGCGGCATTATCATTCCCTTTATCGGCATCAAGGCCATCGACATGTTATTGGTAGTCCTGCATCTGGCGTAAAACTCGCGGGCGCTGCCCGTAAGGAGATTTTCCGTGCATTCCGTTTGGAAGACATCAATTCGCTTCACCCTCGTGACCACGCTCCTGCTGGGACTGGGCTATCCATTGCTGATCACCGGCATTGCCGGTGTGCTCTTTCCCCGGCAGGCCGCTGGAAGCCTCATTAAGCTCAGCGACGGCACCATCATCGGCTCCGAACTAATTGCTCAGAGTTTCACCAATGATCGCTACTTCCATCCCCGCCCATCAGCCAATAACTACGATGCGCAGAACTCCGGCGGCTCCAACCTGGCGCAATCCAGCAAAGCCCTGGTCACGCGCATTCAGGCCGATATCGACAAGCTGGCTGCTCAGAATCGCGGCAAGCCGGTTCCCATTGATCTTGTGACGGCATCCGCCTCTGGACTTGATCCCGACATCACCCCAGACGCCGCGAAATTTCAAGCTCCGCGCGTGGCCAAGGCGCGCAATATGAGCGAGGAGAGCATTCTCAAACTTATCGAACAACACACGACCAAGCGCCAGCTTGGCTTGCTCGGCGAACCGCGCGTCAATGTCCTTGAAATCAACTACTACCTCTACAATCTTGCAAAATAACTTCTTTTCCGTAGAATCCACCGTGGAATCGGTCTGGACCAGCGCATTCCGGCAGCCTACTATCGGTTTATGGACGCTCTGATTCTCGACGGACAGCCGTTACCGCTGGCCGAGATTGAGGCTGTATCGCTTACCCAACGCCCTGTTGCCATTGCGCCTGCCGCTATAGCCCGCATAGCCCAGAGCCGCGCCCTGATAGAGAAAATACTTTTGAGTGGCGAAACGGTCTACGGGGTCAACACCGGCTTTGGCAAGCTGTCAGACGTGCGGATTCCATCCGGAAGCCTAGCGCAGTTGCAAACCCACCTAGTGCGCAGCCATGCCGGAGGAGTGGGCCAGCCGCTCTCTGAGGCCGAGTCACGCGCCATGCTGCTGCTGCGCGCCAATGTGCTGGCCAAAGGCTTCAGCGGCTGCCGCCCTTCTCTGGTCGAGTTTTTAGTAGCGCTTTTGAACGCAAGAGTGCATCCTGTAATCCCTGAAAAGGGCTCCGTAGGCGCCAGCGGCGATCTGGCGCCATTGGCTCATCTGGCGTTGATAGTCATTGGCGAAGGCGAGGCGTTTTACCGGGGTGAACGGCTGCTAGGCAGCGAGGCGCTCCAGCGCGCCGGGTTGCAGCCCATCGCTCTTGAGGCCAAGGAAGGCCTCGCGCTGCTGAATGGAACCCAGGCAATGTCTGCTGTGGGCGCCTTGGCAGTGGCGCGCGCCCTGCGTATAGCACAGTTGGCCGATCTGTCTGGGGCCATGAGCCTTGAGGCGCTCATGGGCACGCCAGACGCCTTCGATCCGCGCATCCACCAGGCCCGGCCGCATTCGGGGCAGATTCGCGCCGCAGAGCACCTGGTCAATCTACTGGCCAGCTCGCCGATTCGCGAGTCGCATCGCACCGCGGATTCGCGTGTTCAGGACGCCTATTGCCTGCGCTGCATGCCGCAGGTTCATGGAGCAGTGCGCGATGCACTCGAGCATGTGCGAGGAATCCTGGAAATAGAGTCGGGTTCAGCTACAGATAATCCCCTGGTGTTTCCGGAAATCTCGACCAAAACGCAAAACCGCGGAGCGGTGCTGTCAGGCGGGAATTTTCATGGGGCGCCGCTGGCGTATGCCTTTGATTACGCGGCCATTGTGCTCACTGATCTTGCTGGCATCACGGAGCGGCGCATTGACCGGCTGCTGAATATGGATATCAACGAGGGTTTGCCTGCCTTCCTGTCGCCAGATCCCGGTCTATCGTCGGGCTTCATGATCGCGCAGATCGTGGCCGCAGCGCTTATCAACGAGTGCCAGGTACTTGCGCATCCGTCATCTGCCTCCAGCATTCCCACAGACGGCGGCAAGGAGGACCATGTCTCCATGGGCATGACCGGTGCACTCAAACTGCGCCAGATTGTGGAGAATGTCGAGCGGGTTGTGGGAATAGAGCTGATATGCGCTGCGCAGGGGCTGGAGTTCCGCAGGCCGCTCCAGGCCAGCCAGGAGGTGGAGAGCGCCCACGCCGTTGTGCGGGCAATTGTGCCGCGGCTGAACGAAGACCGGGTTTTGGCGCATGACATCGAGGCAATGGCGTCAGCCGTCCGAGCCAGAGCCTTTAACGCCTGGTGCGCCTAGGCTTCAAGAATCGACTTTTAATGCTGAATTAATCACAAGCCAGAGTGTAAACTCACTTTTCCAGACCTGTTAATAATCGGTTAACTTCTTTTGGAAGAGTCATATAGATATTTTTTGCGAGTGATTTGTGGGTTGTTGATAGTTACCAAAAGTGTGCAATTTTGCTATTGATTTCTGAAGAAAAAATCCGTAAAATTAAAGTCGTAATATTACCCGGGCCTGCAAGACCCCGGTCCGGTGTTCTGATTTAGGAAACTCACCTTTCTAAGGACATCAAATCGATGGCCAAACGTCGTGGAAATCCAAATTGGGGCAAACCCGAGCCCATCGGCCCGGTTGTACCTACGGTGACATCCTTCGAGCAGATTGTGAAGGAGTTCAAACTCAGCCCGGATCAGTACATCCGGTCCACCCGTCTTCGGGAGTGGGCTCGCCGGAACAAGAATTCCAAGTACATTCCCGAGGCTCTTCTAGAAGCCTGGGGCTTTGAGATTGAATCAGCTTTATAAACCCAATCTGCTTGTTTTTAGCAAAGCGCCTCCTTCGGGTGGCGCTTTGCTGTTTGGTGCTGATGTTGGAGTTTCCGAAGTGCCTAATTCACTGATAAAAGCCCTAGTTTCATCAAATTGAGGTTTAATGACACATTGATAGAAACTTACAGATTGAATCATGTGACCATATCGGAATATGCTTCAGTGCAAAGGAGACAGGTTATGCGGTTGAGAATTCATCGGTACATGGCTTTTTCGGTAGTTGTGTTCCTGCTTGGAGCGAATCTGGCGCACGCGCAAGGCGGCGTCTCGGTGACATTTACGAATGACATCAAATGGCAAACACTCACTGCGCGCTCCTCTCCCGCCCAGGTTACCAGCGACAATGCGAGTGTTCTAAAAAGCCAGGGCTACGCCAAGATAGGAACGATCATCGCCTCAAAGGAAAGTAAGAGATATGACCCGGAGATCACTCAGCAGCTCCAGTCGGCCATTCTCCAGAAGGCGGCTGAAGCCGGCGGCGACATCGTTCTTTTTACTAGAGCAGGTGAATTGGCAACCGAAACGACAGGGAGACACAAGTCCATCGTGGTCAGCGAAGGAACGGTCTGGCGGCACGACCCCGATTTAGCCAAGATAGTTGACCTGCTAGGCGTGGCTGCAGATCGTATCGCACAAGATCTAGAGAAGAAAATCGGCAGCGATGATGTCTTTGGGGCCATGTTCGGCGCGCCCGGCGAGCCTGCGAAACCTGCTGCCCCGGATGCAGGAGGGGCATTCTCTTCAAAGCTGGGCAAGAATATCAATTCCGTCGAGATGAATGTATGGATGTCAAGCCTGGGCACTCCGAAGATTGACCGGTTTTCCGACAGCTACTATTACAACTACAAGCCGGCGGGAATTTCTTTGGAATTCAATACGCAGGATCAGCTAGAAACCATTTTCTTCTACTCCGAGGGAGCTGACGGTTTCAGTCAGTATCAGGGCGATTTGCCGTATGGATTGTCTTTTCAGCAAACCAGAACACAGATCGAAAATATCCTTGGCGCGCCTGACGATTCTGGCGGTGGCGCAATCGATATCTGGACATCCTACCATTCGAAGGGTATCGGAATTACATACCGCACGAAGCTGCCTGATGACCTGTATGCGCGAATGCACCACATATCCATCAGTAAACCCTGATGCATGGTGGTCGACTCTTCTCTCCGTGCGCGTACGATAGCGTCGCTGGGTCCGGCGCTTTTGCCCATTGCCGCCGCCATCGGCGAAAATGAAAGAGCCGATGCCAGACTCCCCGCGCACCTTCGAGCCCCCTTTCATCGATGTTCCCGGCGCATTGGCCGAAGTGCGCGCTGGCAGAATGCTCGTCGTGGTCGATGACGAGGACCGGGAAAACGAGGGCGACCTGACCCTGGCCGCCGAGTTTGTCACGCCGGAGGCCATCAATTTCATGGCCAAATATGGCCGGGGATTGATCTGCCTTGCGCTGACCGAGGAGCGCGCCGATTATCTGCGCCTCTTCCCCATGACGCAGCAAAACACCTCGCGCTTTGGCACGGCCTTTACCGAGTCGATAGAGGCGCGCGAGGGCGTGACCACTGGAATCTCCGCCTACGATCGCGCTCACACCATACAGACGGCAATAGCGCCGCGCTCGACCGCGGCCGACCTTGCTCGTCCCGGCCACGTCTTTCCGCTGCGCGCCCGCCGGGGAGGCGTGCTGGTGCGCGCCGGGCAAACCGAGGCTTCGGTTGATCTGGCGCGGATGGCGGGGCTGAATCCATGCGGCGTGCTCTGCGAGATTATGAAGGACGACGGAACCATGGCCCGCGTTCCTGACCTGATTCCCTTCTGCAAAGAGCACGGGCTGCGGATTCTGACCGTGGCGGAGCTGATCCGTTACCGGCTGCGCCACGAGCGCTACATCGTGCGCGCCGGCGAGAGCCGGATTCAGACGCGCTGGGGCGAGTTCCGCATGATCGCCTACGAGAGCCAGGTGAATGGCGGCGAGAGCCATATCGCACTGGTACGCGGCGAGCTTTGCCCTGATTGCCCAGCCTTCCATGCCGGCTCCGCTATTGGCCAGCCTGAAATTGGCGCATCTGCTCAGACAGAGTTACGTCAACCCTGCGAGCGCCCCGTTCTGGTTCGCGTTCATACACGCTGCACTGCGGGCGATGTCTTTGCCGCCGACTGTGACTGCCGCGAGATTCTGGATCAGTCGCTGCGCATGATTGCCAAGGAGGGCTGTGGAGTGCTGCTCTATCTGCACAACACCTCGCGAGGCTTTGAGATTGACCGCGTGACGCCGCCGGTCTGTGTTTTCGAGCCGGAAGGAACCGCAACTTGCAGTGCCGACCCTGGATTGAACGCTGGTCAGATTGTTCTGCACCAGCAACTGCGCGCGCGTGAGGGACAGCAGGCACGCACAGGACGCATTCTGAGAGCCATTGGTCTCGGCGGCCAGATTCTCTCTGATTTGGGCATACGGCGCATTCGCCTACTTTCCAACACACCCATGCACATTCCCGCTTTGGAGGGATTTGGACTGGAAATTGTTGAGCAAGTGGCGATTCCTCTGGGAAAATCTGCAAAATAGCGCGACAATGGACTTAATTCTATCGAGAAGGCATGGGCTACCAGCCTATTCAATCCTTCGATCGTAGTCTACGAGGCTGAGATTGGAGCTTTGGCCCGTTGCCGGAGTCCGGCGAGCAACCAACCGCCTCCAAGCAACATAATCACCACGAGAATCGAAGCTGATGTGACGCAATAGATGCACCAAACGCCGAGTACGTGAGCTTCAATGTGGCTCAAGTAGCCTGAATAGCCGACCCCAAAAAGCGCCGTTAGAAAAAACAATCCTCTCCTGCGCATCAACACGAGGGCTTCAAGTATTCCATGGCCCACGATGCCGATTAGTGCGACCGGAATTCCATCGAATGGAATTCCATTGGAACTCCATACACCACGGAACACCACGGAATACGGACTATGGTTGACGATTCCACAGTCCCAGTGCGAATTAATCGAACATGGCTCAGTTTCCGTTGAATAGTGAACATGCAGCGCCAGTGCCGAGACGATGATGCCGCAAAGTGACAGAAAGATGAGGATAGGTCTCACGTTGCTCCTTGGTGAAGGATTTTGGTTATAGATTTTTGCTGCGCACTTCAATTGATAAGACGCGCAATGATGGTAAAACTTGAGCATAGCTTACCATAGCGCGAAGAATTTCCATTCGCAGATGGCTTACTCCTCGACTACATCCCCTTCGCCTGGTGCCAGAAACAGGTTCGCCTCCAACCCGTGCTGGCGTGTGTAGAGGTCGTAGTAGCGGCCGCCCAAGGCGTAAAGCGTTGCGTGGTTGCCGCGCTCGACGATTTGCCCCTGCTCCACGACCAGAATCTGGTCGGCGCGGCGGATGGTCGAGAGGCGGTGGGCAATTACGAAGGTCGTCCGCCCCTGCATGAGCTGGCTCAGGCCGGCCTGAATCATGGCTTCAGACTCGGAGTCAAGCGAGCTGGTCGCCTCATCCAGAATCAGGATTCTCGGCTCGGCCAGCAGCGCTCGGGCAATCGAAAGCCGCTGGCGTTGACCGCCCGAAAGCTTTACTCCACGCTCGCCTACAAGGGTGTCATAGGCCTCCGGGAAACGCTCGGCAAACTCGTCTACGCGAGCCGTGCGGCAAGCCGCAAGAAACTGCTCCTCGGTGGCATCAGGGCGTGAAAACAGGATATTTTCGCGAATCGTGCCGTCAAAGAGAAACGAATCCTGCAACACTACGCCCAACTGAGTGCGAAAGGTGTCCAGGTTGACCTGCGCCAGGTCGACCTCATCGACTAGAACACGGCCTGTTGACGGGGTATGGAAGGAGCATATAAGACTGATAATAGTGGACTTACCGGATCCTGACGAGCCCACCAGCGCGGTCACCGTTCCCGGCTCAGCGGTGAAGCTGATGCCATGCAGCACGGGCTTCTCCGGGTCGTAGGCAAATTCCACATTTTCAAAGCGAACATTGCCCTTGATGGGCGGCATCTTCACCGTGCGGCCGGGGCTCTGATTCTCTTCCGGCTCGGCCATGATCTCGTTGGTGCGGTCCAGGCCGGCAAAGGCCTCAGTCAGTTGCGTGCCGATATTCACGATCTGGAAGACCGGGGCGATCATGAAGGCGAGAAACATGTAGTACTGAAAGTAAACGCCGGTGGTCCAGGTTTTGCCGAATACAAGATGGCCGCCAAGTCCCATTACAATCGCCGAGACCAGCCCCAACACAGTGGTAGAAGCGGCGCCCAGCGTGCTGGTCATGGTGAGAGATTTCATCACGTTGGCCAGCAGGCGATCCACACCCGCCGAAAAGACCCGCGCCTCTCGCTCCTCGGCGTGATAGCCCTTGATGACGCGCACGCCACCCAACGATTCGGTCAGCCGTCCGGTCACCTCGGCATTGATTTTGGCGCGTTCGCGGAAGATGGGGCGGATGACTCGGAATCCATATTGCAGCCCAAAGACGAATACGCCCAGCACGGAAAAGACCGTAAGTGTGACCGTGACACTCAGATGCAGGAGGAAGATAAACGCCAGCACGGCGGTCAGCAGTCCGCCGGTAAACTCGACGAGGCCCGTGCCGACCAGGTTGCGTATGCCCTCCACGTCGGTCATTATGCGCGCCACCAGCGTGCCGCTGCGGTTCTCATCGTAGTAGGAGACGGAGAGCAGCCCCACGTGCCGCTGAACCCGGCAACGCATCTCGGCGATAAGCCGCTGGCCAGCCTTGGAGAGCAATTGCGTGAGCGAAAAGGATGTAAGGGCCTGCACCACCATAGCCCCGAAAACCAGGACGATGAATATCGGCAGCAGATCCGGCCGTGGATGCGCCGGAGAAAACACCGTATCCATCAACGGCCGGGAAGTAATGGGCAGCACCAGGCCGGCAATGCGGTTGATGACCATGAGGCACATTCCGCCCACCAGCAGCCCCTTGCGCGGGGCAACCAGGGTGCGAATCTGCGGCCACAGCTTTTTCAGGTTGGGCTTGCGCTTGGGCAACTCTGCCTGAGCCGCGCGTGCTCCGCCGCCTCGCGGTGAGCGCTCGGCGCGCCCGCCCAGGGCAACTCCGCCGCCTGGCCCTTGCAAACCACCCATCCGCTAGACCTTCCCCGAACTTCGCGCGACGGAGAAGGAGCGCCCGCAGAGGTACACATAGATCAGCAGCAGCGTAGTCATCGCGAGCTTCGACGCCATGGCGACCAAATCCGACTGTTCGAGGAACGTACCGTGCACATAGCTGCGCACCACTTCAACGGCTCCTCCCAGAAAACCGAGCAGTCCTATGCCCACGTTGATATGCATAAACAATTTGCGCCGCTTCTCGCTTGGACTGATGGCCAGCAGGCCGCCAAAGCCCAGGGCGACACCGATCCATGCAGGAATCAGCGCGGTGGGATGAGCGCTGCCGGTGCCGTAATAGCCTGACAGGCCGAGGGCAATCAAGAGAACCGCAAAAACCAACGTTACTTTTGCCATGTGAACCCTCCATGTTTCATTCTTTCACCTGATCTGCATTGATATCTTGGAAAGTTGTTGATATTGTTCCATGTGTCTAGGCACAGCCAACAAAGTGATGCGGGAATGGCAGCATATGGCGTATATGGAAGAACAAAGGCGATACCGCATAAACCTGGTTCAAACCCTTGCACAACAATAGCATAAACGGTAGATATAAAAGAAGATGCAGGGCAAGATGATGCACAAGTATGGCTGCCCCCCAGGGATTCGAACCCCGATATGCTGATCCAGAGTCAGCTGTCCTGCCGTTGAACGAGGGGGCAACAAGAACGCACAGGCCTTCTTGCAGCCATGCTGGCATGGGTCGCGGCAGGGCGCCGACAACCAAAAAGCCAACGTGTTCATCATAATGGGGATTCTCTACCCTGGTCAAACCGGCAAAACTGAAAACCCTTTGGTTTCACGAATCTTGAAA
>Ga0187770_10001583_pt1 | contig 12189 bp, 11 predicted proteins | sample 0116_SJ02_MP02_2_FD_133154 | JGI IMG/M metagenome (GOLD analysis project Ga0187770, IMG submission 133154) | Tropical peat soil microbial communities from peatlands in Department of Meta, Colombia - 0116_SJ02_MP02_20_MG | ecosystem: Environmental > Terrestrial > Soil > Wetlands > Peat | place...
AAATGCGTCGACAAAGATGGCCCCCTCTGCTGATTTCCCAGCGGTCGATAGGAGACCCTGGCCGTTCCATCCATTGGTCCCCAGGAAGGTCAAACCCTTCACATCGTAATAAGCCATCTGCGATAGGATGGGGCCTACCCGATCATAGGTGTCCGGGATAAAAAGGGCATCCACAGATAGACCCATCTTGAACTCCTCATTCTTCTTCGTTCGAGCGTCATGTTTCTGAATGGTCTCGATCTTGAAAAATCCTTTGATTTCTTCACCAAAATCTGTCTGATCCTCCTGATAGGCGACGAGGCCCAAGATTTTTCCTCCTCTCCGAGAGGTCTCCTGGGTGAAGAGGTTCTTGAAGTGGAGCCCATAAGGAGAGTTAGGATAAAAAACGGCGAAGGTGTGAAGTTCCAGCTCTTGGATGGCATAGGATACAAGTCTCTGGATCTGGTCTGAAGGGAGGAGTGAGTTCTGGAAGACGAAGTCGTCTTTTCCGTAGAGGAGTTCCTTTTGGGAGAAGGTGAGGATGGGGACCTTCAACTGTTGTGCTTTCTTTGCCGCCCTATCAACCGTTGCGCTGAGCAGGGGCCCAAGGATGGCAATAGCCTTTTCTTTGATCGCCAGCTCCTCGACCGCTTTTTCTGCCTCCCTCGGATTTGCCTTCGAATCACGGATGGCCAACGAGATCAACGGCATTTTTCCCTGAGACTCCATTTCTTTCGTGGCCAATTGAATCCCTTGTAGTGCTCTTTCTCCAAAAGGTTGATAAATCCCGCTCAGAGGGAGGATGACACCTATTACATACCTGGATTTGACGGAGGGTTGGATCGATTCGGAGAGTTCTTTGATCTGGGGCCAATAATCCATAGTCCGATATTCTTTCTCCGATTCGGCGAGGATCTTCTTCGTGAGATACTCGTTGCCTCGCTGCTTCGCCAACTGAGCCAGTCTTAATTTGGCATAGCCTCCTCCGTAAGCCCCTCGGTAGAGAGATTCAATCTGGTTCAGCTCTTCTTCGGTATCGTAGGTATCAATGATCAACTTCACCTTCCTCTTCAGTTCTTCGAGAGGTTGACCGGAAATGAGGAGCCCCTTTCCATACCAGTGAAGGGCATTGAGGAAGTCACTTAACTCGAGGGAGTTATCCCCCAGCAAAGTGAAGACTTGGACCATTCTGGCGGGAGACAGGAAAGTGGGAAGGAGCTCGTTCAGAATACGGATGGCATCCCTGGGCTTCTTGAGCTGAGTGTAACAAATCCCCATTCTAAATTTGGCCTCATTCGTAAGGGTGCTCTTTGGGAAGTCGGCAAGAAGCCTTTTGAAACGCCAGAGGGCCTTTTCTGTTTCGCCATTTGAAAGAAGGATTTCTCCTTCTCGAAAGAGGAGGGTATCTTCCGGTTGCGGTGAGGGCTGGGGTTGGGCCAGAGCAAGATGTTGAAGGAAGATCAGAAGAAGGACGCAGAGGATTTCTTTCCATCCATTTTTCGATCCCAAGTTTGGCGATCTTCCGCTGAGCTTTCCTCTCCCGTCGAAGAAGACTTCGACATCCCCCTGTCTGCTCTTTGAATCCTGGGATTCTTTCACAACTTTTCACCTCTAATGGGGCTATTTTTTTCGATGATCGAAGGAGGTAACATAATAAATCTCAGGAAGATTACGATAGGTCTCATTGAAGTCAATTCCATATCCTACGACAAAGACATCGTCGACCTCTTTTCCAAGATAGTCGGCCTCGATCTCCACTTCTCTTCGGGCCTTCTTATCGAGAAGGGCACAGATTCTTATGGAGCGAGGGTTCAAGAGGGCGAAACGCTCCTTCAGAAATACGAGGGTTCGGCCACTGTCAATGATATCTTCGACGATGAGGACATCCTTTCCTTCAATGGGGATCTCGATATCTTTGGTGATCTCAATCTTTCCGGAAGTTTTCATTCCGGCCCCATAACTGGCCAGCCGGACAAAATCGATTCTCACAGGGATGCTGAGATGGCGGACGAGGTCCGAGAGAAACATGAAGGCTCCTTTGAGGATGCAGACCAACACTACCTCCCTGTCGCCGTAATCTTTGGAGATTTGATCCGCTAAGCCTTTGACGATGGAAGCGATCTTTTTCCTGGAAATCAATGGATTGAGGCGATACCCTTCCATATGCTTTTTATTTAGTATCATTCAAGCGGCTGAAATGTCAAGGGAAATTTCTTGTGCAAAAAAGCACTTGACAAAAGTATAATATTATAATAATAGGATGACATCATGAATAATTTGAGATCTGAGAAAACCAATATCCCTTTGTATTTCCAAATAGGGCAGATTATTAAATCAAAAATCATTACTGGAGAATACATGCCTGGGGAGCAAATTCCTACAGAAAAAGAGCTCTGTCATACTTACGGGGTGAGCAGCATCACCGCACGACAGGCCATTTTAAATCTCGTCAATGAAGGGCTTCTTATTAGGATGCAAGGAAAAGGGACATTTGTCGCAGAGGGCATAGCCAATATCAATACGTCACAGTTCAGCGGAACCATCAGCGATCTGATTACTGACTTAAAGAGACAAGAAGTAAAAGTGTTGGGCATCCATAGAATAAGACCTCCTAAGAAGATTTCTAAATTTTTGAGAATAGAAGAAGATGCGGAGGTGATACAAGTCAAGAGGACGCGAAATGCCGATAACTTGCCGGTCTCTTATATCATCAATTATCTTCCTTTACAAACAGGGGAAAGGATTAAGGAAGACGATCTACAAAAATATCCCATGCTTCAAATATTGAGGGATCAACTTGGCATCCCACTGACCGGCGCGATGCAATACATCGAAGCCATTATTGCAGATTATGATGTTGCCACTGCCCTTTCCGTGAGTATCACTTCACCGATTCTTTACATTGAGACCTTAGTCTTTGAAAAGCGGAAGAAACCGGTTGAGTTTGTACAGACCTTTATCAGGCCCGACCGGTATAAATACTCTGTCAAGCTAGGCATGCAGAGGGGACCTCAGAATGAGATTCTGGTGACAAGAAAGGAGTAAAAAATGGAGGAGAGGAAAAAAGGCTGGTGGGACACAGAAATTATTGATGTCAAACCCAACAAGATCATGATCAGTGGTTATCATATTCAGGATCTTATGGGCCGTGTGAGTTACGGGGAAATGCTCTATCTCATGATCATGGGAAGATTGCCTCAAGAGACAGCCGGAAAGCTGATCGATGCGGTTTTAGTGGCTGTCTGTGATCAGGGAGTCATTTCACCTGCGGTCACCACAACGTGCATGGCAGCGACTTGCGGGGTTACGTTCAATAGTGCCATTGCGTCGGGAATGAATCTCTTAGGAAAGGTCCATGGCGGCGCCATTGAAGAGGCGATGGACATTTTCTACGAGGTCGTGAGCCGTTCAGAAAAAGAAGGAAAAACCATAGGAGAGATAGCTCTTGATGTGGCCAAGAGATATAAAGAGGCAAAGCAGTTTATGCCTGGTTTTGGCCATCCGGTGCATAAAGAAGATCCACGGACGACTCGCCTTTGGAAGATGTCGGAGGCTGCGGTGAAAAAAGCTGAAATTACAGGCAAGTATGTGGAAGCCTGCAAGTCAATTTATGAAGCGATGAAGGTGACCCTTGGAAAATCCCTCACCATTAATATCGATGCCTCGGCTGCCGCGATCCTCTGTGAAGTCGGAATCCCTTCAAGGACAGCTCCCGGATTTGTTTGCTTATCCCGCGGGTTGGGGCTCGTGGCCCATGCTTATGAAGAGATTAGATTCGGGAAGAGAATGAAGGCGCCCATGCCTCCGGATCTTTTGGACCAACATATGACTTACTCCGGCCCTCCGCCGAGAGAATTACCGGACGAGAGAACGAAGTTACCGTAAACCCAATTCATTAAAGGAGGGATCAGATGGCTAGGCTTTTAGAGTATCAAGGAAAGGATATATTTAAAAAGAACGGTATTGCGATTCCAAGGGGCAAGTTAGCCAAGTCTCCTCAGGAGGCCAAACAAATCGCTGAGGAGTTTAAGACACCCGTAGCCATTAAGGCCCAGGTGTTGATAGGGAAGAGGGGAAAGAGCGGAGGGATCAAATTCGCAAAAACCCCTGAGGAGGCAGAACGCGCTGCTCGTGAAATCTTTGCGTCAAAAATCGGAAATATGCCAGTTCAAAGTGTGCTGGTGGAGGAGATGCTCGATATTAAGAAAGAGATCTATATGGGAGTGACGACCAGCGATGCGACACGGACTCCGGTTGCAATATTTAGTGTGAGCGGGGGAATGGACATCGAAGAAGTGGGAGAGAAGAATCCTGAAAAGATCTTTACCAAAGATATTTTAATCAGTCGGGGTTTTTATGAATTCGATGCCCGTAACATGTTACGAAAAGTGGGAGGGCTCTCGGGCAATGAAATGAATAGCTATGCACAGACCCTTGCTAATCTTTACAAGGTCTACAGGAAGAATGATTGCAAACTCGCAGAGATCAACCCTCTCGCTGTCACAGCGAAAGGGATATTCGCTGCGGATGCGCGGATCGACATCGACGACGATGCCATCTACCGACACCCAGAATTGGGTATAGAGGTTTCGGAAGAGGCAGGGGCGAGGGAACCGACACCCCTTGAGATTGCCGCTGGACAGATTGATAAGAACGATCATCGGGGAAGTGCCCATTTTGTCCAGATCGATCCGGACGGGTCCTATGCCAAGACGATCAACAAGATCTCTATCGGTTACGATTGCGTCGGGACAGGATGTGCCATTACCCTGTTCGATGAGATCTATCCTTTAGGCTACTACCCGATCGATTTTTGTGACACCTCAGGAAATCCCACCTCTTTGAAGATGTATGCCGCTACAAAGATCGTATTTTCACAGCCGGAGATAAGAGGTTATCTCATGGTGACAGGCATGGCAGCCCAGCAGCTCGATAATACGGCGCGAGGGATCATTAAGGCTTTAAAGGAGCTTTATCCAAAGACCGGAGGAAAACCGAATATCCCCTGTGTTTTATGTTTTCGTGGGAGATCGGATGAGGTGGCGGTTCAACTCTTCAAGGATCATGGGATAAGCGACAGTCCGTATTTTAAGGTCTTGGGACGTTTCAATACCGAGAAGAGCGCAGCAGAAGGGTTCGATAAGCTTTACAAGAAATGGGAAAAGGAAACGGGAGGGATATGAGATGGAAGAGAATATCTTAGAATTCGGAACGATGGCAGGCGCCACCATCCGGTTCGATTTAAAGAAATGCGATGAGTGTAAGACCAAGGCATGTATCGAAGCAGATCATCTTCCCTTTTTGGGCCCTGTCTTAGAATTGAAAGATGGAAGGCCCTCTCTGATGTGGAGCAAGGAAGAAATTAAGAAGGGAAAATGTACGGATTGTGTCGCTTGTGAGTTGGAATGCCAATTGCACGGTAATGGAGGAGTGACGATCACCTATCCCATGCCGAAGCTGGATGAGTATTTGGCAGGCTTAGAGAAAAAGGGGATGAAACCCGTATACAAAAGATAGGAGAGAGAAGATGGCCATATTGGTTGATCAAAACACAGAGGTGTTGATCCAGGGAATCACCGGAAGAGAGGCAACGATTCGAGCTGGGGTGATGAAAGGTTATGGGACGAAAGTGGTGTGCGGAGTCACACCCGGACGCGGAGGGACAGAGGTCAACGGAATTCCCGTTTATAACACCGTTGAAGAGGCAAAGGAAAAACATCCCAATGTGAGCGTGACGACCATCTTTGTCGCGGCTCGAATGGCAAAAGAGGCAGCTTTGGAGGCACTCGACGCGGGGGTAAAGGTTGTCGTTTTGATTCCCGAAAGACTGCCTCATCAAGATATGCTGGAGATCATTGAAAAGGCTCGCGCCTTGAAGGCCACGGTCTTGGGGCCCAATTGTATTGGGGTCGTCAGCCCGGGAAAGGCCATTGTCGGAATGATTGGCGGAACCCCTGAACTTGCAAGAACCATTTTCAAAGAGGGTTATTGTGGGGTTCTTTCGAGAAGCGGTGGGCATACCACCACCACCAGTTTTTATTTGACCCAGGCAGGGGTGGGGCAGAGCACAAGCATTGCCATCGGTGGCGATGCCTTTGTTGGATCGACGTTTATAGATCTACTGCCGTTATTTGAAAAGGACGAACAGACGAAAGCGGTGGCAGCCTTTGGAGAGATTGGCACGACGATCGAAGAAGATGCGGCCAGGTTGATCAAGGAAGGCAAATTTACAAAGCCTTTTGTCATCTACCTGGCTGGAAAATTCACAAGACCGGATACCCGATTTGGTCACGCCGGAGCGATCATCTCGAGGGGAAGGGGAACCATCACGGAAAAGGAGAGAGTGTTGAGAGATGCCGGCGCCTACATCGCGGACCATCTGGGTGATATCGGGGAAGTGGTAAAGAAAGCGATTGCCGAACGCGGCATAAAGTAAGGAGGTTAGATGGATGGGTGCTACATTTGCTGAAAAAATATTGGCCATGAAATCAGGGAGGAATAAGGTTTCTCCTGGAGAATTTGTGATCGCTAAAGTGGACAGCTCCTTGGCGAATGATGTCACAGCCCCCCTCTTAATTCGGAGGTTCGAAGAGATGGGCTTGGAAAAACCCTATAAGCTCCCTGGGGGTTTTGAGATCTATATCGATCACTATGTCCCTGCCGCTACCATCCGAGCAGCGATGGAGCATAAGAAGATCCGCGAATTTTGCAAGAAATTCAATATCTATTTCTCGGAGACGGGAAATGGCGGACATCTGAGGCTGCCCATCGAAAGAGGCCACTGCAGGCCCGGAATGCTCTTTGTCGGAGCAGATTCTCACACCGTCCTTCTCGGAGCGGTAGGGGCCTTTGCTGCTGGAGTGGGTTCCTCCGAGCAGACCTATGTCCTTTACAAAGGAGAGCTCTGGTTTAAAGTTCCCGAGTCGATCAAGATCATTGTGGATGGAAAGCTTCCAGTCCATTCCATGGGAAAGGATATCATCCTGAAGATCTTAGGAGACCTTGGCGAGACAGGGGCCCTTTACAAGGCGGTGGAATTTACGGGCCAGGCCATCCGTGATCTCAGCATTGATGGAAGAATCGCCATTTGCGGCCTGACCCTGGAGATGGGGGGAAAGATTGGGGTGATTGAGGCCGATGAGAAGGTTGTGGACTATATGAAGAAGAGAACAAAGGAGCCCTTTGAGGTGATCAAGGCCGATAAGGATGCCGTATACGAGAAAACTTACCATTATGATGTCTCAGGGCTGGAGCCCCAGATTGCCACCCCTCCCAGAATGGATATGGTGAAGGGTGTGAAAGAGGTAGAAGGGATAAAAATAGACCAGGTGTATATCGGATCCTGTGTGAACGGAGGGCTGGAGGATATAACGACGGCAGCCGAGATCCTAAAGGGAAGAAAGGTCCACCCTGAGATAAGGTGCATTGTTATTCCCCAAACGAGAGAAATTTATCAAAATGCGTTAAGAGAGGGTTACATCCAGACCATCTATGAGGCAGGAGGCCTCTTAGCCCCGTCTGGATGTGGACCCTGCGTCGGCGGCCATATGGGAGTGATGGCTCCGGGTGAAAAGGTTGTCTCCACCGGATGCAGGAACTTCCCTGGAAGAATGGGGAGTCCTGAGGCAGATATTTATGTTGCCTCTCCAGCGACGGCAGCAGCGTCCGCCATTGAAGGCAGCATTGCGGATCCGAAGAAATATTTTTAGGAGGTCATCAATGGATATCATAAAAGGAAAGGTGGTCTACAAACTGGGAGACGACATCGGTACGGATATGATCTTGGCCGGCAGATATTTAATGTTGACCGGGGACGAAGAGTTGGCAGAGCACTGTTTCGAGGGTCACGTTAAGGATTGGAGGGAAAAGGTCAAAAGAGGGGACGTTCTGGTAGGCGGAGAGAACTTTGGGTGCGACAGCTCACGCGAGCATGCCCCTGTTGCTCTAAAGGGGTCTGGTATCGCTGCCGTCATTGCCGAAAGTTTTGGAAGGATCTTCTACCGCAACTCCATCGCCGTGGGGCTGCCAGTGATCCTTGCCCCTGGCATTACAAAAAAAGTGGAGGAGGGGGATTTCCTGGAGATCGATGTCGATCATGGGAAGGTGACCAATACGAGAACGAAAGAGGTGATTCGTTTTGATCCTTTCCCGGATTTTATTCAGGCTTATCTCAATGAAGGCGGCCTTGCCAAGTATGTAAGAAACAGGGTCGTCAAAAAGGGTTGAGGAGAGGTGATGATCAGAGCACAAATCGTTCTCACGCCCGCTGAATCAAAGAAGCTCATCACTCAGGCTGTTTCAGGAATGGAGCCCGTCAAAAGAGCTTTTCGCGAAGGCATGGTGGTCATTCACCCCAGCAGCTCCACTTATTTCCTCGTTGAGCATCTGATGGGGAAGAAACCGGAAGGGATTTGGCTCGTGGGGATGATCTCCCCTCGGGGTGCTTGTGTTGAAGAGATGACTCAAAGGGCTTTCGAGGAAGACAGGTATCAGGAACTGACGAAGCCGGACAACTTTCCTTACTGTTGGGTCTTTAGGAAAGGAAGATTCGAGACAGGCCGGAAGCTCGCCGATATCCTGAATGAAATGGATGAGAAGGATGTTTATGTCAAAGGGGTCAATGCGGTCGATGCCTATGGTCATGTCGGAGTGCTCTTGGCGAGTCTTGCAGGCGGTACGATCGGGAAGACCTTAGCCATGCAAAGAGAGAAGAAATTTCAAATCATCTACTTAGCCGGTCTGGAGAAGTTCATCCCTTCCTCTATCAAGGAGGTTGCCAAGGAGACAGGAAGGGCGAATACAAAGGATGCCCTCGGAATTCCTTGCGGACTCCTCCCAATAAAGGCGGATCCCATCACAGAGATTCAGTCACTTAAGATATTGACGGGTGTCGATGTGATCCCCATTGCTGCCGGAGGCGTTGGGGGTGCAGAAGGCTCTTTTATGTTAGTGATCAAGGGGGAGGAAAAGGAAGTAGAGGAGACGATGAAGTTGGTCAAGGGGATAAAAGGTGCGAAATTGCCAGAAGTTGGAATGCCGGATTGTCAAACCTGTCATTTCCCAGGATGCTTTTTTGCAGGAAAGGAGATTTATTTTTAAAGGAGGCAATGGGATGCCTGCCTGAGACCAGAGGGTAAAAATGTGAGAGAAGGAAGGGAGGATGTCATGAAAAAAGAGTTGATGTGGATGAGTATCTTTGCTGTTATTTTTACATTTCTTATTCCATGTGTAGGGCTTGCACAGAAAGAGCCCATTAAGATAGGGGTTCTCACAGCCATGTCAGGGCGACATGCCCCCAATGGAATGATGTACGTAAAAGGATATCAGTTGTTTGAGGAACAGGTGAATCAGAGAGGAGGCATTCTCGGAAGGCCCGTCAAAGTGATTTATAGAGATGACAAGACCATTCAAACACACGCGGTGACAGAAGCAGAGAAAATGATCACGGAAGATAAGGTGGTCGCTTTTGCGCAAGGCGGCTATATTACTAACATCTCTGAAGTGGTACTTCCAATTTGTGAAAAATATAAGGTTCCTGTCATCAACGTAGGAGGGTATGGGGATCTCGTCATGTCACAGGGCTACCAATATACGTTCCTTCAGGTGATGCCCTCCAGCTATGCAGGGGTGACCGTCATCGATTTTGCAGTGAATGAACTTGGCGCAAAGACGATAGGCCTGGCCTATTTAGAGGACGCATACTGTGTCGCCGTTGCAGAGGCAGCTAAGGAGGAGGCGAAGAAACTGGGCGTGAAGATGGTCACCTTCGATTCCTATGATTCGAAAGCGGTCGATCTGAGGCCAGTCATATTGAAAGCAAAGGCTGAAAATCCAGATGTCTTTTTCCATGTGGCGGTGATCCATGATGCTGTTTTAGGAGTGCGCCAGATGGCGGAACTCAATTTTTGTCCCAAGGCCATCATCGGCCAGGTGGGTTATACGATTCCTTCTTTTCTGGAGGGGATCGGAAAATTGAGTGACGATCTTTTTACAGTGTCCAATTGGAGCAAAGAGCTGAGAACACCAGGGAACGAGGCATTTGTAAGAGACTTTGTTAAAAAGTTTAGCTCCCAGCCAAGCTACCATTCAGCTCTTGCCTGGAGCGCGATGCAAATTCTCGAAGAGGCGATGACAAAAGGAAATACGACAGATCCTGTTAAGCTGCGGGATGCCATGGTGAAAGTCCAAATGAGCACAGTGATGGGGCCCCTTAAGTTTACGAACTGGGGTAACTTTACAAATGTGAATTACCGGCCTTTTTTATTCTGCAAATTAAAAAAGGGGGGAATTATGCAGTGGTTTCCCCAAAGGATTTAGCGACCGCAAAAGCGGTTTTCCCGATGCCGAAATGGAATGAGAAGTAGGTCCCCCAGAGATCGACGAACACATAGGCTTACGGCTTTTAGACCCTGCGGGCAAGGAAGGTTAGTCTCCCAGCCCGCAGGGACCATCTCATCGGAGAAACCCACGAGAAGAAACGGAGGGTTCCCCAAGCCATTTTCTTTTGTCTTCTATAAACAGAGAAGGACGTCAGTGCTGAGCAACGGGTGAGCGGGGTTAGAATGCTTTTGCAAGCCATCATCGTCGGTTTGGTCATGGGCTCCATCTACGCCATCATGGGAAGCGGTTTGACCATTATTTTTGGCGTGATGAGAATCATTAATTTTGCCCATGGCGAATTTATGATGATTGCGATGTATCTCACCTACCTCCTATTTAGATATCTGCACCTCGATCCTTTCGTCTCCATTTTTCTCACCGTTCCCTCTCTGTTCATTTTGGGGGTAGCGATTAACAATACCTTCATCGCTCGCGTGGCCAAAATTTCTGCGGATGCCACTCTGCTGATGACTTTGGGAATCTCTTTCGCTCTCATCAATATTGCACAATATATCTTTGGATCGGATTATCTGTGGGTGAACACCGGCTACAGTTCAAAGAATATCCCTGTTTTTTCCCTGCTGATCAGTTATTCCGGTGCCATCATTTCCCTCATCGCTTTTGCTGTCATCGGGATCCTGTTTTGCTTCATGAAGTATTCGAGAATTGGCTACGAGATCAGGGCGAGCATGCAGGATAGGAAGGGAGCCTTGTTGGTCGGGATCAATGTCGATCGGATTTCCACTCTCTCCTTTGGTTTAGGAGCTGCGATGGCGGGTGTCGCGGGGTCTCTGCTTGTCCATTACATCAATCTCTTTCCTGCGGTCGGCGTGATGATGACCTTAAAGTCATTTGTGATTGTTGTGTTCGGAGGGATGGGTTCCATTGGTGGCGCGCTATTCGGGGGTTTAATCCTTGGAATCGTCGAATCTCTTTGGGGTGTTTATTTCTTCCCTGGATATCGAGAGGCCATTAGCTTTCTTGCTCTTGTCGTCATTTTTCTTATTCGCCCTTTAGGGTTATTTGGAAAATACGGACTATAAAGATCTCTCATGCTGAGTCGATGTGAAGATCTTGTCTGTTCTCTGGTTATTTTATGTCTTGGATGGAAACAAAGATGCCAACATCCCTTTTTCCCCTTCTGCGCAAGTTGATGATCGGAGCGTTTTTTCTGATCGCCCTTTTAGTTTTGGTCTGGAAATTGCCGACGACCTACCAACACTTAATGATCTCATTTTTCATTGGAATGATGCTCGGACAGAGCTGGAACATCTCCGGAGGCTACGGCGGTCTTTTTTCATTCGGTCATGCCGCTTTTTTTGGAGCCGGGGCATATACTTCTTCCCTGTTGTTTGCCCGAATCGGCGTGAACCCATGGGCTGGCATGTTCGCGGGCGCACTGATCGCTGTTGTTTTGGCTTTCTTTATAGGGTTCATTTTTTTAAGGTTGAAGGGTATTTATTTTGCGATCGCGACGTTGGCCTTCGCAGAGGTTCTGAGAATAGGAGCCGTCAATTTGAAGAAGTTCACGGGCGGGGAAGAAGGGATCATCTTCAAGAAAACGCCCTCCATTCACGTCTTCGGCTTTGAATTTCTTAATTTTACTGAGAAGATGTCGTTCGTCTATGTGGCATTGCTGATTGTGCTGGTTCTCTTTTTGATCACCTTTCTGTTGACCAATTCGAAATGGGGATACTACCTGATCGCCAACCGGGAAGATGAGGACGTCGCGGAGTCGTTGGGCATTAATACGTTAAACTGTAAGGTCTTATCCCTTGCACTGAGCGCATTTTTTACTTCCATTGCAGGATCCTTTTATTCAAACTACAT
>Ga0187770_10001585_pt1 | contig 12183 bp, 12 predicted proteins | sample 0116_SJ02_MP02_2_FD_133154 | JGI IMG/M metagenome (GOLD analysis project Ga0187770, IMG submission 133154) | Tropical peat soil microbial communities from peatlands in Department of Meta, Colombia - 0116_SJ02_MP02_20_MG | ecosystem: Environmental > Terrestrial > Soil > Wetlands > Peat | place...
CAGTTGTCTTGAATAGCGCGCATACTCGTGCTTGGAATTCACTGCGGAGAAGTTAGCGTTGACGAGCTTATGGCAATCGTTAGGTGCCATTTTTGTCCCAAACGCAAAGATTAAGTCCAATGCTTTGCTGCGCGAGGGTCGAGGTTGGTTAGAGATGATCTCCTTGCGCGTCGCCGTTTGGTAGTTAGCGCCGTACGGTAATCACGGGATTGCGAGCTGCATTCTTTATTGCGAGCGGCCGGGACCTTTGGTAGCTTGGTGCAGAACCTTCTGTTCAACCCGCACGGCTCATTCTCTGTGCGATTGAAATGGGACTACTTGAAGGCTATTGCTATACTGAGCAGCATCAAAAACAAGACTAAGACGCTTAAGAAACTGTACAGTAAGCTCCTTTTCGTCGCGAAAGTCACGAGTGCCGTACTCACCCATACCAACGGAGAAACTACTGTTAGGAGGACTCCCAAAGCGGTGACGCTGGGCGCACTAAAAGATTTGAGTCCAATCAGCGCGTCTTTGAGAGGTAGCGCCGTGTTATTATTTAGACTTGGGTTAGCAGCGAAAAGCAAAATGCCAATCAGACACACAGAAATACTGACGGCAGAACAAACCGCTAATGCTCTGCCTAAAGATGCGCCCTCCTCTCTTATGGTAGCATCACCTGTTTCACGTTATGACCTCAACACCATTAGCGACGCCAAAATGACTAATACGACAGCAAAGGTCGCGGTTAGCGCTTCGTTTCGAATCTTGCCTTGCAGATGCGGCCCGACCAAAGCTCCCACAAAGACCGCTTCAAGTACAATTGCAGCGAGCAGTGGCTGCACGAAGCCGTTTGCATAGTAGATAACCGCACCGACCGAGGTCGTGAGCCCAATAATTAGTGCGCTTGTGCCGGTCGCTACCTTGATAGGAACTCGCATGCCGAGCGTCATAACTGGTACGTTTATGATTCCCCCTCCAATGCCTAACAGTCCTGATGCGTTGCCCGCTACGAATCCGCTTAGCAGCCCTAGCAGCGGGTTTCTTACCTGATAGGTTACTAGGCGCTCACCCATTGCGTTAGTATAGCTCCCGCCCAATTGGAATCGATCGTACTGCGCGTCGCGTAGTCCGGTAGATTGCACAGCGTCGGCTTCCTTGCGTCGCAGAAACATAACGACAGCCGTTGCGACGAGCGCAGCAGCGAAGACCTCAGTTAGCAGTGTTCGGTTTATCTGCGCTGCTATTTGGGCTCCGATGCTCGCGCCGGCGGTCGCAGTGATGGCAAACCACAGAGCAAGGCGTAGATTTAACCTGCAATCTTTCACGTACGTCATCGACGCGGCGCTGGAGTTAGCTATCGTGCTGACAAGGCTTGTGGCAATTGCAATCTGTATCGGGATGCCTGCCGCCAGTGTGAGAAACGGAACCAAAAGAACTCCCTCTCCAATGCCAAGCATCGAGGTGATCACTCCGACGAACACAGAAACGAAGAAAATCGTGAGCAGGCTTAGTGGATCCATCTGATCGCTCTTGCATAAGCAGAAGAAGCTTCGCCCAGCAACAAAGTGTTACGTTGGACAGCGTAACGCGCCATAACGGTCTGCCACGATGCAATATCTAAAACAAATCTCAGTACCGTGTTGCCCCCTTGTCATCCACCGTCGACTGTCGCCCGGAAGAGTAAATAAATACACTAAGCCGACACCCGGAATCGAACCGGGATAAGCCGCTCTGCAGGCGGCTGCGTAGCCGTTCCGCCATGTCGGCACAAGCCGATGCACGTAGACATTCGCTTGTGGTGACACAATTGACTTAACGTCTGCGATCACGACAATATGTGCCCACATTTTACATTCATTAGCCACGAGAATGCTGAAATGCATCGCCAAGCGACTTTTTTTTTGCTGCGTAGAGGTGCGTCCAATAGGGCGAGGAGCCAAAAAAACCGCAATGAGCCGAAATAACGGCAGGTTATTCTCCGAACGTGATAAGTAGCTTTGAGTTCATGAATCGGAGCGAGAAAGACCCGAAACGCGTCACTAAAGCTGCTATGCCAGACGAAAAGTACAACGCACGTTCAGTAAGGCCGTGTAAAGGAGGTGGCATCTTAGTCGAAGGAACGTTCGACAATCCGTTTTCAATGGACATACTGTGCCGGATTCTGCGCGATATAGGGAAGTGCGCTGAAAAACTCGGCGTGGCGCGCTTCTTCAACAGAGGGTTTGGCATCACGTTATACAGAAATGGCAGGGTTGACGTTCATGGCGTCCAGTCGACTGAAGAAGCCATAGAGATTCTTGACGAGGTGAAAGTAATAGTCCGCGAGGCGTTCATGCAGGGCGATCAAAACTAGGGCCCTCCAGTCTCATAGCGAGCCGAGTGAGCAAGATTATATCCCGGATTCCCAAGTCCACCACTGGTTTCCGCCATAGTTCCACACCATCGAGACGCCTATTCCGATGAGTTGCGACGTGAGGTAGTAGAGACCGAATATACTCGTCAAGAGCCACAAGATGAATAGGTTAATTACGATCCCAACAAACCGCACGGCGTGATCTCTATACAGAGCTGTAAGTGCGTATCGTAACCCGCTTGTCCCTCTATCTCTGAACGTCCACGATCTGTTCAAGAAGAAGTTTGATAAAAGACCCGCTTCTATAGCGATAACTCCCGATACCAGATAAAATACACCGAGTTCAGTAAGGGCATATAATACGGCTAAATTCAAGATGGCGCCCACCGCTCCCACGGCGACAAATTTCCAAAACCGATGAAACTCGCCCGATCGCAAAAAGAGACTCCACGTGTGATGAAGATAATCTACCGCGTTTTTCACCCCGAATTTGCTCACGCCGTTCTCTCGTTTGTCAAACGTATAGCCGACCTCTGAGACCGTCGTATAATCTCCTTGAATCAGGATCTCAAGCAGTATCTTATAGCCTACAGGGCTAAGGTTTGCGTGGGCAATGACGTTCTTTTTGAAGGCGAAAAACCCGGACTCGGGATCCTTAATGCTGCGTATCTCTCTGAAAAGCGTTCGAGCGAGGAGGTCGGCGCCTTTGGATAGTAATCGTCTTAAGTGGCTGAACCCTTCCAAAGCGCCGTGCTCAGCAAACCGACTTCCTATCGCGATATCCGCTCCATTTTGTACCCGCGAGACTAATTCTGGTATCTTTTCGGGAGGATGTTGTAAGTCGGCATCCATAACGACTACTATGTCATAATTCGCGGCTTGAATCCCCGTGAGCACGGCGGTCGCGAGCCCTTTCTCGTCCTGTCTTCGTATGACCCGCACCCGATCACCATCTGGCTGCTGTGACGCGACCTTCCACGTTTCGTCAGGACTGTCATCGTCAACAATAACGATCTCAAAAGGATGGCCCAGTGGTCCCATCGAACGATGGATTCGTTCGAGAAGTTCGGGGATGTTTTCCCGCTCATTATAGGTAGGGATTATTATGGACGCGTTGTTATTCGGCATTGATCCAGAGAAGCACGGCGCGAGCGCGGTTACGTTTCTTCCAGATGCAAGATTGTCATTCTCCCATATGAGCCTTTCATCGAGGCCGCCGAGAAACCGTAGGCCTTTTCCCAAAAGGGCTGAAATGATCCTGCTTAAAAACGGCAGCTACTCCAGGTCCCGGCTCATTCACGCCGTGACCTATCAGTGCGAGCGTGCAACTGTCAGCCATGCAAGTTGTAGGCGCTGAACAACGATGCAAGGTCGCCGGGGTCCGTCAATAACTATTCGGGCTTTCCAGAGCCTTCATCCACACAGGGACAGAGAGGCGACATCTGTCGTAGCTGATCAACGATTTCTGGAAGGACTTCGTAGACGTATAGAACATCTGCTTCAGTCGTGTCTCTCCCTAGGGTGAGCCTCAGACTGCCGTGAGCATCAACGGGGTTCAGGCCGATCGCCAGCAGCACGTGCGATGGTTCAAGCTTCTTTGACGAGCAGGCGGAACCGGTCGATCCGGCAATCCCCTTTGCGCTCAAGCGGAGCACAAGCGACTCCCCCTCGATGTAGCTGAAGCTGAAATTGGCGTTGTTAGGAAGACGGTACTCTTTCCCGCCGTTGAGCCGAGTGTAGGGGATGTCTCGCAGTACGGCATCGATGAGCTTATCCCTAAGCCTTTGTATGCGCACATTGTCCGCGAAGTCTTCGATCGCCAGTCGCATTGCCTCACTAAAGCCAATAATACCCGACACGTTCTCGGTGCCGCTTCTGAGGCCACGTTCGTGGCCGCCACCGAAAATGAGCGGCTTCAATTTGGTGCCCTTCCGAATGTAAAGGCACCCGACCCCTTTCGGTCCGTATATCTTGTGTGATGAAATAGAGAGCATGTCCACATTGAGAGCGGCCACGTCCACTGGAATCTTCCCGACACTCTGAACTGCATCGGTGTGCATGTAGACTCCGTGTGACGCTGCGATCGCTCCGACCTCAGCTATGGGCTGTATTGAGCCGATCTCGTTATTAGCGTGCATGATTGATATGAGCCGCGTGTTGTCCCGAATCGCCTCCTCCACTTCGCCAGGATTTATCCGGCCGTCAACATCGACAGAAACGTAAGTCACCTCGTGCCCAAGCTGCTCAATAAACTTGCACGTCTCGAGAACCGCGGGATGTTCGATCGCGGAGGTGATGATATGGGCTCTCTCGCCACTGCGATCGCGTAGCACTCCACGCAAAGCCATGTTGTCCGATTCAGTCCCCCCTGACGTAAAAACGATCTCTGGCGGGGCCGCCCCAATCGCGCGCGCTATCTGTTCTCGCGCGTCCTCGATCGCTTTGCGCGCCTCAAGGCCGTAGGCGTGGAGGCTCGAGGGGTTTCCGAAGCGCTCTAAAAAGTATGGGCGCATCACGTCAAGGATCTCAGGGCGCATCGGAGTGGTCGCGGCGTGATCAAGATAAATCATGGTATCACATTGTGTCGGTTGTTGAACGTCGTACTTAACCTCTCTCTTTGAGACGCACGAATTTGGCACGTTTTGGAGTAGCGAATGGCTCCAGCCCTTGCGCGAAAGCCGCTTGCGTCACGCCCCGATCACCTTATAGTAGTACGTGTACCCGTTGGTGTAGATCTTGTCAATTCCTGCGGCGTCGTCAATCGCTTGGATGCGCTCGCTCCATTGCGTGGCGTTTTGGGGGCTAAGTTTCCATTGTCCGTTCACAAGGTGGTCGTAGTAGTACTTTGGCGGCGTCGCTGTGAGGAACAGGTAGTTGATTCCGGTGTGACCAGTGCCGCTCCATTGCTGCAGGTATACAGGATAGACGAACGTGAGCACGGTGTAGTTCGCCAGCGGACTGTCCGGAGGATGCATCACCAAGGCGCCGGTGTAGTACCAGTAGACCATCTCGTCCCTATAGTCGGTCATCGTGGCGTTGTCAGGGTCTTTTCCAACGGTCCAGAGAGCGGCGGCGGTGACCCGGGCGTCGAGCGGTGCAGTTACGGTGAAGCTCGTGTCGTAGTTCACCGCAAGAACGCTCGCGTTCACGGCGACTAATATCAGGAGAATCGCAGCTAAGGAAGGAGCCACCCACCTTTTGTTGACCGGCACCCCCTGTGATACCAAGATCAAACCTACGGCGGCCGTGATGCCGTAGATAAATGCAACCCAAGTGATAAGACGGCTTCCAAGATCCAGAGACGGAAACGCTTCGATTGAGCTGAGGTAAGCGGGAAGCGTGCTTCTTGCGATGTAGAACTGCAAAAAAAATCCGAGCGCTGTTACCGCCGCGAGCAAGCTAAGACTTAGAAAGAGGTACCGTAGATAAGCAACGTCCACCAGGTCCGCCTCGCGGCTATGGGCGGATACTGAATGCGCACCGGCATAAACAACGAGCGGAGCCAGAGGCAGAAAGAAAGGCAGGTAACCTGACTGGAGCCGCGTTGTGAGGGAGTACACGATCACTCCAGCTCCAAGCACAGTCGTCACCGCTGCGGCAGATCGGCGGTAATCACCGAATCCCACAAGCCTGTTCCGCAGAGGCGCTAGTGATTTGGTTGTGGCTACACGGGACGCTTCCGTACGCCAAAAAACAGCATAGCACAGCACAGAGAATGCATAGAGCGCTGCCAGACCTAGCGCCATGTAAAAAAAGATACCGACGTATACGCCGTTGTAGCCGTTAAGCACGTGGTAATAACCCCACCAGGGCACAAACATAGCAGCGACGTAGACGGGAGCCGCGTACTTGAGTGAGGATACGAGGAACGGCATCGTGAGCACCGCGACGGCGAGAAAGCTCAGATGGTGGGTGAAGATGGTTACGAGCAGTATCGCTGTAAGCATTGAAAACGTATGCGCGCGCGAGGTTCGTCCGATGTAGTACAGGTAGAGGAACAGCAGCGCCCCGCAAAAGAGGATGAAGCCTAGGTTCTCTTCGATCATCCGTGACTGTTGGTGCGTGATACCCTCGAACACGCCGATGAGAAGAATCATCATAGGGATCGCCCAGCTCGTGAGTCGACCTGAACGCGACGTTATCAGGTAGGCAACCACAACCATGACGATAGGTGTCGCTATTTGCAAGAAGTACTGCGCAAGCACGGTGAGATCAATGCCGGTAAAAACGGTGAGCGACGCAAGCAGCGCTTCGAGGCCTACTGAATAAGCACCGTAGTCCATCGACTGCGTCGGAGACGGGGAATAATGCGCGGTTACTACATACTTGTTGGTATCGCCGAGGAGCTTCCACGGATCGACGTCGACCGAACCGCCCCACGCGGCCTGCGAGTATCCGACCCTGAAAATGACGAGCACAACAGTGATCGCGAGCAATGCAGCAACGTACTTCCTGTTCAAGCGCTTACCCTCTTACCTCGGCGCGCGTTTTTAGGAGGCACCTCAACATCGCGAGCGTATCGCGCGTAAGGCTGACCTTGCTGTTCGCCGTATTGCTCCATGTTATAGGCACTTCGACGATGTTGAACCCCTCTCGGTGCGCTTTTGCGATTAACTCTGCGTCAAATGCAAATCCGTCGCAGGTGATAGTGATGGTGTCCCACAGCTCGCGCCGAAACGCTTTGCAGCCGCACTGAAAATCACGTATGGCAGTGTCGAGCAGTATGTGGGCGAGCACGCGGTAAATGGATCCTGAGAGCCGTCTCGAGAGAGGTTGCGGGAAGGCGATGATCGACCCGTGAAGCCTTCGTGACCCGACGGCGAGATCAGCCCCCCGCTCGATCGTTGCTGCGACACGCATGAAGTCACGGGGATGAATCGATGCGTCGCCGTCGACAAATCCGAGTACATCTCCCGTCGCCAAAGCGAGCCCGCGTCGCAGCGCTGCACCCTTACCGGCCAAGACTGGGCTGCTTGAGAGTACCACATTGCTGTTGTGTATCGCAAATTCCTGCACTATGTCGGGTGTGTGGTCAGTGGACGCGTCTTCGGCAATGATGAGCTCCAAGCCTTTAAAGGCACTGAATTCGTCGAGTAATCCGCCTATAGCGTCGGCCTCATTATGCGCTAGGATCACGACAGAAATCATTCTCTTTGCTTACACCGTGCCAAGGGGCATAAATATTGTTCTATTCCAAACCGTGAACGCACGCAGATCTAACCGCTCGACGAACCTCAATCTGCAACAGCTCACCGAAAAAAGCCGTGTTTCAGAGTGCAACAAGAATAAATAATAGCTATCGTCATACGATCACTGTTCACTCGGTGGGGTGGGCACTTTGGAGGGGCGGTGCCAAAAAGCTTAGAGGAGATCAACGAGCGCATTCGTGATGGGAGCGTTTACGTCGTGACAGCTGACGAAATGACTGCTGTCGTTGGCGAGCTGGGGTCCGAGGACGCGGCAAGAGAGGTCGATGTCGTGACCACGGGGACGTTCGGCGCCATGTGCTCGTCCGGCGTATGGATGAACTTCGGCCATTCAGATCCGCCGATCAAGATGAGTCAGGTGTGGCTCAACGATGTCGAGGCATACACAGGCGTTGCTGCGGTTGATGCGTTTATAGGAGCGACCCAGCTTTCGGAGACGCGGGGCCTCGAGTACGGCGGTGCACACGTTATCGAAGACCTGGTGGCGCGCAAAGAAGTCTACATGAAGGCTGTTGGCTATGCCACCGACTGCTATCCACGCCGCAGCGTGGAAGCCCCTATCTCCATCGTTGATCTTAACGAAGCGACGATGTTGAACCCGCGTAACGCTTACCAGAGGTATAACGTGGCAACCAACTCCACTGACAGAGTGCTCTACACGTATATGGGAACGCTGCTCCCCCGGTTCGGAAACGCGACGTTCTCTGGTTCGGGCACGCTCTCACCCATCTATAACGATCCGGACTATGAAACCATCGGCGTCGGGACGAGGATCTTTCTGTGCGGTGCGCACGGGTACGTTGTCGGCAACGGGACGCAGCACGACCCGGCGAACAGCTTTGGCACGCTTATGGTGTGCGGTGATCTCAAAGCTATGAGCACCGATTATCTGAGGGCGGCGATTTTCCACAAGTACGGCACGTCGCTGTACGTAGGCATCGGCATCCCTATTCCCGTGCTAAACGAGGGGATTGCGCGAAAAACTGCCATCAGCGATGCCGATATCAAGACGACGATCCTCGACTACGGCGTTGGTCGCCGGTCGCGGCCAGAACTAAAGACGATTAGTTATGAGGAGCTAAAATCTGGGATGATCGATCTAAATGGCAAGGAAGTGCGCACCTCATCCATGTCGAGCTTCTTCAAGGCAAAAGAAATTGCCACCGAACTCGCGGGGCGCATACAAAAAGGCGCGTTTAAGCTCGCCCTACCGACAGCGAGGCTCCCGCGGCAGGCCACACTGAAGCCCATGAAGCAACTTTCTGCGGTGCCACTCGTGCGTGAAGTGATGCTGCCAAGCATCACCGTGCGTGAAGCGATCAGCGTGCAAGAGGCTGCCAAGATTATCGTCGGAAAGCAGGTGAACCACTTGCCGGTTGTCTCAGCCAGCAACAAGCTTATTGGCATAGTAACGGCGTACGATATTTCAAAAGCCGTTGCGCTGAACAAAGGCGACAGCCTGAAAGGCATAATGACGAGGCGTGTCGTGACTGCGACGCCTGATGAGCCGATTGACCTCGCTGCACGGCGTCTTGAGCGGCACAGCATCTCAGCGCTTCCTGTTATCGATCATACGAATACCGTCATCGGCATCATCACTAGTGAGGATCTGAGTAAGCTCCTCGCGTGCAGGTAAGGGGGGGACAGCGAGGCATCCGTGAAGATTGTATTGAAGTTTCCACAAAAGATTATGCAGGATCCGCTGCTTGCAGACGTCGTGCTCGAAACGGGCGTCCGTATCAACATTGATCGTGCATTTGTTGACGCATCTATCGGGGAAATCGTGATCGACGTTCCCGACGAACGCGTCGAAGAGGTTGCCGCAGCCTTCCGGCGACGTGGGACTGAGGTGCGCGAGATGGACAGGCCAATCGTATTCGACGAAGCTGAGTGCGTGCAGTGCGGCGCGTGTGTGTCAGTCTGTCCTGTTGAGGTATTTGAGTACAATGATGACAGGACGATTTCGATCAACCTCAAGCGGTGCGTGCTCTGTAAGACCTGTATTGCGATGTGTCCGCACGGCGCTCTGAAAACTGCCGAGGAATGAAGGAGAAGTTTCAGCTCAAGCAAACGGTCGTCACAATCGTCGCGGATGGACGTGTGTGGATCGAACACGCAAAAGAGGCGATACGCAGCCATAGACGCGAGCTGGAGCGTTTCATCGCACTCAATCCTTTTTTCCGGTTCGCACTTGAACCTCTCAATGAGTGGTTCGGGGTCCCTCCGGAGATAGCGCGCCGCATGCTGGAGGCCTCGTCTGCGGCGAATGTAGGCCCGATGGCTGCGGTTGCGGGTGTTATCGCGGATCTCGCTGTTGAGGCAATGGTTGACGCAGGTGCATCTTACGCCATCGTCGACAATGGGGGCGACATCGCGCTGTCAACAGACCGCGAGGTGACCGTTGGGATATATGCAGGGGAGTCAGCATTCAAAGACGTTGCGTTCAAGATTAGCCCAACGCCATTTCTCGGCGTTTGTACGTCGTCAGCGACGGTCGGCCCGTCGATAAGCTTCGGCACGGCAGATGTTGCGTGCGTTGTTGCCGAAAAGGCGTGTTTGGCTGACGCTGCTGCATCGGCGCTCGGCAATTTGAGCATTGATCCTGAAGCGGCCTTTGGCGCGATAAAGGATATTAACGGCATTCTTGGCGCCCTATTAATCGTGCAAGATAATCTCGCTACGTGGGGCAAGCTGCCCACGCTCGTCCACGCCTCGTTTGACGAAGCGTGTGTAACACACGCCTAGCACGCCAGAATACTGAAACGATCAACAGCGCTTACTACAAGCGCTTCGTGGTCTAACAAAGATACTGAGGCGAAATGCTGCTATCGCCTCCGGAAACTAAAGGTTGTTCCGCCACCACTCGATCGTTCTGGTTAACCCATCACTCAGGCTAACGTGGGGTTGCCATCCAAGCGCAGAGATGCGCGAGATATTTGCCCACATCCTGTCTATTTCGATGGCTGCTGATCGGCGCCGTGCGCGCTGAGACGCTACGGTTACGCGTTTTCCAAGAATCTGCGCCACGTGTGTAACTAGTGCTTCAATGCTTACCTCGACTCCTGACGCGACGTTATAGGTCCCGTGGCCATCGTCAGCGAGTCGTACCAGAGCCTCGATAACATCATCTACATAGGTAAAGTCCCGCGTCGGGGCCAGATTACCCATCGTGAGCGAGTCGTGGGTAAGCGCCTGCCTGATAATTGAAGGTACGACAAAGTCAGGATGTTGACGAGGGCCGTACGTGTTAAACAGTCGTGCGACCGCTGTTGGTATGCCGTACGCACAGCTGTATGCAGATATGAACGCTTCTGCAGCTAGCTTGCTTGCCGCATAGGGCTCTTGAGCGTGAACAGGATGCTCTTCGTCGATAGGAACGTACCTGGGAGTGCCATACACGTGGGCAGTGCTCACGAATACGAATTTTTCGACAGATGGTGATCGCCGCGCGGCCTCAAGAACGGTTATGGTGCCGGCCGTGTTGGTCTCGAACGTTTGGCTTGGATCATCGAGGGCGTGCCCGACATGGGCTTGGGCGGCCAAGTGAAACACGGTCGAAGCGTCGCTGATCGAGAATGCGTGGCTAAGGTCGCCACGCACGACATTCAAGCGGGGAATTTCTTGGGAAAGCCTGTCAAGCCGCCCCCGCGCGAGAATGCTGATTGCGGCCCCGCGGTGCGCTAGGCATTCGACTAAGTGCGACCCGAGGAAGCCAGTAGCGCCTGTAACAAAGACCGTTTCCAGTTTAGCCATCTTAAACTCCCTTGAATACCACCGCACAGACCGGGCGCCGCGCGTCACTCGTGGAATGGCTTCTTATCGGAGTCTGCATCCAATTCCGACGAGCAATTCCGTCACGTCGCGGTGCAGCTGCCCAACGTCGCCATCTCTATAAGTGGAGACTCGGAAGGTGTAACTTGCGCGGGGGGCGTAGTGGTCGATGACGTTCACCGCGGTAACCCCTGGGACGGTGGAAAGCACGCGGGCCACAACATCGGGATCCGCCCCGGCAGGAAACACCGCGGAAAAATCCCGGTGCCGCTGGCCGCGCGCTAGGCGGTGCTGCTTGAGCTCCTCTTCCGTCATCAGTTGCACGTTTTCCGTCTTTAAGGTAACTTCCTTCGATCCCTCTTCTAAGGCGATTTCGTCCGGCGAAGCTCCTTTTATGATGCCGACGTGCACGGCTTCGGTATATACATTTCGAAGCCCGCGCATACTCCCGATGGATCGCTTAAACTCTTCCAACTCTTTGATGTTGGCCATAATGAGCTTGTTGGAGCGTTTTAGGGCTGGTTCGGCGTCCCCGAAGTGCCTTGCCGCGCGCTTCATGATCGCAATGAACGCGTCACGATCCCTCGCGTTGATAATGTCGACAAGCGTCGCGCATTGCGTGAAAAAAGCCTCGTGGACGGATCGATCCGCGCTCATCTGGATTGAGGCGTAGAGTGCGGGGTCCTGTCCTAGGATTCGTCCCACGAAATCTATCATAATCTCGTAAACGGGGCTCATGAAGCGGCGCGAGCGTTTGATATCAAAGCGGAGGGCTTCGAGTGTGGCGCCCGTGGCGATGTAGCCGAAGTGGGTCAGTCCTTGAATCACCGACATGAGGCGGTCGTGCTCGTCAGCTGAGAGCTCTTCGAC
>Ga0187770_10001586_pt1 | contig 12179 bp, 6 predicted proteins | sample 0116_SJ02_MP02_2_FD_133154 | JGI IMG/M metagenome (GOLD analysis project Ga0187770, IMG submission 133154) | Tropical peat soil microbial communities from peatlands in Department of Meta, Colombia - 0116_SJ02_MP02_20_MG | ecosystem: Environmental > Terrestrial > Soil > Wetlands > Peat | place...
AAACGGAGTCTGCTTTTGCTGCCAGTTGGGTCAAACAATTCGGCAACATAAAGCTGTTGATTGTGTCAATCGGAGTTGTGGTCTTCTTCACGCTTCTGCTGGTCACGGGCAATACCATGGCCATCTCGGTCCGCGAGCGCACTGGCGAGCTTGCTGTGTTCAAGGCCATGGGTTATTCAGATCGCGCAATTCTGTTCTTTGTTCTTGCGGAGTCCCTCGTCATTGCGCTGGTCGGCGGGCTGATGGGGTTGGGTCTCGCTATGCTCGCGGTTCCCTGGCTGACGAGGCTGCTGAACGGCTTGTTGCCAAATCTCGTTCTCGTACCCTCCATGCTTGTCTTCGGATTGTGCTTTGCGGTTCTCATCGGTCTGGCGAGCGGCTTGCTTCCCGGATTGGGTGCAATGCGCCTGCGAATAGTGAACGCACTGAGGAGGGTGTGAGCATGGCGGCAAAGCTCTTCTTTGGAGTTGTCATAATCATTTTGGCACTTTTGGCCCTCCTGTTGGCGGTTTTGGCCCTCGTGCTGATCCCGGCTGTGGTTTTCGGGATTATTGCGGGGCTGCTTGCGCCATTCGTCAGCTCTGTCCCTGTGTCATACAACTTCCGGAGTGTCAGAGCGCGTTGGACATCTACGATTGTCGCCATCTTGGGCATCGCGGGAACGGTGGGTGTGTTCGTGGCGATGCTCTCCCTGGCGCGCGGCTTCAAAGCCACGCTCGTCTCCTCTGGCTCTCCGGGCAATGCTCTCGTGCTTCGAGCCGGTTCTCCTTCGGAGATGATGGGGGGCGTTACTCTCGATACCGTCAAGGTTGTGCAGGACGCTCCAGGCGTAGCTCGCGATGCGAGCGGTCCGCTGGTCACCCAGGAAGTAGTCGGCGTGGTGCCGTTCCCGCTCATCAGCACGGGCACTGACGCGAACGTTCAAGTTCGCGGAGTGTCCGCCAACGTGCTTCGCATTCGCACGTTCGTCAGGATTGTGCGAGGTCGAACGTTCCAGCCGGGTCTCTCCGAACTTATCGTGGGGAGCAATGCTTCGAAAACGTACGCCGGTCTCACGCTGGGGAATACGGTGAATTTCGGCGGCGGGCGATGGCTGGTGGTCGGCATTTTTGATGCGGGCGGGTCCGCTTTTGACTCCGAGGTCTGGTGCGATGCGAAAATCCTCAATGAGGTACTGAAGCGGCCGACGAACGTCTTTCAATCGATAACCGTCCATCTGACATCTCCGGAGGCGTTCCAGCAATTCAAGGACGCCGTTACAACCGACCCTCGCCTGAACGTGGACGTAACGCGGGAGATCGACTATTACGCCAAACAATCCACGACTATGACTCGGCTAATCACAGTGCTCGGTGGAATCGTTGCCGCGATCATGGCGATCGGCGCTATTTTCGGCGCGCTCAACACGATGTACTCCGCCGTAGCGGAACGCGGCCGCGAGATTGCCACGATGCGCGCCGTCGGATTCGGTGCCTGGAGCGTGGTTCTCTCTTTTCTGTTTGAAGCGCTTTTGATCTCAATTGTCGGCGGTGTGCTTGGCTGCCTCGCTGTTCTTCCAGTCAATGGCTGGTCGGCCAGCACCATGAACTTTCAGACCTTCTCGAGCCTGGCCTTTGCCTTCAAGATCACACCCGATTTGCTTGTGAACGGCGTGGTGTTTGCGATGGTCATGGGCGTCCTTGGAGGAATGCTTCCGGCGATTCGTGCTGCGCTGCGGCCAGTCGCTCCTGCCCTTCGCGAACTGTGAGCATCACTTGTCGAGCGTACATCTTCATTCAGCGGTTAGCATGTGCAATTGGTTCTCCTTGCGACCGCGCATTCCCCGCGCAATTGCCCCGGCAGGTAGTTTCATAGCGTCCTGTAATTGACAGGATTCAAACCACTTAGGTCCTAGTACGAGCCATCACCACTCCAAGCTCATTCGACGAAGTACCAGCTCGCATCGTCAAGTCAGGATTTCGTAGTACCTCGCCTAGAATCTGAAGCCACCGTCCGCAGTTGTCGACCACTGCGTTTCTGGGCAATCCTAAAATGCGCGACCGCGCCATTACAGAATGAGATAAGTGCAGGTAGTCCGTAGTCAATATGCCATTTTGTGACTAGGAGTTACGTTTTGGCGCAACGGAACCTTTTTCCTATTGAGCGCCGCTATGTCGCAGTCTACGTTAGAGTTGCGAGCCGCTTGCGATACTGAGCAGTGTCGGCTTGCTATTGAGTGAGCGGAATTCGACATGGCTAGTACTCCAAATTGGTCTGAGGCGAGGATTCGGCACAACCGCAATGTGGTGTCGCGCGTGGTTGCAGATGAAGCCATCGTTGTGCCAATTCGACGCGGAGCAGGCGATCTGGATTCGATTTATACGTTCAATGGATCTGGGACGAAGCTTTGGGAAATGATTCAAGCAGGTCGAAGCGTTCAAGAATTGGCAGCGCATCTTCACTCGGAATACGGAATTCCTCTCCAGCAAGCCGTGGCAGACGCAGAGGCTTTCCTAAGAGAACTTGCGGATGAAGGATTGATCGAACCTGCCTAGAAGGCAGGAGACCCGTGGTCTTAGGCGACCAGGGCTTGGGATGAACGACGTAACCTACACGACGTTTAGCCGAGGAATCCACGAGCACTACTCCGGCAAGCGTGCTCCGGTGGAGGTGTCGATCGAGGTCACGCACCGGTGTCCTCTCGAGTGTTTGCACTGCTACAACAATCTCCCGGTGAGCGATGCAGCGGCGAAGCGCAACGAGTTGACGCTGGAGGAATACAAGCGGCTCTTTGACGAGATTGCCGAAGCGGGCTGTCTGTGGATGCTCTTCACAGGCGGTGAAGTTTTTGCGCGGCATGATTTTCTCGACATCTACGCGAGCGCGAAATCGAAAGGCTTTCTCATCACTCTTTTCACGAACGCCACATTGGTGACTCCGCAAGTGGCTGATTTTCTTGCCGAGTGGCCCCCCTTTGCGATCGAGGTCACCATCTATGGGGCGACTCGAGAAACCTACGAGGCGCTGACGCGCATTCCCGGTTCATACGACCGCTGCATGCGGGGCATTCGCCTACTCCAAAAGCGGAACCTTCCTCTGAAGATCAAGACCGTGCCGACGACGCTCAACCGGCATGAGGTTTTTGAGATGCAGCGTCTAGCGGAACAGGAGCTGGGATTGGAATTCAAGTTCGACTCGTTGCTGAATCCCCGCATCGACTGTTCGCAAAGTCCTCTCGGCGTCCGGCTAACCGCCGAAGATGTGGTCGCGCTGGATTTTCACGACCCCCGGCGCCGCAAGGAGTACGAGCGGCTCCTCAAGCACGATCTCGCACAGGCGACGGGTGAACACCAGGATGGCGACTGCCTCTATTTCTGCGGCGGGGGCATGAGCTCGTGCTCGATCGATCCCGCCGGAGGGATGAGGATTTGCATCCTTTCCTATCGCGATAGCTACGACTGGAGAAAGGGAAACTTCCGCGACGGTTGGGAGAATTTTCTATTGCGCATACGTTCGCGAGAAAAGAAGCAAAAGACCAAATGCGATGCTTGCCGAATTCAATCGCTCTGCAGCATGTGCCCGGCCAATGGGGAACTGGAAAACGGAGACCCGGAATCTCCCGTCGAGTTTCTGTGTGAGGTGGCGCACCTCCGCGCCTTGGCTCTTGGAGCGGGAGTACCAGCTCATGGTGATTGTGAGTTTTGTCCGGGCCAGAGCAGGCACGACGCATTGGCGGCTTCCGCTGCGCGAATCCGTCGAGGCGGAATCGATGTGGGCTTGTGGAGGCCGCATTTGCCGAATGCACTTCCAGTGCTCCAGGAGAGCACCGGTGGCTGTGGCTCCGGCCAGGCTAGGCACGGATGAAGGAAGAAGTCGAATTGGATATGGACGGTAAAGAAAAAGAGACGCCGGAGGCGGCAAAGCCCTACGAGCCGCCAAAACTCTTCCGCGTAAGTTTGCGCCCGGAGGAGGCTGTTCTGGGACATTGCAAAATGTCCGGATCCGGCGGTCCAGTGAGTTCGACCTGCGGTGGCGCCATTCATTGTAGAACGTTCGGTTCCTGAGCAAAGCGATGTCCACGCCAGCACTCATTTTAGAGATTCCACCATCGGAAGCCGAGCTGTCGGCGCCAAGCCGCCTTGCTGCACAAATCGGCGGCATATCGCTTGGCCTCACGGCTGAATCACCCGATCTCGATTTGGTTTCAGATGTGTCACTACAGAACTTCTTGGTGGATTCTCCGCATTGCGACATGGAATTCAGCGTTTTCTGGCGCGACGAACTGGAAGGAATTGCAGGAGACTTGCTCTTCGATTCCGAGGGGTTGTGGCAACTTTTCAGCGATTCGGAAAACTACCGTTTCCAATTCAAGGCAGATCACCTCGGCAAACAGCCCTATAAGCAGGTGTATGCCGCGCGCGATTTCATGCGAGGACGAATCGAATTGCGGCGGCCCTATTTCCCTCCAGGGCGCGCTGTCAACGCGCTTGAATACCCACTCGATGAGTTGCTCTGGATTCATCGTCTTGCCCGAGGGGAAGGCGTCGAAGTGCATGCATGCGGTGTGGTGACGCCGGACGGATGCGGTTTACTGCTGGCCGGACACTCCGGAGCGGGCAAAAGCACTTCCGCACGGCTTTGGGCACGACTTCCTGGCGCGCGCGTGCTAAGCGACGACCGCATCATTCTTCGCCGGGAGAACGGGCGGGTGCGGATGTACGGCACCCCCTGGCACGGCGACGCCGGTGTCGCGGAAGCGGCCGCGTGCCCCCTCAATTCGATCCTGGTGCTTGCGCAGGCGGATTCGAACACGCTGCGGCGGCTCTCGCCGGCAGTGGCGTCGGCGGAACTCTTTGCGCGAAGTTTCGTTCCGCATCACTCGCCGGACGGTATCTCATTCGTTCTCGGGTTTTTCGAAAGGCTCACGCGTGAAATCCCGTGCTTTGAGTTTGGTTTCGTGCCGGATTTCACCGCGGTGGAGGCATTACTCCATGAGAGGTTTTGATAAGCAGACGCGTCGCGATTCGCGTCTGTTCAGCGAACTTGCGTTAGAGCTTTTGCGGGCAGGCATCCCGATTCGCTTCCGCGCCGAAGGGGTAAGCATGCGCCCGGCCCTTGAGGGAGGCGAACTGCTCACGGTTGAACCTGTCGATCGCACATGCCTTCGTCGCGGGGACGTTGCTTTGACCAACGGTGATGGCGGTTTCAGGGCGCACCGGCTTGTCTCGCTCGAGGGCGCAAAAGACGCTTTCGAGATTCGCGGCGACGCCGGTTGGGAAAGTGAATCAGTGGAAAGCGGCATAATCCTGGGGCGCGTGACGTTGGTAGAGCGCGCTGGACGAGTATCGAGAATGGATACGCGCATCAGTCATTTGCAAGCGATGGCGCACGGCCTATGGCAACGACTCAGCAAGGCAGCAGCGCTTCGGTTGCAACGGCTCACCTTAGCTGTGCTCTGTGTCTCTGCGGCCACCGCGTTGTTGCTTCTTGGCGCCGTGCCCGCTGCTGCGCAAGCGGACCTTTCTCTTGCGCAAACAGTCTCGGCGGCAACAATCCCGGCGGGCTCAAACTACACTTATACAGAAGTCGTGACAAACAATGGGACGAGCAACATCGCTTCGGGGACGATGTGGGTGTACCTCCAAACCCCCACCAATACGAACTTTCAAGGAGCTGCCGGGACCAACTGGACTTGCGGGACAGTTCCGGCTGTTGGAGGCACGGGCGGGATCGTCTGCACCTACAACGCGGCCCTCAACAGCGGGAATCCGGCGAGTAACTTGGTAATCACCCTGCAGGTGAATGCGGGGACAGCCTCTGGCACATCAATCCAGGACTCCGCGACCGTCACATCCACCGTTGCTGATCCTACTCCCTCCAATAACACCGCAATCTCCTCGATTCTGGTGGAGCCCACGGGCGATGCCGACCTTTCCGTCTCCATGACCGCGGCGCCAACACCGGTGTTCGTGGCCCAAAACCTGACCTACACGATTACGGTGACGAACCTCGGGCCATCTGCCACAACTAGCGAGACCTTGACCGACACGATTCCGACGGGAACTACATACGTTTCGGCAACATCATCCGCAGGGACATGCTCTGGCACGGCCACAGTCACGTGCACTCCGGGCGCGATTGCCGCAAATGCGAGTGTCACGATCACAATTGTCGTCACAAGCCCAACGAGTGCGACGACACTGACAAATACCACGCAAATCACCACCTCTTCGCCAACAGATCCCGTCTCCAGCAACAATAGCGCCACCGTGATCACCGTGGTCCAACCGCTCGTGTGCGCGAGCCCGGGGCACGATGGAGCAGGAGGCACACTGACAGGGGTCGTCAATGCGTATTATCCGGGCACGGGAACGGTGAGCGCGGGCGCGACTTCTCTCACTCTGGGCTCGGCCTCCGGCAATGGCGGAGCACAAACGGCGATAGCATCGGGCGACCTTTTGCTCGTCATTCAAATGCAGGGCGCCGCTATCAACACAACCAACACGGGCGCATACGGCGACGGCTCGCCGGGAGACCCTGCTACAGGCTCGACAAACCTGAACAGCTCCGGAGAATTCGAGTTCGTGACAGCAACGAGCGCGGTGCCCATCACTGGCGGGGCGCTGACGTTTCAAGGGACTGGGTCCGGGGGCGGCTTGCTGAATTCGTACGTGAGCCACACCTACGCGACCACGACCACTGAAGGGCAACAGACATACCAGGTAATTCGCGTGCCCCAATACACCTCGGCGACACTCAGCTCGACTCTCGCCCCGTTGGCATGGAATGGAAGCGTGGGAGGCGTGCTGGCCCTCGATGTTGCTTCACAACTTAGCCTGAATACCGCGACGGTTAGTCTAAATGGAATGGGGTTCCGCGGCGGCGGTGGTCGCATACTTGCAGGGGCGCCGGGGAACAAGACTGACTACGTAACGCTCGCAACCGCTGCAACAAATGGTTCCAAGGGCGAAGGGATCGCGGGCACGCCTCGTTACATTACTCCGGCGACGATCACACTGACGACGACCGCCACGGACACAGGCGTCGAGGGTTACACGAACGGCAGCTATGCGCGCGGCGCACCGGGCACTGCGGGAGGCGGCGCGACGGATGGCAATCCTCCAGCCAACAATGACAACTCGGGCGGAGGCGCCGGCGGAAATGGCGGCGCTGGAGGCTATGGAGGATACGGCTGGAATACATACACGTTTGGGGGCGGATTTGGAGGCGCCGCGTTTCCTGCATCGACTAGCGCTCTCGTGATGGGCGGCGGCGGCGGGGCCGGTACAACAAACGACGGTTCCTATTACATCTCGGGAACCAATCATGGCGCGGACTGCGGTGCGGACTGCACGGGAATCTACAGCAGCGGCATGGCCGGCGGCGGAATAGTGATCATTCGCGCCGGGTCCGTGTTTGGAACGGGCACGATAACATCGAATGGGCTTACATCGCTGAACCCGGACAATGACGGGGCTGGCGGTGGTGGCGCTGGCGGCTCGATCATGGTCCTCGCAAACAGCGGCGGCTTGACGAACCTCACCGTGAATGCCAATGGCGGAAACGGCGGAAATCCCTGGCCCGAACAACCGGGTACGACTTTTCCTGGGAATCGGCATGGCCCCGGAGGCGGCGGCGGAGGCGGGGTGATTTTGCTTTCCGCAACTCCTGCGAGTGCCACCGTGGCCGGTGGTATCGACGGCTACACGACCACTTCAAACGATTCCTACGGCTCGACGCCCGGCGCGACAGGCTACCTTGCTCCCAATTCGTCGGCCTCGCCTGCAATCCCTGCGGTGACGTTTACGCAGACCCCCGGCACACAGTCCGGAGCCTACTGTTCATCTGCTGATCTGGCGGTAACGAACGTGGGCGTGCCAAACCCGGTGATTGCTGGAAACACGATTACATACACCCAAATCGTAACCAACAACGGGCCGAACGATGCCGTGAATGCCGTCCTCAGCGGCGCCACGCCCGCCAATACGACGTTTGTCTCGATGACTCCTCCGACGGGATGGACATGCAGTGTCCTTCCGGCGTCGGGTGGGACCGGCAACATAAGTTGCAGCGATCCCTTAATCACGTCCGGCTCTGGTTCGGCCACGTTTACGTTGGTGGTCACGGTCAACGCAGGCACCGCATTCGGCACCGAGATTGTGGACGTGGCTTCCGTCACTTCGGGAACCAACGATCCTAACTTGGCGAACAACACGGCAACCGCAGTGAACATCGTCGGTTCTGCAACTTCAGCCAATCTTGCGGTCACGATTTCTGCGTCGCCGAGCCCGGATGTCCTAGCCGGATCGAACGTCACCTACACAATCACGGTTAACAATCTCGGTCCTGCCGCCTCGAGCGGCGTCACTTTCTCCGATCCGATACCGACGAACACGACTTTTGTCTCGGCCACGACGCCATCTGGATGGTCCACGTGCGCGCCGTCCTCAGGCACTATCACTTGCGGCGTAGCGTCGCTGGCCGCCAATTCGCCGGTGACAATTACGGTTGTCCTCACCGTGAATAGCGGCACGGCTTCAGGAACGATCATCACGAATCAAGTTACTGTCGGCGGCACGACGCCTGACCCGAATCCTGCCAACAACACCGCGCAGGTTAGCGTTACGGTCGCTACTGCGGGCCAGGCTGACCTGAGCGTGACGAGTTCTGCCTCTCCGAATCCCGTCCTCGCTGGAAACAACATCTCGTATGCGCAAACTGTAACGAACAATGGTCCGGCCTCCGTAACCAACGTCGTTTTTTCCGACGCGGTTCCAACGAATACGACATTTGTGTCGCTTGGCATACCGACTGGTTGGACTTGTCCGACCATTCCCGTTGTGGGCGGAACAGGGAGTATTTCCTGTTGCCCCGGAAGCGGCGGCGTGTGTTCAGGCGCGGCCGTCACCTCCGGAACGACGGTCAATTTCCCTCTTGTAGTCAAGGTGAATGCTGGGACAGCAGGCGGAACCGACATTTCAAAAACCGCAAGCGTTGGTCCTACGACGAACGACCCCAACACACTGAATAACACCGCCGTTACAAACGTTTACGTTGCCTCGCCCACACAAGCGGATGTTGCCATCGTCAAGACGGCGTCACCCGAGCCAGTCAACTCGGGCGCGAATCTCACTTACACCATTCAAGTAACGAACAACGGGCCGGCTGTCGCGCAGGGTGTGAGCGTCAGCGACTCAATTCCGGGGGAGGTCACCTACACCTCCGCTTCGACAACGCAGGGGACGTGCAGCTACGCGGCGCCCCTTGTGACCTGCCCCATTGGAACGCTCAGCGTGGGCGGCCAGGCGATCATCACGATCAACGTGACTGCTCAGACGGTCAGCACAACATCACAATCCAGCAATACCGCAACAGTTTCCGCGACGACCAGCGATCCAGACCTGGCAAACAACACCTCGACCGCACTTTCGACAATCCAATACTCGAATGCCGTGGAGCTTACTTCCTTCCACGCCATGACGCGCTCGAGCGGCGGTGTAGTCCTTGAATGGCAGACGCGCGAGGAAGTACGCAACTTGGGCTTTCATGTTTTCAGGGAAGACGCGCAAGGGCGTCACCAGCTCAGCCCCTCGCTGATCGCGGGCTCGGCGCTGTTCATGCGCGGCATGAATTCGCCACACGGCACGAAAACGTATCAATGGGTCGATTCGCAGGGTGGGCCACAGTCGGTGTATTGGATTGAGGATGTGGATGTGAGCGGCGCGCGCGCGATGCACGGTCCCGTGTCCCCTGATTCCGTCTATCCCGATGCAACACCGGTTTCCCAAGCGCCATTGCTGAAGCAATGGAATGGGATGGCTGCGCAAGCCTTCGAGAACCCAAGGCGAATGGTAGTCGTGCCGCGCCCAATAATGCCGGTGCCTCCACCTAGTGAAAACCGAGCATCGCTCGAAGGTGTTCCAGCGGTAAAGATTTCGGTCCGAGAAGAAGGTTGGTATCGCGTGGCGCGTGCTGACCTCATTGCCGCAGGGTTGGATCCTCGCGCCGACGCGCGCACTCTGCAGCTTTTCGCCGAAGGCATCGAGCAACCGATGCGAATCAATGGAAACCAATCCGGCCCGCTGGGTCCGAACGACAGCATTGAATTCTATGGGACAGGGATCGACACGCCCTATTCCGACACAAGAGTCTATTGGCTAATCAAAGGTTGGAGCCCTGGCAAGCGCATCCCGCAGACGACTCCCGCCAGTTCCGCGAGCCCTTCCGTGCAGAGTTTCCCATTCACTGCGATCTTTGAACAGCGCACTACTTACTTTGCGGCGCTGCTGAATGGAGAGGACGCTGACAATTTCTTTGGTGCGCTGGTGTCTTCCGAGCCGGTGGATCAAGCCCTCACGGTGACCCACAGCGATTCGAATTCGAGCATTCCCGTCACGCTCGATGTGACTCTCCAGGGAGCGATGGACGGACAGGATCATCTCGTAAGCGTTGCATTGAATGGTTTCACCCTTGGCGAGATGGAGTTTTCAGGCCTGGCAAACTCGACGAGCACGTTCCCTGTGACGCCAAGCACGCTTGTTTCCGACGGGACAAACACGGTTACCCTGACTGCCCTCGAAGGGGATAACGATCTGAGCTTGGTGCAATCCATCGAACTGCATTACGCGCACACATATGCGGCGGACTCCGACTGGTTGCGCGCAACGGCTTCCGCGGGATCGCCGGTGCGCATCACCGGATTCTCGAATTCGCAGATTCGAGTATTCGACATAACGGACCCTCTGGAGATTTCTCAGGTCGCCGGGACTGTGGAGTTCGACGGAACGAGTTACAGTATCCTGCTCACCCCGCCTGGATGGAGATCCTCAGATCGAACGCTCCTGGCATTCGCGGATGATCAAGTATCGCCGCCTGCGGCGCTCTCCTTCCATACTCCCAGCGCATATGCGGAACAAAGGAATGGCGCTGATGTTGTCATTATCACCCATCCGGACTTCGTATCTAGTCTTGCTCCGCTGGTGACCCTCCGGCGGGCACGGGGAAGTGAAGTTGCTGTCGTAACCGTCGACCAACTCTTCGACGCGTTCAATTATGGCGAGCGCAGCCCGTTTGCCTTGCGTGATTATCTCCAGTTCGCCGCGACGCGATGGCACGATGCTCCCGAAGCGGTTTTGCTCGCTGGGGGCGCGTCTGTCGATCCCAGGAATTATCTTGGCTTTGGGTATCTCGATTATGTCCCAACACGCATCATCGAGACGGCTGCCTTCAAGACAGCTTCAGATGACTGGTTCACTGACTTTCGCCAGGACGGCTTCGGGACGATTCCCACAGGGCGATTGCCAGTGCGCACGCCATCGGAAGCGGCGCTCGCCGTTTCGAAGATAGTGAACTACGAAGGGCGATTCTCAAGCGGGAGTTGGAACCAACAGGCAGTATTTGTCGCCGACCAGAATATTGGCGGAAACTTCTCGTCGGTAACCAACCTAGTGAGCACGACGATTCCGTCGTCGTTGTCCGCAACAAAAATTCTCGCTGACGGACAGGACCCGAATGTTGTCCGGCAGCAAATCCTCGCGGCTCTAAACAACGGAGCACTGCTTGTCAACTACATGGGGCACGGATCGGAGGAACAATGGTCATTCTCCGATTTGTTCGATAACTCCACAGCAACGGGCCTCACTAATGGTGACCGTCTGCCCGTCTTTCTGCTTATGGATTGCCTCAATGGGTTCTTCCATGATGTATATGCTCGGAGTCTCGCTTCGTCGCTCCTGCTCGCACCTAATGGCGGAGGAGTGGCGGTGTGGGCTTCATCTGGTTTCACGGACGCTGCTCCACAAGCGGCAATGGACTACACCTTCCTCCAAATCATGAAGGCGAATCCGTCAATGCCGATTGGCGAGGCGATGCTCAAGGCGAAAGCCGGGGTCAAGGATCAGGACGTGCGTCGCACGTGGATTCTGTTCGGGGACCCCAGCATGCACCTGGCGTTTCCGCAATACTCCTCGCCCCGCAGAGGCCACCCGCAGCCCTAATCTCGATCCATGTGGACGCATTTTGCTTAGGTAGCCCTCCTGGTTGTCGATGCTGGGTGTCGTTGCGCCGAAGTCATCAACTCAGGATTAGACTCGTGATACCGCTTCTGATTACACGCCCATTCTGAGCTCACATGTCAGCGGCTCTCTTGCGGCGAAACGCAGTTCCAGAGGCGAACAAAAACATGCGTGACATGTATCACG
>Ga0187770_10001587_pt1 | contig 12177 bp, 6 predicted proteins | sample 0116_SJ02_MP02_2_FD_133154 | JGI IMG/M metagenome (GOLD analysis project Ga0187770, IMG submission 133154) | Tropical peat soil microbial communities from peatlands in Department of Meta, Colombia - 0116_SJ02_MP02_20_MG | ecosystem: Environmental > Terrestrial > Soil > Wetlands > Peat | place...
AACTCGTGAGTTCCGTTTGGCTCGACGGAACCGATCTATCATAGTCGACATCGCTCTCCGTTCTCACGGGACGTTCTGTATTGCTTCCGGACAGGCTTTCGGAGAAAAATGGAAACATGGCCATTGGCGAACATTCAGAGACTGCAGGGGTCCGCCAAAGCTGTGTTGTGTGCCCGGGGATTTACTTTCGTATGCTGCTGATCGGCTTTCTTGAAGGACTCGAAATCGATTGAGGTATTGCTTGGCGGCCCCTACCACTGTCGGCTTACGGACGGTCCAGTCTTAAGTCGCAGAGCTCCGACCTAACGCAAGAAGAATGCCGCCCAGAGATCGGGCGGCATAAAGTGGATTGGAGTTTGAATTCGCAGTTCTAAAGTTTCGATTCTGGACCCCGCCTAGGCCTCTGGTACAAGCACTGCCACCTGCTTGCCTCCCAGGGTGCCGCTGATTTTGAAGTTACCAACTGGGCCAGGTGCCTGCCATGTTCCCTCGACGTGCAGAGTCCCGCCGGCAGTGCCCGATCCGCTCACCGCCAAGTCGGCCACGAGGGCGCCGTAGTAGTTCCAAGTTACCGTTCCGTTGACGGTAATGTCTTTGGAGAATGCGCAGTTCGTGAGCGTTGTCGTCCAAACGCTGCCATCGCCATAGTCGGTCGAGAAAGTACCAGCTCTTAGCCCAACTCCGTTGCCGTTCCCGATGAAGCTGCGCTGCAGGGCGTCAGTTTCGGTTGCGACCGCGACAGTCACAACCTTGCGTTCGTGTAGGCCGATTTGGTTTTGACCGTTGGGATCAATTGCTGCCGGGCGAGCGTCTGCCGCCAACAGCGGGAAGCGACCAACGGCTGCCCACACGATTTCGGGTGTTTTGGTGCAAGAGGTGTCGCCGAGCTGCAGAGTCTCGATGAAGCCCAAGGCCAGGTTAAGGGCGCACTGGCTCCAAAATAGAGACAAGTGGCCCGCGCCTGACACCGGCAGGAGGGTACTGTTGGGGAACAGTGCCGCTACCTCTCGTACCGCCTCTGTCGGAACAATGTTATCGAGGTCGCCGGTCAAAACCAGCGCGGGTGTAGACGGGTAGGTCGGATGAGGTGGTGCCATCGGCGAAGAGTGAGTCGGCTTCTGCCAGTACAGGCAATCCTCAGCGGTCATGGCCTCCTTGGAAAAAGGTGCGAAGTACCGCGATGGGAGTGCTGCGACTGCGTCGGCAAGCTGATTCTTTCGTTCTGATACTGGATCTGACCAGCGCCACGGTGCGTGCATGTCAGCGCAGGTTGTAGCCATCCCAGCGCCCTTTGAAAACTGCGTCGGGCCACCATAGTTGGCGTAGTCCAGGGGAGCGTATCCTTCGGCCCCTAGCCGGAGCAGCGGTCCGGTGTCTCCCCGCCGGAGTGAATCGGCGGCTGCCAGGATCTCGCCGTAGTTAACAAAGGTACCCGACACGTTTATGGGGGTGAGCACGTAGCTGAGGAGGGTCTCCTCGTTGATTTGCAGATGAATGAGGTTGCCGTTGGAATCATGCGCGTCGCCCTCGACGGGATTGTGTCTGACGGTTTGAACCAGTTCATTGAATTTGGCCTCTGGGTTTGGTTGATCAGCAGAGCAGGTAGGCGAGTGCTGACAATCCAAGCTCACGATGCGAGGCAGAGCCTGCGCGAGCCACCGTCCGTAAACGAACCCGAACTTATCTAGGAGGGGTGTCCCGACTGGCCCATCCAAGACAATCGAGCGCAGATAATCCCCGAAACGGGTGGCGTAAGCGGTCACATCGGACCCGCCGTATGCCACACCGTAGTAGTCCACCTTGTCGTAGCCCAGGGCGGCGCGTACAGCCTCCGCGTCCTGGCCAATGTCACCAGTGCCGTAACGGCTGGCTGCGTTTCCCAGTTGGGCCGCGCAATCTGCTACCGCTGGATTAAACGCCTCCGTGCCGTACTGCAGGTCGGCGCAAACGATCGTGTCGGAAAACCCGCGGCCGCGGTCGTCGATGAGGAGTATGTCGTGCACGTCAAGGATTGTCCCGAAGGCGCCAAGGACCAGATCACGAACTTCTGATGTTGCTAACCCTGGATCTCCGGGATTGACCAGAAAGGCGCTCTCGGCTGGCCCTGGACCATAATGGACATAAAGTTCGAAGTAGATGTTAATCGTCCCCTGCTTCGCGTGCTTGCGGTCGAGTGGGACGGCGACGTTGCCGCACAGGGCTCCATAACCTTGCGCACCCGGCGGGCACTGAATCCAGATAACGTCGTGCGGTGCTGATGCTGGCGGGACTACCGGCCCCGCACGCTGCAGAAGCCGACGGGTCTGCGACAAGCCCGGATTCAACCGGAAGTGAGGAATGCTCGTATTTGCCTTGGTCGGCTGAGTGGGCGCTGTGGCTTGAGGCCACGCGACCGAGGCCAGACACATCGAGAGCAGCAACGTTACTGTTGTAAGATGTTTCATAATTACCTCCAAACCTCTTTATCAAGCGACGAGATAGTGTCCGTGAGTCGGGTGTTAAAGTCCCCGGCTCTGTCAACGCCTTCGGCAGACAGCTTAGGGTTCGCGGCATAGTTGCTGGTCCTGTGTCGTTACTTGCGCGTCGGGGTAGGCCGACGAGGACACAGAGGCCGCCGCGTTCTCCCGCAGACTCGCATCGAGAAATTCGGCAACGTAGTCTCGAACCGCGGCCATGGTTCTCTCCGGACCCATGGGGCCAACTTGCACCGCATTTGGAGTCAGCCAGATCCAATCGGAAAGCGCCACGTGCTCGGTGCCTCGCAGATTCACGGCTAGCCGTGGGCCCTGCAGGTTGTTCCACAGGCGGCACTCTTCCGTATTCCAACGTTGGTGCCCGGCAGCCAAGATGAGGACGGGCTTTCTAGTTGCGCTGCCCAGAGCCTCAGGCACGAAGCCATCCAGCATGACAGCCACCATGAGCCGGGGCTCGAACTTAGCGCCAAGGAAGGCTGTCAGGCCACCCAGGGAATGACCAGCAACAGCAATCTTGGCCATGTCGAACTTACCGGCGAATGGACTGTCGCGGCGCGCATTCAGCCGCTCGACTTCATTGACGACGGACTTCAAGTCCATGAGCCGAACGAAAACCGCAGACGACATCGGCCAGTTCTTTCGCTGCACCGTGCCCCTGAGATGACTCCCAACTACCGAGCGGGCTAGCCTGCCATCCGCAAGCTCCACCGCGGTCGCCTCGTAGGTGTGACTGATCGAAGCAACAACGTAACCGCGGCTGGCCAAATCCTCGAGCAGGAACGTGTAGTCCGTGGACGTCGCGGTGTAACCAGGCGAGAACAGGACGACCGGGTGCAAGCCGTCTGCGATGGGAACGTTCCAGCAACTGTTGGTCGTCACCGGAAAAGGCAGAATGCCGGCAAGCTGAGCAAAGTACCGCCACACAGCCGGGGAAGCGTAGTCAGCGGACTTGCAGTCTAGTACGGAATTTGCGGAAGCCGGATACCACAGGCGCACAGCCAACTCTCGCTTTGTGCCGTCGGCGAGATAAGGATCCTCACGAGCCGAATCCACCACATACAAGACCTGCGTGCCTACAGGATTTGGTCCGGTTGGAGGCGGCACGGCAGCATAGGTCGTGGCTGCCAACTCGGATCGCGCTTTGGCTGCGTCGGCCAGTCTGGTCAGATGTACGGTGCCTGATAGGGCCACCTGCTGCGGGCTATCTACACTGCTATCGCTAATGGACAAAGTCCCCCTCGCTGTCCCCGTATACTTCTCCCCACTCCACGTCACCGTGATGGTGCAAGAGCTTCCTGAATTGACGGTTGGAGAACAGTTGTTCGTTTGCTGGAACAAGCTCTCCCCGCTGTACGTAATGCTGTTGATGGTGAGCACTGCCGTCCCGGTGTTCGTCAAGGCAATCGCCTGAGATGGGCAGTTGCCGGGCTTGCATTGGAAGACAAGACTCGTCGGAACCAGTTTCACCGTGCCCTTGGTGAGCGTTATGTTGGCGCTGGCCGACATAGCGGCATGGGCTACCGATGTCGCATTCAGAGTTACGGCGGCGTCCGATGGAACAGCACTGGCAGCCGTATATGTGGTGGGAGCGCCGCTTGCTGTGGTTGTTGGGTTCACCGTGCCACAAGCCGGAGAACAAGAGCTTCCGTTTTGCGTCAGGCTCCAGCTCACGCCTTCATTGCTCGCATCGTAGTTAACCGTCGCGGAGAACTGCTGAGTCGTGTTGAGCGGAAGGAGTGCGCTCTTGGGAGAAACCGGGGAAACGCTGATCGCCGGGATCGTTGCCGTGCATGAGTAGGACTTTGTCGGGTCTGCAACCGAGGTGGCTGTGATCGTCACGGTCAAATCGGACTCCGGTTGAGGTGGAGCGGTGTAGGTGGTGGCGATACCGCTTGCCGTCGAGATGGGCAAGACCTTGCCGCAAGGCGCCGATGAACAGGAGACTGTCCAGGTGACACCCTTGTTGGCCAAATCGTTGCCTACGGTCGCTGTGAACTGAGCCGTAGTGTTCCCCGGCACAGTAACGCTGTCGGGCTCGCCGGTCACGGTAATCGCAGGAACCGTAACAGTCGCCCACCCCAGCGCGCGGGAATCAGCCACCGAAGTTGCGTTGACGGTAACGTGTAAATCGCTGGCTGGCGGCGCAGGCGCCGTGTACGTGGTTGCAGCGCCACTTGCCGTCGAGGTCGGCGAAACGCCGCCGCACGATCCTGCTGAGCAGGACCACGTCCACGTAACGCCCTTGTTGCTCGGATCGTTGCTGACCGTGGCCACGAGCTGGGCTGTACCACTCGCCAGCACCGTACCTGACGCCGGCGAAACTGCGACCGTGATATAAGGAGGAGGTGTTGATGCATGCCCTCCGCCGCAGCCAAGATTGCTCACCGCCAACACACTGAGCATCAGCCCCAGAACCAACCCGCGATTGTTCGCCCTCATGGCAAGCCTCCATTCCGAGATCACCGGCTCTCGTTAGGGCGCTGCTTTTTCGCAGCGCCAAGCTTCAGGCGAGATTTACCGCGTGTGCTTTGCGGATGGAAATAGACGAGAGCTTGTCTTTTTCTTAAATCTGGCTTGCCACGCAACTCACTGAAGATAGGGTGAGTACCGTCACTGAGACTGCCTTTGCACGGGTGTATACTTTGCGCGTCATTGGGTATAGGAGCGGGACCATGCCCAATACCTTGCGTTTCGGCGTTTACGAAGTTAACCTGCCTGCCGGCCAAGTCTACAAACACGGCATTAAGATCGGTCTGCGCGATCAGTCGTTCCAAGTGCTGGTAGCCCTGCTCGAACATCCCGGAGAAGTAGTCACTCGCGAGGAGTTGCGCAAGCGCCTCTGGTCGAACGAGGTTTTCGTTGATTTCGACAACAACCTGAACGCTGCCGTAGGCCGATTGCGCGAGGCTCTGGGCGACTCCGCCGACCATCCGCACTTCATCGAGACGCTGCCCAAACGTGGTTATCGTTTCCTCGAAAAGGTCTCAGAAGCACCGAATACGCGGCTTGCCTTGAAGCATCCCACGAGCCGTGCGGAGCCCAACTCTGTAGTCACCCTGTCGGTTCCCGCGGCGGCAGCGGACCTGGGGGCGACTGACCATGGTCCAGTGCATGAACCGCTGTCTCACTCTCCATTCATCGCCGACTTCATCACTCGACACAAGAAAAGCGCGATCGCAACACTTGCGGTCGTGGTCGCGTTGGTTGCAGTCGTATGGTACCTGCGATCCTTCTGGCGCCACCCTTCCAATCCGCCAGCCGAGTTAACGCAACGACGCCTGACCTTCAACTCCAGCGAGAATCCGGTCCAGCGCAGCGTTATTTCTCCGGATGGCAAGTACCTCGCCTACTCGGACGCATCCGGAATTCACGTGAAGCTGCTTTCAACCGGCGAAGAACACCTTATCCCAAGGCCTGCCAGAGTGCCCGCCGATGCCTTGTGGGCTGTCGATTCGTGGTTCCCAGACGGCACACAATTGCTCGCGGACCTCTCTGAAGCAGGCGGACATGGAAGCATGTGGACGGTCTCCGCGCTGGGGCAATCTGCACGCGAGCTCCGTGAGGATGCACGGGGTTATGAGGTGTCCCCGGACGGGACGCACATCGCCTTCGCTCCTCCCGCGACGCCCGGATCCTCCGGCAACCCGCGAGAAATCTGGATGATGGACAGCCAGGGAGAAAATGCGCAAAAGGTCGTCACCTTGGCGCTCGGCGAAAAAGAAGGATTGGGTCACGTACACTGGTCGCCCGACAGTCGGCGGCTGACCTACAGCAAAGCAATCCTTGCAACCGGCGGTTACTACCAGTTTGCAACGATCGAAAGCTGCGACTTGAAGGGAACAAATCGAACGCTGATTGTGTCGGAACCTGACATGCCACTGGGAGACACTCGGTGGCTTCCGGATGGGCGGATTATCTACGCACGAAGCAACGAGTTGTCTGAGGGCGACAGCCTCTGGCAGATTGGCATTGATGAGAAAGCTGGAACAGCCGTGGGCAAGCCCAAACGGATCACCCAGGGGGCGGGATCGTCTATTGAGAGTGTGTCCGCCAGTACGGATGGGAAGCAGTTGGCATTGCTACAGACGACGGCATTGCAACAGATCTATCTGGCTGAACTCGCGGCTGGTGGCGCGCGCCTTCTCAGCCCCCCTCGACGGTGGAGGAGCGAGGAGACCTATGACCGAGCAAGTGCGTGGACGGCGGACAGCAAGGCTATCTTGTTCGATTCAAACCTAGGCGGGATTTTCAAACAGGAAATCAACGGAGGCACAGCCCAGCTTCTGCAGCGCGACGCAGGGTGGCCGCGTCTCAGCGCCGATGGCGCGTGGGTAATCTTCGTGGAGGGGTCCCCGTTGCGCGGGATGCGCGTCCCCGTGAGTGGCGGAGTGCCGCAGTTTGTGACCGAGGCGGTGAGGGCATTAGACGATCATTGTTCTCGTGCCCCCGCAAACCTCTGCGTTGCGCTGGGAGAGAGCCAGGACGGCAAACAGCTTGAGGTCTGGGCATTCGACCCGCTGACGGGCAAAGGGAAGGTACTCAGGACCATCGAGAAAGACCCCTCGGCCCATCATTTCGGATCGGACTTATCTCCCGATGGATCAACCTTCGCGATCGCAAGGAGCGACGAGGCTCAGATTCACATTCGCGTGCTCTCCCTTGTAGGGGGTCCCGACCGTGAAATCACGGTCAAAGGTTGGTCAAACCTGCCTTGGATGGGGCTTTATTGGTCAGCCGATGGGAAGGGGTTTTATGCTGGCTCTCTGTCGCCTGAAGCAGGCACGCTTCTCTATGTAGACCTCAAAGGAGATGCCCGAGTTCTGTGGCGAAAGAACGGCACCCAGATACTCTGGGGCATGCCCTCACCGGATGGCCGCTATCTCGCCATAGAGGCGAGCGTCTCCAACAGAAACGTATGGATGCTCGAAGGCTTCTGATCCGGCCCAGCACTTTGCTCGCCCTTGGTGCCGTAGTCAAGAGTGGCGGATATGAAGAAACTCACCGCTTGGACTAAAGGACTTCTCCTGTTCGCTTGGTTCCTCCTGTTACCGGTAAGCTTTGCGCGGACGTTATTCGCTCAGACCACGGTCAGCACGGGCAGCATAGTTGGCACGGTAAGTGATGCCTCTGGCGCATTGATCCCTGCTGCAAACATTGTAGTCACGAATATTGCGACCGGGCAGACGGTTAACGTCATTACGAATTCATCCGGCGCATTCAACTCCGGCGCATTGCTGCCTGGCAGCTATAAAGCACGCGTTTCCGCCAAGGGCTTCAGCACAGCAGAGGTATTGCTGACTGTGCTGGTAGGGAACACGTCCACGGCGAACATCACACTGCAAGTCGGGCAGCAGGCTCAGGTCATCGAGGTACGTGCTTCCGACCTTCGGGTAAACACAGCGCAACCGGTCGTGCAGGGTGTATTGAGTGCGGAGCAGGTGGAGAACTTGCCGGTTAACGGCCGCAACTTTCTGGATTTGGCACAACTGGAGCCAGGCGTCCAGATTCAGGATGGAGGAGATATGTGGAAGCCGGGCTTCTCCTCGATCTCCTTTGGCGGCCGCTTTGGACGGACCGTTCGAGTCGAGGTGGACGGAACCGATGTCTCTGATGAAATCTACGGCTCAACTACGACGGATATTGCTCCCAGTGCTATTCAGGAGTTCCAGCTCAGCCAATCAAGCCACGATCTCTCGACAGAATTGACAACCTCCGGCGCCGTCAATGTCACCACGCGCTCGGGGACCAATACCCTGCATGGCGAGGCTTTCGCCTTCTTCCGCGACAGCTCCCTGGCCGCGAAGTTGCCCGCACCTCCCGGACTCTCGGAATCTTTTCAACGCTCGCAGTATGGTGGGCGCGTCGGCGGTCCGATCATGAAAGGAAGGCTCTTCTACTTTCTCGATGGTGAACGCACGCTACAACGTGGGCATGCACCCGTGCTGGTGGGTGCTCCCTTTCAGCAGTATTCTGGCAGTGTCGCTGCGCCTTTTCGCGAGAGCAATCTGCTGGCGAAGGCGGACTATCAGTTGGCCGGGGCGCACATGTTCTATCGCTTCGGCTACTTCGAAGACTCACTCACCGTAGGCGGGGGCTTTTCTCTAACCAACCACAGGAACGTCACGCGGACGCACGTGGCCGGACTCGATTTCGACAGGGGGAGCTTCAGCCACAGCATGCGTTTCGGGTACCTGAAAACCGAACGCAACATGGCTGACGCCACGAGAGGAAGCGGCTTGCCTTTCGGCGACTACCCGCTGGTTCTCGCGATGGGAAACACGGGGCTTCTAACTGGGCCCAGCATTTTTGCCCCTTATATCTCCCGGCAGAGCAATCATCAAATCAAGTATGACGGCAGCAAAACCATCGGGCCACACATCATCCGCTATGGAGGCACATTTAACCATATTGCCGGCGCCGTGTTTGCGCCGGTTGCGACTCTTGCTCCGTTTCTCTCGACCAATGTCGGATCGTTCGAAGAAACATTTGCCCAGACCGGCCCCTTTCCTGGTGGCGATACCAACCCATTGAACTATCCCGTGGAATCTGTCAGTGTCGGCAACGGCCTGGGATATTTCACACCATTCCCTGGCCTCGGGCTTCCAGCGGGCAGCTTCGTTTTTCCTCGGGTCGGCGCCTACGTCGGCGCGAGCTCCAGTTGGAAGCGGAATCTGATCTTGACCTACGGTGTCCGCTACGCTCGTGAAACTGGCCGCAGCGACAGTGGGCTTCCGGCAATTCCCCAACTCAACGCGTTGATTCCAGGTTTGGGCAACCAGGTGCGGGAACCGAATTCGAACTTCGCGCCCCAAGTGGGTTTTGCTTGGGACCCAACTGGCAAGGGCAAGACGGCGATCAGAGGGGGTATCGGTTTGTTCTTCGAAAACGTGCTGCCTATCGAGGCGACTGGGGACGCCGTGTACCGTACTGTCGTGGGTGACGTTTTCCAGCAAATGCCTGCTGCCTGCAATGGACCTGGACTGCCTCAGTGGGTGGCCATCCCTGGTGGTTACCTCCCTTTGCCGACTTTCTGCGGCACAGCGACTCAGCCAGTTGCTATCGGAACGGTGGCCAATGACATTGTTGTCTTTCAACGTCTCTATCAGGCCGACTCATCATTCAGTCTGACCACACCGAACCCGAACTACGCGGGATCGTTGCTGAAGGAGGGTCTGGAAGTTGGGGGTTTATACGACCCGAATTTCCGCACCCCGCGATCCGTCGAGGTGAACATTGGCATGCAGCGGGAAATACATCCCGGCATGCTTTTCGGCGCTGACTTTGTCCGCAACGTGCAGACGCATTACTTCATGGGAATTGACGAGAACCATGCGGGTGACGTTCGCTACTTCAATAAGACCGCGGCCATTCAGGCCATCAACAACACGCTGGTTCATTGCGGTGTTTCATCCGTCCAGGCGGGGATCAGTGCTCCTTGTCCAAGTGGCTACTATGTAGACGCAGACGGAAATAATCGCGCGTTGCTCATTTCCGATTTCGCTGGCTGGGGGCTGACTTCGTCAGCAGATGTTGGTGCAGCTTGCACAAGTGCACCCCCAATCGGACTGGGCTATCCTTGCGCGTTTTCTGGCATCAACCCGAACGCAGCGCCGCTGGTGTTTGTCAAACCGATCGGACGTTCTGTGTACAACGGATTGCAAACCAGACTTATCGTAAACGTGCCGCATCCGCTTGCCGGGTTACGAGCGCTTAACCTTCAGGTCTCATATGCCCTGTCGAGGTTTGAGAACTCGGGCGGGAACAACGGCAATGGTCCGGTCAACGCGTTGGCCTCGGACCAAGACTTTGGAGTGGGTGTTCTCGACAATGTCAAACCCAACCGTTACTTCGGACCCTCCGTGCTGGATCGCACACACCAGCTTTCTCTTGGTGGATACGCAGTGCTGCCTGGCGGATTTCAAGTGAGCATGCTGTCGCACTTCTGGAGCCCGCTCTCAACTTCGTTAGTAGTACCCAATACCAACCTGGGTGCTGGGGAGATTTTCCGCACCGATTTCACCGGCGACGGTACAGTCCAAGACCCTGTGCCCGGAAGCCACGTCGGAAGCTTTGACCGCGGCATCAATGCGTCGAATATCAATCGCGCGCTCACCAACTACAACAACACGGTTGCGCTCAACTTGACGCCGGCGGGCCGGGTGCTCGTCCAGAACGGATTGTTTACCCCTGACCAATTGGGCGTGGGCGATTCATTGTGCTACAACAACCCCAACAGTTTGCGGGTCAACTCGCTGTGCGCCGTCGCTCCTCCGGTGCCGCTGGCCCCATCGGGTCAGATCAATCTTTCCTGGCTGCGAGCCTTGGACTTCAAAGTGGCATGGTCCTACACAATTCGAGAAGGCATCATCATCCAACCGAGCGCCGCCTTTTACAATTTGTTCAATTTTGCCAATTTTGATCTGCCCGGCAACGCTTTGAATGGTTTGTTGACGGGGGCCACGGGCCAGGTCAATGGAACGACACCCGCCGGACACAACGTCAACCGGGTTGGGATAGGAACAGGTGTTTACTCGCTGGGCGCTCCAAGGCAGCTGGAGTTCGGGCTGCGGCTTATTTTCTAGTTCAAAGGGGTTTTCTTCCAATAGGACGCCGTGCGACGGCACGTACTTCTGCTCGTAGCGGCAAGCTTTCCCCCAGGGAGGTGTGCCGAGAGTGTGTCCTATCATTCACACTCTCGTCGCCAAGTAGCCTGTTTGCAACAAAACAATCACGTGCTTCCGTGCGGGCTTGGTTGTGCCGCAAGTTGCACTTGGTGGAGATCCTCTACGAGCGGGACGACAGCTCGTTTCAGAAGCCCGGTCAGAGCGCGATGAAAGTCTTCAAAGTCCTGGTGAGTCAAGAAAAGCAGCCGGGATTCTGGGGGTGCTGTTGCTTCGTGCTGGGGTGCGCGTCGAAAGATTCGCACCCTGGCGCGAGCGCGGGCCTTTGCCAGACGTTGGCGATCTAGCGGATTTGCGACCCAATGGGTCGTGGGTCTTCGCATGGGGTGTCAAAAGAAGGAGGACTAGATGATTGCGAGTGGTGAGTGGCCGCACTCGGGCCCCCGAGAAGCCGGCGAAGAGAGCGTGCCGCCCGCGCGGTCTTCCCAAGACACGCTGTGGACTCCTGAACAGGTAGCCAAACGACTCAACGTATCGCCGGATTGGGTGCGGGATCACTCCTCCCGTAAGGAACCAAGACTGCCGGTGATCCGCCTGGGCGGTGGGCCCGGCAGAGCCGGCCTTTTGCGCTATCGCCCGAGCGAGATTGAAAAGTTCATCGAGGAAACGGAAAGTCTCAGCCGCCGCGGTTCTCGGAGGATATAATGCAGCCAACCCCGCCACAGATTCCAGCGTGAGGGAACTATGGCGCGATCGCATCAGCGAGGCACCGTCCGCCTCGAACACAACTCATGGGTCGGGTTCATCAATGTCAAAGTACTCGATCCCACAACCGGAGAAACAAAGTGGAAGAAACAGCGGGTCGGCGTGCTCGGCGCGAAGTCGAAGATGACCAAGCACCATGCACAGGACTCGCTCGAGCAAATCCTCGCAGAAAAAACCCGGGGCACGACCGAGCCCTGGGACCAACTTCGGATGGTCCTGGCGTCGGTGCCGCTCCGGGACCGCATTCTCCTGACCTTGGACATGACCGAGACGTTCCGCCCGAGCGAGCTGTTTGCGCTTCGGTGGAGAGACTTCGA
>Ga0187770_10001588_pt1 | contig 12176 bp, 10 predicted proteins | sample 0116_SJ02_MP02_2_FD_133154 | JGI IMG/M metagenome (GOLD analysis project Ga0187770, IMG submission 133154) | Tropical peat soil microbial communities from peatlands in Department of Meta, Colombia - 0116_SJ02_MP02_20_MG | ecosystem: Environmental > Terrestrial > Soil > Wetlands > Peat | place...
CGACCAGGCGCTCGTCAAGCAGGTCTACCTGGCCGTTGAAGAGGCGTCGAAGAAATGGATCTCCCGTCACCGGGAATGGGCTGTGATATACTCGCAGCTGATGATCTATTTTGGGGAACGGCTGGTGGAGCAGGCCTAAATGCGAAAAAGGGGTTTACACAGAAAAACTTACACTCCCGTAATAGGTCTGGTCAGAGATCTCCAGCTTGCGCCAGACATCAGCGACTTGGGCCCCCTGACTGAGGAGAACCTCTGCCTCCCGAAGCAGAGTGATGATCTGCTCCGGCGTAAACCGTTTCCTGCCCATGTCCAACTCCCTTCATCCAGCAAAATCCTACCACAGGGACTGGATCCCTTGGAGGGGGGCAGGTCAAAAGCCCCATTTACAGGGGAGAATGCTTTGTCTCCCTTTGAGTATCTTTAGTCGGAATTATGCTAGTCTGCGCATTTTTTATAACACGGCTGTTACACGCCGGAGGGCTTTGCTTAGGCCACAGACGCTTCCCCGGGGCATATAGTCTCGTAGGCTAGATATAACCTTATTCCTCAAGCCGTTGCCCCTAATTAATATTCATACCCCGGTATTTTTGTGACCCAGGGGGCAGGATTAGGCAGATGAGTGAAGAGGACTCCATGATCAGAATAAGAACGGATAAAGAGCTCGAGTTAAGCTGAATGCCACGAAGCAAGCATGATACGGACTCTCGCTAGCAACATGTCAGTTGACAGTGCCGGCCGGACGGGATACATTTTGAGCGTGGGTTGTATTTAAAAATCATAGAAAAGGGGGAACCAGTTCCTATGCCCAAAAAAAGAAATCTATCTCTCAAACAAACTGGCGACCGGTCCAAGATTCCGCTGGCCTCCCGCCCATATAACCATAAGGTGATTTCTTCTCATTCCGAAGCCGTCCTTCTCTTGCTAGAAATCGGGGAACGCTTGGGTTACGACACCTATACTCCGGATACCTCGCACGAAGTCGATGGCGAGAAGTTAACAGAACACAGGTCGCTGACGCAGATTCCGACCGGATGCTTGGGTGAGCTGGTTCCGGAAATACAAGAGATAGATGTGCTCTGGTTCAAAAGCGACGTGCCGAAGTTCGCTTTTGAGGTCGAGGCTTCAAGAAATTACAAACCCGCAGCCCGGCGCCTCCTTAAGCTCAAGCCTCTGCGGACCAGGCTTTTCTTTATAGCTCCCTGGCGTAACATCTCTTTGCTCGATAAGTTCATAAAGACGGATCCGTTCTATAAGAAATACTTCCACATCCGGAGCTATGAGCAACTCGATGAATTATTCATGGCCTTAATCATATATAAGGCCTGCTACAGGATGTTCCTGTATACTGCGTGACCCTGACACCAGAATGTGAGCAAGGGCAAGCGGTGGAATACTTGGCTCCGGGCGGGCTCGTGAAAGCCCCGAGAAAAGCGGCCAGATCCACGGCATGAATGCTCCGATCAAGCGGTGGTACCCTAACGGGGGCAAGGTCAAAACGGAAGAAAAAAGGGGGATAATCGCGATGGACAACGCGCTCCGAAATTGCTATCAAAGATTCAATGCTGAAGGCAAGATCATCCTAAAAGCCGAAGCACCACCAGAATTCGAGATCCTTGTCGCCGAAACGTTCCAACTACCCGGGATTGTGACGATCAAGCCGATAATCGATTTTAAGAAATTCAATCAAGAACTGCTCGCCAAGCACGTCCCCAGAGAAATCGCTCAGACAATAACTGCCAGCTTGGGGTTACTCGAAGACGAAGCCTACTTTGGTCCAGATAAGGGTTTCTCGATAAAGAAGCCTAGCCGTGGGAGCAGATAGCAAGGGGGTCAAACCCATTGCCGGCTAAAGCAAACCGTTGGGCTTCTCAATGGACGCCTATCAGGAGTTCCTTGAACCATTTCTTGCGGCGGATAGAATCAAAGGCTACGTCTCCCTCAAGGAGTCTTCGCTCCGGAAGTTTGCCCAACTTCCTGCAGACGTTAAGCCATCTTCTGCATTCGAAGTCCTCATCCTTCAAAGCAAAAATGCGCGCCAGCTTCCAACTCCAACTCCCTCGCCCCGAGGATTCCTTCGAATCGAGAGCTTCCTCCGCCTCGACAAGAATCTGGCTCTTATTTTCTTGGGTAACATTCCGGGACTGTCGCAGAAGGAGCAATCCCCGCTCGTACAGTGATTCCCAGTAATCGGGCTTGAGCTTTAAGGCCGCTTCATACTTCTCGCAAGCCTGATTGAACAGTTCTTCTCCCTCCGGCGCGCCCCTCATCATCGCTAAGCCGGAGAGCGCGTTCCCCCACTTCCACAGCGCTTCGAAAAAACCGGGCTTGATCTTCAGGGCGACTCCGTACTTCTCACAGGCCTGCTTGTATAGTTCCTCACCCTTGGTGCTGCTCTCCATTTTTGCCTGGTCGCAGAGCGCATTGCCCCAGTTGAAGAGGGTCTGCCAGGAATCGGGTTTCAACTTGAAGGCCGCCTCGTACTTCTCGCAACCTTGCTTGAAGAGATCTAGAGCTCTAGTACTGCCGACCGTCATCGCTCGGTCGCAAAGCGCATGGGCCCAGTTATAAAGCGCTTCGTAATAATTGGGCCTGATCTTCAAAGCGGCCTCATACTTCTCCGCCGCCTGCTTGAACAGCTTGGCCCGTTCCTCGTAGCTCTTGGTGCGCGCTAACGCGGAAAGCACATTGCCCCAGTTGAAAGGCGCCTCGTAACAGCCAGGATCGACCTTCAGAGCGGTTTCATACATTCTGCCTGCCTGCCTGCATATATCGTCCCTCTCCGCTCCGCTCATCGCGACCGCAAGGTCGGAAAGCACATTCCCCATATTGAACAGCGGCTCCAGGAAGTCGGGCCGGATCTTCAAAGCGGTCTTATACTTCTCCGCCGCCTGCTTGAACAGTCCGGCGCGTTCCTTTCCGCTCCGTGTCTTTGCCCATCCGTAGAGCGCATTGCCCCAATTGCAAAGCGCCTCGCAACAGCCGGGATCTACGGTCAACGCGGCTTCATACTTTCTGCCTGCTTGCCCGTACATCTCGTCCCTATTCGCTCCGCTCATCATGGCCGCCCTGCCGGCCAGCGCGTTGCCCATTTCAAATAGGGCTTCCAGGAACTCGGGCCGGATGTCCAGCGCGGCCTGAAACCTCTCGCACGCCCGCTTGTACAGCTCGCTGGCCTTCGGGCCATGCTCTCTACCTGCCTGGGAGGAAAGTGCGTTGCCCTCGTTATAAAGCGCCTCAGCTCTTCCCGGTTCGGTTTTCATGATCCGTCCCGATTAAATGGCTAAATAAGAAACTTATCCCCGATCAATGTACCCCCCTTGATTGAACTTTTCAAGCTTGGACGCCTCACCCGAAAACTCCCGGAAAAGGTAATGAGGCATTATAATTCGTTCCTGAGTGCAGAATCTAAAGCCTAGCATAATAGTCATCGTGCTGGGGGAAGCAGGCCAGCTGCTTTTCGCATTAACAATGCTAGTTCAACTTTCTTAACCGGCTTTGAAAGTTCAGCTTTAGTTGCGATGCGCCGCAGAAATTCTTCATTTGCCCCTTCGACTCCAATTGTGATTATTTCTATGCCTTCTGCGGCAGCGGCTTTGGCTACTTGAATTGTGGACTCTTCGTCGTTCGGCATTCCGTCAGAAACGATACAAATTGCTCGCGATCCATCTTTCCCAGAAAGCTTTTGAAATGCAAGAGAGATTGCGCTGGTCATGTCCGTTCCACCGCTTGAGGTGCAGGGCCGGAGTGCATTGCGAATTTGCCCAACAGAATGAGTCGGCTCACAGCGGGCATCGGCGTTATCTGCGAAACTTATAACGCCGACATTATAGCCTGATGTTGTTGCTTGTTCAGCAAATCCGACAGCACCTGAACGAGCTTGGTTGATGCCCTCGCTGCCCATACTGCCTGACGTATCAATTAGTAGCCAGGTTTCACATATTCTTTTCTTTGCTCTGGTAATCGGCCCGCTAGAACTTTCAAGGTCTTTCAGCCAGGAGCCCGAGATTGTCTTGTGACGGCTCGCCAAGCGTTTGGATTGTTGACTTTTTTGTGGCAGGTTATTCATTCGTATTCTCTCTTACAATTTATGTTCTAAGATGAGTTTTGCTGCGCCCAATTTAGCACAGAGTTCTTCCAGGGCTTTAAAGACGACGGGTGGCAAGCTCTGCTTATGGTCCACATGGACTTCTTTAATTATCTTTTTATATGCTCTTACGACATCATCTCTATTACATCCCTCCTCTAGTCCTAAGGTCTCTAATGCGTCTTCATAAGTCATGATTCTTGATTCTTGGTGTTGCTCGTCTTCGGGAACGGGCTCTCCCCTCAGATATCTCGAAGCAAGATCGTTGAGCCTGATCCCATCGGCTTTTATGCCATCACAAACGGTGCGAAAACTGGACCAATCCTCAGCCTGCAAAAGAGATAGAAGATTCTGCGATCTAAGCGCGTCCCAGCTTTGTTCAATACTGGCAAGGAGTGTTACGGAGTCCGTCATACCAATCTGTATCGCGGCCCCTTCCGTTGCCTCCCACGCCTGAGTGTAAAGGCCAGAAAGCTCATGCAACACGGGAACGTTACGATTAATCAAACCTTCGCCGGCTCTCTTGATGGCGTTAGAATAACTAGTTCTCTGCTTAGGCAAGAATTTTTTCAAAATGTAGCCAATGGCTAGGAGTCCAACGATGAAGCCCACCCACCCGAGAATTCGCCAGCCTTGAGCGCTCATCGAACTCCATATTGGGCCTTTCCACGTCAAGGCTTCTTGCGACAGAAATAAGAGTATGCAAACTTGAATGAGTACCGCTGACAGGCTACCGGCAAGCCAGCGCAAGATTTCAAACCAGCGATCTGAGTTATAATCAGAAAGTCCAGCTTCATTCAGCTCCCATGTTATTGATTTGTGGTTTTCGGTATAACCAAATCGGACAATTGAACCAAGAGGATTTCTTTTAAAAAGCCGATTGGCAACCGATCTCCCTCTAAGACGCGAGATCCATCCTGAAACCAGTACACCTATTAGCCCGCCCGGGGTGCCTATCAGAGCGAATAGGGCACACAATAAGGCGATTGGAATTAGAGCTACGATTACCGCCAGCACCAAAGCTACGATAAACAACCCGATAAAGATGACAAATAATGCTTTAAATAAGTCTTCCATTTCTCAACCCATGTAAAATCTTTGTTGGTAGACGAGGGTGTGGGTTTTCCTTAGCATTGTCGACGCAATGCTAATTAATCGCCTCGGTAAGAAGATTCCCATTTCGCACGGATAATATCTCTCGGCCCGATTGCTGTCAATACGAAGTCATCTTCCACACTTCTTATGCTTATAATTGACCTCTGCCCCCAGGAGAATCAAGTCTGTATTCTAATGTTTCCTGCATTGAGCGAAGGACGCATGGGCAGGATAGGGACCGGCATCCATAACTGAATTAGGCAAAGCCGCGATAGATGGGGCTTGTTATTTGCCCGCATATATTGCCCAGCAATAAAGAGCCCCTAATAGGTGCCTAGATCTCCCAGGAAGTACCTTATCTAACTCTCCATTTTTAATTGAGTTCTTTGTCACTTGTTTACTATCGAGGAATTCTAATCGTTCAATTTCCCATCGATCACGAGCATTTGCTCCTTCATATAGTTTTCCAATCTGGATTGATGTCTTCTTTGTTTCGAAAAGAGCATAAAAATTAAGGTCCCTGCCGTAGCGCAAGTTGAAAGCTGCCCCAATGAACCCGATGAAAGGATCCGAGCCCGATTGGTATGCTTCAAGGGTAGAACAGTCGAGTCCGGTTTCCTCAAATAGCTCTCTGTGGGCCGTCTCTTCCAAATCCCACTTCGTGGGATGGAGCTTCGCTAGCCAAATAAGCGGCATCATTTTATGAAATCTATAAGGAACATGTGTATAAACCCAGCCCAGGCCCCTCCAAAAGAAGTATGGCCATCTCACAGTATCGGCATAATAATCCACGGCTCCAGCGAAAGTCCCACCGAGGCTCCCAATACCAGTAGCTACTCTGGCGGACCTCCTCTGCAAGACGAACATATTATCCTCGGTGAGCAACAGACCGGTTACGCTCAAGCGCATTGAATACCCAGCCATGCTATCCTTATTGAGCAAATCGAGATTTCCCTTATCCCAGTCAGCACCCTCAAAAAGCCTTCGCATATCTGGAAGGGCACCCGGCGAATAAAGGTTAACAGAATGCTCTTTGCATACATATTCGGTATATCCACAGCGTTGCACGGGTAGCACATATTCTCCATCATTTCGAACCTTAGGTGGAAGCTCCACACACCGTAGACCATACTCCTGACTATACGCCTTATAAAACTCTTTGCTTCGGTTATATTCACGCCATTTTACGAAGCCATTCCAATCTAAACCGACCTTATTCGCTTCTTCAGGAAGTGTGCAGTTAATATCCTCATTTCCATGGATAAGGGTGACTTTAAATGGGCGATTCCAAATTGGGAATACTAGAAAAAAAAGAGGAACTTCGTTCACGGGCATTTGACTCAAATGCTTAGGGTCAATCCGGCAACTGTAAGCATGGAATATTTCTCGATCAGACGGGAGCTCGAGGTTTTCATCCATCACCTCATAATATGGCGTACGCCCCGCATTCGCTATTGTCCTGGCTTCTTCTCGCCAATTTTTCGTCGCTCGAATATAAGCAAAGAAAGCACCTATAATCCCGCCTGATGCAATCCCGAAAGTCGCCCATCCCGGCAAATTAACACGTCTTAGGTAGCTCATTAGTTTTCCGAAATCTACCGATGCGAATCCGCCTGATAGGAAGGCACAAAACACTATTAACCTCGTCCGGTAGTCTTGGAAGAAGGTACTTCCGCTCCCTACAAATGTACCGCTGATAACGGCAATCGCAACCCAGAACATTACCCATGCCACTTTATCGGCCATCCATAACTCACGAATATTCAATTTTAAGAATATTAAGGGAAGGTTAACAGACAACAAAAAGGCCAAGATTATTATGATTCTGGATTTGCGCTTTCGAAAAAAGAGGCGCGGATTTCTTCCAACCAAAGCGCCAAACCCAAGGACTGAAAGGAGCATAATAATTAACGATAGATCGCACCAGTTCATTGCATAGTTCTTGACCTTCATAAAGAACAACGGGAAAGAACCAGCCAATAGAAAAACTAGAATGACTGTAATCTGTGGCCAGCATGCGCCAACAAAATGGCATAATGAGAACGGCCGAACTGAGAGTCGGATACGTCGTGCGGAAGGGCTAAAGTGCTTGATAAAGGAACGGCATAGCAGTACAAGTACTATAGCCAGAGCGCATAGTACACCCCATGCCGCTGCAATATGCCATTCTATTTTGAAAATTCCTTTTTTCTTGATTTTTATAATAAACGGAAGGAAGCCAATCAATATAAACAGCCAATATACCATTATTCCTGTCCTATACCACCAAACCAGACGGCGGGCGCGTCTTACTGAACCTTCAGATAGTTTCTTAGGGGGGGCCTCCGTCGTGCCATGACCAAATGGGGTATCTTCACGCCAATAATTGTGGCGCGCCCACGCGGCTGGGTCCGTCGGATCATCTGTACGAAGATAATACCGCACAGCGCTGAGAACCTGGGCACGGGAAGGATTGTTCGTTGTGTCAATCGTTAGTGCGCCTTCAAACCTTTTGTACCTTTCTGCTTGGTCCCTTACTCGCGTTACAGTGAGATCCGCGCCAGCATCTTTCTTATAGTCCATCAAATGGCGTCGGATTCCTCTATGGCGTTCTACAAATCTCTTGGCCGCAACCTCCTTGTCGCATACGAACTGCACAACGAAGAGGCTAGCCTTCATTCGTTGGCCAAGCGCAGTGAGTTCTGCGCGAGCCCGAAGCGGCAAGTAAGTTGCGCAAAGAGCAACCGATCTTTCGGCTCCCAACTCTTTGGCAGCTTCAAAATGTAATCTTCTATACGCAGCGGATCGCCGAGACCTATCATGAATAGGTCCTGGCATCTCTTTAAGACGGATGTTATCCATCTCGAGGCACAAAAATCCTTGTTGCTTATCTTTAAAATAATTAAAAAGATATGTCTTTCCCGAGCACGGGTGGCCGCAGAAGACCACGATCTTTTTGCCAACGTTTCCGCAAGTGCTGATGGCATTTACGGTTCTACCATCACCCATGAATAATTCTCCTCACGTGAAACCAATAGTTGAATGGAATACGCGTTCTTGTAAACCGTGCATACCCCGGCTCGCCCTCATTTACTCTACTCCTGTTGAAAAGGGATTTTCAAGAGCCAGTCGCAGCCTCTTTTCTGGAGAGCGGCTTACTTATGTCATGTCCTCGAAGATCGAACTTAGCAGGACCCGAAATACTCTAGAGAAGAGAATATCGGTGGCGAAAAAAAGGATCAGCGTAACCACGAGCCTTCGGATGCCCCCTAAAGGCCCGGCCCTCTATAAGCAAAGGAACTGCACCCATGTGCATTTCTTGTGATGGGTCAGGTCAGCCTCACTCGGCAGGTCCCCTTTCAGAGTGCTAGAGCCAACGGCGGCTGGGACAAGGCGTTATTTAATATGAAGGTCAATTACGGTCTGAATTCTTCGTCATTTATATGCAATGATTGCCACAAATTCGTCTTTAGGTTTAGCGATCCACTTAGTATTCTAGCCCCTACTCCTCTAAGTAATAATTGCCCTCGTGGTTAAGACGAGTCTTGGGCCCATCTATCGTAGAGGCTTATTACAGATTGGGCATGCTGTTTTTTCATTGACGAAAACTATTCCGCTATAAACACAATCCTTGCAAATGAAATGATTTCCTTGGCAGATTTTGCCGCCCTTTATTCCTTTTTTCTTTCCGCATGAATCACAGATTCGGTCTGCCATAATTATTTCCTCGCTATCCTTGAACTAACTGACATTACAGTTCTTATTACCCTTACTATTTTTCTGAATCAGGCAAACTGTGCATTGAGGGTCTGAGCTTTTCAACGAGCTTTAAACAATGTTCGTTCGTCGGCTCTCTTGTCAAGCCCTGATTGGCATATTTCCATGCATCCTTTTCATTTCCCTCATGCAGGAAAAGCCAAGCTAGCCTAGCTAGCCCGGTAGCGCTGAGTTTTGGGCTTACTCTTTCCATATAGGATCTCACGTTCGCCAAATAAACCCCCCGTCTGGCAGGCGGGATCTCGTCTTTGTGATCATGAATATAATCGTTAAGTTGCTTCGCTACTCTGCTAATCAGTAAAAAGTCCGTTGGGTCTGCCTCAACCGCGCTCACCAAAGAAGAAATGAGCAAGGCGTCCTCCCCCTGCTCTGCTGCAAAGTCAGCTCTTTTTATCCATGCCAACTTATTATAAGGCATTTCCTCTACAGCCCTTCTTAGGGCATAACCTATATCTTCTTTCGGAGCTTTTGCCCGTTTTTTATAATCGGCAAGATATAGCCACCCATTTGGCCAGAGCTCAGAAACTCTGACCATTATTGATTCAAGTTTAAGTCTCTGATCTAAATTCGCATATGCTAGTTCGCTAGAATGAACCATGAATTTCGATAATATATCTCCAATATTTTTCTCAGATAATTCAGAGGGCTTAATCTGGCCAAATTGCTGAAGCAAACTCATATCCTCCAGTATCAGTAGCCTATCTGGATCTCCATCGAGTTTTTTCTTGGCAAACAAATGAGCGAGCTCGGGTACTGAATAGCAGAATGTTCCATCTGATAGTTCGTGCCTGTTAATTAGAGAAAGCCTAAGGCATTCGTCAATCCCGGATTCGACATCGATATCTCGCATCCCAACGACAGCTAGTATAGCCCATTCGGAGAAGAGAGATCTCCAGCTGCCTATTGTCAGGAACACAAGTCTGCCGGAATTTGACATTTTATTAAATGACCGTTCAAAAATCGCATTTAACAGGTCCGTCCTCCTAGGTACCAATGACTTTATTGGTATCCATACACTTTCTTTTGCAATCTCGCCTAGGAGTACTCTTATTACATATGCGTGTCCGTTTGTATAGCTAATTATCTCCTCTGTCCGGTCCTCATTTAGAATACTTTCTATGCCAAGAATGCTCGCCTGGTTTTTAATCAACTTCATTGCTTCATCAGTTTCCATTCCTCCGACTTCGATTGGGAAATCTCCCTTGAATGCGCGTTCCCTGCTTGTAATGAGCACTTTGTTTGGAATATGGGTATGTGTATCAAGAAACTGATGTATCCCTCTTGGATCATCAAGCGTTTCGAAATTATCAAAAATGAATAGTATCCCCCTAGCCTTTATACATGATGGGCTCTGTAGGAGAGCCGCAAATGAATCATTAGAAGTTTCTATCCCGAACAATCCTCCGATAATTTGGCAGATTTTATCAATATTGCTCACAGCGCGACGTACTTCTGTTGGACCACTTATTTTTAATTCTAGGTCTCTCGCACTTAGCCACACGATATATTCAAAAGGCGGTGATTCTTCATTCGCCACTTGATGTGCTACATATAAAGCGAGGCTTGTTTTCCCTACTCCCCCGCGTCCGTGCAGAGTTATTATTGTATGATTCTTGTCGTTTAGCCGAACCATAAGTTCTTCCTGGAGGCTATGGCGTTCGACATAATCGGAGGCAATTTGAGGGAGATTACCAAATACGTTTGCAAATATATCCAAGGAAGGAATGCCTTCTGTAATGCTCGCAGGCAACGGAGCCGGTGGCGTTAAGTATGGCGCTGCGTCAAAATATTCTATGTTACCGTTAAAATAATCAATATATTCCATAAAGCCTGTGTCAGTAATTCCCCCGTTAGGAACATGAAAAGAAGAACACTCTTCGTTTGTAATAATCAAAGGGTCACAGGAGAAAAGGGTTCCGCATGCATGTGTTCTAAAATATATCCCTGGCCTTTCTACTTGCTGCTTAAGAGCATTCGTATCATATATCTGAAAGGGACTATTGCCTATCGTTTTTACTGCTTTAAGGGAATCACTCCTTTTCCAGGAAAAATAGAACCAGTCCCAATCTAATATGGGCAGGTTCTCTAAAATTAATTTTGTCAAATTAACATAGGGCGAATTCGCCTTCCTAAAAAAGTCTGGACCCACGGCACCGTGTGCTTTGGTTTTGTTGCGTATCTGAACTAGCTGGGAAATAAGGTGCCTCATAGTAACAACTCTGGGAACCTCATTATCGGTTATGCCAAGTAATTTAAGAATTTCAATGCATCCATTAACTGCATCGCGTGCCCATTTGTCTTCGGCTCTTGTTCTCTTTCTGGTAACCCAAGCGACTATTGGTTGAAGTTCTTGCGTGACATATCCGACATAAGCATGGCTTGAAATTGAACTTAGAGTGGATTCCCAAGAGCCTAAGCCACTGCTTCGGACAATTTCATACTCAAATCTATAGGCACTTGCCGGGGAGGATTTTCTAACTGACGCACATAATGCGATTACGAGTGTCTTTAGAATGCTCTCACTAATATAGGAGGTAATTAAAAAAGTATCTGCGGAAGCGTCTTGGCCGACAATATTAAAACGAGTTACCGCTCTAGCGATATGAGTTGGTAAATGGCTGTTGTCAATCATTAGACAATCTCCCCCAATTCAAAATAGAACACACCGATTCTGAGTATAAGCCAAGCTCGTTGCATTATTGCTTACGAACCTTGGATTCAATCCAGTAACCGACATTAACATTCCGAAAAATTACATTGCGGTCAAGCCTGATTTCGCGAAGTTCTTCTTTCACGAGCTTAGCACGGGAAGATTTTAGAGATCCCCAGATATTGCTGACAATCAGCTCTAGTCATATATTCCCTTGCCAATTTTCGTTTATAGCAGGCTAATCCGACTCCGTCAGGATACCATTTATGAAGTTATATTTTCAACCCATCCCGCGTCCGGCGCCGGTGGCCTCTAGCCTGTGATCCTTCATATCCTCTTGGACAATATTTCAATTATTCTAAGGCACTCTTTAAAGCTTCATAGGGCGTTTTGCCCTTAAACGCTCCGTGAGGGCGTTCGAGGTTATAAAACCTTTCCCACTCCGCCAATTTCTCATTTAAATTGACGTCATCCGTATATGTCAACAGTTGATAAAATTCTTCCTGATCCGTCCGATGAGATCTTTCAACTTTCCCATTGAGTTGCGGAGATCGAGGTTTAATATAGACATGCCTTATCCCTTTGTCCTCG
>Ga0187770_10001589_pt1 | contig 12172 bp, 15 predicted proteins | sample 0116_SJ02_MP02_2_FD_133154 | JGI IMG/M metagenome (GOLD analysis project Ga0187770, IMG submission 133154) | Tropical peat soil microbial communities from peatlands in Department of Meta, Colombia - 0116_SJ02_MP02_20_MG | ecosystem: Environmental > Terrestrial > Soil > Wetlands > Peat | place...
ACGCCCAGATCGAGGTCGGCGCGCTCGGTGGCGCGGTGAGGTACGACATGGCCTTCGGGGGCAACTTCTACGCGCTCGTGCCGGCGGCCTCGGTGGGTCTCGACCCGTCGCCGGCCAACGCCGACGAGCTGATCGCGCGCGGGCTTGCGATCGCGGCCGCGATCAACGCGAGCGCCGAGCCGGTGCACCCGGTCGACGCCGCGATCCGCGGCTGCAAGCACGTCGTGTTCCATGCCCCGGGGCGGAACGGAGCTCACGCCCGCAACGCCACCGCCATCCATCCGGGCTGGCTGGACCGCTCGCCGTGCGGCACCGGAACCTCCGCGCGGATGGCCGCGCTCCACGCTCGGGGCGAACTCGCCCTGGGTGAGGAGTTCGTCAACGAGTCGGTCATCGGCAGCCGCTTCAGCGGGCGGCTGGTCGAGGAGGTGACGCTCGGGACGACCCCCGCGGTCGTGCCCGAGGTGAGCGGCCGCGCGTGGATCACCGGGATGGGGCAGTACCTACTCGACCCGACCGACCCGTTCCCGACCGGCTTTGACCTGTAAGAGGCGCTCGTGCGCGTGATCGTGATTGGGGGCGGAGCGGTCGGGCTGTGCGTGGCCGAGGCGCTGAACGCGCGCGATTGCGAGGTCACCGTGATCGAGCGCGACCGTTGCGGCGCAGGTGCGTCGGCCGGCAACGCCGGCTGGATCTGGCCCTCGCTGGCGACGCCGGTGCCGGCACCGGGGGTGATCGCGGCATCTTTGCGCTGGCTCGTCGACCCGTCCGGCCCGCTCTGGATCCGGCCCACGCTTTCTCCCGCGATGGTCGACTGGATCGCGAGGTTCATTGTCAACTGCCGGCGGTCGACATACCGGCGCGCGCTCGGCGCGCTCCAGCGCGCGGCCGCGCTCGCCGGTCCCGCGTTCGACGCGCTGGCGGCGCGCGGGGTCGAGTTCGAGGTGCACGATGATCCGCTCCTGTTTCCTGCGTTCGAGCGAGGAGAGCTCGAGCACCTGACGCACGTGGTTGACGAGCTTCACGAAGTGGGATCGACCCAGCGATTCGAGCGGCTGTCGGCCGATGAGCTGCGCACGTTCGAACCCGCCCTTGGGCCGGATCTCCTCGGTGGCGTGCTCGCCCACGGCGAGCGGCGGGTGCGGCCCGAGCTGCTCAGCGCCGGGGTTCACCGCGCGCTGACCGCGCGTGGGGTCGAGGTGCTCGAAGGCCTGCCGGTCACCCGTCTGGCCCGCGACCGCGGCGAATGGCTCCTCGACGTCCCGGGCGCCGTCGCTCGGCGAGCCGAGGCGGTGGTGATCGCGGCCGGCGCGGCGTCCGCCGCGCTGCTGGCGGCGCACGGCGTCCGCGTGCCGATCACGGCGGCCAAGGGCTACAGCCGAACCTATCCGGCTGACCCCACGGGTCCTCGGCAGCCGCTCTACCTGGAGAATCCCAAGGTGTCCATCAGCGTGTTCGACGCCGGCGTGCGCGTATCCGGGACGCTCGAGCTGGGCGCCCGCGGCCTCGCCCTGTCGGGGCGCCGTCTGGCCGCGATCACGGCGGCCGCCCAGCGGGCGCTCCCGGGCTGGCGGATGCCGGCGCGGCGCCGCGACTGGGCCGGGATGCGCCCGCTCTCGCCCGACGGCTTGCCCTTGATCGGGCCGGTGCCGGGCCTCGAGGGCGTTCATCTGGCCACCGGACACGCCACACTCGGGATCACGCTGGCACCTCTGACGGGCGAGCTGATCGCGGGACGGGTGCTGGACGGCGCCCACGACGAGTTGCTCGCCGCGTTCGATCCGGCCCGCGCGCTGCGGCGCAGACACAAGGCAACCGTAGGAGGAACGCGATGAAAGGCGTCCACGCGGCGATCGTCACCCACTTCGACGCGGAGCTGAACATCGACCACGACGCCGTGGCCGCGGACGTAAGCCGCCTGATCGGCGCCGGCGTGCACGGGATCGTGGCCAACGGCACCGTGGGCGAGGCCGGTAGCCTCAGTCGCGAGGAGCGCCGGGCGGTGGTCGAGACGTCGGTCGGCGCGGCCGGACCGGCGCCCGTCTGCGCTGGCGTCTCGGCGGCGACGGCCGAACAGGCCTCGGTCTACGCGCGTGACGCACGCAGCGCGGGCGCCGAGGGGGTGATGGTCCTGCCGCCGCTGCTCTACCGGGCCGATCGGCGCGAGCTGGTCGAGTTCTTCGGGTCGGTGGCGCGCAGCGCCGACCTCCCCCTGCTCGTCTACAACAACCCGGCGGGGAGCGGCAGCGACCTCGAGCCCGGGCTCCTCGCCGAACTGGTACGCGAGGTGCCGAGCATCACCGCGATCAAGGAGACATCCGAGGACGCGCGGCGGATCGCCCAGCTCGTGAACCTGTGTCCGGAAGTCGACATCCTGGTGGGCGGCGACGACTGGGCGCTCGAGGGCTTCTGCGCCGGCGCCGCCGGCTGGGTCTCCGGCGTGGTCGACGTATTTCCCGCCGAGTGCGTGCGGCTCTGGGAGCTGTGCCAGGTCGGCGAACTCGCACCGGCGCGCTCGCTGTACGCCGACCTGCTTCCGCTCGCCCGGCTCGACATGACCCCCAAGCTCGTGCAGTACTTCAAGGCGGCGCTCGACGAGGTCGGGATCGGCGGCGGTCCGTGCCGCCCGCCCCGGCTGCCCTTGACCGTCGAGGAGATCGCGGCCGTTCGCCACGCGGTGGCGCAGGCGTCGCGCGCGCGGCTGCCGTCTGCGTGACGCGCGTCAACGGTGCGCGGCGAGGAGGTCCTGGGAGGTGCGGGGCTTCAGCGCGGCGCGCTGATAGCGGAAGATGATCCCGGCGAGGCGCGCGCGATCCGGCTCGGGCATGTCAACGAACCTCAATCCGATGTGGGTGGCTGTCGTGCGCACCGGCTGGGCATGGCAGGTGACCGGCGACGGGTCAGGGTCGAAGCGGATCTCCATCGCGAGCTCCTGTGTCGAGAGACCCAAACGGCGCTCGACGAGGGCGCCCGTGATGCTGATGTCGGCCGTGATCGTGTCGATGCCGGCGTTCTGATCGTCCGCGCGCTCGCCGGGCGACAGCCGGACTGCAGCGGCGAGCGGGATGCGCTCCGCCGCGCGACGCTCGGGGAGCACCACGTTGTCGATCACGACGAACTCGATCTTGGGCTCGTCGACCGAGAGGGAGGCGGCGATGCCGCGCAGCGCCACCAGGGTTCCGTGGTGCTCGAACACGAGGTGACCGGTCGTGGCGGGCGGAAGTGACTCCGCCGCCTCGTGCTCGCGGGTAAGCGTCGCGACCGCACCGGTGACCGATGCCACCCGGCAGGTGATCGCTGGTTGGTCGGTCTCGAGATGGATCTCGACGATCTGTTGTTCGTGCAGTCGCCGCATGCCGGATCTACTTTGTGGACTTTTGTTCGGCTGACGCAGGTAAAGCTTTAGTTTTAGTCGCGCCTCCGGAGCGCCCGGCCGCCGATCGGCGGCTCGAGGTCTATCTGCGCCGTCGCCATGATGCGGGCGAGCATCATGTACTGCCCGATCAGCATGAGCAGGTGGACGATCTCGCGCGGGCTGAAGCGGGCGGCCATGGCCGCGAACGTCTCCTCGTCCGGCGCGGCGTCCCGCACCACCTGGGTGGTAAAGCGGACCACGAGCCGCCCGTCGGCGCCGAGCACGTCCGCGTCGAGCTCGCCGCGCCCGATCGCATCGAGTTGCTCCTGCGTGCCCCCGACCTCGAGGGTGATCGCCGCGTGCTGGACCCACTCGTACTCCGCGCCGGGGGTCATCGCCGCCACCCGGGTAATCGCGAACTCGCGCAGCAGCGGATCTAGCTCCTGCGCGTCCAGCACCGCGCCACCGAACCGCATCCAGGGACGGAACACGCGCTGGGCGTTAGCGACGATGCGGAAGATGCCGAGGTCGGGCGCCTTGCGCAGGAGCTCGGCGACCTGGGGCTCTGCGTCGTCTGGATCGAGGTACGGGAGCCTGGCCAACGCGCGCGTGCCCCTCAGGGCAGGATCTTTCCGGGATTGAAGATCCCGTCGGGATCGAGGGCGTGCTTGATCGCGCGCATCATCTCGACGGCCGCCGGTCCGTGCTCGGCCACCAGGAAGCGAGCCTTGCCGTACCCGACGCCGTGTTCGCCGGTGCAGGTGCCGCCGTGAGCGAGCGCGCGCTCGACCAGGCGGGCGTGGAACTCCTCCGCGCGGGCGACGTCATCCGGATCGTCCGGGTCGACGAGCACGCAGGTGTGGAAGTTGCCGTCGCCGACGTGGCCGACGATGGGGGCGATGAGGTGTCGCGCGGCGATGTCGGCCTGGGCGGCCTCGACGCAGTCGGCCAGCGCCGAGATCGGCACGCACACGTCGGTGGTCAATCCCGCTCGCCCTGGGACGAGCGCCCGGGCCGCGTCGTAGGCGCGGTGGCGCGCGTGCCACAGCCGGCGCCGCTCCTGTTCGCCGGAGGCCCAGGCAAAGTCGCCGCCGCCGTACTCGGCGGCGATCCCCGCGGTCTCGCGCGCCTGCCCGGCGACGTCCTCCTCGGAGATGCCGTGGAACTCGAGAAACAGAGTCGGCGCGACCGTGAAGGCGGTCTGGTCGTGTCGGTTGATGGCCTCGATCTGGAGCTCGTCGGCGAGCTCGATCCGCGCCACCGGGATGGCGTGCTGGGTGACGCGCACCATGCAGCGCACGGCATCGGCCACGGTGGGGAAGGTGCAGGCCGCCGCGGCCGTCGCCGGAGGAATCGGATGGAGGCGCAGCGCGATCTCGCAGATGAGCCCGAGGGTGCCCTCAGACCCGACCATCAGCCGTGTCAGGTCGTAGCCGGCCGAGGACTTGCGGGCGCGCGAGTGCGTATGCACCACCCGGCCGCGGCCGTCGATCAGGGTCACCCCGAGCACGTTCTCGCGCATCGCTCCGTAGCGGACGGTCATCGTGCCCGAGGCGCCCGTCGCCACCATCCCGCCGATCGTCGCGTCGGCGCCCGGGTCGACGGCGAAGAAGACTCCCTCCGGCCGCAGCCGGGCGTCGAGCCCGCGGCGCGTCGCGCCCGCCTGCACGACCACGTCCAGATCCTCGAGCGACGGTCGACCGATCGCGCTCATTTCGCGCATGTCGACGCTGATCCCGCCGGCCAACGCCGCGACATGCCCCTCGAGCGAGGTGCCGGCGCCGAACGGGATGAGCGGCAGGCGGTGCTCCGCGGCGATCCCCACGATCCCCGCGGCCTCCTCGATCGTCCGCGGCCAAACCACCACGTCGGGGCGGGCCTCGGGGTGAAACGACTCGTCGTGTCCGTGCTGGGAGAGGACGTCGGCGCTCCTCGACATCCGCTCTGAGCCGAGCAGATCAGCCAGCGCGTGGGACCCCGCGTCCACGCGGTCGGCGGACGGTCGAACCAGGGTCGGTGCGTCGATGGCGGCGGTCATGACGGATCAGGCGTCGCCGGCAGGGGTTACCAGGGCGCGCTCGAGCGCCTCCGCGATCGGCTCCTCCCCGCCGTTCACGTACAGGATCCGGTGGCTGGCGCGGGGGTCGTGCAGCAAGCCCGCCAGCACCGTGGCCACGTCGTCGCGGGTAACCCGGCCGCGGAAGGGTGTCGTGTCGAGCCGGATCCGGCCGGTGCCGGGATCGTCCGTGAGACCGCCTGGTCTGACGATCGTCCAGGGGCGCTCGCTCGTCATGACGGCCGCGTCCGCCTCCGCCTTCGCGCGCAGGTACACGCTGAACACGTCGTCGTCCGCGGGCGGCGGGTTCTCGGCCCCGACCGAGCTGACGATGAAGTACGGGGTCGCGCCGGCGCTGGTGGCGTCGAGCAACTTGACCGCGCCGTCGCGGTCCATCGTCAGCTTGCGCTCGGCGCCGCTGCCCGGACCGGCGCCGGCCGCGAACACGACCGCATCGGCGGCGGCGACCGCGGCGGTGATCTCCTCGGCCGTCGCGTGCTCGAGGTCGCACACCACCGCCTCCGCGCCACCGTCGCGCACATCTGCGGCATGGTCGGGATTGCGGATCAGGCCGATAACTCGGTCGCCCTGAGCCACCAGGAGCCCGGTGAGTCGCATCGCGATCTTCCCGTGAGCGCCGGCGATGGCAACGAGCACGCCCGGAGCCTACTCGAACAATTCGATGCGCCCGCGCCCGGTCGCCTTGGCGCGGTAGGAGGCGGCGTCGGCGTCGGCGAGGATCCGGTCCGGCTCTCGGTCCCCGAGCGCGATTCCGATGCTTGCCGACAGCCGGTGCTCGCGTCCGCTGGCGAAGAACGGCGGGCGGAGCGCGTCCTGCAGACGCCGCGCGCTCTCCACGAGCACCGCATCGCCCGCGATGTGGCCGTGCGTGTCGTTGACGTCCTTGAAGTTGTCCAGGTCGATGAACAGGACGCCGGTCGCGCCGCGCTCGCGCTCGGACCGTGCGACCGCATGCTCGAGGCGGTCGCGCAGGAGCGTGCGGTTGGCGAGTCCCGTCAGCGGATCGTGCAGCGCCTCGTGGCGCATCCGTTGCTCGGTGCGCAGGCGTGTGAGGGCGGAGGCGAGCGTGTGCGCCATCGCCTGCATGAAACTGAGCTCCTCGTCGGACAGCTCGCGTCCGGGTGTGACCAGCAACGAGTCTCCGTCGCCGATCGGCAGCCGGACTCCGTGACCGGGGGACGTCGGGTCCGGCGTCTCGTACGCCGCGAGCACGGAACCGTCGGCGAGCCGGACCGCCGCCGCCTGCACCGTGAGCAGCGTCCGCAGCAGCTCGATCGCCTCCTCGGCCAGTTCCGCCGGATCCGCGCCGGCGAGTGCGCGCTCGCCCATCGCGGCCACCGCTCGCAGCCGGATCTCGGCGGCGCGCCGCTCGGAGACGTCGCGGCCGACCGCAAGCAGCACGGGCCCGACGGTCGTCTCGACAATGCCCCAGCTCATCTCGCCGATGAACTCCGACCCGTCGCGTCGAAGGCCCCGCACCGCGGTCTCGAACCGCAGCGGATTCTCTGTCGAGGCGTACAGCTGCATGTTGCGGCCGTACAGCTCGCGCACGCGTTCCGGCCACAGCATCTGGACGGGTTGTCCGATCAGCTCTTTGCGCGAGTACCCGAACAGCTCCTCGGCCAGCGCATTCGCGAACAGGATCCGCGTTGGGGAGAAGGTGCTGACAAGTGCTCTGCGCGGACTTGAACGCCGGCGAGTTCGGATTGGCGGTACCGGGGCTAATCCTGATCTGCACGTGGTCGCCTGAGCTCGAAACGGTCGCCACCGTGCTCACCGGAGAGGTGCCTGAACACGTGGTCAATCCAGCTGTGCTCGAGTCCGACGCGCTCCGCATGCGCGCCCGCGCGGCGCGGCTCTAAGGCGCCGCCGACAGGCGCCGCCGTCAGGCGCCGCCGACTCTCCCAATACCCGCGGCCGGACGCGTGCGGAACACCCAGCTCGAGAGCGCGACGTACCGGCTGAGCGTGGCGATGAGGTTGGCCAGCACGAGCGCCGCCGCCTCGAGCAGGCGGGCCGGGTGCGGGTCGATGCTGTGCAGCAAGGCCAGCGCCCCGTTGGTGAAGGCCAGCGCCACGAGGAAGACCCCGAGGGCGGCCACCTGCTGGCGGACCATTTTCTCGCGACCGCGGATCCCGAAGGTCAAGCGGCGATTGGCCGTCGTGTTGGCCACCGCTGTCAGCGCCAGCGCGACATCGTTGGCCAGGCCTGAGCCGAGCGGACCGGCGAGCGCGATGAACAGCAGCGCGTAGGCCAGCGTCGACAGGACGCCGATGGCGAGAAAGCGGGTGATCGGCGCGCTGAGCGCTCGACGCAATCGGGACACAGTTGGAGATTCGGTTCGCAGCGTCAGAGCTGCGTGAGCGTAGCGGAAGAATTCGCGTGCCGTCTCGTAAGGCCTGCCTATGCGCGACGTCTCCGGCCCAGCGTCGGTGCCCCTGCCGAAGCCGCCGAGTGCTCCCGCGATTCCGAGACGAAGCCGGCGCCGGGGGCGGAAGGTGACGTCACTAGAGACCGACCCCGCGAGCAAAACTCATCGTTACCCGCGGCGGTACCTGACCACCGCGACCGGTAGCGACACCGCGACGATCGCCGCCGCCCAGATCCCTCCGCGAATGACGAAGTAGGAGGCCGGATGCCCGAGCAGGGCTTGGGCGTGCGAACCCAGGGTGAGCGATCGCACGGCGTCGACCATGTACGTGAGCGGTTGGTTCTTGGCGAACACCTGTAGCCACCCCGGCATCGTCGCGACCGGGATGTACGCACTCGAGATGAACGCGAACGGGAACACGATCATCCCCATCCCTGCGCCGCCTGGGCGTTGCCGGCGAACAAGCCCATCGTGACGAACAGCCACTCGAACGCGAACCCGAACGCGATCACCAGGCCGAATGCCGCCAGCCCGTCGAGCGCCGAGCCATGCAGGCGGAAGCCGACCGCGAACGCTATCCCGACCGTCACCGCGGCCGCCAGGGCCAGGATCAGGGTGTCAGCGATCGCCCGCGCGCTCAGCACGCTGCTGCGCGCGATCGGCAGTGAGCGGAGCCTGTCGATGAACCCCTGCTGGAGGTCCTCCGCCGTGGCCACCGCCGCGCCGATGCCGCTGAACAGCACCCCGGTGGCGATGAAGCCCGGCACCAGGTAATCCACGTACGGCATGCCGACGGTGCGAATCGCACCGCCGAACAGGTACCGGTAGATCAGGAAGAACATCGTCATCTGGAGCGTCGCCATGACGATCAGCTGGGGCGTGCGCACGTAGCGCAGGAGCGACCGGCGCGTGACGATCAGCGTGGCGCTCATGCCGCGCTCGCCTCCGCGACTGCACCTGCACCGGTCAGCGCGAGGAACACCTCGTCGAGGGTGGGCCGGCGCAGCGAGATGTCCTCGAGTTCGACGCCGGCTGCGTCCACTGAGCGCAGCACGTCCGTCAGCCGCTCTCGGCTCGAGTCGACGCGAATGGTCACGCGCCGCGTGGATCGATCGATCTGCGCCGACGGGCCGAGCAGTCCGGCGACGCGGTCAAGGTCGCCCTCCTCGCGGACGTGGAGCTCGATCACGCTGCCACCGATTCTCGCCTTGAGCTCGGCCGGGGTCCCGGTCGCCACCGCGCGGCCGTGGTCGATGATCACCACCTGGTTGGCCACGTGGTCGGCCTCGTCGAGGTACTGCGTGGTGAGGAGCACATCGGTGCCCGCCTCGACCACGTTCCGGATCGCCTGCCACAGCTCGATCCGGCTGCGCGGATCCAGCCCGGTGGTCGGCTCGTCGAGCAGGAGCAGGCGAGGGGCGCCGACGAGGCTCGCGCCGAGGTCGAGCCGCCGGCGCATCCCGCCGGAGTACGTGCGCGCGAGCCGGTCCGCATCCTCGAGCAGGTCAAGCTGCTCGAGCACGGCCTGGGCGCTTCGCCGCGCCGCCGCGCGGTCCACTCCGAACAGTCGCGCCACCATCTCGAGGTTCTCGCGCCCGCTCATGGCCGGCTCCACCGCGGCGAACTGGCCGGCGAGACCGATCAGCCGCCGGACCGCGCCGGGATCCTTGGCCACGTCGTGACCGACGACCCGCAGCGTTCCCGCATCGAGCCGCAGCAGCGTCGCCACCGCGCGGACGAACGTCGTCTTGCCGGCGCCGTTGGGCCCGAGCACCGCCACCACCTGACCGCGCTCGGCTGCGACGTCGAGCCCGTCGAGCGCCCGGGTCTTGCCGTAGCGCTTGACGAGGCCCCGCGCCTCGATTGCCATCGTCACCGCGCTTCCCCTTCGGCGGCCGGGAGGAATTTCTCGAAGGCCTGCCGCAGCGACTCCTCGCTCCATGTGATCCGTCCGGCCCGCAGGTCGTCGATCACGCCACGCAGCCAGGTGAGCTCGGTCTCGAGCATCGCCGCCCGGTACTCCTCCTCGAGCACGAACAGGCGGGGCAGCTCGGGCGGAACCGCCTCGAGGGAGTGCCGGCTGTCGGCCAGCTGGGCCGCGATCCGCTCGGCCCGGAGCTCGAGCTGGGCGCGCGCCTCATCGACCGGCAGGCCGAAGAGCAGCGACACCGCGACGATGAACTCGGGGTACTCGCTCCCCGTCTCGCTCAGCATCTCGCGCAGCCATGCCTGCGCCGCCTCGCGGCCGGCGTCGGTGATCCCGTAGACGACCCGGTCTGGATAACCCTCCTGCTGGATCGTCTCCGCGACCTCGACCAGTCCGAGCCGCTGAAGGCGCTCGATCGTCTGGTACAGGCTGGCCCGCGAGCGGACGTTGACGATCCGATCCTTGCCCTCTGCCTCGAACAGCTTCTGCATCCGGTAGACGTGCATCGGCTCGGGGAACAGCTGCCAGAGGACAAGGAGGCCCAGCGCTGACCGTTGCGAGCGGCTCGATGGCGGAGACATCACGCCAGGAGCGTACTAGTTATTGAATTATTAGTCAAGTCATTACTACTCTCGGCGCCGCCGTCAGGCGCCGCCGACCCTACTCGTACAACACGAGCCCGCGGATGTTGCGATGGGTGCGCATGTCCTCGTAGCCCTCGTTGATCTGCTCGAGGGTGTAGGTGCGCGTGACCAGCTCGTCTAGCAGCAGCTTGCCTTCGCGATACAGGCTGAGCATCTTCGGGATGTCCGCGCGCGGGTTGGCGTGTCCGAACAGACAGCCGATGATCTGCTTCTCGTAGACGATCAGCTCGAAGATCGGCAGCTCGACCTCGGTGTCGGTCATCTTGGACAGCGAGGTGATGGCAACCTTGCCGCTCTTGCCGAACAGTGACGCGGCCTGGCCGATCACTTTGCCCGTGGTCACGTCGACCGTGACCAGAGCGGCGTTGGCCAACGTGCCTCCGGTCATCTCGGTGATCGGCTCGAGCGCTTCCTCGGCCGAGGCGAACGTGTGCGTCGCGCCGAATTTCCCCGCCATCTCGCGGTTGAACGCGGAGGGGTCGATGGCGATGATGCGGTTCGCCCCGGCGATGCGGGCCCCCTGCACGGCGTTCGCGCCGACGCCGCCGATGCCGAACACGACGACGGTGTCGCCGGCCTCCACCTTGGCGCCGTAGACGGCGGTCCCGAAGCCGGTGGTGACGCCGCACCCGACGAGCGCCGCCTTGTCCAGCGGGATGTCGTCGTCGATCTTGACCACCGAGTTCTCGTTGACCACGGTGTGCGGCGAGAACGTGCCGAGCATGCACATCAAACGCGCATCCTGACCGCGGACGTGGTGCCGGCTCGTGCCGTCTTGCTGCAGACCGACCTGAACCCCGGCCCCCAGGTCACACAGGTTCGTGCGGCCGATCACGCACGAATGGCAGCGCCCGCAGCTGGGGATCCAGCTCAGCACCACGTGGTCGCCCTCGGCCACCGAGTGCACCTCGGGCCCGACCGCCTCCACGATGCCGGCGCCCTCGTGGCCGCCAATCGTCGGCAGCGCCTCCATCGGAAGGTCGCCCACCCTGACGTGCTCATCCGAGTGGCAAAGACCGGAGGCCGCCAGACGCACCAGCACCTCGCCGGCCTTGGGATCGTCGAGCGTCAGCTCATCGACCTCCCAGTCGCCGCCGTATTCCCACAGAGCCGCCGTTTGCGTCTTCATCTCTCCTCCGTGCCTCCGAGTCGTGGTTCTAGTCAGGCGCGCGCGACATCATCCACGATCGCGGACGACGGGGGCAGCCAGGACGGCGGCGCCTTAGGCCGCGAACGCCGGCCAGAGCTCGTCGACCACGTGCTCGCTCCAGCCCTTCCTCGGCTGGCCCTCGGCGATGCGGTGGTAGAGGAAGGCGCCCATCAGCGCGTGCACGGCAACCTCCGCGGCGAGGTCCTGGCGGACCTCGCCGCGCGCCTTGCCTCGTTCGAGCGCCGCGGCGATGTCGCCGACGCGAGGCTTGAGCATGGCGCGCCGGAAGCCATCGAGCAGCTCGGGGTGCTTGCGTCCCTCGACCAGCAGGGTGCCGGCCAGCTCCACCGCGAACTTCCGCCGGGCGAAATCGAGAAATGCGATCAGATCACCGCGGGTGCTGCCCGTGTCGATCGGCACCGTTCGGGCTTGCTTGTCGGCGAGCACCGCCGCCACCAGCTCTGACTTGTCGCGGTAGCGGCGGTAGATGGCGGGACGGCCGACCCGTGCCTCCTCGGCCACGCGCGCGATCGACATCCGCGCGTTGCAGGGACAAGTGAAGGGAGAAGTGGAAATGCGTGACGTGGATAGCGATGTGCCGGCGGTAGCGGTGGCGGGTCTGCGCAAGACGTATCCCGGAGGCGTGCA
>Ga0187770_10001591_pt1 | contig 12171 bp, 10 predicted proteins | sample 0116_SJ02_MP02_2_FD_133154 | JGI IMG/M metagenome (GOLD analysis project Ga0187770, IMG submission 133154) | Tropical peat soil microbial communities from peatlands in Department of Meta, Colombia - 0116_SJ02_MP02_20_MG | ecosystem: Environmental > Terrestrial > Soil > Wetlands > Peat | place...
AGTTCGAGAAGTACAAAGAGAAGGTTAAGAAAGCCGTAATCAAGTTTCTCTCCTAGGCGGCCCACAGAGACGGTCGCTCAACCCTGGCGAGATATTGAGACAGCTTCGATTTGTGGAGGTTCCGAGGTGAGAGCGCCGCATGGAAGTTCGGTGCCCAGTCTGCCACGGCTTCTCCTCGCTTTGCAAGGAGGAGTATTGCCCCTACCTGGCTAAGCTCAAGGCCTACAGGTCTGCGGCCAGGGTGGAGGGGTCCGACAGGGTATTCGGGGCGTCCCCTCCCTCCGCATTCGTCGGGGAATACGGTTACCCCAGGGTGCTTGCAGGTCCCCTGGTCCCGCCCCTCCCTCACGAGGACACCACGCTCATGGACACCCCTGAACGCTGGGTGGACAGGGGGTTCGACGAGCTCCTGCGCTACCGCCTGAGCCTCGTCAGAGGGAAGTACAAGATGGACGTGGGAGAAGCGGTCGACCCCTCCAGGATCCTGTCAGCCACTCAGGAGGTTATCATGGCCTCCAGGCCCACCGACGTTGAGGCCGTCCTAGGCAAGAGGCCAGTCCTTACCGAGGTCTTCAATTCTAGGAGCCCCCCGAACGGACCCTCCGCCCCTCTTCTCAGTGTGAGGCTCGCTGAGAACCCTTCGGTTTCGTTACGCGTGGAGAAGGTCGTCGGCGACACGGACTTCCGCGCTGCCGAAGCAATCCCCGAGCTGTTCACCGGAGGAGTCAGGCAGAGCCAGATCACCAAACTCCTCAGCATAGGACTCCTGGGCATCAAGAAGAACCGCAAGCTGGTCCCCACCGAATGGAGCATAACCGCCGTGGACGATATCCTCGGCAAGAACCTCATAGACAGGGTTCTGGACTTCCAGGAGGCCAGCGCCTTCTACGTCTTCAGCCACCAGGCACTGGGAAACACCGTCGTCATACTACTGCTTCCCTCCCCTTGGATGTTCGAAGGGCTTGAGGGATGGCTGACCTCCAATCCCAGGGTCTATTCGGATTACGAGCTTGCCTCCGGTCGGCGGACATACCCGACGAACCTCGCCGGAGCCTATCACGCGGCCAGGCTCCCCGTCCTAGAGTATCTTGCGGGAGAAAGGAGGCAGGCCGGCGCCTTGGTCTTCATGGAGGTCCACCCCGAATGGATTCCCCTTGGGGTCTGGCGGTTCAGGGAGATAGCCAGGAAGGCCCTACGGCGCCCCGGCACAGAGGCATCCGACCCGAAGCAGGCCCTTCGCCTTGTCGCCGCTGAGCTGGCCATTCCCATTGAGAAATGGGTTTCCGCGTCCAAGATCATCCCCCATTTCATGCACCAGACCCGCATCGAGGACTACTTCCTTTCGTCGCGTTGAAAGGCCTAACCTGATAGCCAGCCGAGCATCCTGCGGAGGAGCCCCCTCCTCTTCAGCGCCTTTAGACTGGCGCTCGCGACCTTCACGGCCCAACGGGCCTCATCCTTCTTGGGAAGATACCCTTCGTGGACGATCCTGTTCCTCATCCATCCAAGCTTCGTTAGGGATTTGACATCGACGTCGACCCCCTCCCGATAGGCCTCCGCCGCCAAGTCGCGGAGCGATCCTTCATCCTTGCGAAGCCTTCCTGCGAGCCTAAGGCGAATCGCCGTGTGGCTCATGACTACCGCAGAGGCATAGAGGCGATGGTCGTATGCCTCCTCCGCCTCCCTGAGGAGTTCTTCCACAGGGCATGAACAGGCCCTTCCTGATAACGGCCATCAGTGAACGGCCCCGTCAGCGGTACCTCGACCTCAGGGCCAGCCCCAGGGGGACCCCGATGCCAACGCAGGCAACCAGTTCGCCCATGAGGATCGATGCGAAGCTGGCGACGGGATTGGCCGAATACACCATCCCCAGCAGCACAACCCCTATCATGAAGGCCACGATCGCGCTTGCCTGGAGTGCGGCCACCAAAAGGCCCTCCCACGACTGATACCTGCTGAGGAGGTATGAGATCGAAGCCACGATCAGGTTGGCGGCCGTCCCTAGGACGATGTCCGGCAACCCGTAGGGGGAGATCAGGTTAGAAATTATCACTCCGAGGGTTACTCCCAAGACCCCGGAAAGGCCCACCCTCCTATTCCACGAAATGGGAAGGAGGGCATCGGTGATCCTTACCTGCACTGGCCCGAAGGCTAGCGGGGCAATGGCATATGTTCCAACGCCGTAGACCGCGGCGATAAGGGCCGTCTGCGCTATGAGCTGGGCTCTAGACCTTGGCACCGTACTCGTCTTTACATCGTTCACTCTATTCTCCTCCCAACCGGGGTTTGTTCAGCGGAACGGTGGGAGGCCCCACCACCCGCTCCGTGCGACCATCCTCCATCATCGTAATAAGCTTTGGCCAAAGGTGGAGGCAGCCCGAGTCGCTTCTCGCAGGCGGAGGGGGCGCAAATGACGGGGTCCACTAGGTTTTCGATTTTGAATGAACAAACCCTTTAAGAACACATATTTCGCATGCCTTTCATGACGGGAAGTAGTTGTCTCAATGACAGCCAAGGACGTGCTCCGAAAGAAGTTCTCCGAGGATTACGCCAAGTACTACAAGGTGGACCTCTTCGGCCAAGAGGGCTACATTCGAAAGAAGTGCACCAACTGCGGGAGGCACATGTGGACGGCCTCCGACGCCTCAATCTGCCCCATCTGCGAGGGCTACACCTTCGTGGGCAACCCTCCTACGAGCGTGAGGAAGGACTACACCTCGGCTTGGGCGGCGGTCGAGAAGTACTTCGTCGATCGGGGCCACACCAGCATCAAGAGGTATCCTGTGGTGGCCCGCTGGAGGCCTGACCTATACTTCACTGTCGCCTCGATAATCGACTTTCAAAGGGTGGAATCCGGGAAGATCATCTTCGACCTCCCTGCGAACCCCCTCATAGTTCCCCAGATCAGCCTGAGGTTCAACGACATAGAGAACGTGGGTGTCACCGGCCGCCATTACTCCGCCTTCTGCATGATGGGGCAGCACGCCATCAACAACCCCCAGGGGTACTGGAAGGACAGGACCATCGAGCTTGATTACGGGGTCCTGACTGGCCCCTTCGGCATACCCAAGAAGGAGATCACTTTCGTCGAAGACGTATGGCTGGGGTACGGCGCCTTCGGCTACTCACTAGAGTATTATGTGAAGGGGCTGGAGATGGGCAACGCCGTCTTCACCGAGTTCGAGGGCTCGCCGGAGGACTACGTCACCATGTCCCACCCCATCGTGGACATGGGCGCCGGCTTGGAGCGCTGGGTATGGATTACGCAGGCTACCTCCACCAGCTATGAGGCGGTCTTTGGGCCAGTCTACGAGAACGCCGTGAAGAGGCTCGGCCTTCATCCCGACCAGAAGCTGATGAAAGAGTACTACACCCTGGCAGGCTCCTTGGATATCACGGAGGTTCCAGACCCGTCTGCCGCGAAAGGGGAGATCGCCAAGAAGCTGGGCCTATCTTCCCCCGAAATGGACGAGAAGATCGAGCCGCTGGAGGCCGTCTTCTCCATCCTCGACCATGCGCGGACCCTCCTCTTCGCCATCGTCGACGGGGCCCTTCCCAGCAACGTTGCCGGTGGCTACAACCTCCGAGTCCTGTTCCGCAGGGCGCAGAACTTCATCGATAGGTATGGCTGGAACGTGACACTCTCGGAGCTGGCCGCCCTTCACGCCGAGTTCCTGAGGCCCATGTTCCCCGAGCTCGCCGAAGGGATTTCGTCTGTCGAGGAGATCTTCGACGTTGAGGGGAAGCGGTACGAAGCGAGCAAGGCCCGAGTCACTTCCATAGTCCAGCAGATTCAGAAGTCGAAGAAGTCTCCGTCTCTGGACGACCTGATCCGCCTTTACGACAGTGAGGGCGTCACTCCGGAGCTCCTGAAAGAGAGCGGCCTGGCCATCTCCATCCCCTCCGACTTCTACCTAAAGGTCACCGAGAAGCACATAGTGCAGAAGCAGGCGGAGGAGAAGCCCCTATACAATACTACGGGCCTGCCCGGGACCAAGCAGCTATACTATGAGGAGAGAGAGCTCTTCGACTTCGACGCGAAGGTCATCAGGTCCTTCAAGGACGCGGTGGTCCTCGACCAGACGGCCTTCTACCCCAGGTCGGGCGGTCAGGAGCCCGATAGGGGGACCATCGACGGAAGCGCCGTCAAGGACGTAATCAAGTACGGCGACGTCATAGTCCACATCCTCGATGGGAAGCCCCCGGCCGAAGGCGAAGTGGTGCACGGCAGGGTCGATCAGGAGAGAAGGGGGATTCTTATGCGGCACCACACGGCCACACATCTCGTCAACGGTGCAGCGCGGCAGGTCCTCGGGCCCTGGGTTTGGCAGCATTCGGCCTACAAGGACGTGGACAAAGCCCGACTGGACATAACCCATCACAGCCACCTCACCCGCGAGCAGATGCTCAAGATAGAGGACGTCGCCAACCAGGTCGTCAGGGAGAACATCCTCGTGGACCTTCAGGTGCTCCCGAGGAGCGTCGCCGAACAGAAATACGGTTTCAGGCTCTACCAGGGAGGGGTCATCCCGGCCAAGGAGCTGAGGATCCAGAAGATAGGCGACTTTGATGTCGAAGCCTGTGGAGGAACCCACTGCCACAGGACCGGCGACGTGGGTTACATCAAGCTGCTCAAGGCAGAAAGGCTCCAGGACGGGGTGGAGAGGCTCGAGTTCGTAGCGGGTGGCCCGGCCGTGAAGCACATGGCCGACCAGGAGTCCAGGCTCCTGGAGGTCGCGGAGCAGTTCCAGACCCAGCCAGAGCAGGTCGTCTCAGTCGTAGGCTCCCTCAAGGACACCAACGACCAGCTCAAGAAGAGGTACAAGAGCGTCTCCAGGGAGCTCTCGTCGCAGCTGGCGGCCAACTTGCCCCAGATCTCCGAAGACCTGGGAGGGGTGAAGTTGCTCTTCCTCGACGCCGACTACTATGACGACCAGGCTCACATCGCGATGGGAGAGCAGGTAGTGGAGAAGAGGCCCGAAGCCGTGTATGTCGGCGTGGCGAAGCTCAACGGTAAGTGCCGCATCATCATCTTCGCGGGGGAGAAGGCGAGGGCCGCTGGCGTGGACGCCTCAAGGCTGGTCAAGGAGTCTTCGAAACTCTTGAACGGCTCCGGCGGCGGCTCGGCGAAGATGGCCCAGGGAGGAGGCGACCTCCCCCCTGCGTCTCAACCCTTGAAAGACCTTATAACCCGCCTCATAAAAGAGGCATCCGAACGGTGACTCAGCCTGGGCGGGATAGAGCCAAAGTGGGTGAAGAGATGGGAGGAAAGCAGGGCCTTCGAGGCCGACCCTGACCCCTCGAGGCAGAAGGTCTTCGTAACCTTCCCCTACCCGTACATGAACGGCCCGCTTCACCTCGGCACCGCCTACACTGCCCTCCGGATAGACGTGTTCGCGCGATACAAGAGGATGAAAGGGTTCAATGTGCTCTTCCCCTGGGCCTGGCACTGGACAGGGCAGCCCATAGTCTCGGCCGCCAATCGCCTCGCCAAGGGAGATCCCCTGATCGTCCATGAGTTCCACGACATCGACGGAATACCCGAACCGGAGCTGCCCAAGTTCACGGACCCGGTGTACATGGCCAAGTACTACACCGAGCATAACCGGGACGCCGTCAAGCTCCTGGGGCTCTCCATCGACTGGCGAAGGGAATTCCATACGTCTAGCGAGGAGCCCACTTTCAGCAAGTTCGTGGAGTGGCAGTACAAGAAGCTCAAGGAGCTGGGCTACGTCGTCCAGGGGACCCACCCAGTGGTCTGGTGCCCCCACGATAAGAGCCCCACCGGAGACCACGACAGGCTCGAGGGAGAGGGCGTCGCCCCCGAGGAGCTTACCCTAGTCAAGTTCAAGCTCGCCACGGAGGACAAGTTCCTAGTGGCCGCCACCTTCAGGCCCGAAACCATCTTCGGCGCAACCAACCTCTGGGTTCATCCCGAGGGGTTCTACTCCGAGGTCGTGATCGACGGAGAGAACTGGATCGTAAGCGAAGAGGCGACCATGAAGCTCGAGGAGCAGGGGCGGGCTCTCCGGGTGATTAGGAAGCTCGATGGCCATTCCCTACTGGGTGTCAAGTGCGTCGTGCCCATGGTTGGGAGGACCATCCCCGTGCTCCCCGCCCTCTTCGTGGACACGGATAATGCGACGGGGGTCGTCTACAGCGTCCCCGCCCATGCCCCCTACGATTGGCTAGCCCTGAGGGACCTCAAGACGGGACATGAAAGGCTTAGGGCCTACAGGGTCAAGCCTGAGGACGTTGCTGGGACCTCCCCCATTTCGATAATCAGCCTACCTGGCTATGGCGCCTTCCCCGCCGTCGACGCCGTCAACGCCATTCAGGCTACCGACCAGCTGGACCCCAAGGGCGAAGACGCCACCAAGGAGATCTACAGCAGGGAGTTCCACCAGGGAACGATGAAGGAGAACTGCCGAGCCTACGCCGGCATGAAGGTCTCCGAGGCGAAGGAGGCCGTCATTCGCGATCTGCTAAAGCAGCGGCTGGCGGACAAGATGTATGAACTCACGCAGACGGTGATCTGCAGGTGCACCACCAAGTGCATCGTGAAGGTACTCCAGGATCAGTGGTTCCTGCGCTATAGCGACCCGTCTTGGAAAGAGAGCTCACTGAAGTGCCTAGAGGCGGCAGCGGTCTACCCTGAGGACGCTCGCCAGTGGTTCGTCGAAAGCATAAACTGGATCAAGGAATGGCCCTGCGCCCGAAAGATAGGGCTCGGGACGCCGCTCCCGTGGGACACCCAGTGGATCGTCGAGACGCTGAGCGACTCCACCATCTACATGGCGTTCTACACGATTTCTCACATGATTCGCTCGCAGGCCATTAGCGCCGAGTCCCTTACCCCCCAAATGTTCGACTTCGTATTCCTCGGCACGGGAGATGCCACCTCCGTTTCGTCCGCATGCGGCATTCCGCCCAAGACTCTGAACGCCATGAGGTCGGAGTTCCTCTACTGGTATCCCGTGGACCTCAGAAACAGCGGCAAGGAGCTGGTCCCCAACCACCTGACCTTCTTCATCATGCAACACGTCGCCCTGTTCAAGCCCTCGCAATGGCCGAAGGGCCTGGGGGTCAACGGAATGCTGCTTTCGGAGGGGGTAAAGATGTCCAAGTCGAAGGGCAACGTCATCCCAATTTCTGTGGCTCTCGAAGAAATGGGGGCCGACACAGTGAGGGGGACCTTGCTATCGAGCGCCGAAGGGATGGACGACCCCGACTGGCGCGTCAAGAACGCCGAGGACATGAAGGCCAGGATCCTCGCCCTGATCCCCTTCGTCGAGAAGGCGCTCTCCTCATCCGCCGATATCGAGGAGCGGCCCATCGACATGTGGTTGATGTCGACTCTTCAGCTTCGCGTGGCGGCTGCCTCGAGAGCCATCGAGGAGATGAAGAACCGGACGGCCTTCCAAAGCGCGTTCTTCGACGTCTGGAACGACCTCAGATGGTACCTCAAGAGGGCCGCTCCTAGGAGGGAGACGCTGCGCTCCTACGCGCATGTGTGGTCTCTTCTGCTGTCGCCCTTCCTTCCATTCGTGGCTGAAGAACTGAACGCCAAGCTCGGCGGCAGGAGCCTGGTCTCCATGTCGCGATGGCCGGAGGTCGATGAAAGGCTCACCGATCCTGGCGCCCTGCTGGGCGAGTGGGACGTTGAACACGCCATCGAGGACGTGAAGGGGATACTCGCGGTCGTGAAAGGCCAGCCCACGAGGGCCTCCATATTTGTCGCCTCAGCGGAACGGCTCGAACGATTCAAGAAGGTGGCCGAAGCCTTGATGAGTGGAAGTAAGGACGGAGACATCATCAAGGAGGGGCTCGCTTCGGTGCCACCTGCTGAACGTCAGACTGCCGTTTCATCGATCCAGTCGACCATCAAACTCTGCCGCGATCTCGGCGACGAAGTCCTGGGTCGGCTCTTGGCAGCGGGCTCCTTCGACGAGCTGAAGGCCCTTAGGGCAGCGTCGGGGTTCATCGCCTCGGAAACGGGGCTGAATTCCGTGGAGGTCTTGGCATACACCCCAACGGCAGGCGCCGGAAGGAAGCCCATGAATGCCCTTCCTCTCAAGCCAGCCATCGTTCTAGAGTAGGGCGTTACCCTAGCAACCCATTAATGGGGAATCAGCCGCCGGAAGTGCGTTGAAGGCTCTCTACCTTGAAGGCATCGGAAGGGAACTGGTGCTAAAAGAGGTGCCCATCCCGTCAGAGCTGGCTCCTGAAGAGGTCCTCATCCAGACCGAGCTCACGGGCATCTGCTATAGGGACATCCTGACGACAAAGGGGTTCTTCCCGAGGACCAAGCTGCCCATAGTGCTGGGCCATGAAATCGCCGGCAAGGTCGTCGCATTGGGTCCCTCAGTGACGGGCTTCAAGGTGGGTGATAGGGTGGCGTCTCTCATCTACGAGCCCTGCGGGAAGTGCGAATTCTGTCTCTCCGGGAGAGAGAACCTCTGCCGATCCAAGAAGACCTTCGGGGAGGACCTGGACGGTTCCTACGCGGAGTTCGTGAAGGTGAGCGCTAGGTCCCTCGTGAAGGCTCCGGAGGGTATCTCAGCGCCAGGACTCGCCATCTCCGCCTGCGTCACGGGCATGCTCATTCACGCCTTTAGGAAACGGGCCGCCCTGGCGCGAGGTGAAACCGTGTTAGTGACGGGGGCAGGGGGAGGTGTGGGCATTCACGCTGTCCAGATTGCTAAAGCCCTGGGCGCGAATGTCATAGCTGCCACATCTTCGGAATGGAAGGCCAAGAGCGTCAAGGAGGCGGGTGCGTCGGAGGTTATCGTCTGGAGCGACGGCTTCAGCGAGCAGGTCAAGAAGGCCACTCAAGGCAGGGGAGCTGACGTGGTGCTCGAATCCGTGGGTGGACCCACCTTCGGCGAGAGCATGAGGAGCCTGGCCCCTGGGGGGAGGCTTGTCGTGGTCGGCAACGTACTGCCGTCGCCGGTCCAGTTTCAGCTGGGAGTCCTGATCCTGAAGGAGCTCTCCATCGCCGGGAGCATAAGCTCGACGAAGGTGGACGTCGAGGAAGCCCTTAGGCTGACCGCCGAGGGACAGATCAGGCCCGTCATCCACGATGTACTACCTTTGGCGGAGGCCCAGAGAGGCCACAAGCTGCTGTCGGAGAAGGCTTCACTCGGCCGAGTGATGCTTAAGCCCTGACACCTCCATCAGGTAGGCGTCCTCGCCATCAGGGTAGTAACGAGGGAGAAGCTTTACAATGGAGAACCCAAACTCGCGGTAGAGTTCTTGGGCGGCGGTGTTGGTGACCTCCACCTGCAACGTTACGGAGTCGCCCCTCATAGAAAGACGCCTCAGGGCTTCCGCAAGCAGCTTGGTGCCAACCTTTTCCCTGCGGGCGTCAGCTCTGACCGCCATCGAAACGACCAAGCCCCTGCGGCCATATTCGAAGATCACGTAGCCCAGGACCTCTTCGTCCCTCTCGGCGACAAGGAAACCATCATATCTCGAATACTCGACGCGCAGCATGTAGGCCTGGAAGACGTCCAAGTCGTAGGGATGAGAGAACGATGTCCTCTCTATCTTATACACGGCTTCTAGGTCGCCCCGCCGGCAGACCCTAATCACCACGTCCATCGACGCCGCCTTCCCACAATTGGGCCTTTCACCAACGTTATCTTTAAACCGGACGGCACCACGACCCTTTGCGTCGAAGACATGTTAGTCCCGTTCGCTCTCGGTGGCACGGAGCTGCTGATCGTGGTCGTAATAATAGTGGTCCTCATCTTCGGAGCGAGCAGGATTCCCACCCTCGCCAAGTCGCTGGGTCGCGCCCAGGGCGAGTTTGAGAAGGGAAAGGTGGAGTCCGAAATCGAGCTCCAGAAGCTGAAGGAGTCACAGGCAGGCTCGCAGGGCTCGGACCACGACAAGCTCCTGAAGGCCGCGTGGCAGCTGGGCATATCGACTGAAGGGAAGACGGATGTCCAGATCCGCGACGAAGTCAAGAAGGCCCTAGGATAGGCTGGGAGTCCGCCTTCCGGCGGTAGGCTTCTTGCTTGGCCTCTCTCGTTCTCTAGCCTTGGGCTAGAACCTCAGGCGATGGCGCTGGTTGACCGCGGTCTGGTCGACCTCAAGACCATTCCGTGTGGAAGCTACCGGGCCTGTCGGTCCTCTCATATGTGTGTGCGCCAAATATGTCCCTGAGGGCCTGGATCAGGGAGGCGGGCAGCGTCTCTCTGCGGTATCCATCATAGTAATCCAGCGCAGAATCCATGCCGGGCGCCGGAACGGCGAGCGATTTCATGATCTGCGCCATTTCCCGCCAGTTCGCCTCAGAGCTTCTTAGAGTCGAGCCCAGCGCACGGTCGACCAACAGGTTGTCCAGAGAGGGCTCGGCTGAGAGCGCGGCCTGAATCCTGTCCAAGAGCTTCGCCCTGATGATGCAACCGCCCTTCCAGATGCGGGCGATCTCCCCCATGGGGAGGTCGTACCGGAACTCCTTCGATCCCGACTTCAACAGTGCAAATCCTTGGGCAAACGAGGCTATGAAGGAGCAGTACAGGGCGTCGCCCAGCTTCTGGCCGATCGCCTCCCGGTCTCCCGTGTACCTTAGGGCTCCGCTTGGATGCAGCCTCGAGGCTGCGACCCTTTCCTCCTTGTAGGAGGAGAGGTTCCTTGCAGCCACTCCTGCGTCGATCGTCGGCACGGGGACTCCAAGGTCCAGGGCGGTCTGTGAGGCCCACTTCCCGGTCCCCTTCTGCTTGGCCTTGTCCAGAATCACTTGAACGAGGGGACCGCCCGTGTATTCGTCCCTCCTAGAAAGGGCCTCGACGGTTATCTCCATCAGGTACGACTCAAGCTCCCCCCTGCTCCATCCCTTGAAGTTGTTCACCACCGCCCCGAACTGCATCCCTAGCCCCGTCACCTGCAGGTCGTAGGCCTCTGCGATCAGTTCCATAAGGGCGTACTCTATTCCATTGTGCACCATCTTGGCGAAGTGGCCGGCGCCCCCTGGGCCCAGATATGCGGAGCAAACCCCTGACTCCGTCCTTGCGGCGATGCTGTCGAACATGGGTTTCACTTGGCGGTAGGCCTCCTCCGGACCGCCTACCATGATGCATGGTCCCTTCAGTGCCCCCTCCTCGCCTCCGCTGACGCCCACCCCCAACAAGGCGAGGCCGTCATCCGCGGCCTCCCTAGCCCTGCGCTCGGTGTCCATGAAATTGGAGTTGCCGGCGTCGATCAACACGTCTCCACTGGAGAGCAAAGGCCTGAGCTGCTTGACGACCTGATCTACTGCCTGACCGGCCGTGACCATGAGGAGAACTTTCCTCGGCGTCTCCATCGACTTGACGAATTCGTCCAGGCTATAGGCCGGCAGGATGGGCATCGTTCCGCCCACCCTATCGACAAGGTCGTTGGTCCTTTCGGTCGTCCGGTTGAAGACTGCAACAAAATGGCCCTTCCCAGCAAGGTTCAGCGCAAGGCTTTCGCCCATGGTGCCAAGACCGAGAACCCCGATCTGCGCCTTCGTCAAGTCCAGCTCCATCCTACAGTCTGGCTATGGTATCCTTTTCTATGTTGCTGCAGGGCTCCGTAGAGGGATCAAGCCTCGCCGAGGACCGTGCAGGGAGCGCTGTCAACCCCCTCGACGAACAGGGGCACCACCAGGACGCGCTTCAGGTGCCTAGGGACATGAGAGAGGTCCATGTCTTCTATGATGAAGAAGTCTCTGCCTGTCAGCAACGTCCTGTGTGCCCTCCTGCCCTCCTCCCTGTTCTGGACGGCAGATAGGGATATGAAGTCGAAACCCAGCGCCCTAAGTTTCGGAAAGCTTGAGACAACATAGGCAGCTGCCTCCGCCGAGACCCCCGGGTTCCTATTCATGTACCTCTCTCGCCCATCCTCCCGATACTTCTGGAACCCGGTGCGTATCAGCAAGAGGTCTGCGCTACGGATCTTCTTCGATTCATTTCTCAGATTATCGGCCGTCACCATATCCGACTCCTCCTTTGGAAGTTGCAGAACCCGGACATGAAAAGATGAACGAGGAAAGGGGGTAATCTGCCACCCCCCGTCCCCTGTCGTCAGAATGTCTAGGCGCATCGACATGCGTTCCAAGGTGGTTGGGAAAGGACAGGGTGTAGCTGTTACTCGAGCCTCCGGTCCTGATTTCCTTGATTGGAGAGATGGTCAGGGATGGCC
>Ga0187770_10001592_pt1 | contig 12163 bp, 4 predicted proteins | sample 0116_SJ02_MP02_2_FD_133154 | JGI IMG/M metagenome (GOLD analysis project Ga0187770, IMG submission 133154) | Tropical peat soil microbial communities from peatlands in Department of Meta, Colombia - 0116_SJ02_MP02_20_MG | ecosystem: Environmental > Terrestrial > Soil > Wetlands > Peat | place...
CGGGCTGCGAATAGTCTCGATCTTTCGGAGTCTTTGTAATTTGCAGTACAAGTGGACAGTGTTGACCGTGACGACGGTCGGCGTGCTGATGTCTGGCATTGACAGCAGAATCGTCGTGATCGGGCTCCCCACCGTTGCCGCTTCGCTCAGGGCGGACGCGGAGCAGGCCATCTGGTTCACACAGGCCTACACCATAGGGAGCACCGTGGCACTACTCTTCCTCGGCAGGGTCAGTGACATGTACGGCCGTGTGAAGATCTACAACGTCGGCTTCGCAATCTTCACGGTAGGTTCCCTGCTCACCTCCCTGTCCCCTTCCCCGAACTTCTTCATAGCGTCGAGGATCTTCCAAGGGCTCGGATCTGCGGCGCTTTTTTCAAACAGTGCAGCCATCATCACGGACGCTTTCCAAAGGGGGGAGCTTGGGACTGCGCTCGGCATCAATTCCGTCGCCTTCAGGGCGGGTTCCATGTTTGGCCTGACTCTCAGCGGCCTCATCCTAGCTTTCCTCGACTGGAGGTTCCTCTTCTACGTGAACATACCCGTCGGCATTTTTGGGACGCTCTGGGCACACGTTCGACTCCACGAGCAGAACCAGCCAGAGCGGAGGGCGCCCATGGATTGGCCAGGCTTCTTCACCTTCACGGGCTTCATTGCTTCGCTCCTGCTTTCCCTCACAACCGCAGCCTATGGGATTGGAGAGTCTTACGTGACGGCCGCCCTGGGGTTGGTCTCTGCGGCGAGCCTCGCCGTATTTGTCTGGGTTGAGCGAAGGCGCGTGGCCCCGCTGCTCGACCTAAGCCTCCTCCGCATACGAGAATTCACAGGCGCCGTGACCGCGCAAATGATCAATTCCATGGCATGGGGTGCTTTCCTGCTGCTGATCAGCCTGTATCTCCAACTCGTGAAAAGCTTTAGCCCGCTACAGGCCGGCATATCCATCATTCCTTTCGATGTGGCCATGCTTCTCCTCGCCCCTCTGAGCGGGAGGCTATCCGACAGGTATGGTGCGCGGCCCTTCGCTACCGCAGGGCTTGCTGTGTTCAGCGCGTCGTTGCTTGCGATGTCGACCCTTGTCCCAGACACTCCGTACACAACGCTCCTGGCCTTCTTGGTGCTCGGGGGAGCAGGGATGGGCCTCTTCAATTCGCCGAACATGAGTTCGGCAATGGGATCTGTGCCCGCTCACCGCAGAGGTGTGGCGTCGGGGTTCAGGGCAACCTTCTTCAACATCGGGTTCGTGCTTAGTTTCAACATCGTCATCCTTGTCCTGACATTCTACCTCCCGTATGGACTGATAACTCAAATCATAACATCCGAAGGAGCCCTCAACACCATCGCGGCTGACGCGTCAAGATTTTCCGGAGCCCTGGACAACCTCTTCCTTGTGCTGACAGTTATCAACACCGCAGCCATCGTGCCTTCCATGCTGCGCGGAAGGAGGGTGGAGGAGGGGCCCGAAGCGGCCGAGGGGTTGAGCCACGAACCCGACTAGCGCAAATCTATGTTCAAATATCGGCAGCCTTGGCTGGCTGTTCCCTATCCTTGGTTCTTGAAAGCTTTGACAGTACCCGAGAGAGCGTTGAGACTCCCTCGGGAAAGGCAGTAGCCTACAACGTCCTGAAGCTGAGAGACATGGGCTACGACATCGAGAAGCTCCCCTATTCGATTCGCGTCCTCCTCGAGAACGCTGTCCGCCATTCGGACAGTGTCCCCGGGGCGCTCGACGCCGCCCATGCCCTTGCCCAGTGGCCGAAGTCAATAGACTCAGAGGCTCCGTTCATGCCTCAGAGGGTCCTTCTGCAGGATTACACTGGTGTTCCGCTCGTGGTAGATCTTGCCGCCATGAGAGACGCAGCGCGAATGAATGGCCTACGGACAAGCACGATTAACTCGAAGGTCCCGGTCGATCTCGTGATCGACCATTCGATCCAGGTCGATGCCTGGGGGAACGACATGGCGTTCTCGGTGAACCTCGAAAAAGAGTACGAAAGGAACTCTGAGCGCTATTCCCTCCTCAAGTGGGCCCAGTCCGCGTTCAAGGGGATGCGGGTCTTTCCGCCTGGCAAGGGAATTTGCCACCAATTCAACCTGGAGTATCTGTCGCAGGTGGTCGCCACTAGGAACGGCGAAGTGTTCCCTGACACGCTTGTCGGAACCGACTCGCACACCACGATGGTCAATGGCCTTGGCGTCCTCGGCTGGGGGGTCGGAGGCATAGAGGCCGAGGCAGTGATGTTGGGGGAACCGTACCACATGCCGATTCCTAAGGTCTTCGGCGTGAAGTTCACGGGGACGCTACGCGAAGGGGTGACCCCAACGGACCTCGTGCTTGCCGTAACTGAAAGACTCAGGGAGAGGAACGTGGTGGGGGCTTTCGTCGAGTACTTCGGAGAAAGCTACGGCCAGCTCTCGGTCCCAGACAGGGCTACGATCGGCAACATGTCTCCGGAATATGGGGCCACGGCAGGATTCTTCCCTGTCGACGATGCCACACTCGGCTACCTAACAGGCACGGCTAGGCCGAAAGCTCACATCGAGATGGTTTCGAGCTACGCAAGAAGATTCGGGTTCTTCGTCTCGGACATCGAGCCCCATTACTCCGAGGTCATCTCCATAGATCTTGACAAGATCGAGCCTTCCATCGCCGGCCCAAGGAATCCGGAGGAGAGGCACACTTTGGTTTCGGTCCCTGTCTTCGCGCGCTCGATGCTCCAAAGTGCGGCTCCAATATCGAGTTCCGGCTCTTCGTTAGCATCGCGCAGCCAGCTCATGCTCGAAGAGGACGGTCCAATCCGTGCGGGGCTGGGGGATGGTTCCGTGGTGATTGCCGCCATCACGAGTTGCACCAACACCTCGAACCCTACGGTCATGGTTGGTGCCGGCCTGATAGCAAAGCGCGCGCTAGAAGCAGGGCTGACCGTCAAGCCGTGGGTGAAGCCGAGCCTCGCTCCCGGTTCCACAGTCGTCACGGACTATCTGCAGAACTCAGGGCTTCTCCCTTACCTGGACAGGCTCGGATTCGTCCTCGTTGGGTACGGGTGTACCACATGCATAGCCGCAGGCACCCGGGTCCTTATGGCCGATGCGACTACACGCCGAATCGAGAAACTCCCAGCCTCGGGAGGTCCTCTCGTCTTCGGGCCTACCCCGAAGGGCGAATTGGGGATTGCTCGGCAATTAAGACGGATAGACAACGGAATGAGAGACTGTGTTGAGCTCATTCTGCAGGATGGGCGCAAGCTGACATGCACTCCGGACCATAAGATTCTCCGTTCGGATGGGCGCTGGGTCCGAGCCGACGAACTCAAGGTTGGACAAGACCGAGTCACCGTAGGCCTGGAAGGACCGGTCACGGATCCGGCCGCCGACGAGTCCGGTTACGTTCTTCGCGCCGGCGCAATGACCTTCAGAATGGACACGGAGGAGCAACGGGCTCGAACACTCGCCTTTGCCCGGTTGTTGGGCCACCTCCTAAATGACGGTTCGATTAGCGTACTTGGGCAAGGCCGACTCAATGTTGGCCAGGCCGTCGATCGCGAGACAGCCTTAAGCGACATCGAACTTCTAACGGGGCTGCGACCGGCCGCGAATCGCTACGATGACCGAAAATGGTCCATCGTCCTTCCCAAGGAATTGACACGCCTCATTCAGACCCTGCCTGGTGTCCAGGTTGGCAGACGAATCTCCCAACCTCCCGCCCTTCCCGAGTTTGTGCTTCAGAATGACTGCCCTGTCTCAATCGTCCGAGAATTCCTTGGTGGCGCCTTCGGAGCTGATGGTCACGCCCCCGGTCTTCACCGATATAGTGATGGTGAGGACGATTTCAGTCTCGAGCCTCCTGCCTTCTCTCTGAGCACGATACCTGCTCATGTAATGAGGATGCGGGAGTTGATGCAAGAGGTAGTTCGGCTGCTTGCGAGGTGCGGTGTAGGTACCGAGGGCGCACGAATTTACGATTATCCCACTCGGAGAAGCGAATCGACCTATCCACCGGCAAGGGACAGGATTCCACGCATCGAGGTCCGCCTTACCCTTCCTGACGGACTTTCATTCGTCGAGAAAGTTGGGTTCAGATACAGCGTAGACAAGGTGATGAGATCAAGCGCTGCGGCTGTATACTGGCGCCTTGTTAGTTCTATTCAGAGGCAGCGTCTATGGATTGCTTCGCATTTGATGGAATTGCACCGTGAGTGCCCGGAACTTTCATTTTCGAAGATGCGCCATATCGTTGTCGCATCCCTTTCAGGCCATGAGGCTGAGGTATCTCTTCCCCCCGTGGTTTCGCCTCATTACGCTCTTTTAGAAGGGTACGACCGTTTCTCGCGCCTCCCCAAGGACAATGGTCGCGATTTCCGGCCACTGCACCGAGAGAGCTGCAACTTTCCATCCCCTGCCGCATTGTTTAGAGAGCTCGGGGTGAGAGACTGGTTCGCTCCATTCGGAAACGATAATCAGACAAAGCGGTACTGTGTAGATAAAGAAGCGAAAACCCTACCGACTTTCTCTCTCAAAGTCATCAGGAGAAACCCCGTCGGCAAGAAACGAGTGTACGACTTGACTGTGGACGACCTTCATGCATTCGTCGCAGGTACAGTAGCGGTTCACAATTGCATCGGCAACTCCGGACCCCTTGCGCCGGAGATTGAGAGAACAATTAAGGAGAAGAACATCTATGCAGTCGCCGTTCTTTCTGGGAACAGGAACTTCGACGGAAGAATCCACCCGCTGGTGAAGGGGGCCTTCCTCATGTCTCCAATGTTGGTGGTCGCGTATGCCCTCGCCGGGAGGATCGACTTCGATTTCGCTTCCACTCCTCTCGGCAAGGGGGAGGACGGAAGGTTCGTTTACCTCAGAGACCTGTGGCCAACTCTCGACGATGTGAAGAAGACCGTGCAGGCCTCCCTCTCCTCCGACCTCTACGCGAAACGTTACGCCGACGCCATGAAGGGAGATGAACGCTGGGAGAGTCTCGTGTCTTTTGAGGACGAGGTCTACCACTGGGACGACGCCTCCACCTACATCAGGAACCCGCCCTGGTTCGAGGCATCCATGTCCGAGTCTTCGAAGATGGACATCGCCGGCGCTCGCGCCCTCGCAGTTCTTGAGGACAAGGTCACCACCGATCACATCTCCCCGGCTGGTACAATCCTCGTTGACGGTCCGGCAGGGGTCTACCTGAAGGGGCATGGTGTCGGCCTGCTTCAGATGTCCACCTACGGGAGCAGGAGAGGGAACCACGAGGTGATGGTCAGGGGCGGATTCAGCAACATCAGGCTGAGGAACGCTCTCGCAAAGGGGAAGGAAGGGGGCTTCACGTCACATTTCCCCGACGGGACTGTCATGAGTATCTATGACGCTGCGATGAAATACGCGGAGGAGAACGTCCCGCTGGTGGTACTGGCGGGGAGGCAGTATGGCGCGGGAAGCTCGAGGGACTGGGCCGCTAAAGCCCCGAAGTTGCTCGGAGTTCGTGCCGTAATTGCAGAAAGCTTCGAGAGGATACACAGGAGCAACCTGGTGGCAATGGGGGTGCTCCCCCTCCAGTTTGCAGAGGGGCAGGGAGTGAGACAGCTCGGGCTTACGGGCGAGGAATTCATTGACGTGTCAGGAATCGCAGCCATGGCAGCGCCGAAGCAGTGGGTTGACGTGGTCGCACGCGGGAAGTCAGGAGAGAAGAAGTTCAAGGTCCTCGCCCGAGTGGACAATGAAGTGGAAATGAAGTATCTAGAGGCGGGGGGCGTCCTGCCGTATGTCTTCGGCAGGCTGAACAAATCTGGGCATTGACGCAACGATTTTAACCGCTACAAATTCGGTCTTCCCTAATGGGTAAGGAGCCCATGGTCTACCTTGATGGTAAGTTCCTAGAGAAATCGAAGGCGGTAGTCTCCGTTTTCGATCATGGACTCCTCTACGGCGACGGCATTTTCGAAGGGATAAGGGCCTACAATGGCAGCGTGTTCAGGCTCATCGACCACATCAACAGGCTGTACGATTCGGCCAAGAGCATCCGCCTGAAGATTCCGCTCACAAAGCACGAGATGACGGAGGCGGTTCTCGAGACCATAAGGAGAAACGAGCTTAGAGACGCCTACGTGAGACTCGTCGTAACCAGGGGCCCTGGGGACCTGGGTGTCGACCCATCGCTCTGCAAGAACCCCACCGTGTTCATTATCGCTGAGCCGATGGCCAGCGTGCTCGGCCCGAGGGAGCCCAGGGTGATTAGGGCCATCATATCTTCCTACAGGAGGGACAGGGTTGACGCGACTTCTCATGAGATAAAATCCCTCAACTACATGAACAGCATCCTGGCAAAAATCGAGGCGACGAGCGCAGGGGGGGACGACGCCATTCTCCTCGACCAGAGGGGATTCGTGTCAGAGGCGAGCGTGAGCAACGTATTCCTTGCGAAGAATGGGAGGATCGCGACACCTTCCCATGGCGCAGGAATCCTGCACGGCATCACGAGGGACAGAGTGATTCGGCTCTGTTCCGACCTCGGACTGGAAGTTCAGGAGAGGGATGTCACCCCATTCGAGCTGACAACGGCCGATGAGGTGTTCCTGGTGGGGACCAAGTCTGAAATCCTCTCCGTAGGCTCCATCAGCGGAGCAAAGGTAGGCTCGGGGGGCGTGGGTCCAATCACGAAGCGCCTGTACCAGGAGTTTTCGAAGGTGGTCCTCCGTGCAGAGGAAGGGACCCACGTGTACGAAGCTGAATCTGTGAGCATCTAGCCGGAACGGGTAGAAATTAGCCCCGTTGGCCAATCAGAGCAGAGCTCCGGCTATTCTACCACTCAGGGGGCGCGTGCCGATGCGGAAAACGCCTGCCGCTTCTCGTCCTAGTAAAATCTAAATACGCGATGAAAATCCGCCTCCGACGGGGCCCTGTTCCGTGTATTGTTCGCGCCACGTAGCTAGTGCTATCAATGGAGGTCTGGCGGCATAGCCGCTCCCAAGAAACCCGTAAGACGGAAGAAGGTGGAGGAAGAAGTCCCCACCTTCAAAGTCAGCACTCATTTCCTGATTCCAAAGCACGAGCTACTCACGAGAGAGGAGGCCGAGCAGGTAAAGGCAAGGTACAACGCGACTTCCTCGCAGTTCCCATACATCCAGTCCACCGACGCGATCGTCAAGGAGATAGGGGCCAAGCCTGGCGACTTCGTTAGGATAACGCGCAGGAGCGAGACTGCCGGGACCAGCGTCTACTACAGATACGTGGTGGAGGGCTAAAGTTGAGCAAACAGTTCACCACCTCAAACTCCTGGGTCATCCTAAGTGACCTCCTGCAGAGGGAGGGCGTCGCAAGGCAGCACCTCAACAGCTACAATGAGTTCGTGACGAGGGGGCTCCAGAACATAGTCGACGAGATAGGCGAGGTCGAAATCGAAACCGTCAGCACGCCCTACAAGATTAAGTTCGGGAGGCTCACTCTCGGTTCGCCGCGTGTCGTCGAGATTGACGGCTCGGTGAGCAGCATCCTCCCGATGGAGGCCCGCCTGAGGAACCTGACCTATTCCGCACCGATCCTTCTCGAAATGACAATCGAGGAAGAGGGGCTCCCCAGGGACACTACCCGCCAGCACATAGGTGACCTCCCGGTCATGGTGAAGTCGGAGCTCTGCCAGCTCTCGAACCGCTCCAAGGATCAGCTCATCGAGGCAGGCGAGGACCCCAACGATCCCGGCGGCTACTTCATAATCCATGGAGCTGAGAGGGTGATAGTAGGCCTCGAAGACCTGTCGCCGAACAAGATCCTCGTGGACGCCGAGAAGCTCTCGGGGACCGTGACCTACAAGTCAAGGGTCTACTCCTCGGTGGTCGGTTACCGCTCGAAGCTCGAGCTCACGCTGAAGCAAGACGGCGCCATCAACGTCAAGGTTCCCAGTTGCCCTGTGGACATCCCCTACGTGATCGTTATGCGCGCCCTCGGGATCAAGTCTGACAAGGACATCGCGGACGCAGTCTCTCCGAAGGCCGAGATTCAGGACCTCCTAGAGGTCTCCTTCGACAAGGCCGCAGAGGCCCCCACTGAGAAGGACGCACTCGTGTTCATCGGCAACAGGGTCGCCCACGGCATGCTCGAAGAGTTCAGGGTCAAGCGCGCCCAGTCCATGCTCGACTGGGGGCTCCTTCCTCACCTAGGCAAGACCGAAGACAGGCGCTTCGACAAGTCGATGTTCCTGGGCGAGGCTGCGTGCAAGCTCCTTGAGCTCAGGCTCGGGTGGATTGAGGCGGACGACAAGGACCACTACGGCAACAAGGTGATCAAGTTCGCTGGCCAGATGCTCGCCGACCTGTTCAGGACAGCGTTCCGCAACCTTGTCAGAGACATGAAGTACCAGCTGGAAAGGACGGGGCAGAAGCGGGGAGGGAACGTAGTCGGCGCGGCCATCAGGACAGGCATCATCACTGACAAGCTGAACAACGCAATCGCAACGGGAAATTGGGGGAGGGGTAAGGTCGGCGTGACCCAGCTCCTCGACAGGACTAACTATCTGAGCACCCTCAGCCACCTCAGGCGCGTCCAATCCCCCCTGAGCAGGAGTCAGCCCAATTTCGAGGCGAGGGACCTTCATGCGACCCACTTTGGTAGGATATGCCCATCAGAGACCCCTGAAGGGGTGAACTGCGGTCTCGTCAAGAACCTCGCGCTTTCCGCCATAATCTCCGTCAGTGTCCCCTCCCAGGAGGTTGAGGAGAAGCTCTGGGAGCTGGGCGCCAAGCAGATCAGAGACGCAGACCAGAAGTTGCAGGTCGAAGGGTGCAGGATTTTCATGGACGGCCGGTTCCTCGGCTATGTCGACGACGGGGACAGGCTGGCTAAGGCATTCAGGAAGCTCAGAAGGGAGGGTCAAATCAACCCGAGCGCCAGCGTGCTCTACGTCTCTCCCGTGAACGACAAGGCGTACCCTAGAATATACATCAGCCTCAGCTCCGGCCGCGTCCTCAGGCCTCTGGTCGTGGTCGAGAGCGGGCGACCTCTCCTCAACCCGGAGCTCATAGAGAAGGTAAACGCAGGCCAGAATTCCTGGAGGGACCTCGTCGAACAGGGAATAATCGAACTGATAGACGCCAACGAGGAGGAGAATTGCCTCGTGTCCATGAGCCCCGAGGACGTCACCACCAAGAACAGTCACATGGAGCTCTTCCCTGCGTCAATGTTCGGGATCGCAGCCTCCATCATCCCATACCCCGAGCACAACCAGTCTCCTAGGAACACCTACGAGTCCGCCATGGCCAAGCAGAGCCTTGGCTTCAGCTCCCCCACCTACCCCATATCGCCCCACGTCAGGCAGCACCTGCTCGTCACCCCCCAGGCACCAGTCGTGAGAACCAGGACTCTGGACCTGCTCAAGATAGACGAACGACCGCTTGGGACGAACTGCGTCGTCGCCGTTCTATCCTTCGAAGGCTACAACATCGAGGATGCCATCATCATGAACAAGTCAAGCGTGGAAAGGGGAATGGCCCGGTCTTTCTTCTACAGGCTCTATGAAGGAGAGGCGAAGCAATATCTCGGCGGCATGAGGGACACATTCGAAGTCCCAGCGGCCGAGTCGAACATCAGAGGGTACCGGGGGGAGAAGTTCTACAGGCTGCTGGAAGGGGATGGCGTCGTCGCAGACGAGTCGCAGGTAACAGGTGGGGACGTGGTCATCGGGAGGACCAGCCCTCCGAGGTTCATGGAGGAGTACAAGGAGTTCGAAATCAAGGGCCCGTACAGGCGAGACACCTCGGTCGCCGTAAGGCCCTCCGAGTCCGGTGTGGTCGACTCGATATTCATGACAGAGAACGTGGAGGGAGGCAGGATGTTCAAAGTCAGGGTTAGGGACATGAGGGTCCCGGAGATAGGTGACAAGTTCGCTTCGAGGCACGGCCAGAAGGGAGTCATTGGGCTTGTAGTCCCGCAGGAGGACATGCCTTACACGGCCGATGGGATAGTCCCTGACGTGATAATCAACCCTCACGCGTTCCCATCAAGGATGACCGTAGGCCAGTTTATCGAGTCCATCGCCGGAAAGGCTGCCTCTTTCAGAGGCTCCCCAGTGGACGGCTCCGCCTTTGCAGGCGAGAGCATCGACGAGATGGAGAAGGTCCTCCGGTCCAGGGGCTTCGAACCCACGGGGAGAGAGGTGATGTACGACGGGAAGACTGGAATGAAGTTCGCAACCGACGTTTTTGTCGGAGTGGTCTATTACCAGAAGCTCCACCACATGGTGGCAGACAAGATCCATGCGCGGGCAAGGGGCCAGGTGCAGATGCTAACCAAACAGCCGACGGAAGGGAGGGCACGCGGCGGGGGCCTCAGATTCGGCGAGATGGAGAGGGACTGCCTCATCGCCTACGGTGCGTCTATGGTCCTCAAGGACAGGCTCCTCGACGAGGCGGACAAGACGGAGATCTATGTCTGCGAAAAGTGCGGACTTATTGCTTACTACGACGCCAAACAGAGGAAGTACACATGCAAGATAGACGGTGACCAGGCGAAAATCTCCACAGTGGTCGTCGCCTACGCCTTCAAGCTCCTTCTCCAGGAGATGATGAGCCTGAACATAGCACCGAGGCTCCAGCTGAAGGACAAGGTGTAGACAATGTCGATGGAACAGGCACTCAAGACGATCGGCGGGATCAACTTCGCCGTCTTTTCCCCCAGCGAGGTAAGGAAGTACTCTGTGGCCGAGATCACTCAGCCTGAGACCTACGACGAGGACGGGATGCCGGTCCAGGGAGGCCTCATGGACAGCAGGCTCGGTACGCTTGAGCCCGGGCAGAAGTGCGGCACCTGCGGAAGCACGGCGGGAAGGTGTCCCGGCCACTTTGGGCACATAGAGCTGGCCGAACCCGTACTGCACATCGCTTTTGTTGACGAAATAAACAGGCTCCTGCAGACCACCTGCAGGTCCTGCGGGAGGATACTCCTACCTCAGCAGGAGCTTGACGCCTACCACGCAAGGATCACCAACAAGACCGACTTTACGCCTGCCCTCCTGGAGACGGTTGCCAAGGAGATAGCCACGAAGGCGAAGAAGGTCAAGCTCTGTCCGCACTGCGGGAAGCAGCAGTACCAGATCGAGTTCACAAAGCCGACGATATTCCATGAGATAACCGAGGAGGGTGGCGCCACGCGCCTTCTCCCGGTGGCCATCCGCGAGAGGCTCGAAAGGATAAACAACGCAGACCTTGAGCTCCTGGGATTCAACTCCCACGCCGCCCGCCCCGAGTGGTTCGTCCTCCAGGTCCTCCCCGTCCCGCCGCTCACCGTCCGGCCTTCCATCACGCTCGAGTCAGGGATTCGCTCCGAAGACGACCTCACCCACAAGGTCGTCGACATCCTCAGGGTGAACCAGAGGGTCCGCGAGTCAAAAGAGTCCGGGACGCCCCACCTTATCGTCCAGGACCTCGTCGACCTCCTCCACTACCACGTCACGACATATTTCGACAACGAGGTCTCTGGCATCCCCCAGGCCCACCACCGTTCGGGCAGGCCGCTGAAGACCCTCAGCCAGAGGCTGAAGGGAAAGGAGGGGAGGTTCAGAGGGTCCCTGTCAGGCAAGAGGGTAGACTTCTCGAGCCGGACCGTGATCAGCCCCGACCCCAGCCTCGACATAGGCGAAGTAGGGGTCCCCTTCGAGATAGCGAAAAAGCTGACCATCCCAGAGAAGGTGTCCCCGTTCAACATCGAGCATCTGAAGGAGCTTGTGAACAAGGGGCCCTTCGAGCACCCCGGCGCCAACTACGTCATCCGACCCGATGGGGTCAAGATCAGGCTGGACTTCGCCAGCGACAGGAAGGCGCTTGCCGACTCTCTGGCACCCGGATACATTGTCGAGAGACACCTTATGGACGGCGATGTCGTCCTGTTCAACAGGCAGCCCTCGCTTCACAGGATGTCCGTAATGGCCCATTTTGTCCGTGTGCTTCCTTTCAGGACGTTCAGGCTCCACCCGTCAGTCTGCCCCCCCTACAATGCCGACTTCGACGGAGACGAGATGAACCTCCATGTCCCTCAGAGCGAGGAGTCCAGGTCCGAGGCCCTCATGCTCATGAGGGTCCAGGACCAGATCATCTCTCCGAGGTACGGCGGCCCCATCATCGGCGGCATCAGAGACTTCATAACGGGCGCGTTCATGCTTACAAGCGACGAGACGTTCCTCACCCCC
>Ga0187770_10001594_pt1 | contig 12148 bp, 11 predicted proteins | sample 0116_SJ02_MP02_2_FD_133154 | JGI IMG/M metagenome (GOLD analysis project Ga0187770, IMG submission 133154) | Tropical peat soil microbial communities from peatlands in Department of Meta, Colombia - 0116_SJ02_MP02_20_MG | ecosystem: Environmental > Terrestrial > Soil > Wetlands > Peat | place...
ACGATCATCCCGACCATTATGCTCAAGGGCCAGTTCACGAGGCTGTGGGACGCGGGCTATCAGAAGTTTTTGCTGACAGACGATGGGCTGAAGGTTCCGGCGCTGGCGTCGCACCTGGAGAATTTGCGCAAGTTCAATGAAGAGTTGCGGACGGCGCTGGGCGTGCCGACGTTTTACAACGAAGCGCTCGGCTCAGTGAGCCAGGTGAGCGTGTATGACCGGGTGCGCGGGCGCAAAGGAGCAGTGCCGGACGACACGGTTGGCGCTCACAGCGCTGGCGGCGAGCACTAATCAGAGTACTCAGTTCTTAGTCTTAAACTGTAAGTAACAACCAAAAGAGATTAGTGTGTTCGTTTGGTTTTGATCGCCCGGTCAAGTGGCTTGCTCCAGTTGCCGGCGGAACTGCGCAGGATCCACGCGGTGCTTTGCGGCTTTATGCCGGCCGATGAAGATGACCGGGACATCCCATCCGTATCGATCTTTCAGGACAGGATCCTCATCGATATTCACTTCGCGAAGCGCGGCGTTGAATTCTCGCAGAAGCACGGCGATGGAAGCTTTGGCTTCTTCGCACAGGTAACATCCGGGGCGGGTGTAGAGGGTGACGTCGCGCGGTCCAGACGCAGCCAGCCGCAAATCTTCAGGGCACTGGCTCACGGCTTGGGAGTTGAGTATTTCATGAACGGGCCGGAATGCGGATGAAAGGCGTAAGCGCGGTAAAGTTCCGCAATTTGTCGCAGGTGCCCCAAATCGTGATTGGCCCATTCGTTGAGCATGTGCGCCAGGGTGATCGTGCCAAGCTCGGAATGAACGCCAGTGCGAGCAGCCGCGGAGGAGGGGAGTCCCGTCAACATGGCAAGCGTGGAGCGGCGGGTGCGCGTGAAAAGAGCCAAGTTTTCGCCAGCCGATCCGCGCGAATAGTCGCCGCGGGCGGACGCTCCGGCTAAGTCGTACTTCACGATAGAGGGAGAATCCTCGGCGACCATGCGCAAAGCGCGCTCGCCGTATACCTGCTCGAGCGCCGCGAGGTGCGCCAACACTTCGGAGATGCACCAGCGGTCTGGCGCAGGCTTCCAATGCAAGAGTTCTCCTGGAAGGTCGCCAAGCATCGTTTCCAGGAGCTGCGGCGTCTTTCCTAAGAGCGCAATGGCGGGTTGGATGTCAACGGCAGAGGCCGGTTGCATGCGGCACCTCCCTTGCGGCAATCCAGTTTACTCGCATTTTCTGAGTGAAAGAAGAACTGGAGCATAATAGCGGGGAGCAAAGAAGCGAGGGCGGAGTCGATGGGAAGAGTCGTGGCGCTGATGGACGATCTGTTTTTCCAAATGAAGCTGGCGGAAACCGCCAAACAACTAGGCGTGGAAGTCAAGGTGGCCACTAACGGCGACGCGCTGGCCGAATTGCTGCTGGGCGAGCCGAAGCTGGTGGTCGTTGACCTGAATGCTAGAAGCCAGCCATTGCAGGCGATCGAAAAGTTGCGCCGGTCAAATAAGGAAATTCGTGTGGTTGGCTTTCTGTCGCACGTGCAGCACGACCTCGCTTTGCACGCGAAAGCAGCCGGATGCAATGAAGTGATGCCGCGGTCGAGCTTCACGCAGAATCTTGCCGCGATTCTCAGCGCCGCCAAGGATTGAAGGGAAAAAGTTCGAGATGAATTTTCGACGAGAAGCTCCAACCGCAGTACTTTCGATGCTCCTTTTTTCATTGGCAGGCTTCGCTCAGGAATCCAGCTCCAAGCCGGACTCCGGCGCTGGCACGGCGGCGAACGCTTCGAACTCTCTAAGTGGCCCAAGCGCGGCGCTGCGAGATCTTCTGCAAGCTGCTTGCTCGCAAGATCAAACTGCATTTGCACGCTTCCTCACGGTCCGCAACAAGGAGGCATTTTCGCGCATGACTCCCGCCGCGCGCATTGCTTTGATGAAACGCTTCGTGCTTTTGAATGAGCCCGGCAAGGCCACCTCCTCGTTGAACCCTTCGGGGCGTCCCATCGTTCGTTGCGAGACGCCGAGCGTGACAACCGAAATGCAACTCGGCGGCGTCGAATTGCGCGAGAACTTGGCTTTCATGCCGATGGAGCTGCGCGATGCCACGGACGCTTCCGGCGCTGGGACACGCGAGATCAGCATGGGGCTGGTGCGCGAGGACGGCGAATGGAAGCTGCTTTCCCTCGGCGTATTGTTTTTGGATCTTCCCGGCCTGGAATCGGAATGGGACGAAGCGGAAATCGAAACGACGGAGAAGGCCGCTCTGCAGGCCGTGAAAGAGATTGATAGCGGCGTCGAATCCTATCGCAAGAAATATGGGCATTTACCGGAATCGCTGGCGAATCTAGGCCAACCGCTGCACGGCGCGCCGAGCAACGAGGCCGGCGGATTTCTGGATTCCGATCTGGCGAACGGCATAAAGAACGGCTACGCGTTCCGATATGTCATCGTCGGAGCCAGCACTCTTGGGGCGCCCGCAAAATTCGAACTATCCGCGACTCCGCTGCGTTACGGCCGTACTGGGCGAAAATCCTTCTTTCGCGATTCGAATGGCGGTCTGCACGCGGCGGATCGTCAAGGCGCAGTAGGCAGCGCCTCTGATCCGCGAGCAGAGTAGCCGCGCGATTCAGAGTGGGGCGGTTGGCACATGGAAACCGGTTGAAATTGCCCGCTTGCTGGATTCCGCCTTCGGGCGCGAAAATATGTTCCAGGGCATCCCTCCTCTTGCGGGCCTTCTCGACGAGAAGCGCTCGCGAACTGCAACCCCCTCCAGGCATGACGGCTAAGCGGCACGAATCGTGTCGATTCGAGGAGACCTCGCATGACGGATATGATGGCGGACCGGCGGGCCGCACCGCGCTATGCGCTCATTGTCGTGGCGGAGGTCACGGAACTCTCCAGCGGCATGAAGCTGCAGGCGCGCACCTCCGACATCAGCCGGACTGGCTGCTACATCGACACGCTCAAGCCCTTTTCGAAGGGATCGTCCATCTACGTGTGTTTCTCCTACAACAGCCAAACCGTGCAGATGAACGCCAAAGTCGTCTATGTGAATGTGGGACTTGGCATGGGCATCCACTTCGAGGATGCAATCTCTGAGGATCAGTGGGCAGTTCTAGATCGCTGGCTGGAAAGCGCAGCGCACCTGCCGGTGTAGGCCTTCCGACTGCTTTTGTGGAAGGAAGCCCCGCCTCGGCTTTCGTCTAGGCTTGATTTGTGCCCAGAATGACTTGGCGCTACTATCGTGCGATTCATGATGCGACGGCGGGCACTCCAAGTCTGGCTCATGCTGCTGCTTGTGCTCTCTTTGCATGCGCCTGCTGCTCGCGCTGGCAGCCAGCAATCGAGTTCCACAGAAATTCCGCTCCCTGTCTTCGAGCTTCACAGTGGCTTTTGGTTCAATCTGCATCACACGCTGTATTACGAAGCGCGCCAGAAGAAAGCTCTCTCTTCCCGTGACGCAAGCGCCGGAAAAAGCGCCACCGCGGCTCCAATATCGACGTTGGCCGGCAAACAAGGGGTCACCGAGGCTGAACAAAAGGCTTGGGACGAGGCTGTCGCATATTATGCTGAAAACTACGCCGAAAAAGACCTGCTCTTCTCCACCGAACTCACCCAGTTGAAGGATCAGCTCGGCGACTTCGAGGACTGCAACGAACTCTCCGGCCACAAGCGCAAATTTTGCGATGCCGGATTGCCGCCTAAGCTTACGCAGATTCTGGAGGCAGCGGCACCGGTGTATCGCGCGCATCTCTGGCCGGAACACGACCGCGCCAACCGAAACTGGATTTTACGCGTCGCTCCCCTGGTGCGGGAGCAAGGCGTGGGCATTTCCGAGCGATTAGCCGATATCTACCGGACCCGGTGGCCGCAAGGGAGAATCCGCGTGGATGTTTCGGCCTATGCGAACGCAGCGGGCGCGTACACCACCGTCGATCCGCTACGCGTCACCATCTCCAGCCTCGACTCAAGAAATCAAGGCGCGGAAGCCCTCGAGGTACTTTTCCACGAAGGTTCTCACGGTATTGCAGAGCCTGTGCAGGCGGCCATCATCCGCGAATGCCATCAGCGCGACAAACCGATTCCCCGCGACCTTTGGCACGCACTGGTCTTGTACACGACAGGGGAAGTCATTCGCCCGGCGGTGGCTTCTTCCTCCACTGCTAACGGGTACAAACCAAGCCAGGCGCAGGGGAGCTCAGGTCCATCCAGCATAGTTCGCCAAATTTTTTCCCAGCGCGGCTGGAAGGACTACCTGGATTTGCTTCAAAGATTCTGGCAACCGTACTTGGATGGAAAAGCAACCTTTGATGACGCCATCGCCCGGATGGTGTCGTCCCTCTGAGGTCTTTCTGAATGGCGCTCCACTGAAGCGCCGGAACTTCAGGGCAACTTGCCTCTTGCTGGTATTCAGAAAAGCAGCCTGCGTCACACCCGCTCGTGACTCTCATCACTGCGGAAAAATTCAGCCGGCGTTAACTGAAGAGCATTACAGCCTCTTTGAGCTTTCCGTGAATGGACAGAGGCTGTCCAGGGAGGGCGTGTGTGACTGCCTTCTCATGCAATGTGATGCGACCTCTCGGCCCCATTTTCCGGGCGGGGAACGCTGACCTCGAGTTGCATCCACAGGTTCGCTGGGTTTTTCCCACAGACTTTTCGCGAGAGATAACCCCGTTTCTTCCTTGCTTCAAATTTGAGACTTGGCACCGACCTCATCAGGGAACCGAAGCGGAAAGGAGCTAGTTCAATGGAGAAAAAAACACTGGGTGTAGTGGACAAGCGCACTGGGACTTCGTACGAGCTACTGATTGAAAAAGGCGCCATTCGCGCTTCCGATTTGCGCCAAATCAAAACCGATTCAGAGGATTTCGGGCTGATGAGCTATGACCCCGCGTTCCTGAACACCGCAGCGTGCCAGAGCGCGATTACCTTCATCGATGGGGACAAAGGAATCTTGCGGTATCGCGGGTATCCCATTGAACAACTCGCGGAGAAGTGTACGTTTCTTGAGGTCGCCTATTTGATTCTGCATAGCGAATTGCCGACCGAGCTGCAATTGAAGAATTTTGTGGCTGAAATCACCCATCACACCATGCTGCATGAAACTACTAAGAGATTCCTCGAGGGCTTTCACCACAACGCGCATCCCATGGGCATGTTCATCAGCACAGTTGCGGCTCTTTCCACGATCTATCCCGACGCCAGGAACGTGTTTGATCCCGAAGTGCGCAAACTGCAGATTTACCGGCTGATCGGAAAAGTCCCAACCATCGCTGCTTACACCTATCGGAACAGTCTCGGATATCCGTATGTCTATCCGGACAACGACCTGAGCTACACCGAGAATTTCATGAACATGTTGTGGAAGATGGTCGAGCCAAAGTACAGGGCGAACCCGGTTTTGGCACGCGCCTTGGACATCCTGTTCATTTTGCACGCCGATCATGAACAAAACTGCAGCGCCAACGTAATGCGCGCGGTGGGCAGCTCGCAAGCCGATCCATATGTTTGCACCGCCGCCGCGGCTGGGGCACTCTCCGGACCGTTGCATGGAGGAGCCAACGAGGAAGTCCTCAAGATGCTCGATGAAATCGGCTCGAAGGACAATGTTCGTGGCTTCGTTGAGAAAATCAAGGCTGGCCACGGAAAGCTCATGGGCTTCGGTCATCGCATCTACAAGAACTACGACCCGCGCGCCCGTATCATCAAGTGGGCCGCCGATCAGGTGTTCGTCGCCACTGGCCGGAATCCAAAGTTGGATATCGCACTGGAACTCGAGAAGATTGCTCTTGAGGACGAATACTTCATCAAGCGGAAGCTCTATCCGAATGTCGATTTCTATTCGGGGATTATCTATCAGGCGCTGGGCTTCAAGCCGGAGATGTTCACAGTGCTGTTTGCGATTCCGCGGACCGTCGGGTGGCTAGCGCAATGGCAGGAGATGCTGCAGGATCCGGAGCAGAAAATTGCCCGGCCAAGGCAAATCTACACGGGCCATGACGCGCGGGAATTCGTTCCCATTGAAAAGCGCGCGGTTCGCGCGGTAACTGCCGCGCGATAGAGCTGATTCGAATCGTGCGTTCGCCGTTCCATGCGGCGCGACCCGCAGGGCGGCATAAGGGGTGGAGCAGGTCGGTGCCTCCGGGGAAACCCCGCGCGGTGGCTGCTCCACCCCAAGTATTTCTGTGCTCCTTACTCTTGTTTATTGTGCGGGGTCCCTATTTTGGGAGTTTTTTGCGATGCTTTGAGTCGAACGCGCTGTTTTCGCGTTCGTTCGAATCACGTTGAAGCCGATTCTGCACCGCCGCAAGAGGTGGGAGGCTGGCTTTATTCCGTTTTGTCCGCTGGGTCTTCCAGGGCCGGATAACCAAAGGATGGCGAGGCTTGTCCATAGTGGCCTCCGCTTCACTTTCAGTCTACTCCCTGACAACCGACGGGTAAAGAAAGTCAGAATCGAACGAGGCACATCCGGATTGTCGCAGCGGCCCAGCCTATGCTACGCTTTGTGCGTCATAGATTGCCCGGCCAGCGCCACGCAAGCCCCTGCGACGCGCACGTTTCTTCCGTTCGTCCTCTGAGAGAGCCCACGTGGGAGGAATGTCTCCGAGAGGGCTGAATCCGATGGCCGGGTGCATCGAAACGCTCCGATTGACGTTGGACAAGAGGGAATCGACCAAGCCCATGCCCGGCCAACAGACTGCCTCGAAAACTGAAAAAGAGCCCGTCGAGATCAAGCTCGCACATTCTCCGGATTCCGACGATGCCTTTATGTTTTACGCGCTGGCTACGCACAAGCTGCCCACACCCGGTTACAAGTACACACACATTCTGTCGGACATCCAGTCGTTGAACGAAGCAGCCCTAACAGAGACTTACGACGTCACCGCAATCAGTTTTGCGGCTTATCCGTCTTTGCGCGACAAGTACGTTTTGCTCGATTGCGGCGCCAGCTTCGGCGAGGGATACGGTCCCATCGTTGTTTCGACGAGGTCGTTCAAACCGCAAGAGATTTCTGGCAAACGCATCGCCGTTCCGGGATTAAAAACTTCCGCTTATCTCAGCTTGAAACTTTTCGAGCCGAATTTTGAGCCGGTGGTAATGCCTTTCGACAAAATCATCGACGCGGTGCAGAACAATCTGGTTGACGCTGGTCTATTGATTCATGAAGGACAGCTTTTTTTTCCAGAAAAGGGTCTGCATCGCGTGATTGACCTCGGCATTTGGTGGCAGGACCAAACGGGCCTGCCTCTCCCCTTGGGAGGTAATGCGGTCCGCCGCGCACTCGGCGCGCAGCTTGGCCGCCAAATCGCTAAGACCATTCGCGACAGCGTCTCCTACGGCCTGGAGCACCGCGAGGAGGCCTTGAATTACGCCATGCAATTCGCGCGCGAGATGGACACCGAACTCGCCGACAAATTTGTCGGGATGTACGTCAACAAATGGACCCTCGGTTACGGCGAAAGAGGCAAGCAGGCGGTCAAAGAACTGATTGAACGAGGCACTCGGGCCGGCTTGCTCCCAGGCCCGCCGGCCGTCGAATTCCTCAGCGAAGAGTAACTGCGCCTACTTGAGGGCTGGCCTCAGTATTCGGCCATTTTTTTCGACACGCCTGACTTGCCTTGACGCTCTTCGGCGAATCGCATAGTGTTTTTCGGTGATGACTCAGAAACTCCGAAAAACAGCGCTGCTCCTCTTAGCTGTAACCGCTGCCGGCTTTGCCTTTCGTCCAGCCTCCAACCACGAGAATGCTGAAACAGCTGCGCAGATGGCTGCAACAAAGGCTTGGCCGAAGCAGGCCGTGCGAGCCGCGCACGGAATGGTGGTCACCGATGAAGAACTCGGCTCGCAGGCTGGGGTGGAAATATTGAAGCGCGGCGGAAATGCGGTGGATGCAGCCGTCGCGATCGCTTTCGCGCTCGCCGTGGTCGAGCCCGCTGCCGGCAACATTGGCGGAGGCGGCTTCATGTTGATCCGTCTCGCGGACGGCAAAACTACTTTTCTCGACTACCGCGAAACGGCTCCCGGCAAAGCCACTCGAGACATGTACGTGGGCAAAGACGGCAAGCTCGATGAAGAAGCGTCGGTCGTTGGTTATCGCTCCGTCGCGGTTCCCGGGACGGTAGCCGGTCTCGAACTAGCCTTGAAGACCTACGGCACGATGAAACTCGTGGACGTGATAGCTCCCGCGATTCGCCTCGCGGATGAAGGATTTTCCGTCAGCGAAAAACTCGCGGCAGAACTGGAAGAAGAAAGCCCTGGATTGCAAGCCTTCCCGACGAGCCAACGTATTTTTCTCCATGGCGGTGAGCGCTTCAAAGCCGGGGACACACTAAAGCAGCCTGAGCTTGCGGCAACTCTCAAGCGCATCGCCCAAAAAGGCTCGGAAGAATTTTATCGCGGCGAGACTGCACACACACTCACCGACGAAATGGCGAAAAACGGCGGACTTATCACTTTGGGTGACCTCGCAAACTACAAAGTGAAAGTACGGGAGGTCTTGCATGCCAAGTACGATAGTGGTGGGCACGCCTGGGAGGTCTTGACTTCGCCACCGCCAAGCTCTGGTGGTGTGGCCATCATCGAAGCTCTGAACATGCTGAAAGACGTCCCGTTGAAAGGATGGGACGATCCGCAGAGCGTGCAAATGGTGGCGGAGACCATGCGCCGCGTCTTTGCCGATCGCGCCGCGTATCTTGCCGACCCGGATTACTCCAAAGTTCCCGTCGCTGGACTCACCGATCCCTGCTACGCCAAAGAACGCGCGGCAACGATTGATCCCGCTCGCGCAGCTTCAAGCAAGACAATCACGGCAGGAACTCCTCACACGTGTGGCAGCTCCGCAAATCCCGACGCTGTTCCGCACATCGTGCCGAGCCGCCCGGAAGGCCGCCACACCACACATTTTTCCGTTGTAGACGCCGCTGGAAACGCTGTCGCCAGCACTTACACGCTCAACGATAGTTACGGCTCGCACGTGACTTGTAGCGCCGGATTTCTGCTAAACGATGAGATGGACGATTTCACCACGCAGACCGGCGCACCGAATTCGCTTTATGAATTGATGCAATCCGACGCCAACGCCATTGCTCCGAACCATCGCCCGCTCAGTTCCATGACGCCCACGATTCTTTTGCGCGACGGCAAACTCAGCTTCGTCACTGGGTCGCCTGGCGGTCCCACGATTATTTCCGCCACTCTGCTTAGCGCAATCAACTGGATGCGCCTCGGCATGGACGCTCAAGCTGCCATCAATGCGCCGCGTTTTCATCACCAGTGGTACCCGGATCGCATCCGAATGGAAGCCGAGTTTCCACTCAGCATGGAGCAAGCTTTGCGGGCGCGTGGTTACGAAGTCGAACGCGGATGGTATTACACGCCAAGCCTCGGCACCGAAGCCAAGTTGAGCAAGCACATGGGGCTGGTTAACGCCATCGGCATCGATCCAAAAACCGGCGAGCGCCTCGGTGCCGCCGACCCGCGCGATGACGGCTCGGCTGTGGGATACTAGCGGTTCGCATTAGCTGCAGTGTTCATGCCCGGAGCCTTCAAAGGAATATGCAGAGACTACTTTCGACCTACCTGTTCATTTCGCGCAAACTAACACCGGAACTCCTTGGCCAGGTAGCCACTAATGGTTTTCAAGGCGTAGAGATTTTTTGCGCGCGTAGCCACTTTGAATACACGATGAAGCCGGAAATTCGCGCCATGGCCAGCGCCCTCGAAGCGCATCATCTTCAGTTGGTCTCCCTGCACGCTCCAACGAGCCGCGACATCAGCGCCATGCGCGAATCCGGCACGCCGCTCTCCATCTGCGAAGTCGAGCGCGTCCGCCGCATCGAGGCCATGGACGAACTCAAGCGCGTCATCGATGTCGCCGACGACCTGCCCTATTCCCGCCTTATCCTGCACATGGGGGGCTCGCGGGAAACCGCCGACCCCCGCAAGCGCGACGCGGCTTTCAGTTCGCTCGAACACCTGATTTTGCACGCCCACCATGCCGGGGTGACCATCTGCGTCGAAAATACGCTGAGTGAAATGGGCGACCCTGCTTATCTCCGTGCGTTTGTCGATGAGACGCGCCTCAATGGATTGCGCTTCAACTTCGACATCGGCCACGCTCACCTGTCAGAATTCCCCCAAGCAGAGCGCATTGAAAAGAGTTTCGCTCCCTTGCGCGATCTGGTTTCCTCGGTTCATCTCCACGACAACCACGGCGAAAAGGACGAGCACCTGCCACCCTTCGACGGCACCATCGACTGGGCCAGCGCTATCAAAATTCTGCAATCTGCGCCGCAAAAAGATTTGCCCCTGGTTTTGGAATTGAAGGAAAAGACCGGTCCAGAAGCCCCAACGATTGCTGAGCAACTCGCCGCCACCCGCGCTTCACTCGACAAATTGGAAAAAACCTGGGGTTAAACTCCTCGCTTCTTAATTGACCATTATTCTGCCCAGTGGTCTATAATTCTGACTAGATAAAGCCTCCAGGGACGAAGTGTCAGTCTCAGAATTCAAGGCCAAGTGCCTTGCGCTCCTCGATAAGGTCAACAAAACGAAGAAGCCCCTCCGGGTTACCCGCCACGGTAAACCTGTCGCTGAAGTTGTGCCCCCATCTCCTGCAGCACCCAGCCACTCATGGTTGGGATCGATGAAAGACCTGATCGAAATCCATGGCGACATCGTTTCACCGGCGGACGATCCCGACGAGTGGGAGGTGAATCGAGATTGAAAATCCTGCTCGACACCCACATCTGGCTATGGTCCTTACAGGACCCTGCCCGTCTTGGCCCTCGAGCCCGTCGAGAGTTGCAAGATACTTCCAACGAAGTCTGGCTTTCGCCAATTAGCACATGGGAAGCACTCACTCTCCATCACAAAGGTCGAGTCACTCTTCACGGGGACCTTCAAGCATGGCTCACCATGGCCACCGCCGGAACGCACGAAGCGCCCCTCACCCACGAGATTGCACTCATTGCACGGCAGTTGCCTTTGCACCAAGACCCGGCTGACCGAATATTGGCGGCAACGGCTCAGATCCACGACCTCACGCTTCTTACCGCCGATAATCGATTGCTCGGCTTAGGTAGCATCAGAACTCTCGCCAACCGCTAGAACGGACGGCCGCGCAATTCTCGATGAAAGTCTTCTTTGCTAGACTATTTGTTTGTGAAAATGCCTAACATCCTCACCATGACGACCATCACCATCGAACAGGCAGGAAAGTACGACAACCAGGAAGTTACGCTGAAGGGCTGGCTGTACAATCTCCGCGAGTCCGGCAAATTGCTTTTCCCGATTTTTCGCGACGGCACCGGCATCATTCAGGGCGTCTGCGCGCAGAAGGAAGCTTCCGAGGCGTTTGAATCGCTCAAAGGCTTGACACAGGAATCCAGCGTCATCGTCAGCGGCAAAATACGCGCGGAAAAGCGCGCCCCGGGCGGCTACGAAATTGGCGTCACGAAAATCCAAATACTGCAAAAGGTCCCGGAGGCGACGCCGTTTCCAATTCAGCTCAAAGAACATGGCGTCGATTTTCTTCTCGACCACCGCCATCTTTGGATCCGCACCCCGCGCCAAGCTGCCATTCTCCGCATTCGCGCCGAAGCCATCCGCTCTGCCCGCGAATTCATGGATAGCCAGGGTTACACGCTCACCGACGCGCCGATGTTCACGCCCGCGGCTTGCGAAGGCACGTCAACGCTTTTTGAAGTGAATTACATCGATGAGCAGAAAGCCTACTTGACGCAAAGCGGGCAGCTTTATGGCGAAGCGTTAGCGATGGCGCTCGGCAAGATCTATACGTTTGGCCCGACATTTCGCGCCGAAAAATCAAAGACGCGCCGCCACCTCACCGAATTCTGGATGCTTGAGCCCGAAGCCGCCTATGTGGAACTGGACGAAGCGATGGAGCTCGCAGAAGGCCTTGTGAGCGCAATCGTCCAGGGCGTCGTGAAAAACAAGCCGCGCGAACTGGAAACCCTCAAGCGCGACGCGACAAAATTGCAAAGCGTCAAGCCGCCCTTCCCCCGCATCAGCTACGAAGACGCTGTCGCCGTTCTGAACAAGAACGGCAATCCCGCAAAATTTGGCGACGACTTCGGCGGCGACGAAGAAACCATCATTTCCAGCTCTTTCGACCGCCCGGTGCTCGTCCATCGCTATCCCAC
>Ga0187770_10001595_pt1 | contig 12148 bp, 7 predicted proteins | sample 0116_SJ02_MP02_2_FD_133154 | JGI IMG/M metagenome (GOLD analysis project Ga0187770, IMG submission 133154) | Tropical peat soil microbial communities from peatlands in Department of Meta, Colombia - 0116_SJ02_MP02_20_MG | ecosystem: Environmental > Terrestrial > Soil > Wetlands > Peat | place...
CCTGCGCTTCGTGACCGGGTGAGACCGCGAAGCGCTCCGAGGCACCGAAGGCGCCGTCCTGCACCCGCGGCATGTCATGATCCCCGGGCAGCTCCTCGGTCGGCATGTCGAGCAGCCAGGCGAGCCAGGGCAGCGCGCGCGACAGTGGATGGCGGACGCGCACCACGTTGTGCGCGCCCCAGGTGCAGCGCGGGAGCTGCGGGCAGCCCACCGCCAGCTCCGCGATGGTGGCGTCGACCTGGGTGCGCAGGAACTGCGGCCAGTCGGGGTAGTTCCGGGCGAGCAGATGGAGCGGCTGCGTGGTGATGAGCTGCCACAGTGGACCCTCGAACTGCGCCGGTGGCCAGTTGTCGTCGTCCGCCGGTATCGCGAGCGCCGTGAGCAGCATCTCCCACACCGCCCGCTGCGTGCGGTCGTGATAGGCGCGCACCAGCCGATAGCCGACCGAGTCGACACTCGCGCGCGCATTCCAGTCCTCGACCAGCCGCCGGAACAGCGCGCGCTGCGGGCGGCCGCGCACGCTGTCCGCATCGAGCAACCCGAGCAGCAGCGTGCGCCAGCGATCGAGGAACACGGCCCGATCGTCGAGCTGAATGTGCAGCATGTCGGCGGGCGTCGCGTTGCCGGGCAGGGCAATGAGGTCGTCGCGGATCTGGCCGGCCCGCGCTCCGAGGTCGTACTCGGAGCCGAGTGCGGCGAGCTCGCCGCCGATGAGCTCGAGCTGCCGCGCATCGCCCGCGACGCGGGCGTTGGCCGTCCACAGTCGTCCGAGCGGAGGATCGAAGATCTGCGGGTGCTCGGCGCCGGTGGTCCAGCGCGAGGCCCCGCGTGCGCGCGCCGGCCCGGTGTCCTGCGGGATGCGGCCGAAGATGGTCCAGCCGATATGACCCTGGACGTCGCCCGCGACGAAGTTCTGGTGCGGAATCCCGACCGCGGGCGCGAGCGCGAGCGCCTCCGCGACCGAGGTGACGCGCTCGAGCTCCATGAGATTCAGGTTGGTCGCGGCCGGCAGCTGCGCCAGCCACGAGCCGAACCAGCAGCGCTGCGCCCGGTCGACGCGCAGTAATACCCCGGCGGGGCCGGACTTCACCTGCAGCTCGACGGCCGGCGCGCCGCGCACGCGAATCTGCTCGCGCGTCACCGCGAGCGGGATGGCTCCCGGCGGCATCACCAGCCGCTCTCCCGCCGCGCGACAGGGAAGCGTCTCGACATGGAGCCAGTCGCCGTAGCTGTTGGTGAAGCCCCAGGCGACCTGTCCGTTCGATCCGGCGACCAGCAGCGGCGCACCGGGAAGGGTGACGCCGTTCAGGTCGAGCGCCGGCAGTGCGCCGTGCGCTGCGATCCGCAGCCGCACGTGATACCACACCGGCGGCACGCGCTGCCCGAGGTGCATGTCGTTGGCGACCAGCGCGGCGCCGCTCGCGCTGAGGCGGCCCGCCAGCGCCCAGCTGTTGCTGCCGGCGGCCGGTGCGCGCGTGGCGCCAGCTGCGGGCGCGGTGGACGGCGTGCCGTCGCGCACGTTCAGCACGTCGGCTGCGGGCACGGCCGCGCCGCCGGCGGCCACGCCGGCGGCCGCATCCGGGGCATCCCAGCTGGTTCCGGCGGGGTAGAGGAAAGAGAGCGCACACTTCCAGCCGCCGGCGCACTCGGGTCCGCCGAGGCGCGCGTCGATCTCACGCCGCAGCAGCTCGCGACGCAGGCCGTTCGCCTGCAGATCCCACCACATGGCGTGCACCACCAGCACCGTGTCCTCGAGCCGCCAGGGCGCGGGCGCCTGGCCGAGCACCCAGTACTCCCACGGCCGCCCCGTGAGGCTTTTGAGTCCGGCGTTGACGCCGCCCGCGTAGGCCTCGAGGATCGCCCGCTGCGCAGGAGTCGCCGCACCCACCACGGCGCGCGCGACGCTGCGGAACCTGAACAGGCGCGTCTTGCGGTCCTCGTCGAGCGCCACCGTGCCGAACAGCTCCGCCAGCTCGCCGGCCGCCAGGCGGCGCGCCAGGTCCATCTGAAAGTAGCGGTCCTGCGCATGCACGAACCCGGTGGCGAAGGCGAGATCGGCACGATCGTCCGCCTCGATGGTCGGCACGCCGCGCGCATCACGCATCACGCGCACCGCGGCGTGCAGCTGCCTCTGGCGGCTGTGCCCGTCGAGTTGCGGCAGCGAGGCACGCAGCAGCCCGTAAGCCGAGGCGAACAGCGTGAGCACGAGCACGGCGCCGGCGAGCCCGAGATACTTCACCCTGCGCATGAGATGGCCCCCACTGACGGAAACGGACTGGCTCGCCGCGGGACTGCGGCGCTGTGCTCAGTCCAGCGTGACCGTCAGGATCTGCATCGAATTGGTGCCGCCCTGAACGCCGGACGCCTCGCCCTTGGTGAGAATCACCAGGTCGCGCCGCTCGACCAGCTGCAGCTCGAGCAGCCGCGTGAACAGCGCGCGGTACAGGCTGTCGGTGGAGCTGCCGGCGCCGGTGACGTCGAAGATCACCGGGTAGACGCCGCGGTACAGCGTCACGCGCCGGCGGGTCGCCTCGTGGGGTGTGAAGGCGTACACGGGAATGTCGGCGCGGATGCGCGACATCCACAGCGGCGTCCCGCCCGACTCGGTCAGCGCGACGATGGCGCGCACCTTCATGTGGTTGGCCGTGTACATGACCGCCATCGCGATCGCTTCCTCGGTGCCCTTGAATTCGCCCTCGACGGAGCGCTGACGCGCGCGGGGATGGGTCAGCTGATACTTTTCCGCCCCTTCGATCACCTGGGCCATCGCCTCGACCGCGCGCACCGGGTGGCGTCCGGTCGCGGTCTCGGCCGAGAGCATCACGGCGTCGGTCCCGTCCATCACGGCGTTCGCGACATCGCTCACTTCGGCGCGCGTCGGGACGGGATTCTGCACCATCGATTCCATCATCTGCGTCGCGGTGATCACCACCTTGTTGCGGATGCGTGTCTGGTGAATGATGGTCTTCTGCAGGCCGGTGAGCTCGGCGTAGCCCATCTCCACCCCGAGGTCGCCGCGCGCGACCATGATGACGTCGGCCGCATCGATGATGCCGTGAAGGTTGTCGACGGCCTCGTGGCGCTCGATCTTGGCGACGATGCGCGCGTCACCGCCCGCGGCGCGCACCAGGGTGCGCGCCTGGTTGATGTCGGCGGCCTCGCGGGCAAAGGACACGGCGACGTAGTCGATGCCCTCCTCCGCCGCGAAGCGGATATCCTCGTGATCGCGCTCCGACAGCGCCGGCGCGGAGATACCGCCGCCCTGACGGTTGAGGCCCTTGCGGTCCGACAGCTCCCCGCCCACGCGCACGCGCGTGTCGATGGTGGTTGCGCCCACCGCCACCACATCGAGCACGATCTGACCGTCCGCCAGCAGCAGGGTGTCGCCCGCGACCACGTCCTTCGGCAGATCCGTATAGGCGACGCCCACGGCGAGCGCCGTGCCTGACTTGGGACCAAGCTGCGTATCCAGGGTGAACGGAGCGCCTTCGGCGAGCTGCACGGGCCCGTCGCGAAAGCCCTCGATGCGAATCTTCGGTCCCGAGAGATCGAGCAGCACGCCCACGCACTTGTCGGCGCGTTGGGCGGCTTCGCGCACCCGGCTCAGGCGCCGCCGGCGATCGGCCACGGTGCCGTGCGAGGCATTCAGGCGCACGACGTCCAGCCCGGCGTGCATCATCTGCGTGAGCACTTCGAGGTCATCGGTCGCCGGCCCCAGGGTGCCGACGATCTTGGCGCGGCGGCGCTGCAGCGCCTGCGCCGGACCATCAGCCATCGGCGCGCTGCTCGAGTACGGCAACCGCAGGCAGCGTCTTGCCTTCCACGAACTCGAGGAAGGCCCCGCCGCCCGTCGAGATGTAGGAGATTCCGTCCTCGACGCCGTATTTCTCGATGGCGGCGAGGGTATCGCCGCCGCCGGCGAGCGAGAACGCCTTGCTGCGCGCGATGCCCTGGGCGATGGCGCGCGTGCCTTCGCCGAACTGCTCGAACTCGAACACCCCGACCGGTCCGTTCCAGACGATGGTGCCGGCCGTCTGCAGCAGCGCGCTGTAGCGGTCGGCGGTGTCGGGGCCGATGTCGAGAATCATCTCGTCGCGGCGCACCTCGCTCACCGGGCGCACGTCGGCATGCGCCGTGGCGGCGAACTCGCGGCCGACGACCACGTCCGTGGGCAGCGGGATCTCAGCGTCGCGGGCACGGGCCTTGGCCATCAGGCGGCGCGCCACCTCGAGCATCTCCGACTCGCACAGCGACTTGCCGACGTCGTTGCCGGTAGCCGCAAGAAAGGTGTTGGCAATGCCGCCGCCGACGATCAGCTTGTCGACCTTGTCGAGCAGTGACTCGAGCACCATCAGCTTGGTCGAGACCTTGGAGCCGCCCACTATCGCGATCAGCGGCCGGGCCGGGTTCTTGAGCGCGCGCTCGAGCGCCTCGAGCTCGCCGACCAGCAGGGGACCGGCGCAGGCAACCGCTGCGTAGCGCGCCACGCCGTGGGTGCTGGCCTCGGCGCGGTGCGCCGTACCGAAGGCGTCCATGACGAACACCTCGCACAGCGCCGCCATGCGGCGCGCGAGCTGCTCGTCGTCCTGCTTCTCACCCTTGAGGAAGCGCACGTTCTCGCACAGCACCGCGCTACCGGCGGCGCAGTCGACACCCGCGATCCAGTCCTTGCGCAGCGGCACCGGCTTGCCGAGCAGCTCCGATAGCCGGGCGGCCACCGGCGCGAGCGTGAGCGCGGGGTCGTCCTGGCCTTCCTTGGGACGGCCGAGATGCGACAGGATGAACACCCGGGCATGCTGGTCCAGTGCGTAGCGGATGGTCGCGAGCGCCGCACGGATGCGGGCATCGCTGGTCACCACGCCGGCCTGCACCGGCACGTTGAGGTCCTCTCTGATCAGGACCCGCCGGTTGCGCAGGTCCGTATCCGTCATCCGCAGCACTTTCATGACGCTTGCGACCACGCCAGCGTGGTGTCGATCATCCGGTTGGAGAAGCCCCACTCATTGTCATACCAGGCGCACACCTTGACGAGGGTGCCGTCGATCACCTTGGTCAGCGTGGCGTCGAACACGGCGGAATGCGCATCGTGGTTGAAGTCGACCGACACCAGCGGCGCGTCGTTGTACGCCAGGATCCCCTTGAGCGCGCCCGCCGCGGCTGCCTGCAGGGACTTGTTGACTTCCTCGACCGAAGTCGCGCGCTTGGCGGCGAAGGTGAGATCCACCAGCGAGACATTGATGGTCGGCACGCGCACTGCGAAGCCGTCGAGCTTGCCCTTGAGCTCCGGCAGCACCAGACCGACGGCCGCCGCGGCGCCCGTCTTGGTGGGGATCTGCGACATGGTCGCGGAGCGGGCACGGCGCAGGTCGGGGTGATAGACGTCCGTCAGCACCTGGTCGTTGGTGTAGGAATGGATCGTGGTCATGAGCCCGGTAGCGATGCCGACCTTGTCGTGCAGTACCTTGGCGACCGGGGCGAGACAATTGGTGGTGCAGGAGGCGTTGGAGATTACGGTGTAGCCGCTCTTGAGCACGTTGTGGTTAACGCCGTAGACGATCGTGGCGTCGACGTCCTCGCCGCCGGGCGCGGAAATCACCACCTTCTTCGCGCCGCCCTTGAGGTGTGCGCAGGCCTTCGCCTTGGTCGTAAACAGGCCGGTGCACTCGAGCACGAAGTCGGCGCCGACGCTGCCCCACGGCAGCTTCGCCGGATCGCGCTCCGCGAACACGCGAATACGATCGTCGTTGACCAGCATGTGGTCGCCGTCGACCTTGACCGCGCCGGCGAACCTGCCGTGCACGGTGTCGTAACGCGTCAGGTGCGCATTGGTCTTGGAGTCGCACAGATCGTTGAGTGCCACGATGCGCACTTCTCCGGTGCGCTTGCCCTCGTATAGGGCGCGCAGCACGGTGCGGCCGATACGCCCATAACCATTGATACCGACCCGGATTGCCATCGCGCTCATTCCTCCAGCAGTTCCCGCAGCTGTCGGCCGATATTATCGGCGCTAAAACCAAAATAGGGAAACAACTCGGCCGCCTTGCCCGACGCGCCGAAGCAGTCGATGCCGAGCACGCGGCCGGCGCTGCCGACATATCGCCACCAGCCCTGCCGCGCCCCTGCCTCGACCGCGAGCCGACGCGTCACGGTGCGCGGCAGGACGGACTCGCGGTAGGCAGCTTCCTGCGCGTCGAAGGCATCGGTCGAGGGCATGGAAACCAGACGCACGCGCCGCCCGGCGGCGTTCAGGGCGCTCACGGCCTGGGCGGCGATTCCGATCTCGGATCCGGTCGCGATCACCAGCGCCTCGGGCGTACCGCGACAGTCGAGCAGCACGTAGCCGCCGCGGCGGATGTGGGCGAGCTGCTCGGCGCTGCGCGGTTGCTGCGGCAGCGGCTGGCGGGTGAGCACCAGCGCCGTGGGTCCCGGACGCTCGATGGCGAGCGTCCAGGCGACTGCGGTTTCGGCGGCATCGCACGGCCGCCACAGACTCAGGTTGGGCAGGGCGCGCAGGCTGGCGAGCTGCTCGATCGGCTGGTGGGTGGGCCCATCCTCACCGAGGCCGATGGAATCGTGCGTGTACACCAGTATGACCCGCGTGTTCATGAGGCACGCTAGGCGTACCGCATTGCGCGCATAGTCGGAGAACACCAGGAACGTGCCGCCGTACGGCAGGTAGCCGCCATGCAGCGCCATGCCGTTCATGATCGCCGTCATGCCGAATTCGCGCACGCCGTAGTGCAGGTAGTCGCCGGCGCCGTCGCCCGGCGTGAGGGTGCGCGCGCCCTTGAACAGCGTGTTGTTCGAGCCGGTGAGGTCGGCGGAGCCGCCGAAGATCTCCGGCAGCGCGCCGCCGAGCACATTGAGCGCCATCTGCGAGGACTGGCGGGTAGCCTGCGGCGCGCTCTGCTTGAGCAGCTCCTCGAGCAGCCGTCCGGCGGTCAGTGGCCAGTCGGCCGGCAGCTCGCCGCGCAGGCGGCGCTCGAATTCACGCGCCAAGTCGGGAAACGCTTGGCGATAAAGCGCCAGCCGCGCCTGCCAGGCCGACTCCAGCGCCGCACCCTGCTCGCGGTGATCCCAGGCGGCGCGGATCTCCTCCGGCACCACGAACGGCGGGTACGACCAGCCGAGTGACCGGCGCGCCGCAGCCACCTCGTCCGCACCGAGCGCCTCGCCATGAGCCTCCTTGGTGCCCTGCCTGTGCGGTGCGCCGTAGCCGATGATGGTCTTGCAGCAGATGAGCGAGGGGCGGTCGGTCTCGGCACGCGCCGCAGTGATCGCGCCGACTACCGCCTGGGCATCGAGGCCGTCGACGTTGGGCAGCACGTGCCAGCCATAACCCGCGAAGCGCCTGGGGGTGTCGTCGGTGAACCAGCCCGCCACCTTGCCGTCGATCGAGATGCCGTTGTCGTCGTAGAAGACGATGAGCTTGCCGAGCGACAGCGTGCCGGCGAGCGAGCACGCCTCGTGCGAGACCCCTTCCATCAGGCAGCCGTCGCCGCAGAACGCATAGGTGTAGTGCGCGACGATGTCGAAGCCCGGGCGGTTGAACTCTGCGGCGAGCAGCTTCTCGGCCAGCGCCATGCCGACGGCGTTGGCGAGCCCCTGCCCGAGCGGCCCGGTGGTCGTCTCGATGCCGAGCGCCGGGTCGTGCTCGGGATGCCCCGGGGTCTTGCTGCCGAGCTGACGGAAGCGCTCGATATCGGCGATCGTGAGCGGATAGCCCGTCAGATGCAGCACCGAGTACAGCAGCATCGAGCCGTGGCCGTTCGAGAGCACGAAGCGATCGCGATCGGGCCAGCGCGGATTCGCGGGGTTGTAGCGCAGGAAATCGCTCCACAGCACCTGGGCGATGTCCGCCATGCCCATCGGCATGCCGGGGTGCCCGGAGTTGGCGCGCTGCACGGCGTCCATGGACAGTGCGCGGATGGCGTTGGCGAGTTCGCGGCGGGTAGTCATGGCGGTCAACGGCGGTTTGACGGCGGCGGCTCGCAGGGCGCGCTTGCAGGGCGCGCATTTTCCACCACCAGCGGCTGATGCTCAATCGCCGCTCGCCCCGGGGCACCCGCGGCGGCGCCGACGGTCTCATGCCGTAGCGGGCGCCGGTACTGCGGCAGGCGACTTAAGTTCTGTGCGCATGCGGACTTGAGCGCGGGCGTGCTTCACATTCTGCGCGCGACGGAACGCACACGGCCTCGATGTCGCTTCCCGGTGACGCTGTGTGCGGGGACCTGGTTCACTGCAGTCGTTGCAGAAGCTTTGTTAGGCTTATTCGATGAGCGGAATCCGTATCACTCAATTCACCGATCCGCACCTGTACGGCGATGAGCACGAGTCGCTGCGCGGAGTCGCAACGCTGCCTGCGCTCAGCGCCGCCCTGGCCCAGGCGCGCTCGCGCGACTGGCCGCCGGATGCTCTGCTGGTCACCGGCGATCTGGTACAGGACGATCCGGCTGGCTACCCGCATTTCCGCCGCCTGTTCGCTGAGCTGGGAGTGCCGGTGCTGTGCCTGCCCGGCAACCACGACGAGCCGCAGGCCATGCGCCGCGAGCTCGCCGGCAAGCCGTTCGTGCTCGGCGGCTTCGTGGACCTGGGGCGCTGGCGGATCGTGCTGCTCGACAGCTGCATTCCCGGCGCCGCCAGCGGCGCGCTCAGCGCGGACGTGCTCGCCGGGCTCGACCAGGCGCTCGCCACCGCCGGCACCCGCCATTGCATGGTGTGCCTGCACCACCACCCCGTGCCGATGTCCAGCCGCTGGCTCGATCGGGTCGGCCTGACGAATGCGGCCGAATTCCTGCACACCATCGACGCACACCGCAACGTCCGTGCCATAGTGTGGGGTCATGTGCACCAGAACTACGACGGCCTGCGCAAGGGAGTGCGGCTGCTGGCGACGCCCTCGACCTGTGCGCAGTTCCTGCCGAACTCCGATGACTTCGCCGTGGATCCACGGCCGCCGGCGTACCGCACGTTCGAGTTGCGCGCCGACGGCTCGCTGCTGACGGAGGTCGTGTGGGTCGATCAGCGTTTTGGGGGCTCCTCGCGCTCGGTCTGCTCGGCGGCCTGAGCGCAGCGGCCGCGCCCGCCGCCAGCCCCGTATGGGTGATCCGCGGCGCGCACAGCACGCTGTACCTTGCCGGCTCGGTGCATCTGCTACCCGCGCAGGACGCTGCGCTGCCGCCGGGTTTCGAGCGCGCTTACACCAACTCCGCTCGGCTCGTCATGGAGCTCGACCTCGCCAAGCTCGATCCGCTCGCGGCGGCCAGCTGGATGCTCGAGCACGGCGCGTTGCCACCCGGCTCCAGCCTGCGGGACATCCTCGGTGAGCAGCGCTACGCGCGCGTGAGCGCGTCCGCGGCGCAGCTCGGACTGCCCGCGGAAGTGCTCGCCGGCCAGGCGCCGTGGGTGATCGCACTCGAGCTCGCCGACCTCGACTACGTGCAGCTGGGGATGGACCCGCAGCAGGGTGTCGAGGAGCAGCTCGTGCACCGCGCACAGGCCGACGGCAAGCCGACCGCGGGACTCGAAACCCTCGACGAGGAGCTCGGCGGCCTCGAGGCCCTGTCGCGCGAAGACCAGCTGCGCCTGCTCGACCAGACCCTGAGCGAGCTGCAGGAGGGGCCCGAGCAGTTGCACCAGGTGCTCGCGGCCTGGCGGCACGGCAACGCCGCCAGGCTCGCCGCGCTGCTGGCGCGCGAATACCGCTCATTCCCGGCCCTGTATCGGCCGCTGGTAACGGCGCGCAATCAGCGCTGGCTCGCGCAGATCGAGCAGCTGGCGACCGGCCAGGAAAACTGTCTGGTGGTGGTAGGCGCGCTGCACCTGGTGGGCGACGGCGGGCTGCTCGAGCTGCTGCGCAAGGACGGCTTCACGCCGGTGCAGCTGAACTGACCGCGCCGGCGCAGTGAGCGCGACAGACACGGCGGCAGCGCTGTCGTCGCCGCGACGACTCCCTCACTCCTGGCACGCCGGCGCGCTCGATAGCGACACCGGCCAGGTGGTGTTCGGCGGATTGCCGAGGATGCGCGTGTTGATCGTCAGGTACAGGTTCGCCAGCCGTCCGCGGGCATCCCCGTAGACGTTCGGATCGCTCGGCGAGCTGCCGAAGTTCCCCACATTCGCCCCGACCTGCGCGTCGCACTGCACGATCGTGCGCGCGGCGCAGGCCGCCTTGTTGAAGATGAAGAAGCCCTCGCTGATCGCGACGCAGGCGTTCAGCTTGATCCGCTCCGCGAGCGTCATGTTCCCTTCGGCGATCGTCTTGTAGAGATTGGTGTACTTCTCGGCAGTGAAGATCTTCAGCTTCTCCGGCAGCGAGCCACCGGGTAACGCCGCAGTGTTGAGCGTGAGGCCGATGCCGTAGATCGAGAGGCCGCGGCTCACGCCCTTGGAGCTTCCGCACCCACCCGTGAGCTCGACGAAATTCGTGCCCTCGGGCACGGTGCCCTCGACCGCGGAGTCCGAGCGCGGCGCCCACGCGGTCACTGTCTGCGGGCAGGCCGGAGCCGTGCCGCCGAGCGCCGTGTCGGCGAACGCCTCGGAGTCGACCAGGATTCCTGCGAGCGCATCGACCCCCTCAGCGACCGTACGGACGAGCATGAAGCCATTGTTGGCCGGTCCGCCACCGCCGCACAGGGAGTCCGGAATGACCGTGGTCCCGAAGCCCGGGCACACCGAGGCGACGGGGAGCGGGTGGCCGGTGCAGGTACCGTACTGCGCGAGGCGCGGATCCGGTATGACCGTGCACGTACTCTCGGACACCGTACCGGGCAGCGGCGAGGGGCCGCCGACGATGGCATGCGGAATCGCACCGTTGGAGAGGTCACAGCCCCCGCTCGCGGCCGCGCAGGTCGCCGCCGGGGCCGGCGTCGAGGCTGACTGCGGTACCGCGATGAAAATGCGGCCGCCCACCGCCGAGCCGTTCCACTGCGCCGGCGAGAAGACGGTGCCGGCAATGGAACCGAGCGAGTTGATGCTGTATGCAGCGGTCAGACCCGCGTACGAGAAACCGGTGGCCGGGTCGACTACGTCCAGGATCTGGTACGTGCTGTCGTGCCAGCGAACGTATCCGTCGCTCGTTGTCACAGACGTGTCGGGAGCAAACCAGCCGACCACATCGCCGGCCGGAGAGATACCACGTGCAGCCGTGATCCCGACTCCGGGTGTCGTACCTGGAACGGTGAACGTGTAGTAGCGCGGTGTGCAGCCGGGCGGCGGCGTTGGGTTCGCCAGCGTCAGCAGCGGGCAGGTCGGTATCGCGCCACCCTGATAGACCCATCCATCCCAGAACGGTGCCCCGCGCCGGCCGACGAAGACGCCGAGGTCGTTGATGCCGCGCGAATAGTTCGGCGCCGGAGTTGCCGGGTACCCGAGGATCGAGTTCAGTGCTCCGTTGACTGGGTCGGTATCTCCATTGAGGTCCTGCCACAGGTCGGAGGGGTTGGGGTCGATCACCGAGCGACCCGCCTTGTAGATGGTCGCGACCAGCCCGGTAGCCGGAGACGCAAAGTCACCGGGAATACCCACTGCCTCGCCGGCACGCGGCGCAATGCCGGAGAACTCGGTGGCCACGGGGCCCGCGCCCGAGACCAGCGGATGGTCGAAGCTGGTCCAGACACCGTTCAGGTACGTGAATCCGTGCTCGGCGCCGTTTATGTCCCAGTAGGTGCCCACGATCTCGCCCGCGTTGCTGATACCTTCGGCAAGCGTTCCGGCGGCGCCCGCGCCCGGGTACTGGATCGGTGTCAGCGTGCCGGGTTGTCCGTCGGCACCGGGCGTCCACAGGTACGAGAGGTTGACGCTGCCGTTCCCGATCGGGCAGTCGCCGATGATGATCTGACCGTAATCGTTGAAACCCGGCGTCCACAGACAACCCGGGTTCGAGTTCGGCATGTCGATGAACGTATACGTATAGGTGGCGTTCAAGGCGCTGGCCGGGCCGCAGGCGCCGGCAAGCAGGGCCGCGACGGCAAAGTAGTGGCACGGCTTCATTGATCCCCCTCGCTCGTCGTTGCGCCGAGGCCGCGACCGACAGTGTTGTGGTTGTGCGGTCCTCGGCCGCCCGCGCCGGCGTATGTTAGTCATGCCATTGTGACATGGCCGTTTAACGATAACGAACGTCCGCGTGTGGCCGGCGGCGAGCCCGGCG
>Ga0187770_10001596_pt1 | contig 12147 bp, 6 predicted proteins | sample 0116_SJ02_MP02_2_FD_133154 | JGI IMG/M metagenome (GOLD analysis project Ga0187770, IMG submission 133154) | Tropical peat soil microbial communities from peatlands in Department of Meta, Colombia - 0116_SJ02_MP02_20_MG | ecosystem: Environmental > Terrestrial > Soil > Wetlands > Peat | place...
ATGGATATCAAAAGAGGGATCGAGTTTGCCGTGGAGGAGGTCGTCAAGGAGTTGAAGAAACTGTCCAAGCCTGTCAAGGAGCAGAAGGAGATCTCTCAGGTTGGGACGATCTCTGCCAATAACGATCCAACGATCGGTAACATCATCGCTGAGGCGATGAACAAGGTTGGAAAAGAAGGGGTGATCACCGTGGAAGAGGCCAAGGCCATGGAGACTACCCTGGAGGTCGTGGAGGGAATGCAGTTCGATCGGGGTTATATTTCTCCCTATTTCGTCACAGATGCGGAAAAGATGGAGGCGATGCTCGAGGACCCCTATATTCTCCTCTTTGAGAAGAAGGTCTCCAATATGAAGGAACTTCTCCCCATCTTGGAGCAGGTTGCTAAGACGGGCAGGCCGCTCCTCATCATCGCAGAGGATGTAGAGGGAGAAGCCTTGGCAACCCTGGTTGTCAATAAACTTCGGGGGACGTTGAAGTGCGCAGCGGTCAAGGCCCCTGGCTTTGGGGACCGAAGGAAGGCGATGCTCGAAGACATTGCCGTTCTAACGGATGGCAAGGCAATCTTTGAGGATGTCGGGATTAAACTTGAAAAGATGAAGTTGGATGATTTGGGCAGAGCGAAGAAGGTGGTGATCGACAAAGACAATACCACCATTGTCGAGGGAGCAGGAAAATCTTCTGTGATCGAGGGCCGGATCAAACAGATCCGTGTCCAGATTGAAGAGACCACCTCTGATTATGATAAAGAAAAACTTCAAGAGCGATTGGCAAAACTGGCGGGAGGAGTTGCTGTGATCAAGGTGGGAGCAGCGACCGAGACTGAGATGAAGGAGAAGAAGGCTCGGGTCGAGGATGCGCTGAATGCAACCCGGGCGGCAGTGGAGGAGGGTATTGTGCCTGGCGGCGGAGTGGCCTACTTGAGATGTTTGCCCGTCTTGAAGAAGGTAAAGCTGGAAGGCGATCGGCAGACCGGCGTCGGCATCGTGATCAAGGCCCTTGAAGAACCGATTCGTCAGATTGTTGAAAATGCGGGGAAGGAAGGCTCTGTGGTGGTGGAAAAAGTGAAGGAGGAGAAAGGGGCCTTCGGGTTTGATGCGGATAAGGAAGAGTATACCGATATGATCGAGGCCGGGATCATCGATCCGACAAAGGTGGTCAGGTTTGCCCTTCAGAACGCAGCCAGCGTGGCCTCTCTGTTGATCACCACAGAGGCCGTCATAGCTGAGAAGCCGAAGAAGGAACAAGGCGGTCCGCCTATGCCTCCGGCTTATTGATGATGAACACCCTCATCGCTTCCTCCTCCAATTGAGACTTTGTCGCAACCATGGTGGGAGGTGGGTTTCGGGGGATCAGACAGTCGGGTTCCTCAGCTTTAGAATGCGGTCGTTGAAAGTTATGGGTATCGGCCTTCTTGGAGATCGGATTCTTATCATAGGCTTGGAACTATGAAGCTAAGCAATACAAGGTTTCCGCCCTAAGGCTTCGTCACCCGACCGCCTGATCCGTGCTGTAATGGAAGCAGTTCTCCAATATTTGCGACACACTCTCATGGCGAGAGGAAACGGTGAGGGGGTTCAAAATTGCCTCAGCGAACCTTTTGGGGTCAGCCATGGTTGATCTCCCGCCTTTCGTCTTATCCGAGGACCGGAAGGAGGCCTACAAGGTTTTCAACTCCCTTCCCATCGAAGGTCAGTTAGATATCATTCTGCGGGCTCGAGGGAAGGAGCGGCTCCGTTGCCTATTTCTCTCAGAAAGTCCGGAAAGATTAATCCAGCAGCTCCCTGAATTGGAAGTATTTTTGACGGTGAAGGAGGTCGGGGAAAGGGATGCCCTTGATCTGATCTCCCTTACCACACCGGACGAGTTTCAATACCTCCTTGATCTGGAATTCTGGAAAAAGGATCGGTTGGATCCCGAAAAGATCCTGCAATGGATGGAGATTCTGCTCGAGTCGGGGGAAAACAAGGTCAGCCAATTTATCCAATCCGCAGACCCCGAATTCATTGCTCTTCTTCTCAAGAAGTTCCTCCATGTCACCACCCTTGAGGGGGAATATTTGGAAGGAATGGACAAAATCCCTCCTTACACTTTGGATCATTACTACTTTGTCGTTTTTAAGGGGAAAAGGACCAGAGAGATCTTCCAACCTTTTTTGCAGATTCTTTACCGGATGGACACGGAAGGTTATCGAAGATTGATGGACTCTCTCATCGTGGGACTCGAATCAGAACTTGAGGAGACAGGTTATCGTTTGAGGAATGGGCGACTTGCGGATCATGGATTTCCTGATTTAGAAGAGGCGTTAGAAATTTATCGTTTCGTCAACCCTGATTCTTTGATTGTAGAAAAAAAATCTGCTCCGGTCATGGATCGAGGAGAACTGGGCAGGGAAGGTTCCGTGTTCTATCTCACCTTCCAAAATGAAGGTCCTTTTCTCTCTTCTATCTTCTCTCAGGTGGACGACCCTCATGAGCGGGATCGATTGAGACAAGAGATAGCGGTTCTTTGTAATAAGGCCGTCATCGCAGAGGCGATTGACCTTTCCAATATTGCGGCCTTCGAGAGGGTAGTAAAAAAGGTCTACCATTATCTCAACCTTGGGCTTCAATACCTGAGCGAGGAGAGGGAGGAGAAGGCAACCGGGATCCTCCGATCGCTTCCGATCCAGAGATTGTTTCAGTGCGGTGTGAGCACGACCCTTCTTCTAAGAAGAAAAGGGAACTCCATTTTGAAAGGACCTTGGTTCTCGGGCGATCAGGAGAATCTGACATTTTTGGATCCTCCCCACCTCGAAAAATTTGAGGGGATTTTGAAGAGGAGGCCGGGGATCTACCGGAATGGGACGCTCGAGGATTTCAAGAATCTGCAGGACTTAAAAGAGGTGCAGACTTTTTTGGAATTCGTCGAAACGATTGCCAACACTTTAGGGGAACGATTGCATATCTCTCCACGTGACTTGAAGGATCTGGACTTGACGGGTTGCCATCCTGAGGAGTGGCGTGGAATCACTTTCTCCACCATTTTTCTTACCGCTTTGGCCAACCAAGTTCTCAAAGGAATTTTTCAATTTGAAGCGATTGGAAAGGCGCGGTTAAAAGATCTTTTCTCCCGCATTTTTGAGAAGGATGAACAGGGGAAGGGGATTGTAAAGATGGAGACCAGAAAAGGGTTAAGAGAGTGGTTGGATTCGATCGATGGGGAGGAAAACAAACGGCAACATCTCCATGCCTTCGGGGATTTTTGTCTCGATCTGATCGAAGAGCAGTATGGAAGAATTCCACGAGAGGAAGAAATCGACCCCCGATTTGTCAAAGGACTCCTGATCTGCACCTGAAAAACCTCCAGATCCTCCCGGCCCTCTCCTTGGTAAAGGGAGGGCCCAGGGGGGAGCCGGTGAATGTGGTGCATCATGAGGATCGGAGCTTCAAGAAACAAGGCGATGCGCTCGGGGAGGAGGTTTTTAAGCTCAAAGAATTATCATTATTCCGAAATGCTGAGCGGATTGAAGTGCGTATCATAGTCATAGACATCCAGACCCTCCTTGCGCTTTAAGAAGTTTACGATAGCGTAAGTGAGGGGTGTCACAGCGGCTTCATAGGCTGATTTCACAAGCCATTGTGTTACGATCGCTGAAGCCAACTTCTCAATGGGTATCGTCCCCACAAACGCAAGCACCATAAACACCAAGGAGTCCAGCCCTTCACCCACAAGGGTTGATCCGATCGTGCGGGACCAAAGCCAACGTCCCTTCGTAGCGATCTTCATCTTAGCCATGATGAAGGAATTTGAAAATTCCCCTACCAGGTAGGCGAGGAATGAAGCTGTCAGTAGTCGAGGAGTGTAGCCCAGGATACGCTCATAGGCTGCCTGTCCATCCCAGAACGATGCCGGAGGCAATACCTGCCCGATCCCGAAGGCAACGACGGCAATGAGGTTGCAGAAGAAGCCCAGCCAGATGACCTGTCTTGCCCGACGGTAACCATAAACCTCGGTCAGCACGTCGCCAAAGATATAGCTCATTGGAAAGATGATAATGCCTGCTGGTAAAATAAACCCGAAGACATTTACCAGCTTGACTGCTGTGATGTTGGCCGTCATCAGACAGGTAATGAAAAGCGCAACGATGAGAACGAACCATGAAGAATATTTTCCTTCTCTCGAAGCATTGCTCTGTTTTCCCAACTCCTTCTTCCATCTCCTTTCGGAAGGTTCACATCAATTTGTCAGTCCCCCTATGAATCGTTCATGATAGATGTAAGAGACGAAAATGGCAGACGTGGAAAGACTATTTTTTTCTTTGCATCGACTTTCCTTCCGAGATGAAACATGGTTAACTATTCCGGCTCCGTTACCCCCGTTCCGATTTCTTTTTCAGTTTTGCGATGTGAGTATTGATATCGCTGCCGGGCGAATTCGATGACCCCGGGAAGAAGAGATATAACAATAATCGCCAGGATGGCGAGCGAAAAGTGCCGTTTTACGAATGGGATATTGCCAAAAAAATAGCCGGCAAGAATGAAGGAAACAATCCAGCCAATACCGCCTGTTACGTTAAATATAATGAAACGGGCATACGGCATGTATCCGATACCCGCTACAAAAGGGGCGAAGGTGCGAATAATTGGGATAAAACGAGCAAGAATAATTGTCTTTCCGCCATATTTTATGTAGAACTGATGGGTCCGTTCCAGATGCTTCTTATTCAAGAAGCGGGATTTTTCTTTGGTGAATACCTTCGGTCCTGCCAAATGTCCTATCCAGTAATTTACCGTGTCTCCTGCGATCGCTGCAAAACTGAGAAAAATGGTTGACCATTTGATGTCGAGGGAGCCGATGGCAGCGAAAGTCCCTGTAGCAAACAGAAGCGAATCTCCTGGAAGGAAGGGAGTTATCACCAGGCCGGTTTCGCAAAAGATGATCAAGAAAAGTATAGCGTATGTCCAGAGGCCGTAGTTTTGAATGAGTAAGTCGAGATGTTGATCTATGTGAATCAGGAAATCGATAAGAATCGTTACCACTGTCAGAATGCCCTCCTTATCCTCCTCTTTGCCTCACCGCTCATACCCTGAAAAGAAAATCTTAAAACGGTAAGAACCCGGCTTAAATCCAACCTTTACCATTAACTCATCCTTTTCATCTCCTCCAATTCCAAGGCGAGGGATTCCCAGAGTTGGGACAGTTCTTTCACTTTTTCCTGGGTCTTCTTATGAGTCTGAATGGTTTCATATGTCTCTTTCCGGCTTAGATAGAGAGAGGCCTCCGAAAGTCTTTGATTCAGATCATCCAATGTTTCCGTTGCTTCATTCAAAGATTCTTCCACCTCCTGGAATCTTTTTTCAAGACTGACCAGTTGCCGTCGAAATTGATCGATCTCTTGAGCTTTTTTTCGTCTCTCCTCTTTAGCCACGTATTTTGTTTTCTTTATTTCAGATTTTTCTTTTTCCTGAACCTCAACCTTAACCTCGGCCTCGTTTTTTACTTGTTGCTTCGTCTCTTCTAATTGGGTCTGCTGCTTTTTATAAAGGTAGTAGTCATAATTGCCTGGAAAAAGATGGAGGGCTCCGCGATCGATCTCGATCACTTTATTAGCGATCTGATTGATCAGATGGCGATCGTGGGTGATCAAACAGATCGTGCCTTGAAACTGCTTCAAGGCCATCTCCAATACATTGCGAGAAGGTATATCCAGGTGGCTGGTCGGTTCGTCTAAGAGAAGGAAATTGGCAGGCTTGAGAAGCATCTTGGCGAGAACTAACCGACTCTTCTCGCCACCGCTCAAAACAGAGACTTTTTTTTCAACCTCCTCCCCGCTGAAGAGAAACGTGCCCAGGAGGGTCCGAAGTTCTGTTTGGGTTTCATCGGTGGCAACGGTGAGGAGCTCCTCGAAGACTGTATTTTCAGGATGGAGGATATCGAATTGTTGCTGGGCAAAGTAAGCCCGAGTGACATCGTTGCCCAGTATCACCTCGCCTTTCTCAAAGTCGAGAACCCCAGCCAGAATCTTGAGAAGGGTCGATTTGCCTGCTCCATTGGGACCGATGAAGGCCGCCTTATCCCCTCGGAAGAGAGCGAGATCAATTCCCTGATAAACGCTCACATCGCCATAACTCTTGTGGAGATTTTTCACCTCAACAACTCTGTGACCGCTCCGTTTCGGCGCAGGGAAGCGGAATCGGATCTCTTTCTTTTTCTCTTTTGGAAGTTCGACTCGCTCCAACTTTTCGAGCATTTTGATCCGACTCTGAACCTGCTTGGACTTCGTGTTCTTAGCTCGGAATCTTTCGATAAACCGTTCGGTCTGCTCGATCTTCTTCTGCTGGGTTTTATAGGTGGCTTCGACAATTTGGATCCGGGTCTCTTTTTCTTCTAAGTAGTGGTCATAGTCACCGTAATAGAGATCGATCTTCTGAGCCTCAATTTCTGCGATCCGGTCGATGAGGTGGTTGAGGAAGACCCGATCGTGAGAGACGATGACCATGGCACCCGGATAATTAAGTAAAAAATTTTCCAGCCAGATAAGGGAGTCTAAATCCAAATAGTTGGTCGGCTCATCCAGGAGAAGCAGATCAGGAGACTGGAGGAGGATTTTTGCTAAGGCGATTCGCATCAGCCAGCCTCCGCTCAATTCATGCGTCGCCCGGTTGAAATCCCTCTCTTTAAATCCCAATCCTTGCAAGATCTGTTCGGCCTCAGCTTCCAAGCCGTATCCGCCGAGGATCGTATAGTGTTCCTGAAGTTTCCCATATTCCTTGGCCAGCCTCTCCTGCTCTCTCGGATCCTCCATGGAGGACAATTCTTCTTCCAAGATCTTCATTTTGTCCTGAAGGGATGTGATCCCTGACAGACTTTTTAAGACTTCGTCGAGCACCCTGTTTCCTGTGAATGCCACGACTTCCTGTGGGAGATAGCCGATCTTCACGCCTCTGGCGATTCGGATTTCTCCTCCGTCGATCGATTCCTCCCCCAAGATCAACTTGAAAAGAGTCGTCTTTCCGGAACCGTTGGGGCCGACAAGTCCCATCCGGTCCCTGACTCCGATCTGAAGGGAACAATCCTTAAAGAGGATCTTGCCTCCAAACTGTTTCTGAACGTGGTTGAGGGTGATCATGAGATTAATAATCCCATAAATATTCTATCATACATAAATATGAGAAGCATCCCAAAACGAAAAGTCTTCTGTGAAAAAACAGGTTTTTCTCAAGGAATTGATGGAATGATGGCTTGGAAGGAAGTTGTCATTTGGCGGGCGTTAAGAATCCTTTTCATATTTATCAAAATTGTATCCCGCTTTCCTGTAATCCTCCAAGGCACGGGTCTTCAGATCCTCTCTTTTTGTCTTCTCGGCCTCTTTGTCTGCCAATTCAGCTGCGTGGCTCCATTTCCCCTCTTTTTCGTACTCCTTAATCTTCCGATCCGTTTCTGTGATTGGACTCCCTTTGACCACCACAGCAGGGGCGAAGAGGGCACGGCGGACGGCATTTTTACAGTGAGGACAACGACTTAGGGCCGGTTCACTCATTCTTTGAATCACCTCAAAACCAGACCGGCAATAGTCACAACTTCGATCCAAATCGACGGCTCGGTATTCGTAGGTAGGCATGGTTTCACCTCACACAAAAAGATAATATTTTTCATCGATTTGTCAAGAGAGAAAGCTCTCCGGTATAAAAGCAATGTCAAATGTCAAAGTTCACATTCCAATCGAGAGGCGATCGGACCGAGGCGTGATCAAAACCCATCTGAGGTTTCAGGAGAGACATGGGTTGACCTTAGTCAGCCTAAACGAGGTCTGCAAATCAGGTTAAAATACTTAGTAGTATTGACTTCAATTTTCGATTGTGTTAGAAAAATCACATTTTACCCACACTGAAGTCCCAAGAACTAAAATTTTCTTTAGATTTTGAAGAAGCCGTTCCTACTGTCGTCCCGTTGATAGGCAAGGAAGGGAAGAAGTAATTTTTCACTTTTTGGGGGCATTATGAGATCGAAGTATAAAAGATTTGTATTTATTCTTCCCATTATCTCCGTCACCCTCTTCTTGGGTCCTGGATTTCTATGGGCTGCAACACCGGCTTCTGAAAAAGAGAGTCCCAAACCGGCAGCGGTGACGAAGGCTCCCGAACCCGGGAAGAAAGGGGAAAAATTCGTTATCAAGGGCCGTGAATATTGCACGGAGTGTATCGACAACTCGGAATGTCTCGGGTGCCACAAGAAAATTAGTGAGAGAAAGTTCGCTCAGTCCGTTCATGGAGCCAACTCCTGTAACAGCTGTCACTGGGACATTATAGATGTCAAAGCTCATGTGAAGGCAAAAGGGGCAAGAATCCAAGCCGAGCCAATCACCTGCCATCGGTGCCATAAAAAGGAAGGGGCAGAGCATTATGCGAGTGTCCACTTCATCAATGATATTCAATGCAAGGATTGCCATAAAGATATCCACGAGATGACACCTTGGAAGGGCGATAAAATCAGGGTGATACAGAAATGCACGACTTGCCATTCTGATGATGGCTACTCAGAGAGCGTCCACGGCAAAGCTGTCCTTGCAGGAAACCCTGACTCTGCTACCTGCAGCGATTGTCACGGTCTCCATAAGGTTCCCATGTTAAAGGGAGATGAACCCAAGGTGGTGGCATTTCGGAAGGAGTTTCATACAGAGGTTTGCCAAAAATGTCATGCAGATAAAGAGGTGATGGAGCGAAACAAGGTCTTCCTTATTGCGACTCAGACCTATTATGAGAGTTATCATGGAAAGGTTGAGGAATTGGGGTACCCGACATTGGTCGCGGGTTGTGCTGACTGCCACGGTTTTCACAGCATCCTACCAAGGGATAACCCCAAATCGCTCATTTCTGACGCGCGTCTCGTTGAGACCTGTGGAAAATGCCATCCGGGCGCCAATGTCAACTTTGTCCAATTCATCACCCATGCGACCCATACCGATCCGGAACGAGAACCTGTGCTTTATGGAACTTTTATTCTAATGACCATCCTCCTGGTTTCCGTCTTTGGGGTCTTCTGGATTCATACCTTTCTTTGGTGGCGAAAGGACTACTGGGAAAAACGAGAATTGAGGAGGAAGGGAATCTTTTTCCCTCTCCGTGATGTGAGGCCAGACGAAGCAGGTCAGATCTACCGTCGATTCAGGACCTTTGATATCGTTCTTCACTTTGCAATGATGGTCTCATTCATCGGCCTCGTCCTGACCGGCCTCCCGTTGAAATTTGCCCATGCACCCTGGGCCAGTGGTTTGATGCACTTTCTGGGAGGGGCCAAAATGGCGGGGCTGATCCATCGGATCTGCGCAGGCATTACCTTTGCTTATTTTGGAACCACCCTCCTCTATATCTTCTATTTCCTTTTTTTTAAGAAGATCAAAGGGAAACCGAATCCCCTTCAGAGGCTTTTTGGCCCGGATTCCCTCTGTCCGCGATGGAAGGATATTCAGGACATTATTGGAATGATCCGCTGGTTCTTTAACAAGGGTCCAAAACCCAAGTTCGACCGATGGACGTATTGGGAGAAGTTTGACTTCTTGGCCGTTTTCTGGGGGATGTTCGCCATCGGATTTTCGGGATTGATGCTCTGGTTTCCGGAATTCTTCACCATTTTCCTTCCTGGATGGATACTCAACATTGCGACGATCGTCCATTCTGATGAGGCGCTGCTGGCTTCCGGTTTCATCTTCACCGTCCATTTCTTCAACACTCATTTTCGACCGTCGAAGTTCCCGATCGATACAGTGATCTTCACAGGAAGGTTCCCTAAGTATGAGTTGGTGGAAGAACGGCCAGAACAGTATAAGAGGATGATGGCAGAGAAGACACTGGAGACTTATCGGGATGAATACCCGAGTGTGGGGGCGGACCTTTTCTCGACGATTGTGGGATTTGCGATGCTCGCTATTGGGCTGCTCTGTGTCTTCCTGATCGGGTGGGAATTCCTTGTGTAAAAGAACAAATAGTCATTAGGTCATTGGGTTATTAGGTCATTAAGTTACTATAAGCCTTTAATGACTTGGTGACTGAGTGAATCAATGACTTAGTGACTCAATGACTCAGTTGTTCTTTTATTTGGAGATCTTGCATCCAATCTTTTCAAGATAGGCGACATAGTTGAAGGTTGGACTCTGATCTTTGGTGTGGCAATTCCGGCAGATACCGAGGGTCACTTTCCTTTCTATCCTTCCCTTTTCCGGATGCCCTTTCCCTTCCCCGTGGCAAGCTTCACACTGGACCCCCCGAAGATAAAAAGGAATTTCCTCCACGGTGGCATACTCTCCGATTTTACCATAACCGGTGGAATGACAGACAAGACACTCCTCCTGGGCATATTTGGGGTTAGGGGAGGATGGCAAGGTCCCATTCCATCGTTGTGGAAAAAGGGGTGCCTCTTGAACTGTTTCTTAAAAAATGCTACAAGGTTAATTCATTACCGGGTGGGAAGCCTATTATGGAAAGATTTAAGAATCTGGACACACTAAAGAATCTTTATCAACTGGTAAAGGCCTTCTGGATCGATTTTTTTAAAGAGGCAAAGAGAGGAACACAAACCCATCTCAAGGGAATAAAGATTTTTCTTCTTTTCTCCATCATCGCTTTTTTCCTTATCCTCGGAGGTCTGCTCAGATTTTCAGAGAGTCCAACCTTTTGCGGTATGTGTCACCAGATGAACGCCTACATGGATTCTTGGAGAGCCTCCAGCCATCGGCATGTTGCATGCTCGGAATGTCACTATGAGCCTGGTCTTGTCAACCATCTGAGGGGGAAGTGGGTGGATGGACAGGTATCGCTGGCTTATTTCATCTCCGGAAAGAGGCCGAGCAGGCCCCATGCGGAGATAGGCGATGCGAGCTGCCTCCAGAAGGGGTGCCACAAGATTGAGAATCTTCAGGGGGACATCATTTATAAGAATGTGGCGTTTTCCCATGGAAAGCATTTGGGCGAGTTGAGAAGGGGGATGAAACTTCGATGCACCACCTGTCATGCCCAGCTCGTCCAGGGAGCCCACCTTACTGTTCACGAAATCAACTGCTTCATCTGCCATTATTATAAGGCGGGCTCAAGAGGTGAAGAGGAATGCATTTCGTGCGCTGTAGGCGGTTGCACCTCTTGCCACGTTGAGCCCAAAGGGGACATTAAGGTCAAAGGTTGGAGTTTCAATCACGGAAAGTATATCGCCAGGGGAGTGACCTGTGAGAAGTGTCATATCAATGTTGTTCAGGGAGACGCCCATGTCCCTGAGGGGAAATGTGTACAATGCCACAATGAACCTCGAATACTGGGCACCCAATATGCCTCCCAATTCATTCATAAGAACCATGTCTCGGACCACAAGATCGAATGCGCAGATTGCCATAGTTACATTCGACACGAGATCGGACCGATTCTTACCTTTGCCAGTACTCCTTCTATCATCTGTGACAAGTGCCACAGCAAAGAAATGCATCTGGGGCCCAGCGAATTATACCGTGGGACCGGAGGGATTGGAGTTCCTGACTCTCCGAGCCTCATGTTTACAACAAATGTGGACTGCATTGCCTGCCATCGAAGAGGCGAGGAGAGCAAGGCTGCGCTCCATACGACAAAATATGTGGAAAGGGCAATGGGAGAAGCTTGTGTGGACTGCCATGGAGAGGGGTTTGATGAAACACTGAAACAATGGAAGACTCTTCTCTCGAAAGCAGAGAATGAGACGAACCAAAGGATCTTCAATGTCCAGAAGACACTCTATGATTTCGAGAAGACGAATGGAGGAACGGCCGCCTTTAAGAAGGCACAGAACCTCCTCAACGAAGCCCGCCATAATTACAGCTTTGTCCTTCTGGGGAGGGGGGTTCACAATATCGAATACGCCTTCAAACTCCTCAATGCAGCCAACAATAAGACCGAACAGACTCTGATGGCCCTCGACAAAGGTTATCAGCCCAGAGAGTTTCAGACCAAAATGACCTGTACGAGCCTCTGCCATGTGGGCATTGAAAAACGCACGGTTCTTTATAATGATATCAAGTTTTCTCATGAAACCCATGTGGCAGGCAATGGGATGAAATGTTTGGATTGCCATTCCCCTCGTGAGTCTCATGGTAAAACGCTTCAGAAGAATTGCGCTGGATGCCATCACGGAAAAGAGATCAAGAAAGTCAA
>Ga0187770_10001597_pt1 | contig 12146 bp, 10 predicted proteins | sample 0116_SJ02_MP02_2_FD_133154 | JGI IMG/M metagenome (GOLD analysis project Ga0187770, IMG submission 133154) | Tropical peat soil microbial communities from peatlands in Department of Meta, Colombia - 0116_SJ02_MP02_20_MG | ecosystem: Environmental > Terrestrial > Soil > Wetlands > Peat | place...
CTCCTTCGTACACCTCGTTCTGTGAGAGTGGTCGGCCATTGAACTTGAGCACCTTGCGGTCCATGGCTATACCACTGTGTTCACGGATCAGAGCGCCAAGTTGGCCTGTATAGTTACCCTCAATCAGCACTTTCTGGTTTGATGTGGACAAATACTTCAAAACGAGTTTTGTCGGAAACGGGTTCAAGTATCTTATCTGAAGAAAGTTACATCTGATCGCGTCACCCTCGAGATCTTGCATGGCGTCCAAGATCGCTCCCTTTGTTGAGCCCCAGCCGAGAAGCGTAAGGTCAGCTGTCGGAGGACCGAAGAAGTTCACCTTCTTCGAATCCGGAATCACTTCGGCGGCCAGTTCAAGCTTGTGCATTCGTTTTTGCATCATCTTTATCCTATTCTCAGAATTCTCCGTTATTGACCCAAACTCGTCGTGTTCATCGCCCGTAGTGTGGAAGATGCCGCCTTTGGTTCCGGGGATCGTCCGAGGGGAGACGCCGAGTGGTGTGAATGCGTACCGCTTATACGGGCCGTTTCTCTCCAGATCAGTCGCGCTGACGATCTGGCCGCGGTCGATTTTCAAGTCGGTTGTGTTCGGGATTTCCACTGTCCTGTAACTCGAAGCGAGGAATTTGTCCGCGACTATAATGATCGGCATTTGGAATCTTTCTGCGTAGTTGAACGCGTCAAAGGTGTCATAGAAACATTCCATAACGTCTCCAGGCGCGATTGCCATTCTCGGGAATTCTCCGTGGCCGGCGTGTAGGACGAACCGCATGTCCCCCTGCTCAGTTCGGGTAGGGAGACCAGTTGATGGTCCGGCTCTTTGGTACAGAATTATGACCGGTCCGGGAGCTTCCGTGTGACCTGCCCAGCCCAATCCTTCCGCCATTAGGGAGAAGCCTGGACCCGATGTTGACGTAGCTGCTCGCACGCCCGCGTGGGCGGCCCCGGTCGCCATAAGTAACGCGGAGATCTCGTCTTCCGTCTGAACAACGACAATATTGTAATCCTTCTGATGGTTCTCTAGATATTCACTCTCGTCGGTGGCTGGTGTTATAGGATAGTAAGTCTGGAACGCGCAACCTGCCCTAAACTTAGCTATCCCAACCGCCTGAACGCCCCTTATCACCATTTGCTTCTGCTTAGTCGGCAGAGAATGAAGCTTGTAGGCGAAGCCGTCTTGGAACGTCTTCTTCACGTAGTCGTACCCGTGCCGCGCAGCCTTTACGTTCAGGTCGCCCAATGCTGCTTTTCGTCCGGTGAAGCCTTCTTTGATAGCGGCCGCGATGAGGTTAAAGTCGAAGTCAATCAACGCAGCCGATGCGCCAAAAGCAACCGTATTGATCATTACTTGATACTTGCTCAGTTCGTGTTCGTGGCCGGTTTCCTTCAAGGCGCTTATGAGTACGTCCAAGTACGGTACAGGGTATAAACTGACATCTGGTCTGCCGATGTCTTCACGCTTCAGCTTCAAGGCGTCGTCGTAGATTATGCCGCCGCCCGGGCTTACTTCGTTTCTGTGACCGCTGTGCGTCGGGAATTCTTTGTATATATCTCCGAAGAGAGTCTCCTTGTCCAGGGCGACCAAGACATCTATCCAATCGACGTGGGAATGAATATCGTGGTCTGAAGCCCGGACGCGGTAGTAACTGTGTTCCCCTTTAATGTTTGAGTGGTACTCAATATTTGCGAAGACATGCAGGTTTCCTCGAGAGCAAGCCTTTGCGAATGTCTCGGCGACGGAATTGACTCCGCTTCCCTGTGGGCCTCCTATGACCCATGTAAGGTTGTTTTCCTCCGGCAGTTCTCATTCCTTCCTAGGCGTGTGGTCTTTCAACCCTGCTATTTGGTTTATGAGGCCTAAAGGCTGTTCTCTGGATTGTTTGGGTTACAATCTTCGTTTGCTACCGGTACGACATACACGACTTATTTTCTATTCGTCTCCTATCACTTGCACTATTACTTCGCGGCGAGAGCGGGGGCCGTCCAATTCTACAAGAAAGAGGTTCTGCCAAGTCCCACGAATTAGTCTTCCGTGGCTTACTGGGAACGCTCTGTTATGGCCTAGGAACGCTGCCGCAACGTGTGCGTCGGCGTTGTCGTCAATAGCGTTGTATTCGTACGGCGCTGATGCAGGAAAAAGTGTTTCGATCTTCGCGAGCAAATCGTGCAGTAAGCCTTGCTCATGTTCGTTTACAATCAAAGCAGCAGTGGCATGGGGGACGCTGACTATGCAAATGCCCTCCCTTACGTGGGTTTCATTGACAAAGCGTGTGACTTCTGGCGTCAGATCGATTAATTGACGTCGCTCCGAAGATTTCGTGATGAGTTGCTTGGTTAGAACAACCATCTTACGCACATCCACTCGTTTGGATATGAATGGAAAATAGGGGGCATGCAAGAAAAGGTGGGGAATTAACGTCTTCTAGACTCGCGCTTCGCTGGTCGGTATCGGCGGGAGCTCTGGGAATCTTTCTTTCATCTTCTGTTCTGCAACGAAGTTCGCTTCGGTGAGAATCTTTTGAGATTCTTCATTTGATGCTGACAGGTCGAAGGTGGATGTACTCGTTTCTCCGACTTCCATCGCCAGGCCTTCTAACGTTTCATTCACTTGTGATAGTTCCATCGAAACTTCGGGCATAACTCCTTCAAGCTGTGATTTGAGCGTCTTCACCACACTAGCGACTGGGAGCATGGTGTATGCGACTTCACCGAACTCGCTGACTGTCTCAAGCCTTAATGTGACCTGCTCAAGGGCGAGTTGGCTGTGTAATACGACCTTAGCCATTTTTCTGAGCTCTGCGCATTCGTTAGCATACATGGACGCTAGTTCCGTGTTCTTGCCTTGAACTGCCAAAACGCATTTGCCGTAAAGTGCTTGGTCGCGTTGCTGCATATGATATGATGTCCGCTCTAGTTTGCGTGTTTGAACTTTAAGTTTGAAGAGGCACTCCCCTATGCGCCTTTTCATCGGCGTTGGGTGCACGGCTTCCCTTATCTTTTTGCCAAAGGACGTTCTTTCTTTGAACATTTCATCTATCCCCCCTTTACAATGTTCCGTCTCGCATTTCTTCTGTCTCACGTTCGCGAGCGAGAATTTTCAGGAAGTTCCCTAACCTGCCTTCCTCGAACGTCCTTATGATTGAACCGGTGTATTCGATTTTAATATCGAGCGATCTCAGTTTTGTCATTAGTTTCTCTACCTCAGTCTTGTTTTTGCCAACTAGAAAGACCAGCCCCTCTGGTTCACCCAGTGAACTGACGACTTTCACCGTTTGCGGAATAGCCGCAATCTTCTCTATGATACCGTCACGTTCAATATCGCGTGGAAAGCTCGCGCCCACAAGGATCTGCTCGGCAACACCTAATTTCTCTAAGTCAACATCCGCCGTGTAATCTTTGATCACACCGCTCCTTTCCAGCTTGTTGACTCTGTAAGCAACGACATTCGGATGCAGACTTAGTTTGCGGCCGATTTCCGCAAATGACGACTTCGCGTTGTCCGCAAGCTCCGCCAAAATCTTGTAATCTATAGAATCGATCATTTGCTTTCTTCCTACAGTGCTTTGTATGTTTCAAACCATCTATCGTACAGTCCTAAAATCTGATGAGAAACGCTGGGTTTGCGGGCTTTCAGGATCTCCAGAAAGTCGTCCATAGTGATTGACCGTGCCTGGCCTTGCGACTTCAGAGCGCTCCCGTTTTCGAAGAACTCGCGTACGACGCGTGTCTGTGCTCCTTGAAAGATGTCACGAAAGTCGCTGCCGGAATATCCGGCCGTTCGCTCGACCACTAGTTCAGGGTCAACGTCCCCTGCGAGTCGGAGATTCTTCGCGTAAATGGTAAACATCTCCCGCCGCGCCTCCGGCCCGGGTAGCGGAACGTAAATCCGCTTCTGAAAGCGTCGGATGAAGGGGTCGTCCAAGGCCCATGGTTTATTCGTTGCACCGATAATGTAGATGTGGGTCGGGTTCTTCTTGTCGAGTATGCTGTCCATCTCCTTCAAGAACTGGTTTCGGGCTCTCACTTCTCCCCCGACTTCGTCAGTTCTCACGCCTACGAGCGAGTCGACCTCATCGATGAAGATGATTGCTGGATGCCCGTTCAGGGTTGCTCCGTGTGCTGAGTTAAAAAGCTCTGATACGTTCTTTTCTGACTCCCCCAGCCATTTGGACATTATCGACGCTGCATCCACACTGTAGAAGACAGCGTCAATTTCTGTGGCAATCGCCGCAGCCAAGAGTGTCTTACCGCAGCCGGGTGGTCCGAAGAACAGAATTCCCCTCGGCCAGCCGAGCGGGAACAAATCTGCACGCTTTACCGGGAAGATGATTGATTCCTCGATTGCCTTCTTAGCGTCGTGTAGGTTGGCGATTTCGTTCCACTTGACATCCGGCTTCTCAGTCAAGATTAGCTGTTCAAGGGTAGCTCTACGTTTTACCGGTGGTGTCTCCGCATTATCCAGCGGAAGGTTTCCGCCTTTGAGTTCCTTTATTCTGCGTTTACAGTTCTCCACTTGCTGCATGTAGAGACGATTTTGCGGCGCGTCCGGGTACAGGCTGCATAGCTTTAGAAGGATTTCCGAACTTCGTTCGTACCGAGAGATGGCATTTGATCGTGCACCTTGTTTGTCGAATTGTACAGCCTCGTTAGCGAACCGAGCTGCCATCTGCTCGAGTTCCTGGGATGCGGAGACCTGCATTAAAATCTCTTCGATGACCTATTGGATTGCGACTTTCCCAGATTCTCGTAATCTCTGTAGAGCAACTTTTACTTCCTCAGGCGATTTCCCGATCTCTATCGCGCAAGACTTGATGCTGAGCTCGCCATTGTGTTTCTTGGCGTAATCATATACTCTCTCCTCGATGTCCACTTCCATATCCGGAATCAAGGTGGCCAGTTCTGGGATTGCTTCCTGCTTATGTGCGGGCTGGGTTTCCATAGAAGATAGATCTGGGAAGTGTTCACGCACTTTTTGCTCCGCTATCACCCCAGTTTCCTCAAGGACTTTCCTGGCTTCATCGTCTGTGGCTTCCAACGGAAGGGCAGTACTGTTCACTTCGCCAGCCTCGTAGGTCAGGTCCCCGAGCATGTTGTTCACCTCATCAAGCTCGTTCGCAACCTGGGGCACGATGCCTACGATCTTCGTCTTCGTTTCCTTCACGATGTACATTAGAGGAGCTAATTCCATCATAACGTCCGTGAACTCCCCGACTGTTTCAAGTCTGAGGATCACGCGTTCAAGGGCTAGTTGACTGCCTAAGACAACTTGGGCAATTTTCCGTATCTCAGCGCACTCGTTGGCGTAAATCTTCGCATGCCCAACATCGTTTGAAACCTGAGCTCCAACGCAACGTTGGAAGAGTTCAGTGTCACGATCGTGGAGGCGTGCGTAAGTGTGCTCGAGTTTTTCTAGCTGGGTGTGTAACCTGAAGGAGGCATGGGCTATTCGTTCCTTGATGGGAACTGGGTGAAGTCGATCTTCGACTTTTCTGAAGATGTAGAAGGGAACCACATCCGTTACAGGTCAGGTTGGTTCTTTCATCTTGATTACGACGACGTCTGGAATTTCATTTGGCACCGAGGGCTGTATGGTCTCCTTAATTGTCTCGATTGATTCGATCTCTTGAAGAGAAACACGCGTATTGCTGAGGTCCTTCATTTCCTTCCTTGAGATTTCTAGTCCCGCTCGTATGGAATCGGTCACTGTCTTGTATGTCGCCTCATCGATTTCAGCGGCGGTGTATAGCATTTTGTTGTTGGTTAGCGCACTTTGCAGGTCCCGGATTTGCTCCTCGAGCTTCGCTTGTACTTCCTTTAACGCAGTGATGAGTCTGTCGCGTTTAGTGATGACGTCTTTGTGGATGTCCTCGTACCCGCTTCTTAGTTGATTGTATTCGGCTTGATCGATGTCTCCGTCTTTGAGCAGCAGTTCGAGTGCCTGCCGCCTTCGTTTGATGATTCCATGTTCCTTTTGCAGGTCCTCGGCCTCGACGCGCCAAGCTTGCAGAAGAACCGGATGTCCGTTGATGATCCTTACGAATGTGATTGAGTGCTCACTTACTTCGCCCTCGGTACGAGCTATCTGGACCGATTGTACTTCGTCCTTTATGTCTGCGGTTAGTCCGACTAACTTCCCGGCCGGCCGCCCCATCATGTCTTGAATTGTTTGGCCTAGATACTTACCTATCTCTTCTACAGTGATTGACAACTCATCCAGCCCTCTAACGGGAAATTCCTTGTTCGCCAGTCTTTTGAGGAGCTGCAAACCCGTTTGCGGGCAACTCCGGAAAGCGGTCTTTCACATGTTGCTCAGCGATGGCATTAGCCTCTTCCAAGATCCTGCTCGATTCCGGATTCGGAGTGGCTGCGTCGTACGAAGTTCCCGAAACTTCGCCGGCGTCGTCAACGACGCTGTTTAACAGCTCCCCTATCTGACCGAGTTCGAGCCCAACTTCAGGCATTACTCCTGATATCTGATTCTTAATTGAGTGCACTACGTTCGCCACTGGGGCCATCATGCCGGCCACGTCACCAAACTCCTGGATGGTTTCGAGTCGGAGCGATACTTGTTCAAGTGCCATCTGGCATTGGACCGTTACTTTCGCCATTTTCCGCACCTCCGCGCACTCGTTAGCGTACATTGCCGCTCGCGCGGTATCGTGCGAAAACTGGGAACTGACACATTTGTTGAAAATTTCTTTGTCGTGTAACTGCATTCTCGCGGCGGCGGCCTCGAGTTTGTTCTGTTGATTCTTTAGTCTGTATAATGCTGTGGAAACCTGTTCCTTCACTGACGGTTTGTGGTGAAAGCGTCCTTCGATCCTTGAAATGGTGGGTTCTCTTGACTCCGTATCCCAATCCTTCATGAATCCGTGGTCCATTCGTTCGCTCTCCACTTTGTGCTAACAACAACTCTTGATGTTTGTTCTGCGTACTCGAACGAACGCTATTCAAATTTCATTAAAGAAAACTGTCAAGAATCAGTGAGTCACTGAAACCGATTTCTCATAATCATCATCGTTGAAGTCGCTAGACTTGCCATTCTGATTAACCGCAGAATACGCGTGGTCTGAACCAGGAGGAGTTAGAATCGCGACTAGCCCTTAATCCTTAACATAGATTGGTTGGACCAGCGAAACTATCGCTGGATCCGACAAACACCTACTCTGTTTTTTCTTGGATGACAAAACCTCAAGAAAAGTTGAATGGGAGAGTAAGGTGATCTCGAAGGCGCTTCTGTCTCTCAACCTGTCTTTTCGACTTTAATTTCGATGGTTGAGACATTCCTTGCGTCTCCGCCCTCACCGATCGTCTGAGTGCCAATGCTGATTTCTTTGACGGCTAGTTTGCCGGCAAAGAATCGTCGCCTGGTTACTTCGACGACGTCGACGGCGGTGCTTATGGACCTTCCCCGAGCCTTCACGGTAAGTGTTTTGGCGCCCGATTGGAAATGCATCATAACTGCTGTCGCGTAAGCCATAATTGGTTTCTTACCGATCAGGATCGTATCCGGTGGAATGGGTTCTCTAACTCTAGCCTGTTGCGGCTTCGAAGCAGAGGGTCCCTCCTCCTGTGCCAAGCATTTGTCACCTCCTAGTCGAGCAAAGTCAATTGTCGTAGCATTGCCTGTACGGTGCATTGCGTAGCCGTGATTTGGTCAACATACGTATTTCTTGATTTCGGTATGAGGACAACGGCTAAGTAATATGCCGTCACGTCGGTATTCTTTGAAAGGGGAACATGACAACAAAAATGTACACTACAACCGCCAAGTAGAATAATACTACGACTCTCGGCAGCTTCGTATCCGCAATCATGTATGCAATCGCACCGCAGACTGCTGGTACGGCGCCGAGGAAGTAAAATAGATACGTCACTCGCTCTCCCATGATTACAGCCGGGAAGAACGGGAGAAATGTGGCCGCGGAAACAACCAGCGATACTAAGCTTAGATCGTCCCGTCTCTCGTAATAGTTGTAGGAGCAATAGAGCAACGCAGGGATCGTAAGGAATGAGATGGAAGGATTCATTGCGCCCTCAAAATTCACGGAGACGAAACTAGTGCTCACCCCGCCCGCTGTTTGTTGAACGTTGACCTTCAGGTACGGGATAGTGATTTGGTTTAGCAGCCATTGCCATGGGCAGCTAATTATTCCATTCGGGCAGGTTGAGGTCAGTGCGGCTGAATAGTTGAGGATGTATCTAATGTGATCGAGCGGGTTCGAAAACCCCACCCAGTACCTGTCCATTATCGTCAGAAGCAGGACGAAGCAAACTCCGTAAGTGAGAGCGTATTTCTCGAACCACGAGAAGAACTCATTCCAGCTCCTTCCTTGGGTTCGCTCATTAGCAAACCTCGCAAAATGGATCACCAAGATAATGCCTAATCCTGCAATGCCCGTCTCCTTGGCTAGCGCACTAAGCGCCATCCCTATCGCGCTCAGGTACGAGTGGCCGGAGAAATACCAGTAAAGGCCCAGCAACATGAAACCCAAGGAGAAAATATCTAACGTAGCAATCCTACTGTGAACGAATAATAAGTTGTCAAACGAAAAGAGGAACGTGGACAGAATTGGAATAATGGCTTCATTCGATATCCGCTTCATCAGAAGGTAGAAAGCAAGGATCGAAATCGATCCGAAGATCACGCTGGGAATACGCCAACCGTAACCATTGTTTCCCAGAATCCACATGGACAAGGCGATCAGCAACTTAGCTAAGGGCAAGTGCTCGTGGTTCGGGTCAAGTCCGGCCGGGACATTGACGTATGGTGGCTGGCCGTTAGCCCCTACACTCTGAGGGAGGTGTAGAATGACGCGTGCGACGTTCACGTAGTACCATTCATCAAAGATCAACGAACCCGCGGGCTTGTCTAGCCAGATCAAGCGTAGAATTATATCGGCAATGAAAAGACCGAGGAACATCCGATCGTATAGGTTACGCAAGCTCAAATCGATGTGAAAATAGTTACTCAGATTAAAGCTAGGAATTTTCGTATTGGCCTTCGTGGTCAAGCGGTTACATCCTTTCATTTAGCTCGATTCCAAGTAGAGCCATCGAGTTACGTAGCGCAATCTGGATAGCTGCAACTAAAGCAGCTCTCGCGTTCTTAACTTGCTCGTCGACATGTATGACATCTGCTTTTTCGTAGTATTCATGGAACTTCTCAGCGACGGTGCTAGCATAAGACGCCAACGCCTCTGGTTTCAACTGATCTGCGGCTTCGCAAAATATGTCGGGTAACTCGCCTACCTTTACTAGCAGCAGATGCTCCAAAGGGTGCGTCAGAAGAGAACAATCTGGATTCGCAGGCGTTTTGCCGAGTTTCCGTAGGATGCTGCCGGCTCTAGTATATGCGTAGTTGATGAAGGGCGCACTATTCTTCTCCAGGCTAAGAACTCTATCCCACGTGAACGTGAGGTTTTTCGCGCTGCTAACGTTCAACATCGCAAACTTAATCGCTCCGTACGCGAGGTTGTCGATTACGCGCTGGGACTCTTGTTGGCCCAATTGCTGCTTTCTCTCAGCTAATGTTTGATCGACCTTAGCCTTGGCTTGTTGAACTACCTCGTCTAAGGTGATAAAATGCGCCCTCCGCTTTGACATCTTTATGCCGGGCAGTTCTACAAGGCCGTACGCGTAATGAATCATATTCAACGCAGCAGTCTTTTCTCCAAGTGCAAAGAGGGCAAGTCGAATCTGAAGCTGAGGTAGGGTCTGCTCACTTGCAATGACGTTGATCACTTTATCAGAATCTTGGAACTTGGCCAAAGAGTATGCAATATCACGTGTGGAGTATAGTGTTGTGCCGTCGCTTCTAACAAGCGTGAGTGGAGGGATTTCGTAGCTGGTTGCAAGCCCATACTGCTCTCTGAGATTGTAGGTGTCAACGATTGCATTTACGTCAAGCTTCAAGGCTGTACCATCTCGAGAAGTGAACGGTAATAGGATGAGTCGGTCTAGTGTCTTGTTCACCAAGCCATCCCAAAGCAGTTGACTCTCCCAGTCCCATTTGTCGAACACTATACCGATCTCAAACAGAGAAAGCTTGATTCCTTCCAGGCACTGCTCGGTCATTGTTCGGATTAATCTTACCGTATCCTGGTCGTTCTCCTCGTACTTGCGACCTAGCTCCTGAATATCTCGCTCAGGGTCGCTTTGCTCTCGAACGACTCCGACAACATTCTCAAAGAGTTCCTTATCGAGCGCTTCAAGTTCGGCGGCGACTGCAACCCATTCGTCAAGATTGCGCTGAAGTTTCGAGCTTTCAGTTGGGTCATCGCCTTCAGTCATTTGCAGTCTACGTTTAGTTGCTTCAATTTGCACGGCACAATTCGTGCAGGCATAAAGGCGACCAAACCAGTGATCTGCCTTGCCCCGCGGGGTCGGGCGCTTGAGGAGGTCGTAGCCGTAGGCTAGGATGGAAACTTGGCGGCCGACGTCATCGACGTAGAACCGTCTAATCACGGAGTGGCCCCTGGCTGAGCATAGGCGAGCTAACGCATCCCCCAAGATTGAATTGCGAGCGGTAGCCATGGTGACGGGACCAGCAGGGTTGGAACTAGTATGTTCAACAGACACTCTTGCCGACCGAGTATCCTTCTCCAATCCATATTGACTTCCATCCTTAAGTGCAGAATTCAAGATCAACGACCCAGCCTTAGCGTAATCTAATCGGAAATTGACGTATCCGTTTGCTTCCTCTACTGCCGCGACCAGCGACTTCTTCTTGAGTGATGTTGCGTCGCGAATATTGCGAGCAACTTCTTGTGGCGGGAGGTTCTTTTCTCGCCCAATTTCGTGGGCAACGGAAGAAGCAAGTTCTCCGAATTCAATGGTACCTGGTACGGTCAAGCGAGGGACTCGTGATGAGAAGTTGGGATACGTGCCCTTCAGCGCGAGGTCGAGCACTTCAACACACTCTGCTCTGAACTGCCGAAGAGCGTTGGGCAAGGCTACCAGTTTTCCAATCCAACTACTGCCCCACCAGCGTATGCTTGCATGTTTAAAATTAGTTCGTTGCCGGGAACCGGCATCATTCGCGTGGTAACCAGTAGCGGCTAGTTGTGGGTAATTGTAAGCAAATTCGCTGCTGCTAACCCATTCTTATAGCGCCTTATCGTCTTGTCACTTTATGGGCGGGTAGCCTAGCCTGGATAGGGCACAGGCCTCCGGAGCCTGAGGTCGGGGGTTCGAATCCCTCCCCGCCCGCTTGCACATAAACCACAACAAACCCACGCCGGTACATCTCAACGAAATATTATCCTACGGACTGTGGATGTGGAAAAGGGGCTATCGGGAAACAAATTCGCTCAAGCAAACCGTCCTCTATCCCACGCTGAATAGTCACCGTATGCAGCTCAGATTGAGTCAGCGTCATCCACCTTTCGTCCTTTGTTTTTCCCAGATTGAACATGTAACTCTAGGTAGCATAGCTCAGTAGCAGAATGACCATATTTCTTCCTTGCATGTGCTAAACCTGTTCACTCTGAGGGGCGATGGGACAGTAGACGGGGAGTTTCATTGCCTCTCTCCTCCCAATCGCCATGGCCGTCTATACGGTTGATAGGACAGGCTCTTGACAGAGGAAGGTTTTGAGTTCGTTCTACAGAAGGAACTAACTTTTATTATTATTATTATTTCTGTTAGCTTACTTCAGTAAGCGGAAGTAATGTCGGTTCACCGTAGCTTAAACCCAGATTGATTATCTTAACCTAATCTAATGCGTCGAACGCTAGAGTTGGCTTCAAGTACATGACCACGAGTGCGAAAGTCAGAATTAGACTGCCGACGGTTTCAAAGGGACCTTGAACTATAGGCAGTGATTGCAAACCGAAGAGCTTGAGGCTATTAAAGCAGTTGAACATGAAAATCGAAAAGCAAATCAATACCAGGAAAAATGGGTTGGGTTTTTCCACGAGAAGAGCAGAGAGCAATAGAGCTAAGGGCAGAATAACCCAAACGTAGGAATAACTCTCAGTACGTGGAATAAAGAGGAGCATCATGAGCACATTCATTAAGAACATTCCGTTGCCAAAAATCGCTCGTCTGACAACAGGTTCCGATGTCCTCGAACCCACCCAGAAGGAAAAGATACCGAACACAATGAAGCCGAGAATAGATACAACTGGAGTGATGTAGGAAAA
>Ga0187770_10001599_pt1 | contig 12139 bp, 7 predicted proteins | sample 0116_SJ02_MP02_2_FD_133154 | JGI IMG/M metagenome (GOLD analysis project Ga0187770, IMG submission 133154) | Tropical peat soil microbial communities from peatlands in Department of Meta, Colombia - 0116_SJ02_MP02_20_MG | ecosystem: Environmental > Terrestrial > Soil > Wetlands > Peat | place...
ACGTTCTGGACCGACGGGATCAGCCAGGGGGCCATCGGGATGAGGAGGGGCTTGTAATAGAACGAGGTAACGCCGTTCGTGACCGCCCAGGCAAGGTCCTGCTGCAGCGTGAAGTTGCGCGTGTAGTTGGAGAGCGGTTGGAATCCCTGGATCAGTTCCTGCAGCAGCTCCACCGGAGTGGATTGGTTCCAGTGGTAGAGGTGAATGGACGAATCGGAGGCCCAGGTGATGTAGGTCATGAAGTACTTCACGACGAGGTTCATGTCTCCCGGAAACTGAGGGCCGTTCACGATCTGCATGTCGCTGATGAACCACCCGGAGTCGTTGTAGAGAAGGCTCTCGAGTTGGCTCGTGTTCGAGACCAATCGTGCGCCGGTCTGGTAGAACGTCGGCTGTCCATCGACGTAGTAAATCGTGCTGGGGATCGGGTTCCCTCGGATCCAGTAGTCCACCTTCCCGAGGTAGATCGCCGGCGGACCGGTGGTCGTGGCTCCGACCACCTCACCCGGGACTCGATGTTGCAGGACGTAGTTCGACGCCAGCTGGTAGTTCGCTTGCTGGACCTGATACAGCGCCCACGGGTAACTCGGCGCGATCGAGAACGGGACCCACGGTAACCAGGAATCCACCGGGGTCTCCCACTGATAGTTGTTCAGCGTGAGGCCCGAAGGAATCGCGACGCTCGGAACGACCAGCATCACCACGATCGCCCCGCCGTAGAGCGCCGGCGCGGCGCGCGCCCAGTGCCGGGGCTTCGGCCACCGTCGGGCCAGCGAGGTGACCGCCCAGCGGACCGTCTCGACGATCGTGATCGCCGAGAGCAGGAAGAGGGTGAAGAGGAGAGGGGTGATGTGATGCAGGACCACCGGCACCCCGCCGGCGATGTCGTTCGTCACCGAGGAAGCCACACTCACGCTCGCGAACGCGCCGCCGGCGAACGCGAGGAGTCCGATCTCGAGGGGGTTGCGTCGCCGCGCGATGAAGAAGATGGAGGCCACCGAGAGCGCGACGATCGCCGGATAGTACTCCGCGAGGTAGACGGCGTAGGCCGTGCTCCATACGAGCGGGTACGTAGAGAAGCCAACGAGCCGGGAGAGGGTCGCATGGCCGGCTTGAGCCAGCGTCGACCACTCGAGGAGAACTCCTACCACCAGAGCCAGCACACCGGCGCCGAGGAGCGGCAGGCGAAGCCGGTGGGGGATGAGGGGTTCGCCGGTTGGCCCGGAGGGTTCGCCGTGCACGACCGGCCCGCGGAAGAACTCCCGGAGGCGATCCCACCGGCTAGCGAGCAAGAAACCGAGCAGGCCACACAAGATTCCCGGAACATACATCAGGAATAGCCCCGGGCTCGTGAGCGCGAGGGCGACCGACACACCCGTCACCCCGACCGCGCACCCGCGGCGAGCACGACGGGTCTGAGCCGTGGACCAGACCAGCAGAACGAGCAGCGCGATCGCCATCAGCACGATGAACAGCATGTACCAGCGGGCCTGACGCGACCAGGCGATGTACTCGGTCGAGAACGCCACCATCGCGGCGAGAGTGATTCCGACGTACCGGTCGCGGAGACGCACTCCCACCGCGTAGGCGATGGGGATGAGCGCGATTCCGAGGAGCGCCGAAGGGAACCGGTCCGCGAAGTTGGACTGGCCGAGCGCCCCGATGGAGACCGCTTCGACGTACGGGTAGAGGGGCTCCCAGTTGTTGATCAGATGCTGCGAGACAATGATGGGATAGCCATGCTGGAGGATCGAGAGGGAGTAGATCGTTGACTGAGCCTCGTCGTTCCACAACGAGACGCTTCCGAGCGCCTCCAACCGCCAGTACCCTCCCACCACCATGAAGCCGAGAATCACGAGGAGGGTGAGACCGGATGGAGTCGCAAACCAGCCCAGATGGAGCGTTGACCGGGGGGCCGTCGTCGCAGGCGCCTCGTCCGTGCTGGAGGTCCCACTCGACGTGGTTCCAGGGGCGTTGGCCGGGCCGTTCTCCGCACCAGGCAAATGGGCCATAGCCTCGCTAGAAGCGGGAGCCCCCCATCGGCCGTTATAGCTTCTGCTGAGCGGACTGGGTCTCAGCCGACCCGGGTCCAGGAACGGGGAACGATCAGTATCCCCAGGACTCGAGTTGGAACTGAAGCTGCGGGTCGACGGCGCCCGAACGGGCCGCCCCGATACTCCGGGCCGCCGTCCGGGCGGTCTCGACCGCGCGAGCGGCCGTCCCCTCAGCCGCCGTCCCAAGATCGTGTTCCTCGCCGGGATCGTCCACGAGATTGTAGATCTCGATCCGTTGGTCGTGCAGCCCGAGAATGACCTTGAAGTCCCCATCGTAAGCGACTGCGAACGATCGCCGGAGTCGGTCCCGGACCACGTCCGACAGATGCTCCCGGTAATGCTGGAGCGACGGAAAGCCATCGGCCATGGCCTGCACCGGCTGCGGCCGCTCAATGCGGGCCGTCGGGGTGAGGACAGCGCCGGGAAGATTGGCGGGTGCCGCCCTTCTAGCCGCCTTCAGCAGGGTCGGGACCACATCCACCAGGCTCACGGCCTCGGACCGAACCCCGCCGCCGGCCATCCCTCCGGGCCAGCGTATCATTAGCGGCACGTGCAGGAGAGGTTCGTACGGGCTGCGCTCGTGGAACAGTTCCCCGTGTTCTCCGAACGCTTGGCCATGGTCGCTCGTCACGACGAGGAGCGTGTTGTCCCAGCGACCGGCGTGGCGGAGTATCTCGATCAACGCTCCGAGCCGGAGATCGAGGCGACGGAGGGTCCGCTCGTACAGGCGACGGAGAAGGTCGAGTTCGTCTTCCGTGGGTCGCCAATCTCCTTGCAACCAGAGTCGTGCGTTCTGGGGGATGCGGACGAACCGGAGCCAGCCCCTGAGGCCCCGAACCAACTCCGCGTCGCTCAGGTATTTCTCGTGCGCGTCGAGCAGATTGACGAAGCAATGGACCGGCTGATCCGGGGGGGTTCGGGCCAGCCAACCGGCGAGGGTCGCCTCGATCCACGGGGCGTCGGGGAGTGGACGCGGGTCGCCGGGCCAGCGGAGGGCGCGCGCGACTCGGTTCATCCCATCGATCGTTCCCCACGTTATGGCCTCCCCCAGCCGACCCATCGCGGCCTCTTCCGGTCGGGTCTCGTGAAGGGCTTGCGCGAGGGTGGTCTGGTGGCCGGGAGCCCGGAGGAATTCGGCCATCGCTCGTTCGCGGGTCCGGCGGCGGGTAAATGCGCTCCCGAGGACCGAGAGCGCCCCCTTGCCGCTCCGCACTCCGGCCGAGGGCGAGAAGTCGAACCTTTCGGGGGGAAGCCAGCGGAACGTTTTCTCCCACCACTCGGCACTCCGGTAGGCCTGATAGGATCCCTCGAGCGACAGGAGGGGCGCGAGCATGCCGTTCGCGGTGAGGGCGAGGCTCGCGTAGCCGCCAGACCGGAGATGATGGGCCAGCGTGAGCTCAGCCGGATCGAGGCTCAGGCGCCCCGCGCCCATCACGCCATGTTCCCAGGGATACCTTCCCGTAAGGAGGGAGGCGTGCGAGGGCAGTGTCCACGGCGCTACGGTGGCGGCCCGAGCGAAGACTACGCTCTCGTTGCGCAGTTCCGAAAGGCATGGCCACGGTCCCGAGGGCCCTCCTGTGCCGGGGAGCGAGAGAGCCCGTGCGCAGTCGAGTACCACCACTACGAGATTCGGAAGGGCCGGGTGGGAATCTGGCGGCACGTTAGCCACGTCGGCGAGCGGAGCGGCCCGTAGATATTAGGAGAAGCGCACGAGCTGACTCTTCGGCGTGCGGTTCGCGGAGGTTCTTCTGTGGGCCGATCCCGAGATCTCCCGACGCGAAGGCCCCGGCGACCCAGTCGAACGCGAAAGCCGACCGGATTCAGGATGCGTTCCGCCTCCGTTTCCGGAGCGTTGCTTCGACCCTCTTGAGGAGAGGTCCGGCGGCCCCCCGGGTCAATGATTATAACGTGGGCTCATGCAAGAGAGGAGGTAGGCGGCTATGCGGTCCGGTCGGTCTACTCAGCCGGTTCGAAGGCTGGCCCTGAGGATCGCGTGCGCGGCGATCATAGTCTCCCTCTCCGCGGTCGTGGCGACCTGGGGGGTTTCAACGGGAACCGCGGGCGGCACTGGCGCCAAGGACGTCACGACTTCGGGGTCCTCAGCTCACCGCTCCGAACCACCGGCCTTTCCGCCGGTGCATGTCCACCCGCTCGCGCCGAACGGTCCGGACGCCGTGAACCCGAACGCGTACTACTCGTCAGAACCCGCTCCAATGGGGATCGGGGATTTCGGGATAGGAGACGGCGGGAACCCGTACACCTACAACACTTCCGAGTTCCTGGGGAACTTCTCCTGGCAAACCCTGAACCTCTCGGAAAGTGGGACCACCCAGTTCTCCGACCAGCTGAACGTCGTCCTCCAGTTCGTCCAGAACGGGGTCACTTACGCGTACTGGATCCAGGACGTCGCGTTCATGGACTCCGCGACGAACGCGCTGACGTTCGAGAACAACATCTGGAATTTCACCAGCAACTGTCTCAACAACTCGGCGGTCTCGGGCAACGGAACCGTCTACCCCTACAGCGGGTGCCAAGGGTACTACGCCGTGGGGGCCACGACCCAGCCCGGGGCGTCTCTCACCATGCCGAGTCCAGGAGACTTCGCGCTTCTCGTGCGGTCGTACGAGACCGGAACCGGCCTCCCCGAGGTCGCCTTCGAGTATTGGGATGGAGTGACGAGCTACTACGTCACCTACGACAACGTCGTCTTCCCTTGGGCGAGCGGGCTCAGCTCGGACAACAACTTCGTCGTTGACGGTTTCCAGTACAATCCCCTCGGTCTGTTCTACGATGCAGAGCTCACGATCGGCGGTCCGGGCAGTGCTTCCGCGACCCAGGCCCAGAGCTCGACCCACGCGACCTCCCGTCTCCTCTACTTCAACGGGCACAATTTCGAGGCGCCTCCGGCGGTCTGGAACTTCGGCAGCAACACGGCCGAGGCGGTCAGTAACATCCAGTCGATCTTCTCGAACGACAACGCCGGCCTCCCGCTCACGGTGCAGTTGAACGGGACGACGCGGAACGCCACGCCGGCGCAAGCGTACGGTCAGAACCAGGTGGGGGAGCTCGCGATCTCGGCCCCGGGAGTTCCGGACGGAACCGTGTCGGCGAGCAGCGATCGATGGAGCTTCGTCGGAGGATCCGCCACATTGACGCTGATCCCCGGGACCTATCCGGTGTGGGTCAACTCGACGTCAACGAACTACGATCTCGGCCTCTGCACCGTCACGGCTGGGGTCACTACCAGCGTCTCCGTCGCCAGCGGGTGCCGCCCTGTGGTGAGCACGCCGACGGCGACTCCGACCACGGTGGACGTGGGACAATCCGCCACCTTTCAGTCGACCCTCCTGGGGGCCGGCTCCGGGGGCGACACGTACGTCTGGGACACCAGTCCCGCCGGGCTCGGCTGCTTGCCTTCCTCTTCGCTGACGCTGTCGTGCACTCCGGCCGCGGCCGGAGTCTACCTCGTGAATCTCACGGCCACCGACTCTCGTGGCCAATCGAGCACGAGCGGGACCTTGCAGTTCACGGTCAGTCTCGACCCTTCGGTCGGAACTCCCTCCCCGAGCTCAACACAGGTCGAGACCGGAGGGACCGTTTCGTTCGCGGCCACCCCGTCGGGAGGTGCTCAGCCCTACTCGTTCCAGTGGCACGGGTTGCCGACGCCGTGCAGCCAGACGGCCACGTCGGACCCGAGCTGCACCCCCTCCATGGCGGGCTCGTACTCGATCAACGTCACCGTGACGGACGCGAACCACTTCGCCGTCACGAGCCCGACGCTCTCCTTCACGGTGCGGGAAGGGCCCTCGGTCTCGACCCCGACCTCGGCCCCGGTCGGCTCGGTTGACCTCGGCCAGGCGGAGGCCTTCTCGACGAGCGCGACGGGGGGTTCCGGTGGGTATACCTACACCTGGTCCGGGCTCCCGGCGGGCTGCCCATCGGTGTCGTCGGACACCCTCCGATGCACTCCGACCTCCGTCGGCGTATACTCGATCTCAGTGTCGGTGATCGACTCGCTTGGGGGAACCTCCACGAGCGGGACCCTTGTCTTCACCGTCCACTCGGACCCGACGATCGGGACCCTCACCGTCTCCCCGAAGACCATCGACCTCGGGCAGACGTTTCACTTCGCGCTGAGCGGGCCGTCGACGGGCGGGGCAGGGTCCTATCGGTACGTCTGGATCGAGCTTCCTCCCGGGTGCGCTTCGAACGACTCGACCACGATCACCTGCACGCCGATCGCCGCCGTCGTCGGAGAGGCCACCGTCACCGTCTACGACGCCGACAACGGGTCGAATTCGACGAGCGTGCCATGGGTGATCTACATCCGTCCGTACCTTTCGGGTGTCACCGCCTCCCCGACGAGCCTCGACGTGGGCCAGCTTCTGACGCTCTCCGCGGTCCAGCTCCCAGGGGGCAGCGGAATCTACACGTACGTGTGGACCGACCTTCCGACGGGATGCGTGAGCGTGAACCACGCGTCAATCGAGTGCACTCCCGTCCAGTCCGGCGTGTTCGAGATTGGTCTCAACCTTACCGACTCGAACGGACTCTCCTCCAGCCGGGCGATCACCGTGCACGTCGATTCGGACCCGATGGTCTCAACCCCGGCCGCGATGCCGGGCTCGGTCCACCCCGGTCAGTCGGTGACGTTCTCGGTGAACGGTTCCGGCGGCTCCGGAAATCTCACCTACTCCTGGATCGGCCTTCCGCCCGGCTGCGCGTCCGCCAATACGTCTTCAATCACTTGCCGACCGACGGCCGTCGGATCCTATGAGGTGTCGGTCAACCTGACCGATTCGAACGGCTTCCGCGTTCACAGCGGGTCGCTTTCCTACGCCGTAACATCCTCCCCCACGCTCGGGCTGACTCCGCTCGAGGAATACACTCTGTTGGCCGAGATCACCGCTATCGCGCTCATCGTTGTGGCCGTGGTGTGGATCCGGCGATCTCGCCGGCGACGCCGGTCCTCCGCCTCGTGACAGGCGACCCGCCCGACCCCGCCGAGTCGGGGGTCAGGAGGATCCCTGCCAGTGAAGCCGTTCCTCTGGGCCTGACAGCCCAGGGCAGTTTGGCGTACCGGTCCTCGGTCTCAGGAGAGAGATCGACACGGTCCGGGTCCCCGGGCGAAACGACGTTCCAACCGCGGGGAATGTCACTGAGTTCTTCTTCGGAACGGGAGGCTTAATGGGCCTCCCGGCTCGTAGCCTCGTCGGCGTGAGCGTCCAACCCAGCAAGGCGAGACTCGCCCTGATTCTGCTCATTGTGGCCATCCTGGTCGCTGTGCCCTTGGACTACTACGCCACCACGGCCACCGCTCCCCGGACCAATCCCCTCACGGCTGAGGAAGCGGGCTTCCTCACCCATATCGACCACATCGTCTTCGTCGTTCTCGAAAACCACGCCTACGACAATTACTTCGGAACCTACTGCCTCGAATCGAGCAACCTGTGCCCCGCCACCGCTTTCGGCATCCCGCCCCTCACGTGCGTCCCGTACAACCCCCTCGATCCGTTCGGACCTTGTATCCGGCCGTGGGACTTTACCGCCCAGAACTGGACGCTCCATTCCCATCTTTCCCACTCCTACAACGCGTCGCATGCGGCGTGGAACGACGGGGCGATGAACGGGTTCTACCCGGCCGAAGGATCCGGCCTCGACCCGTTCGGCACGTACACCGGAGCAACCGCCCCGATCTACTGGGATCTGGCGGAAGAGTACGCACTATCGGACAGTTTCTTCTCCTCTATCCTCAGCTACTCACTACCGAACCACTGGCATATGGTCGCCGGTCAGGCCCCACAAGTCATCATCGCGAACGGTACGCTGGGTTGTCCCACCTGCGACGGCCGGGGGGTGCTCGATCGGGACCACGAGTACCTGAACGAGTCGAACCACACCACGAGCATCGAGGACCTGTTGCTGAACTCGAGCGTGAGTTGGAAGTACTACGACTACGACCTGGGCACGTACGCCAAGGCCATCGACATCCGGTTGAACGAAACCAGCAACCGGATCATCTCTACGGGAACGGCCTACAACATCTGGAACCCGCAGGCGGCCAAGGCCGAGTCGTACAACGCATCGTTCGTGGATCACTTCACGCTAAACACGCAGTTCTACGCGGACGCCCGGAACGGGACTCTACCGAGTCTTTCCTGGGTGATCCCCGCGGGCCAGGACTCCGACCACCCCGGCCGTAACTCGACGTTGGCGCAGAGCTGGGTCGCGAGCATCGTGGACGCGGTCGAGGCGTCCCCGGATTGGAACACCACGGCGGTGTACATCACGTGGGATGACTACGGGGGGTTCTACGACAACGTGGCCCCGCCGACCTTCGAAGGGCAGCAGCTCGGCTTCCGAGTTCCGCTCCTGCTGATCAGCCCCTACACCCAGCCGGGAACCGTGTCGAACTCGTTCGCGTTCTTCGAGTCGGTCCTGCACCTCATGGAGTGGCGGTTCAACCTCGGCTGCATCTCCGTGCTCGACTGCGAGGCGCCGTTGCCGCTCTTCGGCTTCGACTGGAACTCGCTCCCTCGGCCTCCCGAGATGTTTCCAACCAACTTCTCCCAGGCGAGCTACCCCTACGAGCCCGACGCGACCGGAAATCAGGCGCTCTCCGCCGGGGGCTACTATCCCCCCACCGAGTTCACGTCGTTCCCGGAAGGGGAAGAGGCGGACGTCGACTGAGCCGGCAGGGCATCGCGCGGACGACGGCGCCCGTCCGACGCCGGAACGATGCGAAACCGCCCCGGGCTACGCTCGACGCCGTCCCGCGTCCCGCTCCTCGCCCGTCGGCGCGCCGGCGTTTCCGTTCCGTCGGAGGAGCGACTGTCGCGCCTTCCACTGGGAGTGCTGCCGCAAGATCCAGCCGACGTGCTCCCGCGGGTGCTCGAGGGCCAGGAACTCGGCCACCTCGCGGGCGCTCCGGTGGTGGTCCGCGAGGAATCCGGGCTTGTTCGGGTGGGGGACGCGTCTCGTCTCCATTTCGTACTCGATCATGGCAAAGAATGTAGATTCGGGAGTTAATAAATAGCTAGCACTAGAATGCTATAGATTCGCATGGGACGCGAGCGGTCGCCCGTCAGGTCGCGAATACCCCTCGGGCCGCCGGGGGTTGTCCGGTGGGGCCTACGGGTGATTCGATCGGAACGTTTCGATCTGGGCGAGGTCTTCCCGCGCCAGCCGAAGGGTCATCGCTCCCACGAAACCGTCCACCTGTTCCGGCGAGCGGCCCCCGACGATCGCGGCGGTCACGGCTGGGTTCGCGAGTGTCCAGGCGATCGCGACCTCACCCGCGGAACGGCCCCCGTGCCGCTGGCCAATCTCGCTCAGTAGGCGCGCGAGCGCGAGATGCCGAGAGAGCCGGGGTTCCTGGAACTCCTCGTCCCGCTTGCGCCAGTCGTCCTCGGGCATGCGGGCCACCCGTGCAGCGGACACCGTCCCAGTGAGGAGGCCGCAGCCCATCGGCGAGTAGACGATCACCCCGATCTGGTGGGCGCGGGCGTACGGGAGGATCTCCTTCTCAACGTCCGGCCAGACGAGCGAGTACGACGGCTGCAGCGTCTCGACCGGCGCGATGGCGGAAGCCCGCTCCATCTGGGCCACGTTGAAATTCGAGACGCCGATGTGCCGGACGAGCCCTCGATCCTTGAGCTCGGCAAGCGTTCGCCACCCCTCCTCGATGTCAGCGTCCGGCTCGGGCCAGTGCACCTGGGCGAGATCGATCGCGTCCGTATGCAGTCGCTTCCGACTCGCCTCGACCTCCGCCCGGATCGAGCTCGCCTTCAGGCTGTGGGTGATCCGCCGGTCGGCCGTCCAGGTAAGGGAGACTTTCGTGAAGACCTTCGGGCGCGGCCGTAGGTCCTCCACGGCGGCGCCGACGACCTCCTCCGCGTGCCCGGTGCCGTAGGCCGGCGCCGTATCGACCCAGTTGATCCCTTGCTCGTGGGCTCGCAGTATCGTCCGGCGGGACCGCTCGTCGTCCTGAGGCCCCCAGGCAAACTCCCACCCGCCACCACCGATGGCCCACGTGCCGAGCCCGACCCGCGTGACGTCGAATCCCGTGCGACCCAACTGCACCATGGCTCGCCCGCCCCCGAGTTCCCGCGGCGGGCTTAATCGTTCCCGGCCGGCTCGCGCTGCCGCTCCACCAGGGCGTAGGTGGAGAACTTTTCGAGGAGTTGTGCCCCGAGCGCGTGGCGACGGGCGTCGGCGATCAGCGCCTGCTCGAACGGAGTGAGCGCGCGCAGGAAGTCGAACCGCTTCGCCGCGTTGGCGGCGTCGCGGTTCCAGTCACGGCGTCGCGCCCGCCCGATCAGCCGCTCGAGGTCCGGCCATTCCTTCCGACCGGCAGAGAGGGTGTGGAGGATCCGTTCGGGGTCGAACGCTTCCCGATCGTTCCACAGCTTCGCTACGGCGAGCAACCGAACGAGCTCGAGGTCGAACCCCTTGCGGCCGTAGCGCATCGCGTCGTAGAGGTCCCGCTCGGTCGCCCGCTGCTGGATCGCTCGCAGCTTCTCGGCGAGGGCCTCCTCGACCCGGAGCGACGGGATCCGGGGAGGCGTGAACGGAAGGGCCGAAAAGTACGGTTGCGGAAGCGGCGTCCACCGGGCCGGGGGAAGGAACGGGGCTTCCCGGTAGCTCACCTCGAACCGGAACACCCCCGCGTCCCACTCGTGCGAGTAGTCGACCTGGCACCCCCAGTTCCGCCGGGTCGTCCGGTACGGCTCTCGGATGCGGAACGTCACCCCGTGATGCGCGGCCGAGAACGCGTCTCTCAGCTCGGATTCCGGGTCTTCGGGAAGGCCCCGGTTCGTGAAGTCGAGGTCCTCGGAGAGACGACCGACGTCCCCCGTGACCATCATGCGCAGGTAGGTTCCGCCCTTGAAGACCAGCCGGTCGAGGACCCCCCGCTCGCCGAGCGCATCGAGCGCGTAGAGGAGCACGATCTCCTGCTGGGCGATGTGGAGGTCCACGCCCATCACGTTCGCGAAACGGTTCGCGACCGGCCGGGGAATCACGGGGCTTCCACCTCCGAGTACAACACCCGATCGGGAACGTTCTCAATCATATGCCAGCGCGGGTCGTGCCGCCCCCTTCGACCGAACGTGCGAGGCGCCCCGAGTGGCACCCACGACCCCGCGGGTCGCGAGCGCCATCGGCGCGCGAAGCTGGACGGAGGAGGCAGGGACGGCCGGATCCGTTCGGTTAGGAAGCCGACCCGAAGGGCGAGGCTGCGGTTCCCCAACCGCTCGAGGTACTCCGAGAGCCGCGACCAGCGCAGCCGGGGCTTCGCGCGGGAGACGATCTGGGCGACGCCCCCGAGTCCCCCCGAGAGCTCGGGGCGGTCCACGCAGTCGATCACCGTCCGCTCCGGATCGCTCACCCGGAGGGTCTCCCCCCGACGGACGATCTCCTGGGACCCGAAGAACCGGTCCGGCCGTGTCCGCACGAACCGGAACTGGGCGGGATGGTCCAGCCGGACGGACGTCCGCACCGGGGTGACGATGTAGTAGACGCGGCCCGCCTGAAGCAGGAACCCCCACAACTCCGCCGCGGAGGCGTAGCCAAAGTGGTACGGTCGCACGATGTGGCTCCCGACCCGGAGCGGGTCGGCGTCCGGGACGGCTTCCGGCCCTCGTTCGCTCGGGTTGAGCAGGTACCGACCCCGGCCGACGCGCTGGATCCAACCCTTCCGGACGAGGTCGTGCGCCAGCTTGCGGGCGAACCCTCGGCGCACGCCCGCCCGCTGCTCGACCGCGTCGAGCGAGAGCTCGCTCTCGCCGTCCGCCTCGAGGGAGAGGATGACCCGGGCCTCGGCGGCCGAGAGCGAGCGTTGCGGCACGAGAAAGGCATGTGTTCGCAATACGATAAAGTTACCGTTTTGGTAACTTTGCGGTAGTCCAGTTCAAGTTGGGGGAACCTCGTCGGCCGCGGCCCGGCCCCCGACCATGTCGAGTACATTCCGGAAGAACTCGGTCGACTGGGCCCCGGAGACGATCCGCACCCGGTCGAACAGGAAGAACGGCACTCCCTCGAGTCCGAGCGCGGCGGCCTCCGATTCATCGGCCCTCACCTGCAGG
>Ga0187770_10001600_pt1 | contig 12139 bp, 10 predicted proteins | sample 0116_SJ02_MP02_2_FD_133154 | JGI IMG/M metagenome (GOLD analysis project Ga0187770, IMG submission 133154) | Tropical peat soil microbial communities from peatlands in Department of Meta, Colombia - 0116_SJ02_MP02_20_MG | ecosystem: Environmental > Terrestrial > Soil > Wetlands > Peat | place...
GCGCAGCTCACATCCGAGTTCCAGATGTTTGCATGGTTGATTCTGGTGTGCCTTCTGCTTTCACAGTGCGAGCGGATCGAAGATACACTATAACACTCTCGGTCGGTCTCTTAGAGTCGTTGGACGGCAAAGAGGTAGAAGCTTGTCTTGCTCATGAAGTTGCGCACCTGAAGAACAATGACTTTACCGTGCGGTTTATTGCAACTTTAGCAAAGGTTGCCTTATTCGCAAGGCCACTAAGTTACCTTCTTGAACCTGCAGTTTACAGGGCTCGTGAATTTATGGCGGATACTACAGCAGCTAAGCTGGTGGGAGGGCCGGAGGCGCTAATCTCCGCCCTGTCGCAGCTTAAAGAGTCCAGTAATCTCGACGCGGCGATTCGAGGTTCCTCATGCCTTTGCAACCTGACTGCACCAAGAGGAGTCTGTAGAATGTTCGATAAACATCCGGCGTTAGAGGACAGATTAAAAGCACTTCGGGAAATGAAGCAAAAGTGAAGGCATACCAACTTCGACCTTTGTTCCTTGTTATCCTAGCAGTATGCATAGTGTCTATTCCAAGCGGGTCAGTCCAAGCTCAAACTACTATCCCACATATGACTGTCACGATTACCGGCCAAACCATGACGGCAGGCTTCAACAACAACGTCACCATTACGGTAACGAACAACTACTACGAGTACCCGGCGATCTACGATGTCGATATTGCAGTAACCATTCCGACTGGTTTGACAATGTACGGTGATAACCATTGGCATTATAACTCGATGCAGCTCGGTCAGGCCTCCACGATTAGCTTTCAGGTATATGCCCCCGCCGCAGACATTGGGGTTACCTATCAAGGCTCAATAACTGTGACTTACAAAGCGCTAGGAGACATATCCTACACGTCAGAAACTCACGATGTGAGCTTTTCCGTCTATGCTTACATTAATCTCATCCTATACGGGATTCAGGCGACACCTTCAATCGCATCCCCTAATGGCAATGCAACAATTTCAGGAAACCTGCTCAACACCGGAAACTTAGCTGCCTATGATGCCAACGTTTCCGTACTGTCCAATATTGTTGTGCCGAGCACTTTATCGAGCACCTTCATCGGCGAAATTGACCCAAACATTCCGAGGCCATTCAGCATGTTGGTTGTATTCAAAAGCAATATTCCTGTAGGAAACTATTCGTTGCTGGTGAGTGCATCTGCGATAGACAACGGTAGACCTGGTACGCCTTATGTAGTCCAAGGCTTCATCAACATTCAACTGATCAGAAGCACTGTGAACCCTAACCAGAGACGCGGAGGAGGGGGGCCAACCGGAATAGTCGGAGTTCTCTTCGTGATTCTAAGGTACCTTGAGGGCGCATTCTTCGGCTCCACAAGCGCCTTCAGCCTTCACCAATCTTCATTCTTCTATGCAAGAGATCTCGTTATGTCCGTTTATGTCTCTGTGCACTTCTCCCACGGTTAGGGCGAGCTATTGTAAGAGTGAACCTTAGCCGCAGACTCTGAGTACTGTGTGCAAGTAACGGTAAACTTGTGCGGGAACCTTATTCATACTTCAAGGCGACGACCGCGTTCATTCTGGAAGCTCTCCATGCTGGGTAGAGTCCCGCTACTGTAGCTAGTAGGACTGGAAATGTTAGCGAGAAGACGATGAGCTCAGTTGAGAAGACCGGAACTATGGTTGCTCCCCCTCCGCCGCCTCCAAATCTCCCGGTAAAAGTGGATCCAGCGAGCAAGCCTCCCATCAGGAACGAGAGCGAATAACCTAGTGCGAGTCCGGTGAAGGCTCCAATCAATCCTGTGAGTGCAGCCTCTGCCAGGAACATGCCCATTATTTGCTTCGGCCTGTACCCAATAGCCTTCAGAATCCCAATTTCTCTTGTGCGTTCCATTACTGACACGTACATCGTGTTGACTATTCCAACAGTTGCTACAAACAACGAAACAGCGCCTATGCTGCCCAAAAACACTGTCAGACTGGCAGTAATCGATTGGAGACTTGACAGGATTTGTCCCGGGCTTATCACTCGAACATTATTGGAATAGTAAGTCGTAATTGTGTTCTGAACGGTCGTAACATCATTCGTGTTATCGATTATGACGTAGATACCTGTGAAGTACGGGGATTTAGAGAGAATGCTTCCCGCCTGGAACGATATGTAGATGGTGTCATCGATATTTGCGAATAGTGCGGTACCGTACTGAGCCAAAATTCCGCTGGCGAGAACAGCGTATGATACGGCTCCTTTGCTTCCTTTGATCCCAGATATAGACATGGAAACCATTTGGTGGAGCCCGATTGGCGTCCCGGACACTGGGTTGGCTATTCCCCATCCTATGGCGGCAGATGTCGTGTCGCCCAGGAGTGGTATGGAGCCTTCAGCGACGGTCAAGCCTTGGTATAAGGCGGGCAGAGCCACCAGGTCTATGGCGACTACGGTGGCTTGGATCGATTCTCCTCCATTGTTGATGTTTGCACCATAGCTGTAGTACGGATAAGCCGCAATCACGCCTGGTATTGACTTGAGGTATGTTACGTCCTGTTGGCTTAGCTGGTAAGTGTTTGTTGAACCGGCAGCGAAGAATCCTCCCGAATTTCGTATTGTAAGAATATTCGCTCCTGATTTCTGAATGTTGGCCGCTATCCCGGCGTTAAGGCCCGCTGAGCTCGCTATTAGTGCGAGAATAATTGCTGAACCTACGGTTATCCCGAGTATAGTCAATACGCTGCGGATCTTTCTGTCAATCAGTGCCTTGTAAGCTAGCTTGAACATATCTGCTAGTTGCACTGCTCTTACATCTCCACGCTAGAGTTGATTGATGTTGCTGAAGAGTGCACAGACCAGGGAGATATTTGCGTATCGCTCACGCTGAGTAAGAGTCCAGACGTTGTATGTATTCCTCCTTGTCTACTAACCCGTCCTTCAGGGAGATTACGCGTTGAGTCATGGTGGCAATTTCCGAGTTGTGGGTGACGATCAGAATCGTGGTTCCGAATCCCTTGTTCACCTGGATGAACTGGTCGACCACTTCACGAGTGGTCTTTGAGTCTAAGTTACCTGTGGGTTCATCGGCGATAATTAGTGCTGGTTCTGTTACTAGAGCTCTAGCGATCGCGACCCGTTGCTGTTCTCCTCCACTCAGTTCCGCCGGCCGCTTGCTGCCCTTACCATGCAACCCAACTGCACTGAGCATTTTCAGCGATTTAGCCTTTCGAACCTTTTCGGGGATCCCTCTGGAGATTAGTGGCATCTCCACGTTCTCAACCGAGCTGAGCCTCTGAATCAAATTGAAGGACTGGTACACAAAACCTAGCTTCCGATTTCGGAGGAGGGAAAGCCTGTCCTCATCTAGCTTCTTCAGGTCAACTCCGTCTATGATTACTCTGCCTGAAGTGGGTCGGTCGAGGGCACCGATCAAGTTGAGAAGCGTGGATTTACCGCTGCCGGACGGTCCCATAATAGCCACAAATTCGCCCCTATCGATCTTAATGTTGATGCCCCTTAGAGCGGGATATCCAGTGTGGCCTATTCGGTAGACCTTAGTTACATCTACGGTCTGCACTGCAGGTGCAGTTCGTGTTGCCACAGGCATCAACTACGTGGCATAGTTCACTTTACACATTTACACCTTACGCTGTGTTAGCAGCCAGGAACGCTCAGCTCGCGACTCCAACTGTACCTCGAATGAGGGCGAAGATTCCAAAGCCTTCCTCCGCTCCCTTCCTGCGCCTTGCTGAGTGCGCGGTCTCGGTTGAGGATGATTCATCCATGTTGGTTATAAGCTAACTATCACTCGTAGTTTGGTTCGCTCGTGACAAACGATGGGTCAAACATCCTTAGACTATCAGGGCAATGAGGCAAAAGACAATCGACCGCTCATCAAGCTCTACGCCTGCATTATCTGCGAACGACATTTCAGCACCAAGCCTAAGCTAAAACGGCATTACATCAACGCGCACAAAGATAGCATTCCAAACTATGGCGGAGGCACTTGCGCAACTTCTTAACCTACCTGCAGTGGCGGAACAGGGCTTCTTTTAGGAATTCCGTGCTCCACAGGCCAACAAGCTGTTGCACTCGCCTTAGTTCTGCTCGCGTATGATTGCGAGTGTGGTGGGGGCGCTGGGATTTGAACCCAGGGCTTCGCGGTTGCGGTTTAGGCAACTCACGCGGGCCCAAGCCGCGTATCATAACCATGCTAGACTACGCCCCCAAGAAAGCTAGCTAGCACGGAGCGCTATTGCACGCAGCTTGAGTAAAGAAGATTTCTAGATTCCAGGTTCAAAGATTTTTTGCAGGCCATATCTCCAAAGAAGAAAGAAGAAGCTAACCTAAAACTCTCCGCATCATGGGCGGGGTTAAATCCGAGAATAGGAGAATTCAATCTATCCCTCGAAAGGCTTTTGAGCATAGAACTCTAGGCATACCGTAGGCGTGTTCTCCTTGATGGTAGAAGTCGAAGAACCGGTTGAGGTTGAGATTGTGGCTGACACTGGCGCTTACGTTTACGTGTGCGAAGAGTGCGGTTGTGAGTTAACAGAGATTCCGTACTATAACCGGTACTACTGCGAAAATTGCGGGTTGCACTACTGACCAAGTTGGGTTAGACCAACAAGTCGGGTTTTAAGTCCAGTCTCTGGATGCCCCGCTCTCCTGACACCCTTCCTATCGGCGGCTACGGCGGCCCATTTCGGCCGTCTTCGCAACTAGCTCAGTCTGACTCATTCGGGCGGGATAAGCAAAGGTTGACTTTAAACCTGCAATCCTCCATCATCTCGGATGTGTGTCTTTCTTGGCGGCTTCGACTAAACTCAAGTCCTTCACCGAATCTGTTATTCGCGAAATGACGCAGCTCAGTGACCAGTACGGAGCCATCAACCTCAGCCAGGGAATGCCAGACTTCGATCCTTCCCCGAAGCTGATTGAAGCCGCCGTTGAAGCCATAAGACGTGGGTCAAATCAATACTCTACTACGTGGGGGCACGAAGGCCTCAGGGAAGCGGTTGCTAAACGGGTAAGGGAGTACAACGGGATTGAAGCCAATCCTGAAAAGAACATCACAATCACCTGCGGTTCAACCGAAGCTATAGCAGCCGCTGTCTTCGGTTTAACCAACCCAGGCGATCGAATAATTGTGACCGACCCATTCTATGAGAACTACGTTCCCGACGCGATTTTGGCCGGCTGCGAACCAATCTATGTCCCATTCTCCAGAAGGGATCAAGTGCTTGACGAAGAGGCCTTGAAGAGTGCTATGGAAAAACATCCAAAACTCATCCTCCTAAACACACCAAACAACCCAACGGGAAAAGTCGTAGGCAAAGAGGAGTTGAAGCTAATCGCGGACTTATGTCAAGAGAAAAAAACAATCGCAATCACAGACGAGATATACGAATACATAGTCTACGACGGAAAGAAACACGTCAGCCTAGGGTCTTTGGGCGGCATGCAGGAACAAACTGTCACGGTAGGTGGTGCCTCGAAGACCTACAGCGTCACAGGATGGAGAGTCGGTTGGGCCGTAGCGGAAGCACGACTAACTAATGCTCTCCGAAAGGTTCACGATTACTTCACAATCTGTGCACCGACTCCTCTGCAAGAGGCGCTTGTGACTGCCTTGAACTTCGAACCCTCGTACTATGACAGGCTAAGAGAAGCATACGATAGAAAGCGAAGAATGATGATGAAAATCCTTGATGAGGCCGGGCTACAATATCAGCGGCCAGAGGGCGCTTATTACATTCTTGTGAACGTTCCAGACGCATTCAAAGACGATGAAGAATTCAGCGATTATCTCCTGAAGAAAATCGGAGTAGCGGTTTTGCCAGCCAGCGCTCTCTGCCACGATAGGAATCTGGGCCGAAAGAAAGTTCGCTTAGCATACTGCAAGAAGGATGCAACCTTGCAAGAGCTTAGGCGGCGATTTGGGAAGTTCGCTGAGAAATCCAAATCCAAACCCGCGGTCAGAAGCAAATTGTAATCGGCGGCAAGGACCAGAATGGCTTCTGGGAAAGTCCTCACCACGCTGTCAGCGCTTTCTAGACTGCCAAGTCCAGGACCAGCCCCCGCGTTCACACCGGTTGACGTAACACAGGCAATTCTGACAATCGGTGATGAAAGTAAGATTGGGAGAATTGAGCTTTCAAGGAGACTAGGGATCGGCGAGGGCACGATACGTACGATCATTAAGCATCTAGTGCAAGCCAACATTATTGAAATCGCGAAGGGTGGATGCGTGCTAACGAAACGTGGGGTAAAACTCTACAGCTCACTGAGGTCGAAGGTTTCGAAGGTTTCCATAATAGATGCCAAACAGCTCGCCCTTGACAAAGTTAGCGCGGCGGTGTTGGTAAGGCATGTGGGGGGTCTGGTGAAGAGAGGTATCGAGCAAAGAGACGCCGCCATACGGGCTGGTGCGACTGGAGCTTGTACGCTCGTATTTCAAGGTCGAGAATTCTTAATGCCTATGAGCGAAAGTGAGGAGTGGAGTTTGAACAGTGATGATCTGCTCTTCCAAGATTTGAAAAATTCGTTTAACCCTGGGGAGGGAGACGTTATTGTCTTGAGCAGCGCCCCTGACAGGGCAACAGCTGACCAGGGTGCTATGGCGGCTGCTCTCACATTGATTGCATGAATATCTTGCGGCTTTATCGGCCTCTGATGAATTCTTCGAGCATACGCCTTGCCGCGTCGTCGGGGTATTGTTCGGGTGGAGATTTCATGAAGTATGCTGAAGGCGCCTTTAGTGCGCCGCCGATGCCCCGATCCAATGCCAACTTGGCGCACCTAATTGCATCGATTACCACTCCCGCGCTGTTCGGGGAATCCCATACCTCAAGCTTGGTTTCGATATTGAGTGGGACGTTTCCGAATGTTGTCCCTTCCAGACGAATGTACGCCCACTTGCGGTCAAGGAGCCATGGCACATAATCGCTCGGGCCAATATGGACATTGTCAGGGTTCATCTTATAGTCGAGTACCGAGGTCACCGCGCCGGTTTTTGAGATTTTCTTACTTTCAAGCCTCTCCCGTTCGAGCATGTTGAGGAAATCTGTGTTTCCTCCAACATTGAGCTGCATTGTGCGTTCAAGTCTGACTCCTCGGTCTTTGAATAGTTGAGTTAGAACCCTGTGAAGAATCGTTGCGCCGACCTGTGACTTAATATCGTCTCCGATTATTGGAAGGCCGCGTTTCTCAAACACTTGCTGCCAACGCTTCTCCCTCGCGATAAAGACTGGGATGCAGTTGACCACTGCGCATCCCGCGTCTAGCGCCTGTTCCACATACCATTTCGTCCCAAACTCACTACCAACGGGAAGATAGTTGAGAACGATGTTGGTTTTCGTCTCCTTCAAGACGTGGGAGACGTCTACCGTGTGAGAAGGGTGCTTCTCTATGACTTTGCTCAGGTATTTTCCTAAGCCATCATGCGTCATCCCTCTTTGGACTTCAACGCCGAGCTTCGGAACACTACAGAACTTGATCGTATTGTTCGGTTTCGTGTAAATCGCCTCCGCTAAGTCCTTCCCGACCTTGTTCTTGTCGATGTCAAAGGCAGCCGTGAAGGTTACATCACGAACGTGGTAGCCTCCTAACCTAACGTGCATCAATCCTGGAACGAATTCATCTTCATTGGCATCCTTGTAGAATTCTACGCCTTGAACTAAGGAGGATGCACAATTGCCTACGCCGACGATTGCAACGCGAATTTTACTCTTCGCCATTATGCCTGCTTCCAAGCTTTAGTTGTAACTCGTGAAATTGCTGATGTCATATGTAAAGAGCTAGCTGGTGGCGTTGAGGCATCCGCAAGGAGCTGTGAAGGCGACCCAGTCAGAGGTTCATGAAGAAACTATATTGGCGTTCAACGGTTCAATAGTCCAATAGTCATATTGTTGGGCTAAGGATTGGACAAGGAAGAACAAACATCGCTCTTACGTGACGTGGCGGACTTCTGCAAGGAACTGAGGCCCGTCGAAGAAGTCTGCTATGTTGAACATACTTTCAATGAGCAGCTAATCCCACTTTGCAGAAAATACAGCCTTCTCGGCATACCTATTCGAAAGGAATACGGAGGTCGTGGAGCCGACTCGCTGACGTACGCGAGGGCCTTAGATAGAATCGGAATGGAAGGCACTGGTATTCGAACCTTCTTCTCAGGCCACACCTCTATCGGCCAAGTTCCAATACAAATGTGGGGAAACGAAGAGCAACGTAACCGTTACCTCCCTTCATCAACTAAGGGGGAGAAAATTCTCGCTTTCGGTTTAACGGAACCTGAGGCAGGCAGCAACCCGCTTGAAATGAAAATGACATATCGAGAAGACTCAGGCCACTATGTTCTGAACGGCGTGAAGTACTTGATTTCAAACGCCGGAATTGCGCATGCCATCGTGACCTTCGCCTACCCTCAGGGCGGGGGCCGCGTAAGCGCCTTCATAGTCGACACCGACAAGGAAGGGATCCTAAGGCAGGATTTAACCACGAAACTGGGCATGCCAACGGCCAACACTGCACTTTTTGAATTGCATGACTATCCCGTACCGAAGCAGAACCTGTTGGGCAAGGAGGGAGACGGTTTCAAGATCGCCATGTCCACTCTGATGAGCGGGCGCTTGAGCGTGGCCGCAGGCTGCCTCGGGGTTATTGCCGACTGCCTGAACGAAATGGTTCGATATTCTAAGGAAAGAAGCCAGCACGGAAAGCCGATTGCAAAACATCAACTTGTACAGGAACATGTTGCAATGGTCAGAACAGAACTTGACGCCGCAAGGTGCTTAGTCTACAAATCCGCCCGCGCCAAGAACGCCTATGACGCAGACCCAACGAACTCTAATGTTCGAGCCTACGCCGACCGGTTGATTGCTGAAGGAAAGTTCTATGCTTCAAACGCGGCTTGGGACGCTGCGGATAGGGCGGTGCAAGTCTTCGGGGGCCGAGGTTTCTCTTACTTATTCAGACCCGGGAGGCACCTGATGGACGTGAGGGTATGCAGACTATATGAAGGAACGGATGAGATTATGAAATTGAAAATTGCATCTGCCGTGTTAGGGAAGGAGTACGAGGCATATCGATAATCACTTGACGGATTCTAACTTTGACTTGACGCAGTCGAAGAATTGCTTTGTAAACTTGTTTATGCTGTTCTGAATGAGGCTGAGGGGAATTTCACTCAGCAGGCCACCAAGTTCGGCGTCAGTCGTCCAGGCCAATTCGGTGGTACCGGCGTCGATTTCCTTTAGGTCCAAGTTTGCAGTCAATCGAACAGAAACTCCTGCTCCCCTGCCAACAGCTTCGAATTTTGAATGCGAGGGAGACTTTTGATCAAGCAGCGTGAAATCAAATTTGAAACTGCCATGAACGAAAGCGATTCCAACCTTTACGCTCACTGTGAAGGTTTTCGAATCCTTAACTTCGAGGCTCTGCAGATCAGGAAGACACCTGGCAATCTCCTCCGGTTTCGATATGAATTGCCAAACTTCTTCTCGTGGTCTATTCAAAATGTAAGTTCCTTGGAGGTGCAGTAGCGTCGCCTCTTCAGACCACACCTTTCGCGTGCAGTTCAGAGATGCGTTGGGCATTGTAGCCTAGCAATGTGCGCAATACCTCGTCGGTATGTTCCCCTAGTAGAGGAGGTGGGTACTTAATCTCGGATTTTGTCTGGGAGAACTTGATTGGTATACCAATCTGATTAATGATTCCGGCCTTAGGGTGTCGGATCTTTTGGAGCATTTCCCTGTGCTGAACACGAGTGTCGGAGAAGACCTCTTCCATAGAATTTACTGGGCCAGCTGGCAGCCTGGCATCGAGCAGTTCCTTCAGCCATTCTTGCCTCGTCTTCTCCGCAAAGGTCTGCTCAAGTATTGGTATCAATTGGTCCCTATTCTGTACGCGGGCCGGGTTTGTTGCGAACCTTGGCTCATCAGCTAGATTCGGTATGCCAATTGTTGCACAGAATTCTCGGAATAGTTTGTCGTTACCGATTGCGATCGTGACAAATTCATTGTCTTTGGTTTTGAAGCACTGGTAGGGCACTATGCTGGGGTGAGCCGACCCCATTCTTTCTGGGCTATGGCCGGTAGCGAAATAGTCTCCCGCCATATACGTCATCCACGAAATTGTGCTGTCTAAAAGGGACACGTCTATCCATTGGCCACCGCCAAGGCGCTGGCGAGCGATAATCGCGCCTAGTATCGCTATGGCCGCATACATTCCGGCCCCAATATCGGATAATGCCACACCAATCCGGACCGGGGGCCGGCTTTCTTCACCGGTAATCCCCATGAGGCCTCCCATCCCCTGTATGACAATATCGTATGCTAATCGCTCCTTGTATTCTCCAGTTTGGCCGAAGCTGGTGATTGAGCAATAGATCAGGTTAGGGTTGATTTTAGCCATCGTCGAATAATCGATACTAAGTTTCTCTGTGATCCCCGGCCTGAAGTTCTCTAGGAGGACATCACATTTCGCCGCAAGCTCATAGAAGACTTTCTTTCCAACGTCGGTGTTAAGATTCAAAGTCACGCTCTTCTTATTCCGGTTGATTGAAAGGAAATATGCACTCTCGCCGCCAATGAACGGTGGGCCCCAATGCCTTGTGTCGTCTCCTGTACCTGGAATCTCAATTTTGATAATCTCAGCCCCGAGATCTCCAAGAATCATAGAGCAGAATGGACCAGTTAGAACTCGTGAGGCATCGAGAACGCGAAGCCCTTCTAATGGCTTAGCCATGTCTTTCTCCTTCAAAACTACTAGTAACCTGTAAGATAACCATGTAAGGATGCCCTCGAAGGGCATCGGTTCCTCAATCACTTGCGGCTTGTGCTTTGGGGAGCATTGTTTTGCGAACAAAAACGTATGCACAATAGCCAATCATGACCGCGATGAACTGGTCGATGAATGCTGAGTAGCCGGCCTCGGTCATCGATATGCCTGAACTGATTGGCAATAGGAAGGTTAGCCAAAGCGAGGTTATGATTACGTAGGCTATGCAACCTGCAAGGGTGCTGAATTTGCGGGCGTAGTAGATTATCAGTAGACCAATGAACGAGAACAGTGGGGATAGAGATGCGAGGGGCGATGCTTCCACACCGAGGTTTGCTATGAATTGGCCGAGTGTTAATCCGAAAACAGCTGGTAATCCGAAAATGGCAACAAAAGCGCTTGGCATTTCCCCGATCTTGATCTGGTATGCGAGTAATGGAATCTTCGGAAGCCCCAAAGTGCCTGCAGCGTAGATAGCGGTGAATATTACAAACGTCCCGAAGTCCTCTAGCTTCAACCTAAGAGTCGACTCCCTTGCCACATCAATGCGAAGAGGACGAGCCAGATTATGTGCACAAAATGCCAGTACGTTGCGGTAGCATCAACAAAGCCATGGTTCTTCGGAGAATATTGACCCATGAAAGCCCGAATGTCAGTATAAACATATGCGATTACGCCAGCGACTACGTGTGCCCCGTGAATTCCTGTTAGCAGAAAGAAGGTTGCTCCGAAGAATCCGCTTGAGGGGGTTAGTATGTTGTTGAGTATCAGGTGCGGCCATTCGAAGCCGAATTGGAGAATAGGGAAAAGGCTCCCTAGAATCGTGGTTCCAACCATTCCCGCTTTGAAGGCTCTCTCCCTGCCCAGCTTCAGTTGCCAAATCGCCCATTCCACAAGAATGCTGCTTGAAATCAATATGAGGGTCTGGATGCGTGCGATGAAGTCGTCCAGGATTGGTGCCCCAGCAGGGGGCCAGAATGGGAATTGTAATCTTATGGCGAAATACATTCCAAAGGCCCCTCCGAAAAGAAGAAGTTCCGTTAGAATGATGATCTGGATAGTCAGGCTAATGTCGACTGGGAACGGTCCGAGGACTGTGTCTCGGGGGAGTCGAGGTAGAGATTTGCTAACGGTAGATGCCCAGTTCTTGGTCTCGCTGTAAAGAAACCCCACAAGAACCGCACCGAATGATAACATCATCAGGATCCCCGCTAACAAGACCACGTGTTTGAATAGGAAGAAGAGGCCAGTAAGTGCTACCCCCGTCGCAAGGGCGATGAGTACGGGCCAGGCGCTGTGTTCCAAATATTCTGGGGCATGTTCCTGTAATTGAGTCCGCAAGGCCTCTGAGTCGGTTCCCATTTTCATGAGCC
>Ga0187770_10001601_pt1 | contig 12138 bp, 12 predicted proteins | sample 0116_SJ02_MP02_2_FD_133154 | JGI IMG/M metagenome (GOLD analysis project Ga0187770, IMG submission 133154) | Tropical peat soil microbial communities from peatlands in Department of Meta, Colombia - 0116_SJ02_MP02_20_MG | ecosystem: Environmental > Terrestrial > Soil > Wetlands > Peat | place...
ATCACGCTTGCTAAAGCCTTCCTTCCAATGTCCCCTATAACATCACCGAAGGCAAGCACCCTGAAAATATTCTCGGATTTCATAATCGATCACCAGCCGATAAAACTACCCGCTCAATAAAACGGGCATTCAGATTAAATTATTCCCTATAAAAAAGCAAGATTAATCCGACTGCCGCAGGTATTTGACAAGCTTTACTGTATTTCCCTGACCTTCCCTGTATTCATGTGTAATTCTATCCATAAAATTTTTCATTGTAAAGATCCCCAGACCATGGGTTTTCTTTTCAGAAAGATGTTCCTCAACATCCACAGAAGGGAACCTGTTCGGGTCAAAGGGCTTCCCTCTGTCGCTTACAGATATGGATATTCCATTTTCTACCTCTTCAAGTTCGATTTCAAGGTCCCTTTTACCCGGGGGTATCTCAGGGTCATAGGAATAAGAATATTTTATGATATTTGTACAGAGTTCGTCGACGGCCATTTCTATTTCAGAGGCAGCAATCTCATCAAAACCGATTTTGACTGCATACTCGCTGACAAAGGAACGGATCTTTCCGAGGTTAGATAGTTCACCCTGGATCTTTAGTATTAATTTACCCACCATGCTTCGTTTTATTTCAGCATAGTTAAGGCCTTAGCAACTGAATCAGCAATGGTCAGAACCTTTGTAAAGCCCATTGTTTCGAAGACATGCCTTATTTTATCGGGCATCCCTGAAATTACAATGTTGCCTCCCGCTGATTTCGCATCATTAAATGAAGCAATGAGAACGCCAAGACCCGCTGTGGCGATATAATCGACCTTTTCCATGTCAATAATGATCTTACTGGATTTTCCCAGAATGCTCTTAATCTGCTTGTCAAACTGGGGGGTCGTATGAGCATCGAGCGAGCCTTTTATGCTCAGTATCCCGACGGCCCCTTCTTTTCTAAAATTGAATTCTGCGTCTGCCATAACAGCTCTCCTTTCAAAATTTATAAAATAATATCGATTTCAAGTTCATAATTCTGCTGTGGTTCACTTCCAGGGAGCTCCCCGAGCTCTTCAGTAAAATAAGCGGCGTTTATCGTAATTAAAGGAAAAACCAGACCAAATCCGGCTGTTGGATAACCCTCGTAAAAGCCTGCCCTGAGTTTCAGGAAAGAAAAAACGCTAAGCTCAGCACCTAATCTCACCTTTAAAAAAAAATCCTGGGTAAAATTCAGGATATCATCAAGGTCGAAATAAAAAGTCACGTCTCCAAGCAGATATTTCGGAAGAACCGATTTAACAGTATAGCTTGACCCGACATCAAGCTCCGGAGCCCAGTACGTAGGGACAAGGTTGGTAGGACTTATTATCTGTTGGCCGTTTGCCGCGTATTCCCTCCATGAGAATTGCGTGCCGAACCAATCCCTCATAACCAGGCCCAGTGCGAGGTCTTCGCTTTTCAGCATCAGACCCGCGTCCGAACCAATTGCCTGTCCCCATAAAAATCCATTTTGAAAAACTGCGATGCTGATCGCAGTATCGTAGGCCTCGAGCAGGCTCATCCTCGGATTCGAATATTCAAGGCGATTTATATATTTAACATTTACCCCTGCATAAACTTCCGAGAATTTTCCAAGAAATACTGGAACAGGTATCTTGAATCCAAAACCTGCAAGGCATACGAAATCGGCGTAACTGTCATAATTAAAATACGGAAACCCGGCCTCCTGAATAGTCTGAAGCGTTGTCTGAAAATCATTATAGAAAAGAACGCCGATACCCTGCCAGAGAAATCCAAGAGCGATGGGTCCTTCAACACCGAGCTCGGCATTTGCGTTAATCAATTCCTGCCACTGAGTTGGACTGAGGGCTGAGAAATTCATCCCGTTCTGCGAGAGAGCGTTAAAGATACTGTAGTAATTATATAGATCATAGTTGGCTGATATTCCAGCCCTTAATACTGATACAAGGAGGTCGTTGTAAAGGGCGAATGCGGCGGGATTCATAAAGAGCATGCCGAACTTGTCGTAACTCGTCAGTCCCGCACCGCCGGTCGCGATTATATCGACAGGGGGAGGAGGTTTCACTTCAGTCGAACCATCGCAGTATAAATACCCGGCTGAAAGCGAGGTTAAGACAAGCAATAGAGGCATGATTCTCAATAATGCCCTCCTCATCAGAAATAGCTGTTAATGGCAGTAATCATGCCTGCCGGGGTAACTCCGCCTGTCATCCCTGTTGTAAGAGAACCCTCATCCGATACTCCTGAATTGACCATATCACTGCTAAACTCTGAATAACCTGCTGGTGTAGGAGGGTAAGCTGCACCGCTGAAACAGTTTATTACATTTCCATCAATTATATTTATGGTGGCTGCAGAATACCAGGCAAATGATGTGATTTCAAAATAATTCGTGAGATTAAGCAGGGTGACCGTCAGGGGTGAAATCGTCACGTTCAGGCTGTTGAACATATTCAATACATTATTCATGCCCGTGCCGAGAGTATTCGCTATCTGGTTGAATTCCTGCCGGGCCTGGGATGTAATAAGTCCGTTTACAACATTATTGCTTGCCAGAGCAGTCTGGACCTGGTCATTTGTAAAGGCTATATACTTTGCATTAAGTGCCGCCGTTACCGGAATAATCTTTAATGTGGCTATCGGATTAAGTAGCGGACCAGGACCCGTGCCCAATAAATTAGTCGCGTTCAGTGCATTTACCATGATTGGATTTTCAGTTATATTTAAGTTGTTGTCAATCGATAAACAGTCATTAGGATCGTTTACTATGTTCCCGTCATTGTCGGTATCAATAGTAAACAAAATGGAGTAGAGCTGGTTAAAAAAATAAAAATTGAGATTGACGTTCACATCGTTGGCAGGTATGACGCCGTCCGCCTGACCGCTTATTATCTTGTACAGGTTGGTATGAATATATGAAGAAGCCGCATAGAGATTGTTCTGCATGCCTGCGATTGAAAATCTTGATGAAACCATCTGAATTATAAGATTGGTTTCCGGTATCCTCATATATAAAAAGGCAGTGCAGGCGCCGTCTATGGCCCTTGAATTCCTGGGGGCCAGGCTCATCGCCTTCGAATAGCAGTTGAATGCATTTGTATATTCGAGTTCACTGAGATACATATCTCCCATTTCTACAAGAGTATTAGGATCATTTACGCCGTTAGGGTTCGCGGGGTTGAAGACTGAAAAGATGTTTATCGCACAGGAAGAAAAAAGTAACAGGAACAGAACCGAGGATAAAAGAAGATAAATGCTCTTCATGATTTTCCTCCATGTTCCTTTTTATACAATATAATTCACTAAATTTAAGAGTTTGTCAAATTATTTCGGCCGATCACTTTTTTTATAAACATAGTTAAAAATCAAATAATCATTTTTTAGAAAAATAGTAGGTTTATTTTTACTACTATTTTTTCATTTTAAGGCTAAAACTATTGACAGAAACAAAAAAAAAAGAGATAATCTAGATGTTTATTTTGTCATGTTATATTTTTTTATTAATTGGAAGAGGGGAATCGGATGACGCTGGATGATGATATAAAACGCTACAGAGACAAAAAAATCGGCGTAATAATGGGCGGTCTTTCTTCCGAAAGAGAAATATCCCTGCGTTCCGGTGAAAATGTTTATAACTCTCTTCTTAAAATGGGTCTGTCTGCAGTTAAAATTGACGCTGGCAGGAACCTTATCAGTGATTTGGCCAATTCACATATCGATATAGCATTCAATATTCTTCATGGAAAATACGGTGAAGACGGAGCCGTGCAGGGCATTCTTGAGTATCTTAATATCCCGTATACCGGATCAGGCATACTGGGCAGCGCTATAGGGATGGACAAGATTATAACAAAAAAGATCTTCATTCAAAACGGCATACCCGTACCACGTTTCGTCTGCATTGATAAATCCGATCCGCTTAGATCTATCATAGCGATAAGATCAGAAATTGGTTTTCCATTTATATTAAAACCTGCAAGGGAGGGATCAAGCATCGGTATATTTCTCATAAAAGATGAAACCGATTACAGGGCAAAAATCCAGAATCATATGAACAAATATCCGGATTCATACGCTGAAAAATACATAACCGGCAAAGAAATAACCATTGGTGTGGCTGGAGCTGACAGTAAAACCATAGTATTACCAATCCTCAGTCCGGAACCTTCCAATGAATTTTATGATTTTGAGGCAAAATACACTAAAGGCATGACCAGATTCGAACTCCCGGCAAAGATAGATCCGGAAACTGAGGACCTTGTCCGGGTTTATTGTAAAAAGGCATTCAGGGAGATGAAACTAAGCGGGGTGGCCCGTTTTGACGCTATAATTGACAGCAGCGGCTCCCCATTCTTTCTGGAAGTAAATACTCTCCCCGGTATGACGGAAACAAGCGATATACCGGCTATGGCCAGGGCTGCAGGATGCTATGATGAACTCATGATCATGATCCTGGACAGCTCAATAAAACAGGAATTATAATGGGAAGGACAGTGTCTGCAATTATAATATTTATTTTTTTCGCAGCTTTCCTCTACGGTCTGCATTATGGAATATACTGTCTTCTTGACAGGCAGGGAAGACTCTGCCTGTCCGAAATTAAGGTTGAGGGAAACAAGCTTCTATCCAATCAGGCTGTTATAGAGGCCTCTCATCTTTTACCAGGAATGAACATATTCGGATTTAACCTCAGACAGGTCGAGAACAATCTGAAAAGGAATTATCTTATCGAGGGAGCCGTAGTTGAACTCTTCCCCCCTGATAAAGTCCTGATAAAGGTCAGTGAAAGAGCCCCTGAAGCAGTAATATCCGATGCGGCAGAAAATAAGCTGATCTGCGACAGCAGAGGTTTCATACTTGCAAAGGGCTTTATGCCGGACCTCCCGGTAATAATGCTTGACCATGCAGTTCCGGAGGGGATGACAATCAAAAACGTCACAATTCTCGCAATTCTTGAAAATCTTTCAGGGTTCGATAGAAAAAGCGAAATAGGAAGGATTATCGTGAAAAAAAATGAGGTTAATTCGATCATCGTAAAAATTCTTGCCGGAACTGTTTTCTTCACCGGAAATGCCATTCCTGACAGGGATTTATATAATAAGATACTGAGCACCGCAGCAAAGATAAAAGCCAGAGGCTTGAGAATAAAGTATATCGATATTAATAAGGACAGCGCTATCGGCTACGAGTAACGGCGGTTCCTAGGGAGGATACATTGGATACCCGTGTAGTTGTTGGTCTGGATATCGGAACGACGAAGGTTTGCACAGTAATCGCCAAGATAGGAGAATCCAACGACCTTGAAATAATGGGAGTAGGCATTGCTCCTTCCAAGGGTTTGAGGAAAGGGGTGGTAATAAATATCGACAGCACTGCGGCTTCAATAGCAGCTTCCATCGAAAAGGCGGAGATCCAGGCAGGTTATGAGGTAAAAGGTGTTTATATCGGCATATCGGGCGGACATGTTGAAGGTATCAACAGCAAGGGTGTCATAGCTGTTTCCGATAAGAACAAGGAAATAACAGAAACCGATGTAAGAAGGGTTATAGACGCCGCAACAGCCATAGTCATTCCGGTTGACAGGGAGGTCGTCCACATAATTCCCCAGGAATTCATAGTCGATGATCAGGACGGTATAAAGGATCCGGTCGGGATGTCCGGAATCCGCCTGGAAGCAATTGTCAACATCATAACAGCCGCTGCGACATCAGTTAATAATATTGTCAAAAGCGTGAATAAGGCCGGTTTTGAGGCCCTTGATATTGTCCTTGAACCGCTGGCATCGGCACAGGCTATTCTAACAGAAGAGGAAAAGGAATTGGGGGTCGTACTGATTGATATAGGAGGCGGCACCTCAGACTATGTTATGTATGAAGAAGGCAGCTCCAGGCAGACGGGAATACTCTCAATTGGAGGTAATCATATAACCAATGATATAGCCTTCGGACTGAAAACCCCGATAATATCTGCAGAGGAAATTAAAAAGAGATACGGCGCTTCCATTGCTGAATATATAGATGACAATGATGAGATAGAAGTACCAGGCCTGGGCGGAAGGATGCCGGTCATTGAAAAAAGAAAAAAATTGGTCGAAATAATTGAACCGCGGATCGAGGAGATACTATCTCTTGTAAACCAGGAAATCATTAAAACAGGAAAAAAGGATTATATGGCTGCAGGAGTGGTTCTGACTGGCGGCGTCGCTTTGACCCCTTATATAGTCGAACTTGCTGGAAATGTTTTCAATCTTCCAGTAAGGATAGGCAGGCCGCTCGGTATAAAGGGACTCAGGGATGTCGTGGACAGCCCTGTCTATTCCACAGCAGTAGGTCTGGCGCTCTATGCCCAGGATAATTTACCCAAACTCGGTCCGACAAATTCCAGGGACGAAGATAAGAATTTTAAATCTATCGTTGAAAGAATCAGAGAATGGTTTAATGAATTTTTTTAAATCAAAAAGCCTTAAGGGGAGGGTAATATGGCTTATGAGAGATACGATCAGGAAAGATACCAGGATTTGCATGTCAGCTATGGTGATGGAGACTTGCTTACCAAGATAAAGGTTATCGGCATTGGCGGTGCTGGATGCAATGCGATTAACAGAATGATTGAGGACGGAATCAGCAATGTGGAATTTGTCGCCGTTAACACCGATGCCCAGGTACTAAAAAACTCACTGGCCAAAAAAACACTGCAGATAGGAGCCCGATCAACCAGAGGCCTTGGCGCGGGAGCAAAACCCGAAGTAGGGGAAAAGGCTGCCCAGGAGGACATAGAAGAGATCAGGTCTCTGCTTGATAAAACCAATATGGTATTCATTACAGCAGGAATGGGCGGCGGAACAGGTACCGGCGCGGCACCTATTTTCGCAAAAGTGGCGAAGGATATCGGTGCCCTGACGGTCGCAGTTGTAACTATACCCTTCGATTTCGAGGGGAAAAGAAGAATCGATACTGCTTACCAGGGTATATCAAAGCTTAAGGAACATGTCGACACAATGCTGGTCATATCGAATTCCCGCATTTTCAAGGTAATCGAAAGAAAAGCCGGAGTTAAACAAGCCTTTCACAAAATTGATGACGTACTCAAGCAGGCAGTCCAGGGAATATCCAGCATAATCACTGAGGTAGGGATAATCAATGTCGATTTTGCCGATGTTAAAACAGTACTTTCGAGCCGGGGAGAAGCGATAATGGGCATTGGAATAGGCCAGGGTGACAACAGGGCAATCGACGCTGCAAGGGGTGCCCTTGAAAATCCTTTAATCGAGAATTCATCCTTTAAAAATGCAGGAGCCATGCTTGTTAATATCATTGGAGGCCCTGATTTCGGAATGGTTGAATATGATGAAGCAGCTAAAACCATCGCTGAATACTGCAGGCATGATGCTGAAATAATAGTCGGTCTGAACGTCGACGAGGGTCTTAAAGATAAAGTAAGAATTATTATTATTGCAACTGATTTTACTTCGGGCCAGGCCCGCGAGGAAGAAAAGGAACTTATCCCCGCAGAAAATATTTTCGAGGAGAGAAAGGTAGTTTCATTATCAGAGCTCCGGCATGAACATGGCAAAATAAGGATCCCCCAGAATGATCTGCCAAGGTCAATCCACAGGGTAGTCGAAGGGCTTCAAGACGATTATGAAACTCCTGCTTTTTTAAGAAAAAGAAAAATGGGTTGAATCAAGTTCCCAGGAACATTTTCCGGGATCTTAACGCACATATTCCTGAAACGGCTATGGCAATGGCGTCGGAAATATCATCCGGACCGGATATTTCCGGCAATGAAAAGATCATTTCAAGAGCCCTCCTTATCTGTTCTTTGCCGGAGCGCCCATAGCCCGTCACAGCCATCTTAACCTGCAGGGGAGTGAATTCATAAATCGGAAGCCCATGAATAGCTGATAAAAGGATTATGATTCCCCTCAGTTCGCTGACTTCAAGAGCTGTTTTAACATTTTTAGCAAATATAAGTTTTTCTGTTGCAATGAAAGAGGGTCTTCTTTCAGATATGAGTTTCTCCAGGTCCATGTACACCTGATGGAATCGTGCAGGTTTTTCTGACTTCTTATCTGTCGATATCAGGCCGCAGGAAATAATCTTCATAGAATCTCCCTCGGATTCTATGAAACCGTATCCAAGCCTGTCATATCCGGGGTCAATCCCGAGTGCTGTCATTTAAGTGCCCTTTTTTACAGCCGGCAGTATGAAGGACAAGCCATCGGGCTACTTCTCTCTTACTGCCTGAAATCTTTTTGCTCTTTTCAGAACTGCTTGAAAAGAGTAAAATTTCATTATCATCGCTTCCCATTGGCTGAATATTTTTTTGGACATTGATCATATTCAAAGCAATAAAATCGAGGTTCTTTTCTCTTAATTTCTTTACTGCATTCTCCTCTCCATTATCAGTTTCAAGGGCGAAACCGACTGTAAGTTGTTCCCTGCCCAGACCGGAAGCGTATATTTCTTTTAAAATATCCGGTGTTTTAACCAGACGGATCTCTCTGACATTGTCTTTTTTCATTTTATCCGGGCTGCAGGAATCCGGTTTAAAATCAACAGGTGCACCCGCCATGTAGATCCCGTCGAACCCGGGCAGATTCGTCCTGACAGCCTCCAACATCTCCTCCGCCGATGAGACCTTTATTGAAGGTATCCATGACGGGAGAGCTGTTGATATATTAGAATAAATGATGAGTACTTCTGCGCCTTTTTCAAAAAGTGATTTTGCGATTTCTATCCCCATTTTCCCTGATGAAAAATTTGATATATACCTCACAGGGTCGATTTTTTCAACAGTGCCTCCTGCTGTTACAAGGTATTTGAAACCCTTGAGCGGCTCGTTAATATCCCTGCCGACAAGGGCTGAGATTTTATCTTCCGGAGGAAGTCTTCCCCTGCCGGATGTTCCACAGGCAAGATCGCCGCTGTCAGGCATGATAACATCATATCCAAGGCCGGATAACTTCTGAATATTTTCACGGGTAGCATTGTTATCGAACATTCTGGTGTTCATCGATGGGAAAAGGATCTTTTTTTTATTGAAAGCAAGCATGGTTGTTGTGAGCAGGCTGTCTGCGAAACCGGCGGCTATTTTGGCAAGAATATCGGCAGAAGCCGGGGCGACTGCGAATACGTCGGCCCAGTCCGAAAGCTTTATGTGGGCCAGCGGTTCATGCATGTCGAATTCTTCAACAAAAACATCTTCCCCTGATATGGATTTAAAAAGAACAGGGCTGATAAGCCTTGCGGCATTTTCTGTCATGATCACCCTGACGATATGTCCATCCTTTCTCAGGAGCCTTATAACAGTCGGGATCTTATAAATTGATATTCCGGCGCTTATTCCCAGAAGGATTTTCATTACTACTTCCTGCTTAGAACTTTAATCCACTTGAGCAGAATATAATAGCTGTTGTCTTTAACCACTATGCTGTAAATATTACCGTCGTTATCTACATTAAACCCGAAATTGGCGGTATTATCCGACAACACAGGTGCATAATATATCTCCTCATTTGTCGTTGGTGAATTTATGTCAATAAACCTGAAGCGGATGCCCCTGTATTGAGGTTTATCAACGTATGAGTAAAGGACAAGGATGTCATCCCTGGTAACCTTGAGAAACTGGTCCATTAATTTTGTGCTTTCAAAAATATTTTTCGTTATTGCGTTCTGCAATATGCTGTACACATCGAGGGAATGGTATGTATTTTCAGGTATGCCGGTGTTTGAAATCCCGTTTTTAATCCCGTAGTTATCTGTATAAATTATCAAACGTTCATCATTTTTTAAATTATAGATATCCCCAACCCTTCCCACGTATAGATTAGTACCCTTTATGTTAGTCGCTGATATATAACGCGTGCTGAATTCAAAGGAAAGCTCTCCTGAGGGAGAAAAACGTTTAACAAGCCATACGGGATCATCCCCGTCGTATGTCTTATAATAAGCATAAAGATTATCAAAAAGGTCAGTGTCTATCCTCTCCGGATAGACCATTGGTTCCGAATGTATACCGTTGTTTCCGATAACATAAACGAATTTACCTTCTGGAGAGAATTTGTAAATATAATAATTATTGCTGCCCTTGATGGCGTTAGTATCGATTAGATTAGGATCATTGCTGATAAAATTAGTATCGTATTTAGCCTCGATATTCGATTGGGAAGCTACAACGAATATTTCACCGTATTTATTCAGGATAACCTGGAAGGGTATATTGAAGCTGTAACCATCACCGGAAGAAGGGATAATAAAGCCCTTAGACTCTTCTCCACCCCCTTTCAGTGGGAATACGGATATCCTCCTGTTATACTTGTCAGCAAGGTAGAGTTTGTCCCTGAAAATATCGAAGCTTCTTATCGTATCTATATAATCACTGATAAAGACCTCAGATGAATTCGAATAATAATTTGTAAGGAGCGGGATATTACTGCCGATTTCGTTTGTCTCTGTACCAAGATGCGCATAAAAAACGATCTCATACTGCATGAAATTCGGCCTGTCCGTGCAGGATGAAAGGGTAATCGCCAGAACCATAAGGCAGGAAAATATTACTTCATGCCTTTTCATTATCCGACCTTTTTATAATATGATGATGCCAGGTCGTTCAATATTTCAGCTCCCTTTTTTAATGTTTCGTCTTTTGTAGCAAAGCACAGGCGGAAGTTTGTATTTAATTCCGAAAATACATTGCCGGGTATTATAAGGACATTGTTCTTTATAGCCAGCTCGACGAAATCTGTCACATTCCCGGCTTTCAATTCAGGGAACATGTAAAATGCCCCTCCCGGTTTGATGATATTGAAATGTTCTTTCAGGCCGTTGTATATTATATCCCGTTTTTTTGAATAGCTCTCTCGAAAGCCTGACATATCTGTGTCAAGAGCAGCAACAGCGGCGTATTGAAACGGAGCAGGGGAACATACAAAAGAGTACTGCTGAATTTTTATCATCTGAGCTATCAGCTCCCTGTTGCCTACAGCGAATCCTACCCTCCAGCCGGTCATTGCATAAGTCTTTGAAAATCCTCCCAGTATCAGAACATTATCATAATACTCTGCTGGACTTATAAATGGATTGTCATAAACAAAACCGTCATATATTTCATCGGTGATCAAAAGCAGATTTTTCTCCCTGGCGGTATTAATGACTGTATCCAGGTCTTTTTTCCCGCATACATAACCTGTCGGGTTCGAAGGGCTGTTGATTATAATCGCCTTTGTTCTGGGGCTTATCGACTTTTTTAATTTCTGCCCGTCAATCCTGAAATCCGGATAAGTACTGACAATTACAGGCTTTGCATCGAGAAGTCTTATCAGATGTTTATACATAGCAAAGTATGGATCGAAAAAGACAACCTCGTCCCCAGGATCAAGAATCGACATAAGTGCAAGAAGCAATCCCCCGGATGTTCCGGATGTAATGATCACCTCGTCAGGGGAGAATTTTCTTTTTCTCGTTTTTTCAATATGTAATAGTACTTTTTCCCTTAATTCTCCTATGCCCTGAGTCAGAGTGTACCTGTTAAACCCCTTTCTTATGGCAGCAATAGCTGCATCCTTCAAACTATCAGGAACATCAAAATCCGGTTGTCCGATACTGAAATCGATGGGATTTTCTATCTTCGCAGCCAGTTCAAAAACTTTCCTTATTCCGGAGGAATCAACCCGCAAGGCTCTTTCTGAAATCATAAAATGCATTCCTTTAAATTTTTTACTTGACTATTGTATGGCATTTCCCGAATAAAATCAATTCCTTGATTTATTGAGTGCTTCAGAATAAAATTAGGGCATGCTTAGAATGATTTTAAACTATTTTATTTCTCTTTTCGTGATAATCGATCCCTCGGTTTCTCTCGTTATTCTGCTTTCCCTGCTTCCTCAATCGAAGGATAAGAATACATCGAGAATCGCTTTAAAATCATCCCTTGCAGTCCTGATCGGAAGTTCTCTCTGCATCCTTCTGGGCACCCTTGTACTTCAGTTTTTCGGAGTCGATTTTTCTTCCTTCAAGGTTATTGGGGGGCTTATCCTCCTTCTGCTTGCCATACAGATGGTGCAGGCAAAAATAAGTACAACCAGATACGCTGAAAAAGAAATTAACGGATCCCGTCAAAAAGCTGATATTTCCATAATACCCC
>Ga0187770_10001602_pt1 | contig 12135 bp, 10 predicted proteins | sample 0116_SJ02_MP02_2_FD_133154 | JGI IMG/M metagenome (GOLD analysis project Ga0187770, IMG submission 133154) | Tropical peat soil microbial communities from peatlands in Department of Meta, Colombia - 0116_SJ02_MP02_20_MG | ecosystem: Environmental > Terrestrial > Soil > Wetlands > Peat | place...
AGGCGAAACAGGCCCACCTACGCAGACGATGCGGTTTACTGGTACGATGCGGCAGAGTTCTACGCGAACGAGCGCCGACACAGACCTCGGCATCGGCACAGGCAGTATGAAAGACTAGTCTCCTACGTCACCTCGAAGCTCCGCCTCGACTGGTCTCCGGAAGCCATAGCAGGTCGCCTGAAGGTCGACCACCCCGGGGATGAGTCAATGCGCATCTGCCATGAAACGATCTACCGATGGATCTATGAAGACTCACGGAATAAGGGGGATCTCCACCGCCACTTAAGGAGAAGGCATAAGTACCGCCGGAAACAGAAGCGCTATGGATCAGGGAGACGCTTCGTTCCCGATCGTGTGTCTATCGATCTCCGTCCCTCCCTGGTGGACACGAGAGAGCGCTTTGGAGACTGGGAGGGGGATACCGTGGAGGGAGGAAAGGGAACAAGTCATCTGGCAACGCACGTCGAGAGGAGGTGCCGTTACCTGATCGCGGCAAAGCTCACCGACAAGAAGGCCTCGACCATGACGGCACAAAGTGTCGAGCTCTTCAGAAGAATCCCCCGGAGGCTGCGCAATACCCTGACCGTCGATAACGGGAAAGAGTTCTCCCAATTCAAGGAGATCGAGGCCAAGACCGGACTTGCCGTCTACTTTGCCGACCCCTATGCTGCCTGGCAGCGGGGAACCAACGAGAACACGAACGGCCTCCTCAGATACTACTTCCCGAAAGGGACCGACTTCCGGAGGATATCAGAGAAAGACCTTGCGCTTGTCGTCAAAACACTGAATAATAGACCGAGGAAGTGCCTCAACTACCAGACGCCCCATGAGGTGTTTTGTCAGGCTCTGCGTGGTGCACTTTGATGTAGAATTCACCCGTTTAAGAAAGGACCTAGGGGTCAGCCCTTGACAGTGGACGGAAGGTGGCACAACTAGTTGTAATTAAGCGCCTTTAGGACCACTGCCAATCCACTGTGTTTTCTGTCAAGGGCTGACCCTCCTCCTCTCCGAATTGCCACTACATAAGGATGACGAAGCGCCTACCGGTCGAGGACCAGCCTCATCATTTATTTATTTTGCGCTCGACCTCCCTGCGCCCGAGCCTGATGGACAAGAGTCTGGCTGGGTCTTTCTTGCAGTTATGAAAATGCCTGTCACCAGAAGCTCAGCGTTTGTGAGGCGCCTGAATTGAGAAATCACCTTCTTTCTAACTTCTGCAATCAGATCAATGGTCTCTTGAGAATAGTCTATGCCTGGTTGAAGCTGATCTCTATCCAATCGTCGATCAGATCCGAGTGCCAATATTCTTGAAATCCTGAAAAAATATCCGTATTGCTCTAATAGATGAATGTAGCTATCAATGAATTTGCGGTTCGGTGCGCCAATGTGAGAGGTCATCGCTTTCCACAACGAATCTGAAACTGTGAGGAATGTTAGGGGATTCAGATTGTGATTGGAGAATATTCCGTGATCACGAAAGTCGACCTCGTGAATCATATATCCGCCGGGGTTCAACACGGCATCCATTGACTGAAATGCTCCTTCAAGATCGGAGACATGTTCCAATACAGCTCGAGAAACAATCATGTCAAAGCTCTGCGACGGAATCGTTCTTGAAATTTCCTCCACGGGCGTATCCGCAAGATAGTGATATTTGTCGTTGTCAATCTTGAAGTCGTCCGTCGTAAGAATCACCGAATTGCCGAGTGTGTTGCGTTGAACTGCACTCATTTCTGCCAGCAATCCGGCATATACCTGTGCTTGCTCGGCTTTGCTTGCGAGAGAGCGGAAACGGTCAACACTCACGACTAAATCAGCCCCGTCGGACAGGAAACGAATACCGACCCCTAGGTTCTCCCCAGGCCCGATTTCTAGAATTTTCTTTCCCCTGACCAGCGAAATTGGAAGGCGGGACAGTTCGAAGTAGTCGCTATAGACCTGATTGACATAGTCGAGCTTCTTCGTCGGATCATTAGGTAGGCAGCACACCCAAGGCGTCCTACTGTGAGCCTTCAAGCGAGCAACCCAATTCACGGTGAGATAGCAATCAATGAGAAAGTACTTCCGCCCTGTCCTTGGCAAAGCGCCTATGAGCCCGACTACAAACTGTCTTAGCAATTTGCGAATCTCCTGCTACTGATGAGGGTCGAGTCCCTCCGCTCCTGCAAAAGAGTCTTTAGCCTTCGCTGCCCTGCCTCCCCATTGTACCACTCCCCGAGTTGACCCCGCTATCATCATGAATAAAACCGATAGATTTGATGGTTGTGAAGGCCGCTTAAGAGGCACGGCGCTTCTTCCGGATCTTCCGGTCTTGTTCCAGGACCAAAGGGTTCATCGCAAATGCCTGTATGCCTGCTGCCTTTGCCCGGTCGGCATCGACAAGGTGCAGCTGGCTCCACCTGAGGTTTCCGATCCCTCGCCTCTTTCTCCTCCAAAGAAGGCCATCCTTGTTCCGGACTTATTTTTCTCTTGCAAAAAAACACGGTACGTGAGAAAAAACAATATATAGTGTCGATGGCTGGCGGAAAGTCTGTTTTCAAAAGCCTTGAGGGGGAGAACGCCGCCATGAACCGTTTCCTCGCATCGGGCACTTCCAACTCACCGGTACCTCTGAGGAGCCTTCTTCTCTCTCTCACGCGACGAGCGCAAACTGCACGTCGGCACCGCAGGTGAAGCCGATGGATGGGAGGTTCTTGAGGCTTGGCTGCCACGGGGGTATCTGAGAACATTGCCCGCTCGGAGCGGGACAGAGAGCTCGCCAATCTCACACCGGAAGAGACGAGACTCCTCCTGCGGATCCTGGAGAAACTGTCGACTTCCGGCGATCTCTATGTCTTTCGCCAGGAGATCTCGGAAGATCTGCTGCGCCTTCTCAAATCGGACGTGATCGCCTCGTACGTGTGGAACGAGGGGACCCAAGCCTTTGGAGATTTCGTGGGCTTCGGCCAGAACCCCCTCCATGCGCAAGAGTACGTGAGCTACTATCAGTTTCACGATCCCATCACCTTTCCCCTGCACAAACGGAAGAGAGCGACCCTCGTCAATCAAGTAATGGCCCAGTGCGACTTGGAAAAGACAGAGTTTTTCAACGATTTCCTCATGAGGGACAACCAGCACCACGGCGTGAATCTCCACGCCCACGAAGGCGAGGTGGACATCGGAGACCTGCGAATATGGAGGGGGGAGAAAAGACCCGAGTTCGGGCGGCGGGAAACCGCCCTCCTCGACACCATCCTCCCCCATTTTCGCAACGCCCTCTTGAATGCCCGTGCCCTACGCACCGCGTCCGGCGTGGAAGGCTTCTGGACTCAATTGCTGGACAATATGAGCGTGGGCCTCTTCCTCTTTGATGAAGCCGGCCGTCTCCTCTACCTCAACCAGGGAGCCCGCAAGGTCGAGAGAGAATTGCCTCCCCACGAGTACTCCCTCTTCTGCGACTATGTGTGCTCCGGCATCAAGGATAGCAGGCTGCGCACCGGGTGGGGCCCCTTTTCCCTCTCCGTCCTGCGGACAATTTCGCCCGGGGATTCCCGGCCGGTTACTGCAGTGATGGTACACCCCCCCGTATCGAAGCCTATCGGCGCCGAACTGCTCAGATCCAAATATAATCTCACCCCCCGGGAGACGGAAATCTGCATCCTCGTGTACAAGGGGCTGAAAGACGAGGAGATTGCCGATGCCCTGGGCGTCGCCTTCACCACCGTCCGGACGCACCTCAAACGTCTCTTTGCCAAGCTCGATGTCACCAACCGCTCGGAGCTCGTCTATTGCCTGCTTGAAGGGCTCCTGGACATCTCTTTTTAGACGAAGCCCGTTCTCGAAAGTGTCCTCAATTCTGAGGATAGACAACCTCCCCGATCAATGCTTTCATCTACCTTAATCACTCTTAAACAGGGAGGGGTATCATGAAAAGCAGGCGAAGATCGTCGATGGTGTTTGGAGTCCCGGTGGCAGTGATAATGCTCCTGGCGGCCATTCTTATCGTGGCTTCCGCAGGACCGGTCCCGGCAGCGGAGAAGACCCTCAAGATCGGCGTCATCGCATCGAAGGTCGGTTTTGCTTCCGCGTCGGAAACGCTGATCTGGAACGGGATACAGCTCTATGAGGGGTGGATCAACAAGAAAGGGGGCATCAAGATCGGGCCTGACAGGTACGCGGTCCAGTTCGTCGCAGAGGATGGGCAGAGCAGTGCGGACGGCGCCGTGGCAGCGGCGACCAAGCTTGTCTCCGACCATCAGGTAAAGTTCATCATAGGGCCGGTCATGCCGTTCATGGTGGTGGCATCGGGGTCTGTCACCGAGCCGGCCAAGGTGCTCCGCGTCGTCCTGTACAACTGCTTTACTCCCGACGAATACGGGCCCAAAACCCCCTATACCTTCATAGCGAATGATTGCACGGTGGATTTCACGACGCCAGACCTCCAGTTTCTGAAAAAGAAGTTCCCCCAGGCGAAGAACGTGGGTATTCTTACGCCGGATGACGGAGCATCCGTCTATATCGAGCCGGTATTCAAGAAAAAGGCTGCCGAAGAAGGACTCAATCCGTTGCCCTCGGTGACGTGGCCTCTCGACACAACGGACTTCACCTCCTTTATGGTAAAGGCCCTCGCCCACAAGCCGGATGCGATCTTTCTCGTCAATGGGTGGCCGATACACATGGGCGCCATGCTTAAGTCCGCCAGAGAGCTGGGCTTCACCGGCCCCATGTTTGGCTGCCACGAGGATCCCTATGATATAGCCACCGTGGCGGGCCCTGGACCCTCTTACAATTTCTTTGTCCATAACCTGCAGGTCGACTCCCCAGCGATGACCCCAATGATAAAGGAGATCATGAAGCTCGGCCAGGCCACGTTCCAAAGACAGTCGCCGACGTATGTCTGGGCGTGGGAAGCCGCCTATTGCCTCACCCAGGCTATCGAGAAGGCGCAGAGCATCGACCCCACAGTGGTCAAGAATACCTGGGAGAAAATGACCTCCATCGATACAGTTTATGGGCCCGGGAGAATGGGCGGCATGAAGACGTACGGGATAAACCACAACGTGAGCTACGCGACGCCCGTGACTTCCCTCCAGCAGGGCAAGGTCGTCTGGGTCGGCTGGTGGAAAACACCCCTGCCTTAAGATCAAAGGCGGGATGATTGTTGGCAAGGGGCTATCCCTCAATCCTCCGGGATAGCCCCACAGAATCTGTGGGATATGCAAGAGGAGGAGAATGTGGGCATAGGGCTTCTCGGACAGGTCTGCGTCAATGCGCTGATGCTCTCCTCCATATACGTTCTCATGGCATTGGGCTTTGCCCTCCTTTTGAGCATCATGGGTGTTCTCAATTTCGCCCATTCCGTCATATACATGGTGGGCGGCTATGTCTGCTACCAACTTGCCGTGGTGGCGGGAGTGAGCCAGTGGCTCTCATTGCTCCTGGCCACGGCCATTGTGGGCTCTTTCGGGCTCGTTCTGGAGAGAGCCTGCTTCCGTCCCTTCTTCGGTGACCCCAACCGGACGATGGTCATGGCCCTCGCACTTATCGTGATCATGGAGTCGGTGGTGAACATACTCGTGGGCAGCTACGTGAGGTCCCTGCCCAGCTTTGCCCCGGGCGTGCTCAGGTGGCAGGGCGTCTCCATAAGCAGGGAGAGGGTCGTCACCTTCGCCATAGGCGCCGCCCTCATGGCAGTCCTCATGACCCTCATCCGGAAGACCAGGCTGGGCCAGCAGATGCTCGCCGTTTCCCAGGAGCCCGTGGGGGCTGTCCTGCAGGGGATAGACATATTCCGCGTTTCCGCGGTCGCCACGGTCATCGCGTGCGCCCTCGCCGCAGTGGCAGGCAGCCTCATGGGGGCCATCATCAACCTCAACCCCTTCATGGGGGACCAGATGCTCGTGAAGGCGATCGAAGTGGTCATCGTGGCGGGCATCGGAAGCATTGGCGGGGTGGCCGTGGCCGGCCTGATCCTCGGCACCATTGACTCTTTCCTGCCCCTATTGCTCAGCGGCAGCGCCACCGACGCCGTTGGTCTGGCTATCGTCATTCTTATTCTGCTCTTCAGACCACAGGGACTCTTCGGTCACGCGGTCTGAACCTTGCTCTCAGAGGGTGCTTGGTGAATGGAAGAGGCAAATACGCAAAAAAGCTGACTCTGGCGGGACTCGTGGTGGTCCTCTTTCTGCTTCCTGGTGTCATCGGCCGGCCTTACTATCTTCACATCTCCATCATGGCCCTCATATACATCATCGTGGTGAGCAGCCTGCGCCTCATCGCGCTTTCGGGCCAGATCTCCGTTGGCCACGCTGCATTCATGGGTATCGGGGCCTATTTCTCGGGCATTCTCTCGAAGGACCTCGGATTGAGCCCTTGGCTCACCATACCGATGGGCGGCCTCGCATCAATGGCCGCCGCCGTAGTGATGGGCTATCCGTTTACGAGAGTACGGGCCATCTATTTCTCCATGGTAAGTCTTTTCGGGGGAATCATGATCGTCAATCTCGTGCGGGTGGCCCAGAGGTGGACCGGCGCAGCCGGCCTCGCAGGTATCCCTCCTTTGAGCCCCATCCACATTCCAGGCCTCATCACCATAACCTTCCTCGGCCAGAAGACCCCCTACTACTACTTTACCCTCGTGCTCACCCTGGCCTGCCTCGTGGTCCTCTACAGGCTCGAGCACTGTCGCGTGGGCATGACATGGAAAGGGGTCGCCCAGTCCTACCTCGTGGCCTCCAGCGTAGGCATCAACGAGGCAGGGCTCAGGGTCCTTTCTTTCGCAGTGGGCTGCTTTTTTGCGGGCCTCGCCGGGGCGTGGTACGCACACTACAACCTGGTGGTGACACCCGCCACCTTTGGCTTCCTGCCGAGCATATTTCTCGTCATGTACATGCTCGTGGGGGGGAGGGATAGGTTCGCCGGGCCTGTTGTGGGTGCGGCCATCCTCGTCATGATCCCCGAGCTTTTCCGCAGCTTGAAAGAGTTCGCCCCCCTTATCCTCGGGGCTGTGATGGTGCTCGTAGTATTCCTCATGCCCCGGGGGATCGCAGGACTGTTCGACTGGACGAAGGGAATAGAGAGAGACGCCGGGAGGGGAAAGGCGACGGAACATGCTGCTTGAGACCAGTGGATTGACGAAGTATTTCGGTGGATTGGCCGCGGTGACGGCGTTAGACCTCTCCGTGGGCCAAGGGGAGATAGTCGGCCTCATCGGTCCTAACGGGGCAGGAAAGTCGACCGTCTTCAACCTCATCACCGGATTAATCAGGCCGACGAGCGGGAAGGTCTTCTTCGGCGGGCAGGACATAACTGGCAAGAAGCCGCACGTGGTCGCCAAGATGGGAATCGGTCGCACCTTTCAGACGGCTTCCCTCTTTCCCGACTTCACCGTCCTTGAGAACGTGGTGGCATCCTTCTATCTCTACCCGAAGTCCGGCTTCTGGGAAGCCCTCTTCAATGTTCCGTCGTACCGGAGGAAGGAGAGCAGCATCCTCGGGCAGGCACGGGATATCCTGCGGCTGGTGGGGCTCGACAAGCTGGAGGACCTGCCTGCGAAGCATCTGCCCCACGGCCACCAGAAGGTGCTCAATGTGGCGAGGGCTCTCGCAGTGAGGCCGAAGCTCCTCCTCCTCGATGAGCCGGTGGCCGGAATGACGCACGATGAGATCGTCTTTTCCCTCGGTGTCTTCGAAAAGGTACGCTCCCAGGGGGTGACGATCTTTCTCGTGGAGCACAACCTCGAGATCATGACGCTGTGCGACAGGCTCGTGGTCATCAACTTCGGTGAGAAGATCGCGGAAGGGACGGCGCACGAGGTACGGCAGAACGAAGAGGTAATTCACGCCTATTTCGGGAGCGAGGATGCTGCTTAGCGCGCGGAACATGACCGTCCACTACGGAAAAGCCATGGCGATAGACAATATCTCGATCGAAGCCGCCGAGGGCTCAGTGGTGACCATCATCGGGGCAAACGGGGCGGGCAAGAGCACGGTCCTGAAGGCCCTGTCCGGACTCGTTCCGGTAAGCTCGGGGGAGATTTGGTTTCTCGGGAAGAGGATCGACGGGATGAGGCCGTTTCGCATCGTGAGCCTCGGCGTATCGCATATTCCGGAAGGCAGACGGCTCTTCCCCTACTTGAGCGTCCTCACCAACTTGAGGCTCGGCGCCAGCCTGCGGAAGGACAAGGTGAACGTGAGAAGAGACATGGATGAGGTCTTCGAAATGTTCCCCGTGCTGCGGCAGAGGCGGGATCAGAACGCCGGCACCTTGAGCGGCGGGGAGCAGCAGATGCTCGCAATCGCCAGGGCGTTGATGGCCAGGCCGAAGCTCCTTCTCATGGACGAGCCGTCCCTGGGGCTGGCCCCAAAGGTGGTCAACGAGCTTGTTCCCATAGTGCGCACCATCAACGAGAGGGGCATCACCGTCCTTCTGGTGGAGCAGAACGTTCCCCTGGCCCTGAAGGTGGGCACGAGCGGCTATGCCCTTCAGGTCGGCAAGGTCATCCTCGAGGGCACAATCGAGGGATTCAGGGGCAGTGACATCGTCAAAAAGGCATACATGGGCGGATAGGCATAACTTCCCCTCTTTCCCCATGCATTTCCTGAGCATTCGCCTCAGCTCCGTGTCATAATTTGCTTAATTTAAACCGTTTGCCATAATTAATTCCTGATACCCGTAGATAGTCCTAGACATTGTCCTCCGCCTGTGCCTATCATATCTCTCGTGCAGGCTGAAGTTGTTGCTTCGCAGCGTTCCTGATTTGTGCAATAATAAGATTGAAGTGAATTCAGGGCGTCGCAGTTGGAGCCTGCCGGGGGTGACGGAAGGCTCACCCATCGAGAAAAGGAGGGTAGATGTGGAGAAGGAGCCGCTGAAAAAAGCCATCGGCCTATACGACGACTACTGTCACGGATTGGTGGATCGCCGCGAGTTTCTCAAAAGGTTGTCAGTAATAGCGGGAGGGACCGCAGCGGCGAGCGCCCTCCTCTTCTCGCTGGAAAGGAGGCACGCAATGGCAGACATCGTTCCGACGGACGACCCCCGCATTCGTGAGGAGGACGTCAAATTTCAGGGTGCCACAGGCGCGGTGAGGGCGAAGCTCGCAAGACCGAAGGGAGATTCGAAACTGCCGGGGGTCGTCGTTATCAGCGAGAATAGAGGCCTCAATGCCCACATAGCGGATGTGGCGAGGCGGCTGGCCGTGGAAGGCTTTCTGGCCCTCGCCCCCGACCCCCTGTCTCCCCTTGGGGGGACCCCTGTCGACGAAAGCAAGGCAATAGCCCTCATTGGGCAGCTGGACCAGCAATCAACGATAAAGAATTTCATCGCCGCCGTCCAGTACCTGAAAACCAATCCCGCATCGACAGGCAAGGTCGGCGTCGTCGGTTTCTGCTGGGGCGGAGGCATGGCCAACCAACTGGTGGTCAATTCACCCGACGTAATTGCGGCAGTCGCGTACTACGGGAGGCAGCCCGCTCCCGAGGACGTCCCTAAGATCAAAGCATCCTTGCTTCTCCACTACGCCGGCCTCGATGATGCGATAGACAAAGGCATCCCCGAGTACGTCGAGGCGCTCAAGAAAGCTCACGTGGATTACCAGCTTTACATGTACGAAGGGGCTCAGCACGCGTTCAACAACGATACCAACCCTGACCGATACAACAAGGCGGCCGCCGACCTCGCCTGGACGCGCACGATTTCGTTTTTTAAGGAGAAGCTCAAGACGTAGGAAGCGCCGTCATTTGCCCATGCAGCACTTCTTATATTTCCGCCCGCTGCCGCAGGGGCACGGGTCGTTGCGGCCCGTCTTCGTAACGGGCCGGGCAGTCTGCCCCGCCGTTTCGGTTCCGGTGCGCTCCATTCTCGACAGAGCCTTAACCTGCGCGAAGAAGGGGCCGCAGTGCGCGAAGAAGCGCTTGTATCCGGCGCATAGATAGTTCCGGCCCCCCTCGCCATCTGGGGTGCGCAAGAAGCGGTCCTTCGGACACCCGCCGTTGCACATGGCCAATACTTCGCATCTCCTGCAATGACCGGGCAGCTGATCGAGCTTGGCTTGTCCGAATTCTCTCTGCCTGGAGCTATAGAGCAGCTCGGAAAGCGGGGTTTCCCGGATGTTCCCAAGGCAATGCTCCGCATCGACAAAGTGATCGCAGGAAAAGAAGTCGCCGTTGTGCTCCACGACAGGGATGTCGCCGCAGGTCTTGCGGAAGATGCAGAGGGCGTGCTCCCGGCCGAGGGCCGTCGCAGCAGCTTCCTCGAAGATCTGCACCTTGATGCGTCCTATGTCGTTGCCCAGCCACTCGTCAAAGATGGCGCAGAGAAAGTCGCCGAATGCTTCGGCAGGCGCCGTGAGGCCGCTTACGCCGCCCTCACCGTCGGGCACAACCAGAGGCAGAAACCCGAGGTACCGAGCGCCGATCTCCCGAAAGAACCGATAGACCTCCAAAGGACGATGGACATTTCCGGCGTGCACCACGCAAAGTATGTCGCACGGGATCTCGTATCGCTGCAGGAGCCCGTACCCGCGCATCGCCCGCTCATGGCTCGCCATTCCAGCTTTGGTTACCCGGCATTGGTCGTGAATTTCCGCCGGACCGTCCAGGCTGATGCCTACTGAAAAACGCTCCATTGCAAGAAAGCGGCACCACTCATCATCGAGGAGTGTGCCATTCGTTTGAATGCCGTTTGCGATGGTCCTGCCTGGGCGTCGGTATTTGCGCTCAAGGGCAGCGATCTTCCGGAAGTAGTCCAGCCCTAAAACCGTCGGCTCTCCGCCGTGCCAGGAAAAGCGGACTTCCGGCCCGGGGGAGGCATCGATGTGCTGCTTGATATACTCTTCCAGGACGTCGTCGCGCATCACGGACGACGCTTCTTTGTCGTGGGCGTCCTTGCCTCTATAGTAACAATAGCGGCACGCCAGGTTGCAGGCGGGGCCTGCGGGTTTGACGAAAACCTGAAATTGGGCGCTCTCCCCCTCACCCGGCAACCTGTCTTTCCCCCTTCCTCGCGACATACTTTCTTTTATTCTACACCTGTCAAGGGAAGGACAACAAGACCCGGTGAGTAGAAGGGTCGGCCCCACCTGTTGGCGCTGGTGCGCGTAGAATGGCAACGCGGCCTCCCTTGGAAAGCCGCGTTGCCATCAAGACCATGTTTCGAGAAGGCTGTTTCGCGGTTAACGCATTCTGTCTTCCTTCGCCCTGTATGCGAGAGCAGCCTTCAACTGTCTGATCGCCCTCTGGCATGATTCGATGGCCTGGGCTTTGTGTCCCCCAAAATCGTGGGGGGCTGCCTGCAGGTCGGCTATGGCATCCTGGAGCGCATCGATCGCCCTTTCGATCCTGGGGTGCTCCGCTGCCTCCCGTGCTACGGGACCCTGGGCAAAAGCTGTCCCCACCGCTCCCGCGGTCATGCCGACGAGGAAGAAAGCGAGCATTGCTGTGCAGATGACTTTTTTCATAAAACCTCCTTTCTATGAGTAGCTGCCTTGTACTCCAACCATATTCGTATTTGAAGCGCCATCCCCTAAAAGAGCGGGATCATGGTCAGGTCTACGTTCGTGGCGTTCCCTGTCCTTAAGTCTGCCAGAGCTGGAATGGAAATCGCCCTCTTTGCGACTGGGGCGGACGAAGACCAGCCGAAGCCCTCCACGCCGTAGAAAGCGCATGCAAAGCCGCCGGGAAGATCGAGTATTGTATACGAACCTCCGCTCGCCATCTGCGTTGCCGCGTTGATTGCATCCGTGATCATGCCCCCATGAGAGGCGAGAATAACGCCGCTGTCCAGCTGGCCAATGAGGCCGTCCGGCAGGATGACACTGCCCGCGATGCTGTAAGGGACTGCCGGAGAAGCCGGGACAAGGGCGGCCAGCTGTGTCTGGGTGAGCGACGCGTAGCTACCACTGCTCGGCTGAAGGAGGAATGCGGCGCTCGGGCTGTAGTCGAGGGCGCCGAGCACTACCTGGTATCCGCCAAGGCCCTCCGTGGGGGCGACTGCGGTGAGGCTTATGGGAGTCGTGCTGTACGGTCCCCACAGGAGGGAGCCCTGGGACAAGGGGAAACCGGTGGTGAAGCCGCCGGTGAACGGATTGAGGTGGCGGAAACGGATCTCGTGCGGTATGGTCTCATTCTGGGGGGTCTGGTAGAAGTTGAGCCATGC
>Ga0187770_10001603_pt1 | contig 12133 bp, 8 predicted proteins | sample 0116_SJ02_MP02_2_FD_133154 | JGI IMG/M metagenome (GOLD analysis project Ga0187770, IMG submission 133154) | Tropical peat soil microbial communities from peatlands in Department of Meta, Colombia - 0116_SJ02_MP02_20_MG | ecosystem: Environmental > Terrestrial > Soil > Wetlands > Peat | place...
GAACATTCTGCTCCGAGTTGTTACCTGGAGAGTCTAACTACTTCCTCCGCAATGATCCAAAACGCTGGGTCACCCACATCCCCAATTGTGCAAGGGTTCGATATGAGCATGTGTATCCTGGGACGGACTTGGTTTATTACGGCAACCATGAAGAACTCGAGTATGACTTTATCCTCGCTGCGGGGGCTGATCCGGGCCGAATACGCCTGAATCTGCGTGGACCGCAGCCGCCTCGGTTGAGCTCCTCAGGCGACTTAGTGATGAGTTTGGCGGGCAGCCAGTTGCTCTTACGCAAGCCTCGCGCATATCAAACCGGAAGACAGGGGAGGGAGTGGGTTCGTGCCAGCTACGCTATTCACGGAACAAGCCTTATAGGTTTTGAGCTAGGAGCTTACGATCACAGCCGCCCGCTGATTATCGATCCTGTCCTGATTTATTCTACGTATCTTGGCGGAAGCGGGGGCGACGAAGGGGAAGCGGTCAGTGTGGATTCTTCCGGCAACATGTATCTGGTGGGAACCACCTCCTCTACAAATTTCCCGACCACGTCGGGGGTTGTGCAACACGCGCTCTCCGGCATAGCCAATGTCTTTGTGACGAAGTTAAGTTCGGCAGGATCGCTTGTTTTTTCCACTTACCTTGGCGGCAGCGGCAGCGATAATGGCGCAGGCATTGCGGTCGATTCTGCGGGGAATGTCTATGTCACAGGCTCAACGACTTCAACCAACTTCCCGACGACGGCCGGAGTAGTGCAGACCACCCTGAACGGGCCGAGCGATGCCTTTGTAGCCAAGCTCAACTCGACTGGCAGCAGTTTGACTTACTCCACTTACTTGGGCGGCAGTGGCAGCGAGAGCGGCAATAGCATCGCGGTGAACTCTGCGGGGAACGCTTACATCACAGGCTTTACCACCTCGTCGAATTTCCCCACTACCGCCGGCTCTTTCCAAACCACTTACGGCGGCGGTACAGCTAATGCATTCATCACAGAGCTCAGCGCCGACGCAACCACCCTAGTCTATTCGAGTTTCTTGGGAGGGAGCGGTTCCGATTCCGGAGCGAGCGTGGCAATCGACGCATCGGGTGCAGCCTTCGTAACCGGCACCACTTCATCCACGAATTTCCCGACGGCCGCCGCCCTGCAACCCACACTGGCAGGACAGAATAACGCATTCGTGACGGAAGTCAGTGCGGGCGGAACTGCGCTGCAGTTCTCAACTTACCTGGGGGGGAGTGGCGCGGATCAAGCCTACAGCCTCGCGCTCGACGGATCTGGAAACGTCTACGTCACTGGCTCCACCACCTCCTCTAACTTTCCCACCAAGGGCCCGGCGCAAAGCCAGTTGGGCGGCGCAACTAACGCTTTCGTGAGCAAGCTGAATGCTGAAGGGTCCGCCTTGGTTTATTCCACTTTCCTCGGGGGAAGCGCCAGTGATGGTGCATACGGCATCGCAGTGGACTCGTCAGGGAATGCTTACGTTGTCGGTGTGGCTTCCTCCTCGAATTTCCCCAGCGTGAATCCGATCGAGAACTTTAACTCTTCACCCGACGATGCCTTTGTGGTGCGAGTTGCCCCCGACGGGGCGTCCTTTGCCTTTTCCTCCTACCTGGGAGGAAGCGGTATCGATTATGCAAGAGGAGTTGCAGTCGACTCAGCGGGAAACATAGACATTATCGGGACAACGAATTCGAGTGATTTCCCCGTCACACCCAAGAGTTTCCAGACCGCTTTCGGCAAAATTAGCAACGTTTTTGTTTCCCAAATCGGATCAGCAACCCAGCCGGGTTTCTTCATCTATCCAACCCAGCTGACCTTCTCGGGCCAGGGCGTGGGTACAACGAGCACGCCCCAGACGTTCACGGTCCGCAATATGGGAACCGGAGTCCTCAACACCAACAGCATTGCAACCACAGGGGATTTTGAGGAGACCAATACCTGCGGCGGGGTTGTCAGTGGCGCAGGAGAATGTGTTGTGAGCGTGACTTTCTCCCCTGCAGCCAGAGGATCGACCGCCGGAACCTTGGTACTCTCGGATAACGCAGCCACCAGCCCCCAGACTGTTACTATGACGGGGACTGGAATTTTGCCGGTTATTAACCTCACTCCGAACACCCTCACTTTCCCGTCCGAGCCTTTGAATACCTCCGCACCGACGCAGACAGTGTCGATGAACAACTCGGGCGTGGACCCCTCGACAATCACTTCGATTTACACGAGCGGAGACTTTACCCAAATCAACACCTGCGGGACAAGCCTTGCAGCCGGGGCGAATTGCACCATTACGGTTGCCTTCACTCCCACCTTGAACGGGCCCAGAACCGGCACGCTTTATGTGGTTGACAACGCGGCCGGCAGTCCGCACACGGTTTCTCTGACAGGCACGGGCGTCGGGCCGGACGCCAAGCTATCCTTTTCCGCTTTGTCTTTTACCGAACAGCCGCTGGGAACCACCAGCGGCCCGCAACTTGAAACACTAACCAATGACGGCAGCGTTAAGATGACCATTGCGGGCGTTTCGACGACGGGCGCATTTGCCCAGAGTAATAACTGTGGGACGAGCTTGCCGGCCGGAGCAAACTGCGTCATTAACGTGACGTTCAGCCCGACCGTGGCAGGCAATAATTCAGGCGTATTGATAGTCCTCGATAATGCTCCCGGCAACCCCCACACAGTGGTGCTATCAGGAGACGCTGTTTCAGGATCAGTTCCGGAGGTTTACCTTTCCCCTTCGCCTATGTCGTTCGGGGGGCAGCCCGACAGCACCACCAGCGCCGCCCAAGTTCTCACATTGACGAACACCGGCAACGCAACACTGCAGATCACCAATAGCAGTCTAACTGGAAGTTTCACTCTGGGGACAAACACTTGTTCGAGCTCACTCGCGGCGGGAGCAAGCTGTACGGCCAAAATCGCCTTCGCCCCCACTGCCCCAGGCCCCACCTCGGGAACCTATTCAGTCACCGATAATGCTTCGGGGAGCCCGCAAGTTGCGGCCCTCGTGGGAGGCGGTACGGATTTTGGAATGTCTGCCTCCCCGGCTAGCGCGACTGTGACCGCAGGGCAGAGCGCGACCTATAAGCTCACTTTGACCCCCGTCAATGGCTTCGCACAGACCGTCAGCCTGACCTGCAGTGGCCTGCCGCCGGCAGCCTCTTGCGCAATCAGCCCGGCCACTCTGACCCTTGACGGGACGCATACGGCGACAGCGACGGTCACGGTATCAACGACGGTACGTTCCATGCTAACGCCCGGAGAAAGGTGGCCTAAGAATCCACAATTGCTATTGCCGTTCGGGAATGTTGCACTTGGGACTTTCTTGATATTGGCGGCCTTGACGGCCTTGAGCGCTGCGCGCTCGCGCCGGATGAAGTGGTTGGTGTTGAGCGTTTTGCTCCTCGTCTTTTTCTGGGCTGCCTGTGACGTCGGCACACAAAAGATTACCGTCACGCCGGCGGGCAATTATACGTTCAGCCTCACTGGCAGCTATGCCGCCAACGGCACGCTCCAACATAACCTCACACTGGGGCTGACGGTGCATTAGCTGGGGGCACCCACTAAGGTCCCGGCTACGGAGCATCGCGCTGCTTACTGGAGCAAATCGGCATGGAAGGATCCTGCCGAATGTGTCAGTTCCGAAAGACACGACCAATGAGGAAGCTGAGGTTTCTTGCCATTGCGTTTTTGCTGCACTCGGTGCAGCCTGGGCTTCTCGCACAACAACGGAAGGCCGCACCTCCGGTGCCGGCCGGGCTGCGAGCCGCGGGGGGTGGGTCTCAGACTTCGTCTGAGCCTGTTCCTTTCATCATTGGGCCAGAGGACGTTTTGAATATCAGCGTTTGGGAGCAGACGAACGTCTCGCGTACTGTTCCGGTGCGGCTTGATGGGAAAATTACCATTCCACTTGTGAATGATAATCAGGCGGCCGGACTCGCCCCGATGCAACTGCCGGCAATAATAACCGCGAGACTCAAGGCCTTTATCGACAACCCTCAGGTGACTGTTACCGTAACAGCGAGGTTGTTTTTGCCGCAGGCGAATTGAATCACCCTGGCCCGGTTCGCCTGCTTCTGAACATGCCCGCACTAGAGGCAATCTCAGTGACGCAAGCAATGACGGAATTCGCCGATCAGAAGCGTGCCTACATTTTGAGGCATGAGGGTGGCAAAGACATTCGTTATCCTCTAAACTGTCGGAAGCTCTTGCGTGGGGATATGGGGGCGAATATCGCTCTGAAGTCCGGAGACACAATTGTTGTCCCTTAGAGGTCCAAGCTGCTAATGAGGCGAGGCTGGCTATTCGTGGCGATGCTTTGTGTGGGGTCAACCGGCACAGACACATTGCGGGCTCAAGAGGGGAATACTCAGCCCGGGGTGTCTAGTAGTCCATCGACCGCCAGCCCAGCCACTTCACCGAGCGGATCCGGGCAAACCACCTCCTATCAGTTGGGCACGAGCGGCGATCAAACCACCCCGACAACGCCAAGAATGGTCCCCCTCTCTGGGGCGGAAACGCTTACTCCTGGGCTGGGCGGCATATTATACAGTTACATATTGCCAACATTTGAATGGACAGGGTACGGTGACACAAATCCCACAGGGTTCTCGCAACACCCCGGCCTGAATACCCAAAGTACCTATACGGGTAGCTTGACTCTCCAAAACGTCTGGAAACACTCCCAATTGAATTTGAGTTACGCGGGCGGCGCTTTTTTTTATAGCCAGGGGCTTCCGGCAGCCACCCTGCCCGGTATAAGGCCTTTCAACTCCTTTCATAGCCTCGGACTATTCGAACAAGTGAGTACACGGCATTGGAAGTGGCTGGTAGGGGATCAGGGCATGTACCTGCCCGAGTCACCGATAGGCTTTTTTGGATTTGGCGGTTTAACGAGTTTCGGAGGAGGCTTGGGGGGAGCGGCCCTCGCTAATGCTCCTGCGCTAAGTTCTTCGTTCAGTCCTGATCAATCCATTTCAACAGGGCTGTCGCGAAGAATGAGCGATTCAGCCCTGAGTCAGATTGAATACGACCCTAGCGGGCGATCCGCCCTCACCGCAACCGGTTCCTTTGGCACACTCCAGTTTCTCGATCCGGGTTTTATTGACAGCCGGTACTGGGTCTTCACGGCCGGTTATAGCCACAATCTCAGCCGACATGACCAGGTGGCTTTGTCCTACTTGGATTACTACTACAGGTTTAACGGCCCAAATCGAGCGATCCTCAACCGTGGTTTTTCCATCTTGTATGGTCATCAGATTAACGGGAAGTTCTCTCTTGAGATATCGGTGGCCCCCTTAGTCAATCAGATTGCCCTGCCTCTGGGGGGCGCTTCAACGAAGGCCTTCTTATCGACCTTCGACTCTCTTCAATTCCGATCTCGGAATTGGTCCGGGTCGCTTTCATTTGCCCGGATGATGCCGGGGGGCTCAGGGGTGCTTCCGGGAGCGGAAACGGATTCAGAGCAAGCGAGTATTGGCCGGCAACTATCTCGGAGGGTGCATGGGTCATTGCAGGTTTCACATAACTACTCACAGTCGCTTGCGCAGGAGTCAACCGTTGCCTCGCGGTCGAAGTATGAGTTTTGGGAGGCGGGAATCAGCCTCAGCCGTGAATTTGGGCGCCACATCAGCATGTACTTGAATTATTACGCTCAGCGGCAACTCTCCAATACACCGGTGTGCGTTGGGACCGGTTGCACGACAGCTCTCCTCCGGCAAGTGGGAGGCGTGGGGATTAATTGGCACGCGCTACCCATTAAGATTCGTTGAGCAGGAGAGAGAAGGCGGAGCTACGAGAAATGCAAAGGGAGCACGCTCCGTGTGCGCATAACGCATCGATGCTTCCGATAGCAGTACACACCCCCACGGCGCGAGTTCCATGTTAAGGAGATTGGACCATGCCGGCGCGGCACAAAAATAGTGGCGTCTTCTCGAAGCCGGCCCGGCTAACCTCGCGGGCGGTACCGTTTGGAAAGGTTTCTCGTCGCTGGCTCTTGGCCTCAGACGCGTAGGCCCACAAGGCCACGGTAGATAGGTCCGGCAAGCTTCGCACTTCACGACCCCGGCTTCGAGGTGTGGACTGGCCATTTCGAGCCTTTCAACACGCTCAACTTACGAAATACATGTCCAACCTCGCAGTGTGGCTTTGTGAAATGGTGTGGCCGCGGCGAAAGCCACGCCAGCTAAGTTAGCCCGGCGCTAACAGAGGGGCAAGGTCTCTTGGGAATTCCTGACACGGACATTATCGAAGTTGCCACGAGCTCCAATTCGGCAGACATACCCAGTCGTTACTGTCCGCGCCCGCCCTCGCAAGTCACCTGCCGAGGAGGAGATCTGCGAGTTGCCATAGCGGATCAAGGCTGAGGGATCGATGGCGGAGCTAACCCGACGTAAGAGGACCCCGGCTTCCCAAAAGTTGCAGAGACATTCGCCAAAGAGGGAAAGTTATTTCCCTACTTTGCCTCCTAAAAGGTATCGCCGTAATCCTTCCTCAATAAAATGAAGCACTTAGCTTGTCTTCAGCCGTGGCAGGGGAATTGCTGATAGTCTAGTTAGGAAATAGACATGATTATCTAATATCTATATTTGCAAGAGAGAGTTTTGGACGCTCAAAGTGCTCATTATGTCGCCAATTACCTATTCAGAACCACCGATGGAAACTCACAAAACGGCCATCCCAGCGGAAAGCCACGGACGCGCGCCTGATGACAGGATGGATCGAGGCCTTGGGGCGCGAGGGCCGGGTGATTCAATCTTATCGAAATTCATAGGATCCATAGCCAGACGTCACTCGCTTCAAGACTACGGCTGGCGCCTGCACCGCCGGCCAGTCAGAGTTCTGAAGGACCACTCCTTTATTCTCCAGCCCGCACGTCAACGCGCCGCTGCCGCGCTTCTGTGGCGCTATTGTGCGGACGGCGCATCGCTTATGTCCTGCCTGCAATGCGGCATGTGCACAGCGAGCTGCAATCTCGCGGAGAACGGGAGCCTGTTTCCGCGCCGTCAAATGATGCTTCTCCAGTTGGGTCAGAAGGAGAGTCTTCTGGCTGATCCGAACATCTGGCTCTGCTTCAATTGCACGGACTGCTCGTCGCGCTGCCCGGCCAATGCGCGGCCGGGGCGAATTATGGCCGGGATTCGCCAGATGGTTCTGGAACAGTTTGCACGGCCGCGCATTCTGTTTCGACTCGTCAATGACCCTAAAGGCCTTCCCTTGTTATTCCTCCTGCCAGCTCTTCTGCTCCTGTTGGTTCTTGGTCTGGGGGGCTCGTTTGCGCCGCAGGCAAGCCCGGTACTTTACGCCAGCATGTTCCCACACCTCACCTTGAACCTCTTCTTCTCGATCGCCACCAGCTTTGCCGTCTTCAGCGCATTGCTTGGCGCGGCGCGGGCGTGGAAGGGATTTACGGGCGACCCGCTTTGGAAGGCCCACGCTCGGCATTTCGTCCCAGCCGTGTATGCAGCGATGCGCGAAGCTCTGGCGCACCGGAAGTTTTCCGAGTGCGAGCAATTCCCCTTAAGCCGATGGGCACACGTGTGCGTGTTTTATGGTTTCCTGACCCTATTCACGCTGGCCGGTGTGGTTGCGATGCTCATACGGTTTGGCGTCCCCTATCCGTTCCCTGTTCTGCACCCGCTTAAAATCATCGGCAACCTGGCAGGAATTCTCCTTACTCTCGGGACTGCGTACTTCCTCTATCAACGGCGTCGCGCATCGGCAAACGACGATCCAAGCTCCTGGTTCGACTGGGCGCTTCTCTTGGATCTGCTGCTCGTGGCCGTGACAGGAATGCTGACCGAAGTATTTCGCTACGCCGATATGGGCACGCTGGCTTACCCCACATACTTCGCGCATCTAGTTCTCGCATTTGTTCTTCTGGTCGGCCTGCCGTATTCAAAGCTCGCCCACGTGATCTATCGGACGCTCGCTCTTGCCGCCCGGCGGTACGAGCAGCTGACTGCGCTCCGCCTAGCACATCTGGAGAAACGGAGGGTGACGGCATGAGCAGCGAATGCCTGGACGCCAAGACGCACAGCCCGGAGGATCTCCTCTCAAAGGACCACGAGGAGCTTGAGCGCCTCGCAGACGAGGAGTTGGTCACCGCCTACGAGCGCCTTCGAGATGAGGGGCAGGGGGCGAGCCAAACCCGCAAGTACCCGAACATCCGGCGTCTTTACGCGACGGCCTTTGAGCGGGAAAAGGACAGGAGAGAGACTCGCGCCTGGGCGGAGAAATCCGAGGCAGGCGAGATGCAGGCATGGTACGAAATGGCTCGCACCAAGCCCTGCACATGGTGGCTGGAGAACCATCTTGTTGCCCGGCACGCCCTCAAGAGGTGCATCGCGTGTGGAGTTTGCACCTCCGTGTGCCCGGCGGCTGAGTTTTACGAGGACTACGATCCAAGGGTCATCGTCGACGCTGCGCTCTCCAACGATGAGGCGCGCCTGGTGGAACTTCTCAAGTCGGAGACCCTCTGGTACTGCGGCCAGTGTGGCTCCTGCAAACCGAAGTGTCCGCATGAAAACAACGTGATGGGCCTGGTCTCCTCCTTAAGATTTCTGTCCCAATTAAAGGGATTTCACCTCTCGAGTGTTCGAGGGCGCCAGCAGTATGCTGCCCGCCACCTCTGGGGTGGCAATCTCTGGAATCGCGGGTGCAGCATCTATTTTCGGAACGTCGATGCGGAAGGCCATCCCGATTTCGGCCCCCGCCATGCGAAGTACCAGTCAGAAGTCGATCAGCAGATGGCTCGTGTGGGCGCGGATCCGGATACTGCTGGGCGATTCGGAGGGCGCAAGCTGCCCCCGGAGACACTCGACGAACTTCGCCACTGCGTGGCCGGGGGTGGGACCTTGGCGCTTTGGAACCAGCTCGAGGAACAAGCGCGCGAAGAAGCCCGCAGGCTGGGAATTTCAATTGAAGAGTATTACGACAGGGTCCGATCCGATGGATAGAAGGGGAAGCGCATGACCGCTCCAGCACCGGCAGGGGAGATCCTGACGAAGGAAATTCCCGAGAATGACTTTTTTCTCACCCCCAGTTGCGTCCTGGGGGCCATCAATCCCGGCACAGAAGTGCTTATCAGCCGGATTTACGATCTCCTGGGCCTGCGCTGGTCGGCGGCGGGGAACCGGCCCGAGTCGCAATGTACGTGCTGCACGGGCATCGCGTCTCATGGGGATATCATGTCGGTGGAGAGCACGCTGCTCGTGGTGGCCCGGCTCTGGTCGGTCGCGGCCGAGATGGGATTCGAAAACATCACGACCGCCTGTGTGACCTCCTTTGCAATCCATAGCGAATGCCTGGAAATGTACCAACACGAACCGGATTTGAGCGGGCGCGTAGATCGGTGGCTCCGGGAAGCATGTGGCCGTCGGCTCCGTATCCCAAGGCATGTGGTTCATTCGAGCGACATCGTGTATCGCTATCGTCAATCCCTGGCGCAGGATTTCATGCGCTATCGCCTGGTCGAGAAAAAGACCGGGCGCCCCTTACGCATCGTCGATCATGTCGGATGCCACTATGCGAAGGTCTTCCCGGAAAAATCCATTGGGGGATCGGATTACTGTGATGTCCTGACAGGAATGATCCGGGCCTGGGGCGGCGAGACGGTAGATTATCCTGAACGATGCCATTGCTGCGGCATGGGATTTCGGCAATGCATGATCCGTCCGAATCGTGGCTATACCATGGCCTGTGTGCTTAAGAAACTGGAAAGCATGGACCCGTGGAAGCCCGACGCCATCCTCACGAATTGCCCCGGCTGCAATGTTTTTCTGGACAAGGAGCAGTGGGCTATCAAGGAGCTTAGCGGCACGACCTACGACATTCCCACGCTTTCTTATTCCGAGCTGGCTGGCTTGCTGCTCGGTTGGGACCCCTACGAGATGGTGGGGATTCAGGCGCACACTGTGCCGGTGGAACCGCTTCTGGACAAGATCGGAATCCCTTACGACAGGTCCAAGGAGTGGCGGTCGGACTGACATGCAGGGCGGTGGCTTGGCGCGTAAACCTTACTCATGACCGGGAGCCTGCCGGCGAATCGAGGAGACATGACCAAGAGGGTATGCGTTATCGGAGGCGGCGTGACGGGCATGCAGGTGGCGCACGTCCTCAGCACACTCGGTGTGCCTTCGGTTTTGGTGGAGAAATCCTCCGAACTAGGCGGCCATGTGCCGAGGCTTTCGCGAACCTTCCCTTTTTTCAACGACGACGGGTTCAACGACGGAAGAGAGTTCACCGCGGCGCTCGAACGGGACCTTCGCTCGACCACCCTGCCGGAGATTCACCTCAATGCCACCGTCACTGAACTGACCGGAGAGTTCCCGAACTTTCGCGTCCAGCTCAGCGACGGAAGCTCGGTGGATGCAGGCGCGGTAGTGGTGGCCACAGGTTTCGAGCTTTTCGACCCTTCCAGCCTCAAAGAATACGGATACGGAATCTATCCCAATGTCATCACGGGACTGCAGCTTGAATGGATGCTGAATCCTCGCGGGCCAACCGGTGGGAAGCTAGTACGTCCGAGCGAGGGGAAGAATGCCGAGCGTCTGGCGATTGTTTTCTGCGTCGGGTCGCGCAACCGGCGTATCGGAGCGCCGTTCTGCTCGCGCATTTGCTGCTCGTACAGCACCAAGCAGGCCAGCACCGTGATGGAGAGGAATCCCAGCGCCTTCGTTGCCTGCTTTTACATGGATGTCCGCACCTATGACCGCGGCTTCGAAGAGATGTACGCCCTGGCGCAGGATCGCGGTGTGAAATACATACGCGGGCGAGTTTCGATGTGCAAGCAGCTTCCTGACGGAACCATCGCCGTTCGGGCTGAAAACACATTGATCAACAGGCCCTTCTGGGGCGAGTTCGATTTAGTCTCGCTCTCCACCGGAATGAGGCCCTGTCAGGACGTCGACCAACTCTCTCGTGTGCTGGGGATCACGCGTGGCCCGGATGGATTCTTCCTCTGCCGGGAATGGTTCCGGCATCCGCACGACGCGACGCGCGACGGCGTTTTCATTGCCGGGTGCGCGAATGGAATGAAGCCGATTCGCAACTGCATGGTCGATGGAGCATCGGTGGCGGCACGCGTTGGCGCACTCCTGCGGGAGACTGTGCAGTGAGCTATCGGCAGGGCACGAAGTGGTGGGTGAGAGTCCCGGTGGCCAGGCTAAAACCCCGCTCTCCTGACTGGGCTGACGCGCTCGTCGGGTTGGAGCGAAGCCTCGCAGCTAATTGACTCGCGAGATTCTTTCCGCGGGCTGACGGCTCAGCAGATGAGCCCCAGAGAATGACAGGCCCGACGGATGAACTCATCAAATGAGATACGGAGTCATCATTTGAGATACGGATTCATCATTGACAACCGCAAGTGCATCGGTTGCCACGCTTGCACGGTGGCCTGTAAAACCGAGAATCGAGTGCCGCTGGGGGTCAACCGCACCTGGGTCAAATACGTGGAGAAGGGACGCTTTCCGCACGTGCGACGCGTCTTCCAAGTGAACCGCTGCAACCATTGCGAAAAGCCCCCGTGCGTTGAGATTTGTCCTGTCGGTGCCATGTACCAGCGTAAAGACGCGATCGTGGATTTCAATTCCGCGCGCTGCATCGGCTGCAAGGCCTGCCTGCAAGCCTGCCCCTATGACGCCATCTATGTGGATCCAGACCGAAACACTGCGGCCAAATGCCACTTCTGTGGGCATCGCATCGAAGTGGGTCTTGAACCCGCATGCGTAGCGGCCTGCCCGGAGCATGCCATTATTGCCGGCGACCTGGACGATCCCGAAAGCGAAGCCGCACAGCTTCTGGCGCGCGAGACTGTTCGTGTGCGCAAGCCCGAACAAGGGACAAAGCCGAAGCTCTTCTATGTCGAGGGCGATGAAAGCGCCATCGTCCCGACCGCAGCGCGGCATGCAGCGTTCTACATGTGGTCGCAGCGGAACGAGAGAGTCCCCGGCGGTGCCGCCGTCTATCTGCCCGACAGCCCGTTCCTCGAAAAGAACACACTGGCTGCCTACGACGTGTCCCACGAACGCCCGTGGGGCTGGCAGGTGCCAGTTTACTCCTGGATGAAATCCATCGGCGCAGGGCTTCTGGCCGTGCCCGCCGTCGCCATGGCCCTCGGGCAGCTTCGGTTCGATCGGCTGC
>Ga0187770_10001604_pt1 | contig 12124 bp, 10 predicted proteins | sample 0116_SJ02_MP02_2_FD_133154 | JGI IMG/M metagenome (GOLD analysis project Ga0187770, IMG submission 133154) | Tropical peat soil microbial communities from peatlands in Department of Meta, Colombia - 0116_SJ02_MP02_20_MG | ecosystem: Environmental > Terrestrial > Soil > Wetlands > Peat | place...
CCGCGCGAAATCATCGGGGTGGCCCGCTGTCACTGACGGCGTAATTAGGGCCGAATCATGGTCCCCGGCCGTGATCCCATCGCCCCTCACTCCGGAACGGGTGTTCGGCAGCCCCGCTCTGTCAGGACCGGTGGCGCGGGGCGTGGAGGTCTCGCCGGACGGTGACTACGTCACGTTCCTGGCTCCCGAGCCGACCAATCAGTTCAAGCTCGATCTATGGATCGCTCCCACGGTGGGGGGAGAGCCCCGGCTCTTGGTCTCTGGTGAGGCCGTTGAGCCATCGGGCCAGAGCCTGGGCGAAGCCGAGAAGAGCCGGCGCGAGCGAATGCGGCTGGCGTCGGTCTCGGGTGTCGTAACCTATCACTGGGACGAACAGGGCAAGATGCTCCTGATCCCGGCTGGCGGCGAACTGTACACGGTTGACGCCCGGACCGGTGAGCTCGCAAGACTCAACACCGGCGGTCCCGGTGCCACCGACGCTCGATTCTCGCCGATGGGACGCTACGTGAGCTACGTACGGGACCAGAACCTCCACGTGATTGCTCTCGGCGACGGCCGGGAGCGGCCGGTGACCACGGAGGGACACGGGGCGGTCAGCTTCGGTGTCGCCGAGTTCGTCGCTCAGGAGGAGATGCGCCGTTACACCGGCTACTGGTGGGCGCCGGGGGACGCCTTCATCGCCTACACAAGGATCGACGAAAGCCCGGTCGAGCTCGCCTCGCGATTGGATATTGGGGCCGAGGGCCCCAAGGTCTCGTCCCAACGGTATCCTCGCGCAGGAACGGCCAACGCGCTGGTGAGTCTCTACGTCCGCCGCATGGCGGAGGACGGGCGGGCCGTGCCGGTCGACCTGGGCACCGCTACCGACGTCTATCTCGCGCGGGTTCACTGGTCGGCCGATGGGGGGAGTCTCTTTGTGGAGCGCCAGAGCCGCGATCAGAAGAGACTCGACCTCCTTCGAGTCGACCCCGCCACCGGGGCCTCGGCGGTGATCCTCAGCGAAACTCGGTCACCCTGGGTCATGCTCAACAACGATTTCCACGCCCTGAAGGACGGGGATTTCCTCTGGGCGTCCGAGCGATCCGGGTTCAATCAGCTCTACCTCTACCACGGCGACGGAACCCTAGTACGGCCCATCACATCCGGTCATGCCCCGGTGGCGCGCGGCGATCTCGGTGGCGGCTCGGAGGCGTCGGGAATAGTCGGCGTTGATGAGGAGGAGGGGGTGCTGTACTTCCTGGCCTCTCGAGAAACCCCGATTGAGCGCGAGCTCTATTCGGTCTCCTACCGCGCCCCGGCAGAGCCCGTGGCCGTCACCCACGGACACGGGTGGTGGACCGCGGTGATGCCGAAGTCCGCGAAGGTGTTTGTTGGCTACTACTCCGACCCAGGCACGCCCCCGCAGACCGGCCTTTACCGGGCCGGCGGGCTGCGATTGCGTTGGGTCGAACAGAACGCCCTGGACCCCAGCCACCCGTACGCCCCCTACGCCGGGCGCTACCCGCCGCCGGAGTTTGGCACGCTGAAATCCTCGGACGGTCAGGACCTTTACTACGTCCTGCAGAAGCCCGTTAACTTCGACCCGTCTCGCCGATACCCGGTCATCGTTGCCGTCTACGGAGGACCTGTCGCGCAGTTTGTGATACGCGACTGGCAGGATGTGAGGGAGAAGCTCTTCCTCGAGTCCGGCTTCCTGGTCTTCCAGCTCGACAATCGTGGGACGGCCAATCGCGGATCCGCCTTCGAAGGAGTGATCGCCGGCCACCTGGGATCGGTGGAGGTCGACGACCAGATCGTCGGGTTGGACTGGCTTCGATCGCTACCCTTCGTGCGCGCCGACAAGATCGGAGTCTTTGGTTGGTCCTACGGGGGGTTCATGGTGCTGCGCATGCTCACCGACCCGCGGACCCACCTCGCGGCCGGGGCAGCCGGCGCCCCGGTCACCGACATGCGCCAGTACGACACCCATTACACCGAGCGTTACATGGGCGACCCCACGGCCAACGCCGCAGGGTACGAAGCCTCGGCGGTCCTCCCGCGCCTCGGTGCTCTATCGGGTCGCCTGCTCCTCATGCACGGCATGGCCGACGACAACGTCCCCCTCGCCAATTCTATCGCGGTGATGGCGGCACTCCAGGCCCATGGAACGCCGTTCGACCTGATGCTCTACCCCGGCGAGCGCCATGGTATCCAGGGTGAAGCGCGACAGATCCAGCTCTGGCGAACACTGCTCGGGTTCTTCGGACGGGAACTGGGCGAGGGCCGAAGTCCCTGAGGAAAAACCGTCGCTGGTGTGCGGGTCCACCAAATCGACCGAGGTGCTAGGATCTCCAGCGGCCGTACTCGGCCGGATCCAGTTTCGCGAGAGATTCTACGGAAACGAGGAAGGAAGAGCGATTACGGTCCTCTTTTCGTTCGGCGGCTTTCGACAGCCTTGACTCTCTCGGGTACACTCCTCTACTCGGAAGCGGCGAGGAGGAGCGAAGAAAATGATGGGACCGGAAGCTGCCCTGGTGAGCGAGCGACTGGCGGCAATGCGTCGCCTGGGAGGATACGCCGGCGATCTGCCCGCGTGCGCCGTTCCAATGTATGCAGAGGTCGCGGCCCGGGCTCGCCTCGAGCCGCCCACCTACCGACCTGGAGTGCTGGCCCGCCTCCGGGCAGCTTTCCACGGCCGAGGCGCGCCCGCGCGCGGTCGCGAAGCGGCTTGGACCGTAGCAGCGGCAGCCATCGCGGTCAAGGAAGAGCGTCGCGGAGGTGCTCCTGATCTCGGCATGGCCGACGCCCTGCTCGCAGCCCTCCCTCTCCAGCCGGCGGCCAAGGACTGAATAGGTCGAGCGACGCGTGGGGGTTGGAAAAACCCCCACGCTTCAAGGCAGCTTGCCGACTCGGTCGCTTAGTCGCCTCACACCCCAGCCGGACCGGCACCCTCAGCCTTTTCCGAGCGCGAGCCGTCGAGTCTAGGGAACAGACGTGGACGCGCTCGACTACGCCATCTACCGCTACCTCTCTCCCGACGGACTCATCCGATTCTGGGGAGCGCGACGGCTGGTCGACCCCCTGGTTTCGGCACGCGAGATCGCGGACAAGGTCGGATTGAGCGAAGCCGGGGTTCGCGTTCGGTTGAAGGGTCTCGAACAGCACGGGTATGTCCGAGGACGCGAAACCGGAGTGAACCCCTCGCTCTTCGGGGTCTCCCTCGTCGTCTCGGAGATGCCGGTCCGAGAACCGCACGATGCGGAACGCGTGTTGCGGGAGCTCGCCCTCGTCGACGGCGTCACGTTCGCTCGGGACGTCCTGGACGAGAAGGAGCGGGCGATTCGGGTGTACTACGTGTCGGACACCCCGACGGCGACGGCTCGGAGGACGGCGCTGTTGCGCAAGCTGGCGCCCACCCCTGAAGTGCGGGGCCCGGTTCCGTACTGGATCCCCACCTGCGAGCGAGAACTGACCCGCCTGGATTGGCGGTTACTGGAGGCCTTCCGAGCCCATCCCGAGGCGACTCGGAGCGACCTAGCGAAGACCGTTGGGATCAGCCTCAAGACCGCTGCCACCCGGTTCCGCCGCCTCCTGGACTCGAGAGCGTGCTGGTCGACCCTGAGCAGCACGAGTGAGGAACTCCCTCTCGCCCTGTTCACGGTCGCGGTTCGAGAGGGAGCCGACCCCCTCGCGGTAGCTCGAGCCGTCGCAGGACTTCATCCGGGCTGGATGCCGGTGGCCCCCGACGGGTCCGGGGTTCCGCCCTCGGAAACGTCCGGCGAGGTTGTCGGACTCGTCCCCGCGGAATCCCCCGCGGTGCTGGAGCAGGCCCTTCGGCGCACGCTCTCCGTGGACGGGGTAACCAACGTTCGCCGGACCTTCGCCCTGGGTTCTGCGACCTTCCCGCAATGGTTCGACGATCGCCTTGCGGCCCAGATGAGGACCGTTTCCTAAGCTGGGCGCACCCCATTTCTCCGAATTGAAGGCCGCCGCGGCCGGGAATCTTCGGACTGGAGGACGCCCAACTAACGCTTTGAGACCATTTGACTAGCCATCGGTCTGCTCCCTTCGGAGGAATCCCCGTGACGGATAGTGGTCCGGGCAAGAGTGCTGGTTCTGTCACCCTCGGAGACCGGACGGTGCATCGCATCGGGCTCGGAACGAACCGAGTCACCAACACGCCCGCCGTACGGGAAATCCTTCGTCGCGCCGTCGACCTCGGCGTCGATCTCGTTGACACGGCCGATGTCTATCAGCACGGCTCGAGCGAGGAGACCATAGGAGAAGCGCTTCCTCCGACGACTGCCGATGTCGTGGTCGCCACGAAGGGCGGTCTGATCCGGACGGAGCAGGGATATGCGCCGGACGGACGCCCGGAGCATCTATCCCATGCGTTCGAGGAGAGCCTGCGCCGACTCCGTCGGGATCGGATCGACCTCTACTACCTGCATCGGGTCGACCCCCGAGTGCCGATCGAGGAGAGTCTGGGCACGCTCCGAGACCTCCAGAAGCAGGGCCGGATCCGGCACATCGGCGTCTCCAACGTCACAGTTCCCGAGCTCGAACGGGCACGACGAGTGGTCACGGTGGTCGCGGTCCAGAACCGATTCAACGTCTTCGAACGAGAGCACGAGGAGGTCCTTCGGTACTGCGAAGTGCACTCGATCCCCTTCGTCCCGTGGTTTCCGTTGTTTCGCGGAAAGTTGGAGCAATCAAAGCCCCTGAACCTGGTGGCCCAGAAACGAGGAGTGACGCCGCATCAAGTGGCGCTCGCCTGGTTGCTCCGAAGGTCTTCCGTGATGCTACCGATCCCGGGCACTCTCTCGGAAAGGCACCTGGAAGAGAACCTCGCGGCCGCGGACCTGGCTTTGGACGAGGACGAAGCCCGATCGCTGGATGCGTGTTCGCTCCCGCCCGGGGACCGCGCGGAGTAGGACGGCAGAGCGGCGACCGACGGAAAGTCGGTATATCGGTGAACGGCCGTCCGGCCGGGGATGGGATGACGGAGCGCACAGGGCCGGTACTGGTGACCGGTGCCAGTTCTGGAATCGGCCGAGCGATCACGGAGCATCTTTCCGCCGCGGGCCACGCGGTCTTCGCCACGGCGCGCAAGAAATCCGATCTCGAGCGGCTCGCCGAACTCCCTTTGGTAACCCCCATTCGACTGGACGTCACTCGGCAAGCCGACGTCGAGAACGCCCTCCGAACCATACGGGCCTCGCGGCGGGGATTGTACGGGTTGGTCAACAACGCCGGCGTCGGGCAGCTCTCACCATTGGTGGAGACCTCGCTCGAGGAAGTGCACCGGGTGCTGGACGTCAACCTTTACGGGCTGCATCGGATGGTTCGGGCGTGCTTTTCCGAACTCGCACGGTCTCGCGGGCGGATCGTGAACATCAGTTCGATCAACGGGATCTCTCCGTTCCATTTCTCCGGGGCCTACTGTGCCAGCAAGTTCGCCGTCGAAGCGTATTCGGACGTCCTCCGCGACGAGCTCGCCCGTTTTCACATCCGGGTGATCCTCGTCGAGCCCGGGGCCTTCCGAAGCAACATCACGTCCAATCTCGTGGCTCGGAAAGGCACCGGGACCGCCGCATGGTTTGGGCGATCGCCGGAGTGGGGTCCAGAGCGGAGGCGCTGGAAGAGGGTCGTCGAGACGCCGGAGGAGTCCCGTCGGTCCCGGTATCCTGAACCTCGGCCCGTCGCCGAAGCGGTGGCCGACGCGCTATTCTCCCGGTCGCCGAGACCGCGCTATCTTGTCGGAGCAAGCCAGGGAGAGGTCGACTGGACCATCGGACACGTCCTGAGCCTCCTCCACCAGTTGAACCAAGGTCACGAGCATTCGGTGTCAACGGACGAGCTCGCGGATCGACTCCGCAGAGCCTTGGGCTGAATCTTCCGCTCTTCGGTGTCGCGGCGCCGCAAGGCCGCGGGCCGGACCCTTTAGCCGGTTTTCAACAGGTCCGCGAACTTCGTCATCTCCCCGACAACGTCGGGGACGGACGCCGCTGGGGCGACCGCGGCCACGAGGAGCGCGTGGGCTCCGGACGCCACGATCACCGTCTTCGATTCGTCTCCCTCGATAAGGATGCGCTCGGGAGAGCCGTGGCCCAGCTCCGCGCTGGCGGTCACGGAGGCGCCGAGGATCGTGGCGCACATGACCGAAAAGGTCTCGGCGTAGGTGCCCGCCGGCAGATCGGCATAGGCGACGAGGCCGTCCCGACCGACGAGGGCAACACCGATGGCATCAATTCGATGTTTCAGGTCCGTGAGCAGTGTTCCGACGTTCTCCGTCGCCATCATGGACTCGACTCCTTCTCGGCCGGCCTCGGAACGAAGGCGACGTGCGGACGACCGGCCACGGTGTCCTCGGTCACAACGAAGCCCGAGAACGACGGTCGCACGCCTCGAACGATTAACCCCACCTCATCGCGATGCAGGGCGAACTCCGCGTCGGCCATCCGGCGCACCCCCGCCGCCGACCCAAGACCCGGCCCGAGCAACCCGATGACGAGGTTCTTCATGTGACGAGCTCGTTTCACCCCGTAGAACCACATCTTGAGCGCTTTCTCCGGACCCATGAGCGTGTCGAACACCTCGAACGCGTGAAGTTCGATGAACGGGTGGGCCCGGCTCCCTTGGACCTGCTTCTCGGCCGCCACCACTTTCGCGATGGCGGCCTTTTTCTGGATGGGGTTCGCTTCGGCATCGGCGAGGTTGACCACGTACGACAATCCATGGTCCTCCCCGATGTAGTCGATCACCCGGACTCGAGTATCGAACCGACGTCGGGTGGCAAATCGGGTGAGCCTCGCGCGGAAATCGTGGGGAGAATCTCGAGAAGGCAGCACCGCGAGGATCCCCCGCGACTGGTAGAGGAAGTTCAGGTACGTGGGGAAGAGGAGCAGGTCGAGGTCTTCCAGTCCCACCGATTCGTCGAGGGTGAAGAGCGCCAGGCTGCCGCGTTTGAAGCCCCCTCCGAGCAACCGGTCAAAGTCCGGGATGCCGGAAGAGTACCGTCCGTCCGGGTCGTTCACCGGTTTCCAACCGACCGACGTGTCGGGTGTCTTCGGGCGCGCGCGCATGTACGAGCGATGGGAGGAGGAGGTTCTTAGAACCGTGCCTTCCGAACGGTCAATTCTCTGACGGTAGCGGGGGCCCGTTTTGGGGTAGCGCGCGTGCAGGAATCGGTCCACTCCGGGCTCGCACCGGTCGCGAAGCGCCGAGTTCCGGTTTCGGAGTTTCGTGCCTCTCCAACAGAATTCTGTGGGATCACCCAAGACGATCGAGGCGCGCCCCCTACCCGGACAGGCGAAGCCGGGGACATTCACAACATCCCGTGATTCGCAGCGTTGGGAGCTCAGATGACCCGGATCGTTCCCGTCATGAAACCGGGAACACCCATCGGGGGCGTGTTGTACGGGTCCGTGCCGGTACCGCATGGGACGACGCAGAGCCAGACGAACTCGCCGGTGCGGGTGATGTCCACCGTGAACTGCGTGGTGTTTCCTCCCGGGCTGTAGACCGCGAGGTTGAGGTCCGGAACGTTGAACGAATGTGCGACGTTGGTGGGCGGGACGACATTGTAGACCGAACCGTTCACCCTCTCCACGCCGCCGACGGTTCCCGTCACGGAACACGGGCAGCCGTCCCAGTACATCGGCGAGTCGTTGTCGACGATGGTGACGACGATCGTTCCCGGCTGGATCGTAAAGTTGGCGGGCGAGTACTGCGGCCACCCGTTGTTCGGGTCGATGTTGACGCTCAGGTTCACGTACTGCACCGGCCCGGAAACCAGCGGGGGTCCCGAGGAGGCGGGCTGGAGCGGGAACGCCACGATCAGACCGACACCGATCGCGAGCGAGACGAGCGTCCCGGCGATAAAGTAGGTGAACAGGGCACGCGTCGAGAGCGCTCCGGTCCACCCGGTCGGCACGGCCGGTTTGGTCGGGGCCGGACGGCGGGCAAGGTAGCGCGCCCACTCGGTGCGGATCCATGCGTCGAGCGACAGCGATTGGCCGGCTCCGCCCACGAGCAGGACCGCCGAGATCAGGATGTACAGCGGATGCTCGCCGACATCGGTTCCTCCGGGGAACACGAAGATCGTGCCGACTTGGATGGCGAACAAGACGGCCGAGAAGAAGCTCCCCACGAAGCAGGCGATCCTCGTGGTGAGCCCGAGCGTGAAGGCGAAAGCGAGGTACCCGGTCACGACGGCGATCACCCACGAGAAGAACAGAGGGTGGGACGCGACGTAATCCGGGAACCCCGGACCCCCAAAGCTCACCGGGGCGAACGAGCGCGCGATGCTCGAAAACTGGCCCCAGTAATCGTTCGGGGGATACACCACGAAGAAGAAGTTCGCGAACCAGACGAGCCCGAGGCCGATCCGCAGGACCTCGATCATCCGGCTCTTGTGGTGGATCGTCGCCTCCGAGTCGGAAGCAATCCCCTCGTGAGTATCCTTCGGAGCGGAGTTCGCGGACATCGGGCCCCGTGTTAGGGGCTCGCAGGGGTCTCGGGTTATGAACGCCTCGTCAACCGGCGTTCACACCAGCACCCATCGGCCGACGGGGCCCGGCCGCGACGGCCCCGTTCAACGGACGTACGTGAGCCAGGACTCGTACTCCGGAAGGCGTCCGTGGATGGCGGCTTCGTAGCGCGTCCGAAGCCGCTTCGTGATCGGATAGTTCCCGCTGCCGATCGGCCGGCCGTCGACCTCCCGGATCGGCATCACGCCCGCCGCCGTGCCGGAGTAGAACAACTCGTCCGAGGTGAACAGCTCCTCGCGCGTGAAGTCCGTCCGCTGGAAGGCGAGGTGTTCGTCCTTGAGGAACCGGATCACCGTGTCTCGGGTGATGCCGCGCAGGATCCCCGAGCTCGCCGGCGGCGTGCTTACGACGTCCTTCATCACGCGGAAGATGTTCTCACCGGGTCCCTCGGCAACGACCCCCATGCTGTTGAGGAGGATCGCCTCGTCGTATCCGGCCGAGGTCGCCTCCATCTTCGCGAGCGCACTGTTCGCGTAGTTGGCGGCGCACTTCGCCTGCGGCGGGAGCGACCGGGAATCGATTCGGGTCCAGCTCGACACCGTCGCCCGGATCCCCTTCTCCGCGCCGGCCTCGCCGAGGTAAGCGCCCCACTCGAAGTTTGCGACCACGACCTGGAGCGGGCTCTTCGTGGGGTCGAGGCCCATCTCCCCGTACCCCGAGAACGCGATCGGCCGGAGGTAGGTCGTGGGAACTCCGTTCGCTCGCACGACGTCGATGCACGCCTGGTCGATCTCGGCGCGCGTGTAGGGGACCTTCATCCGGTAAACCTTGGCGCTGTTCAGGAACCGCTCGTTGTGCTCGGATAATCGGAAAATCGCCGGTCCCTTCGGGGTCTCGTGACACCGGATTCCCTCGAAAACCGCGTACCCGTAGTGCAATCCGTGGGTGAGAACGTGGACCTTGGCATCGTCCCAGTCCACGAGGCGACCGTCCATCCAGATCTTCTTGAGCGGGCGGATTCCAACCATGGAAAAACCGAGACGTGGAGCCGAATTTAACTCCGCGTCAACCCGGGCCCACCTGCCCTTCATAAACTATCATTCGGCTAGAGCGACTGCGGTCGTTCATGATTGAAATTCGTTTCCACGGTCGAGGTGGACAGGGCGCGGTTCTCGCATCCGAGATCCTCGCTCAGGCCGCCTTCTTGGACGGGAAAGTCCCGCAATCTTTCCCGTTCTTTGGCGTGGAGCGCCGCGGCGCTCCGGTGACCGCGTACGCCCGGATCGACGACAAGCCGATGAGCGTCCGCACGTCGATCACCCAGCCCGACATCGTGGTCGTGCTCGACTCGGGGCTCTTGAAGACCCAGCCGGTCGCCGCGGGGCTTCGTCCCGGCGGTCTCGTGCTCGTCAATTCACGCCGGCCTCCGTCGGAGATCTCGGCCCCCCCGGGAGCGCGCCGGGCGACGGTCGACGCTTCCCGAATCGCCCTCGCCCACGGTCTCGGTTCCGCGACGATGCCCGTCGTCAACACGGTCATCCTGGGTGCCCTCGCGCGGGCGAGCGGCGTCGTTTCGCTCGACTCGGTGTCGGCCGCGATCGAGAAGTACGCTCCCGCGAGGCCGGCGCAGAACCGGGACGCGGCGATCGAGGGGTACGGCGCGGTCCGGACCGTCGAGCCGACGACCGGTCCCGTCCCATCCCGTCCCACCGCCCCGAAGCCCCTTCCTCCGCTTCCCGAAGGGCCGATCGCCTCCACGCCCACGACCGTCATCCACACCTCCTCCTGGCGCACGTTGACGCCCCGCATCCACCTCGAGCACTGCACGAAGTGCAACTTCTGCTGGAAGTTCTGCCCCGACGACGCCATCGGGTTCGACGAGAAGGGGTTCCCCGTGATCCGACTCGACTACTGCAAGGGCTGCGGGATTTGCGCCGAGGAATGCCCGCCGAAGACGATCGAGATGATCGCGGAGGAATGACGAGGGTTCCATGGCGAAGATGGTCCTCTCCGGGAACTCCGCCCAGGCCCACGCCGCTCGTCTTGCCCGGGTCCAGGTCGTCTCGGCGTATCCGATCACGCCCCAAACGTCGATCGTCGAGAAGGTCGCGGACTTCGTGGCGACCGGGGCCCTCAAGGCGCAGTACGTCCAGGTCGAGTCGGAGCACAGCGCGCTTCAGGTCGTCGTCAGCGCCTCGGGCCTCGGCGCCCGCACCTACACCGCCACCTCGAGCCACGGCCTCCTCCTCATGCACGAGCTCGTGCACTGGGCGTCCGGCGCGCGCGACCCGATCGTGATGGGCGTCATCAATCGGGCGGTTGGCCCACCGTGGAACATCGGCGCTGACCACACCGACTCGATGAGCCAGCGGGACACCGGCTGGATCCAGTTCTACTGCGAGAGCAACCAGGAGGTCATGGACACCGTCCTGCAGGCGTTCCGTCTCGCGGAGCACCCGCACGTCCGGCTGCCCACCATGGTGATGGAGGACGCCTTCTACCTCTCGCACACCCTCGAACCCGTCGAGGTCCCGGAGCAGGAGGTCGTCGACCAGTTCCTGCCCCCGCGCGACCCCCATGCGATCCTCGTCCCCGGGACCGCGAGCCGGCTCGGCTCGTTCACCGGTCCGGACCGGTACGTCGACTTCCGTTGGGAAGTGGCCCAGGCGATGGAACGCGTGCCGGCGACGTACTCGATGGTCGAGGAAGAGTACCGTCGGGCGACGGGCCGCTACCACGGGGGCCCGGCCCCCACGTACCGGACGGAGGACGCGGACGCCGTTCTCATCACGATGGGAACCGCGACCACGACCGCCCGGACCGTGGTGGACGAGATGCGGGCCGCCGGAAAGAAGGTCGGGCTCGCGAAGCTCCGGATGTTCCGCCCGTTCCCGAACGAGGAGATCCGGGCCCTTGCCGCGGCGGTCGACCGTCTTGGAGTCGCCGACCGGTCGTACACGTTCGGCCCGATGGGCGCCGCCGGCACGGAAGTGTGCGCCGCGCTCTACCCGTCCTCCCATCGTCCGGCCGTCACCGGCTTCTACGCCGGCATCGGTGGCCGCGACGTGACGCCTCACGTGGTCCGACGCATGTACGAGACGCTCCTCTCCGGAAAGACACCCGAGGTCCACTGGGCGGACATCGAGGAGGAGGTGGCGGTCGATGGCTAAACTCACGATACCGGCGCAGGAACTGATGTTCAGCGGGCACTCCGCGTGCCCGGGCTGCGGGGCGGCCCTCTCGATGCGGCTGCTCCTCAAGGGACTCGGTCCGCGCACCGTCGTGTCGGTTCCGGCGTGCTGCTGGACGGTCATCGCGACGCCGTACCCCACCACCGCGCTCGGGGTCGCCATGATGGACAACCCGATCGAGGCGACGGGCGCGTCGATTTCGGGAATCCGGGCGGCGCTCGATGCGATGGGCCAGAAGGACGTGACCGTCGTGGGGTTCGCCGGCGACGGCGGGACCGCGGACATCGGGATCCAGGCGTTGAGCGGGATGCTCGAACGCGGGACGAACGCGATCTACGTCATGTACGACAACGAGGCGTACATGAACACCGGCGTGCAGCGCAGCGGCGAGACCCCGTTCGGAGCGTGGACGACCACGACCCCGGTCACGGGCCACGAACGGGGCAAGATCGAGGGAAAGAA
>Ga0187770_10001607_pt1 | contig 12119 bp, 6 predicted proteins | sample 0116_SJ02_MP02_2_FD_133154 | JGI IMG/M metagenome (GOLD analysis project Ga0187770, IMG submission 133154) | Tropical peat soil microbial communities from peatlands in Department of Meta, Colombia - 0116_SJ02_MP02_20_MG | ecosystem: Environmental > Terrestrial > Soil > Wetlands > Peat | place...
ACCGCTGCCAAGCCCGGCGTTGATTTCGAAGAGCTGATCGAAAACATCGATATCGGCGGGCCTTCGATGATCCGCTCGGCGGCCAAGAATTTTCAAGATGTTGCGGTGGTGACTTCGCCCGGCGACTACGACGCGATCGCCGAGGAAATGATGCGCTCCGGCGGCGCGCTTTCGAAGACGACGAAATGGCGGTTGGCGCAGAAGGCGTTTGCGACGACGGCTGCTTATGATTCCGCGATTGCCTCGACTCTGGAACGGGTGGACGGGAACTTTCAGCTGGCTGCGCCCACGGGGTTTCCGCAAACGTTGCGGCTTGCCTTTCACAAGCAGATGGACTTGCGCTACGGTGAGAATCCGCACCAGAGAGCGGCTATGTATGCCGACGACTCGGGCTCGGGCGTGGCGCATGCGCGGCAACTGCAGGGCAAAGAGCTTTCCTATAACAACATTGCTGACCTGCAGGCGGCGTGGGACCTGGCGCAGGATTTCGACGAACCGTTCTGCGGCATCATCAAGCACACCAATCCTTGCGGAGCGGCGACCGGCAAGACGCTCGCCGAGGCCTACGTGAGGGCGCTTGAATGCGACCCGGTTTCGGCGTTTGGAGGCGTGATCGGCGTGAATCGGCCAGTGGATGGAACGGCTGCGGCGGAAATGGCCAAGCTTTTCCTCGAGGTCATTGCGGCGCCGGTTTTTGAACCGGCGGCGAAAGAAGCTTTTGCCTCGAAGAAGAATTTGCGGTTGGTGGAAGTTCCCGCGGGACAGCAAACCTGGGTGCTAAAGAATATTTCCGGGGGCATGCTGATACAGGACGCCGACTTGCACCGGCTGGCTGAATCTGATTTGAAAGTAGTAACCAAACGAGCGCCCACTGCCGAGGAGAAACGCGCGCTATTGTTTGCCTGGAAAGTGTGCAAGCACGTCAAATCGAACGCTATTCTTTACGCACGCGACGGCCAAACGGTTGGCGTGGGCGCAGGCCAGATGAGCCGCGTGGATTCCTGCAAGCTCGGAGCCATGAAGGCGCAACTTCCGTTGAAGGGGACTGTGGCCGCGTCCGATGCTTTCTTTCCATTTCCCGACGGCGTTGAAGAAATCGCGAAGGCGGGAGCGACGGCAATCATCCAGCCCGGCGGCTCGGTCCGTGATAAGGAAGCGATCGAAGCGGCGGACCGGCTGGGGCTGGCGATGATCTTCACGGGCGTGAGGCATTTCCGGCATTAGACCCGGCTCGCGGCTTTCGGCTCCCGCTTCCGCTCGCGGCTCGAAACTCTGGGCAGGCTGATCTGTCGGATCGGGTCGAGCGGCGAAAGCCGAGTTCCTGCCCTCCGAAGCCCCTGTACTTCCGGCTTTGGAGTATTTCTCCGCTTTCTGGCTGTTCCATCGCGCTGACAAGGTAGAATAAGAACATCGGGAAGGTGGCGCTCCGCCCAGATTCGGCATCCAATTGATCAGCGGTTTGCAGGATGGTGCATGAAAAGACAGTGTGGCTCTTTTGTTCTTCTTGTTGGGTTGTTCTTATTGGCCCATACGTTCGTATTCGCCCAGAACGCCCCCTCCCCTTCTCCGGATTCCCCAGCGGCGGCTGGCCCGCCGCCCGCGGGTTCCGCGAGCAAAGCCAATGTGCAGGACCGCGCTGCGGCCTACTACCATTTTGCCCTCGCCCATATGTACGAGGAGCAGATAACCACCTACGGGCGCAGCGACCTGATGAGCAAAGCGATCGAAGAATATCGCGCGGCGATTGATGCCGACCCGACCTCCGCCTACCTCGCCTCCGGCTTGGCCGAGCTGTACCGGAGAACCGGACGCATTCGAGACGCGGTCATTGAAGCACAGGAGATCATCAAACGCGATCCTGGCAATCTGGAGGCCCGCCGGCTGCTGGGAAGGATTTACCTGAGTTCTCTCGGAGACCTGCAGCCCGGCAACGGGTCGGACAGCGTACTCAAGCTGGCGATCGAGCAGTATGAGCAGATCGTGCGGTTGCAGCCCGACAGCATGGACGACCACCTGCTGCTCGGCCGCCTCTATCGCTATAACAACGACCTGCGCAAAGCGGAAGCCGAATTCAAGACAGCGGTGAAGCTGCAGCCGGAGTCGGAAGAAGCGGTCACCACGCTGGCCTACCTCTACAACGAACTCGGCGACACGACGCGCGCGGCCGAAGTGCTTAGCGCAGTGCCCAAGACAGCGCGCTCGGCGAAACTCTATTCCGCGCTCGGCTACACCTACGAACAACAAAAGGAATATAAGAAGGCGATCGACGCATATCGTCATGCCATCGAACTTGATCGGGACAATCTGGATGCCATCCGTGGCCTGGCCGAGAACTTGTTCAACGACGGCCAGACCGATGGCGCGCTCGAGCAATATAAGGTCATTGCCGACGCGAATCCGGAAGACGCGCAGACTTACGTGCGCATTGCGGAGATTTATCGCAAGCAGGGGAAGTTCGATCTTGCGCTCGACAACCTAAAGAAAGCCGAGTCCATGGTGCAGGATTCGGTGGAGGTTCCTTATAACATCGCTGCCATCTACCAGGCGCAGGGCCGTTACGACGAGGCGGTCCCGATCATGCGCGAGTTGCTGAAGAAGACAGAGAAGACCGACGGCAATTATTCCGGCAACGCCAAGAGCAACCGCGCCGTGTTTCTGGAGCGGTTGGGGACCATCTATCGTGACCAGGGCAACAACCAGGCGGCTATTGAGATCTTCCGCCAGATGATCGCTTTGGGCGGGGACGACAACATCGAACGCGGCTACCAGCAGATCATTGACACCTGGCGTGAAGCCAAAGAATGGCAGAAGGCCACCGACGTGGCCAAAGAAGCGGTGCAGAAGCTGCCCAGCAGCCGCGACCTGAAAATGGTGCTGGCGGCGCAGCAGGCCGATATGGGCGAGCCCGACCAGGCGCTCAAAGAGGTGCGCGCCATGCTCAAGGGCGATGCCGACGATCGCACGGTTTACATCGCGCTGGCGCAGATGAACACGCGGCTGCGTCGCTTCGGCGACGCCGAGCAGGCGCTCGACAAGGCGGAGCAGCTCTCCACTAAGGATGACGACAAAGAATATGTTTGGTTCCTGCGCGGCTCGACTTACGAGCGCGAAAAGAAGTATGCGGAAGCGGAGGAACAGTTCCATAAAGTGCTGACGAGCGACCCGCAGCATGCTTCAGCGTTGAACTACCTTGGTTACATGCTCGCGGACCAGAACACGAAGCTGGAGGAAGCGCTCGGATATATCAAGCGCGCCGTGGATCTGGATCCCGCGAATGGAGCCTATCTGGATTCGCTGGGCTGGGTCTATTTCCACCTTGGAAAATATGACCTGGCGGAAGAGAACCTGCTGAAAGCTTCCGAGAAAATAAACACCGATCCGACAGTCCACGACCACCTGGGCGATCTCTACCAGAAAACCGGGCGGCTGAAGCTGGCCGCAGCGAACTGGGAGCGCGCGCTCACCGAGTGGAATCGCACGATTTCGGCGGAAGTGGACCCGGCGGACGTGGCGAAGGTACAGAAGAAGCTCGACTCGGCCAAGATCAAACTGGCGCGCGAGGATGCGAGCAAGCAGTAGGCGATCGGGCTTTAGGCCCGGGCTCTAAGCTTTCGGCCCCAGGGCCTCCTGCAGGGTTGGCGCTTTCGACTTGAGGCTCTTCTCCGAGAGCCGCTGGCAAGACCAAAGTCCAGAACCGAGGCAGAATTTCGAGCCCAAAGCCTAAAACCCAAAGCCTCCTCGCGTTAAACTGGCAACTGGGTACTCCACCCCAGCGCGCCAAAAGCGGGCGCACTGGGGACCCCGGACTGGCAACTGACAACTGATTCCATGCTCGCTGACTATGCTGTCCGCGTGGAGCAGTCTCGCGGACGCCGCTATCCCGAGCCTGCTCATCCCTATCGCAACGACTTTCAGCGCGATCGCGATCGCGTGGTTCATGCGCGAGCGTTTCGGCGACTGGAGGCGAAGACTCAGGTCTTTACGCGCCGCTACTCCGATCATTTCCGCAACCGGCTGACGCACACAATCGAGGTTGCTCAGATTTCGCGCACCATTGCGGCTCAGCTTGGACTGAATGCCGATCTGGTCGAGGCGCTGGCACTGGTGCACGACCTCGGCCATCCGCCGTTCGGACATGCCGGAGAGAAAGCGCTCGATGCGGCCATGCGGCAGCACGGATTCTCCTTTGACCACAACCTGCACGCACTCCGCATCGTTGAAGACTTCGAGCTACGATACGCTTCGTTTCGCGGGCTGAATCTGACTTTCGAGGTGCGCGAAGGCATCATCAAGCACTCGCGGGACTACGATGCGGGGGGGCATCCGGAGCTGGCCGAATATCTTCTTGACCTGCGGCCACCGCTGGAAGCGCAGATCATTGATCTGACCGACGAGATCGCCTATAACACCGCTGATTTAGACGACGGCTGCGAAGCACACTTACTCACAATCGAGCAGATCGCGGAGAGTGTTGAGATTTTTGAGCACTCGTACGCGGAGGTGCGCAGATCGTATCCGAGTGCTGCGGAGAGGCTGCAGTTCAATGAGGCGCTGAAGCGCGTATTTGATCGCCTGGTGGGGGATTTGATTTCAAATACGCGGACGCGCGTCGCCGAGGCAGGAGTGCACTCGCTCGAAGCGATTCGGCGGCATCCGGAGCGGCTGGCGACGTTCAGTCCGCAAGTGGAACAAGAGCGGCGCCAGCTTAAGGATTTTCTCTACGAGAATCTCTATTTCAGCCCAGCGCTCGAGGGAGAGAAGGAAGACGCGGAGCGGATTGTGGGAGAACTATTTGCGCACTGGATGGAAGAGCCCGATGATCTGCCTCGGAGTTACCGGGAGAAGGCGGCGCATGAGCCGCTGCCGCGGGTGATCTGCGATTACATTGCGGGAATGACGGACCCGTTTATTTATCAGCAGTATGAAAAATTTTGCGGTGCCTGATCAATCTATTGTCCTAGAAGAAAATCGATATTGCTAAGCGAACAAGCCACGAAGTATGCTGGGTGCCGCTGGATTTCCAGCAGCTTGGAGGCGGCTCGACCTCGTCGAGCCAGCTAGGAATTTGGTCGACGTGATTGAGGGAGGAATTCTTGAAAAACACAATCTTATTGTTTTTAACGTGTGCTGCGCTGGTTTTGTGCGCCGGTTTTGCCTTGGCGCAGGGTTCGATTCCACACTCCAAAGTGTTGCAGTTTGTGCCTCCGCTGACGGGTGGAAACACCGCCCCATCCGGAGTGAGTCAATCTCAAACGCCGCCTTCATATTGCAGTCCTTGTTTGTTTTACGGGGGCGATCTTGACCCCCAGAACCCGCAGGCCGATACCTTTGCGAACGAAAACATCGTTCCCGGCGGCTTTCCGCTAGAGGCTCAGATCTATTCGCCCTTTGTGGTGCCGGAAGGCCATGTTTGGAATGTGACGGGATTGTTCATCAACAGCCTCAGCTATCCGAGCGCGAATCATCCGCCGCGTATCCCGTGGGAAATACGCGCAGCCATTCCGAAAGCCGGTGGCAACGGGGGAATAGTTGTGGCGCAGGGGAAGGCGAAGGCGACGATGACCCCGACCGGGCGCAGCATCAATGGGACGCCGGAGTACACCTTTGTGGTCACATGGACAACACCGATAGTCCTCGGGCCTGGCGTGTACTGGGAAAATGTGACGCCACAGTGCACCAATCCGGAAATTGGGATATGTACGAAGGAGGGATTCACCGGCTTCCTTGAGTCGGACATGGAAACCAAAGGTGGCCTTAACGGCTACGGGCCGGCTGAGCCTTGGGACGATTCTTTCTGGAATGCGCCTGATTTCGGCCTTACCTGGGCAAACGTTTATCAGGTGCATCTGCAGCGAGGCATGCCTGGAGGCGATGCTTTCTCGGCTGGCGTAATCGGAACTGAATAAGATCCTGCTCCCGCTTGGCTGGCTGGACAGGCCCTGGTCCTGTTGCAGCACGCGATGCGAAACCAGGTAACGATCATCGGAGGTCCATCGGAGGAAACGGGACTGAGCTACAAATCAACGCGCCTGCTGTAGCGTTCTCGAGAGCAAAATGGCCAGTGCATAAGCGGCAGCCCCGCAAGCCAATGTGACATTCAATCCGAACTGGATAGCAATGGCGATTGCCAGCGCGGAACCCAGGACGCTGGCGCCAGCATTCATCGCCCAAGCCCACTCGACGGTGTTTTCGCGAATCGAGGCGCCATCTTGTTGCGTGTCGCCGGACCAACGCAAACTGGAAAGCGTGCGCAGGCCGGTGGGAAAAGGCATTCCCATAGCAAATCCCAATGGCACCAGCAGTCCAGCGCTTACCAAGAGCTTGGCGATGAAGGCGGTGCCCACGAGGCCCTCCAGGAGCCCCGGCAAAACGAAGACGTAGAGCAGCAAAGCCACCACAATCAAGATCAGCGGCAGCCATGCCATGCCAGTCTCTCGTAGCCATTTGTGGGATGCGAGACTGCCCCCGCCGCTCGACAGGAGAAGGAGGAAAACTACCACTGTCAGAGCGTATGTGGGATGGCCCAGAAACAGCACAAAGCGCTGGATGAATGCGATCTCCACCAAAATGTAGCCGAGTCCCACCGCCACAAAGTAAAGCAGGCGCAGGGGCCGAACCACCTTGCCACCCCCGTGCAGGAGAAGAGGAATGAGGAGAAACGCGAGCACCGCGAACAAGGAGATTATCGTCACCGTGATCAACACCGCAACTCCGAGGTTTACATTCCAGTCGATGCCGCGGTCCGAGCGATGTCTCTGAAGGACCTGGGGTAGCTTCTGAGTAAAAAAGAAAAATGGGGAATTGTCGGATACCGGCGTCACGTTAAAGGAATAATGTTTTGCGAACGCGTACGGGTCGTTTTCCGTAATCAACTCGGAAAACGCGTCGTTGCCGGGTCGCGAAGGAAGATAGAGCGCTGCCAGCGGAGGGTTGTTTTGCAGGCCTTCCTGAACCTTTTGTTCTTCCTCCGCCGTGAAGGCGCTCTTCTTTGCCAGCACCGCCACCTGAATTCCGTCTGCGTTCAAGGCGCCCTGGGAGGCAACGATAAAGTTCCTGGAGGTGTCTCTGACACCTAGCTGGTGCAAGGCTTCCATTGCTACGGAAACAACCCGCAAAGCTTCCCGCGGCCGGCGAAATTCCCAACGAGTGATCGCGATGATGCCGTCCGGCTTGAGATGTTGGAAGTACTCCCGAAAGGCCTGTACGGTGTAGAGATTGTTCTCGCTCAGGGCGAATGCGCCTGCGGCAGTCGCAGCCCAAGTATCGACCAAAGTCATCTGCACCACATCGAAACTTTGGTTCGTTTGACGCACGAAGGAACGCCCATCGGCGACATGAAGGTGCACCTCGGGCCGATCGTAAAGATGATCGGAGTACTCGGCGTAGCGTTCACGCATGATGCTGTTGGCCACGAGAGGATTGATTTCGATCGCAGTTACACTAGGGCTTCCATTGGCCAGGGCGCGCACGACGTCAACCCCGCCACCAGGCCCGATGATCGCGTATTCGCCCCGCGGCCTAAGCATGTTCACAATTGCGGGCGCCTCGGACATCAGTCCTTTGTCTAATCCGTTCTGCTGCCATCGTGCCGGGTCGACGGCCATGATTCTGCTTGAGGCAGCCGCATCGATGACGAGGTCCTTACCGTATTCGCGGCGCGTGACCTCGACACGCGAGATGGCATTCCAGCGGGCAAACTCGACCGCGAACTCGCTTCGGGGTCTGCCTTTCGCATAGACAATGTCGATCCATCTCTGCGAATGATTCGCTGCTATGAGCAGCAATATGACCGTAGCCAAGCCGCCGGCGAGCTTCCGTAGACCTGCTCCCTGGGCCCACACCAATCCTGCGACTGCGGCCATCAACCCTGCCAATAGGACGGTGTTGGGACTGCCCAGGTGGTTGAGGAAAGGGACAATGCCCAGACAAGCCAGCGCTGCGCCCGTCAGGTCGGCTCCGTATAGCCGCGGGATTTCTCCGCACTCACGGGCGAAGAGAACGGAAAATTCCAGACCAGTAAGGAAGAAAGGAACCGCGCAACAAAGATATACGAGGGCGAGCCGAACAAAGTTTTCTTTCGAATACATCAACGACACGCGGGAGTGCAGCACGACCTCCAGCGCGAGCATAATGACCACCGCGTTGATAAGGGAAAGTCCTGCCAACAGGGGGCGAGTCTCGAAACTCGCCAGCCTGCTTTTGCCCAGGTAGGCTAGCACTCCACCCACGCCCAGCCCGAGCAGCGCGACTGAGATCGCGAGGAAGGCGAAATGATAGAACAATACAACCGAGAACAGGCGAGTCAACGCAAGTTCCAGCAGCATTGCAGCACCGCTGCTAATGGCTACTCCAGACAAAAGCGCGTAGTCCGCGGTCTTTGAGAGACGAGTCGTCGCCGTTGGCGTGGTCGTTTTGCCGCTCATACCAATTCGGGGTTGCTGCGGCTGAAGGGTTGTCCGAGTCGCACGAGAACAAGAAACGCTATGAGCGGCCTTGGCAGGAAAACCAGCGGAGACGTTCGCGCGTTGCTGTGCCCAAGACCAAATGGTTGACAACCCGAAGGCTGGATTGTTACGAGCATGCTTTGTTTCCCTAGATCGCCCACAAACAGAAAGTCGTTATTATAGACGCCCCCGAACGAGTTTTATCGGTCCTCCTCCAAAGAATTTCACTGCTTGAGCCAAAGCGACATGGATTACAGGTTGCTGCGGTTTCGCGAAAGGCAATCGGAGCAGATATCAACACGCCCGACGTCCGAGGTTTCTTGTGCACACTGACGGTGGTTGCACTGTACCTTCGATTATCTGACGACCTCGTTCACGTCCTATTTCCAGTTGACGCGGTAAACCACGCCGCCCGCGTCGTCAGTTAGGTACATTGAACCATCCGAGGCGAATGCGATCCCCACGGGGCGGCCCATCCAGCGGCCGTGCTTGGTTTCTCCGGGAGCGAGCCAGCCGGTGATGAAGTCTTGGGCGCCGCCTTGCGGCTGGCCTTTGTCGTCGAGTTTTATGCGCACGACTTTGTACCCCGTCGGCACGCTGCGATTCCAGGAACCGTGAAAGGCCACGTAGATGTTGTTGCGATATTCGGCTGGGAACATTGAGCCTTCATAGAAAGCAAGGCCCAGCGGCGCCGAATGGGCCTGCATCTGCGCTTTGGGCTCAAGCACGCTCTGGCAACGGTTGTCTCCCGGGTTGGTGAAATTCGGATCGGGGACGCGGTCGCCGTAGCAGTAGGGCCAGCCAGCATCCACGCCGCCGTTCCCCAGGTCGTAGATCGTTTCGGGCGGCAGATCGTCGCCGAGCCAGTCGCGGCCGTTGACCGTGACCCAAATTGTGTCGGTTTTCGGATTCACTGCCATTCCAACCGCGTTGCGCAGGCCCTTGGCGAAGATCTTCTGGCCCGTACCGTCGGGATTGAACTCCATTACAGCCGCGCGACGCGGATCTTTCTCGATGCAGACGTTGCAGCTCGAGCCGGCTGATACGTACATCTTTCCACCGTGAAACAGAAGAGTGCGGGTCGAGTGACCTCCGCCAGTCGGCAGATCGGTGAGGACCTTTGGATTCGTCGCTTGCAAATGCGCCTCATCCCAGTCGTAGCGGCGGACCTTGTCGTTCTCTGCGACGTAGAGCTTGCCTTGGTAAAACCCAATCCCGTGCGGTTCATTCATCCCGGTCAGAACTTCGACGATGCGCGCGGCTTTGCCCGTATGCTTCGGATCGGGCAATGCCACGACCTTTCCCTCGCCCGATTCGCTTACCAGCAATGTTCCACCAGGCGTGAAGGTCAGCATCCGAGCACCGTCCACGTCGGAGGCAAAGACCGCGATGTGAAAACCGTCGGGCAGTTTGAGATTGTTCAAGTCGAAGGCGGTCTTTTCGGCAGAAGCAGCGGAGGCGAGCAAGAAAAGGAGCAAAGGAAGACGCAAATTGCAGCGCATGCGTAGTGGATGAGCGGAGTCTGGGGAAAGATGCGTAGCGATAGGCTGTAGTGTCTGTGGATCACGCTGCGCCAGTTCAGATGGGAAGAACGACATAGCGTCGCCGATCGCGCTTGGCTGGTTCGGCGTGGGAAACACTTCGTCTCAGACCAAGGTCGCGCAGGCACCGGTTGGTCACAAGATCCCCCCTTGGCGCGGTCTTTTGTAATCAGAGACTTAGCGGGCAATAATATACTTGACTGACTGTTAGCTTTCTGCTAGTCTTGGGCCATGGAAAGCCCACAGACACTTCAAGAGACCATCCAGTTCTTCTCTGATTACGAGAACTGCCGCCAGTTCATGGTATTCGTGCGCTGGCCGGATGGCATTGTCCGCTGCCCGCGCTGCAATTCTGAGAAGGTTTCCTATCTCGAAAAGGCCCGCGTGTATCGCTGCTACGGCAACCATCCTAAGCTGAAGTTCTCGCTGAAGGTTGGCACCGTTTTCGAGGATTCGGCTATTCCCCTTGAAAAGTGGCTTCCCGCCGTGTGGCTTCTGGCGTCTTGCAAAAACGGAATTTCGAGCTATGAGATTTCCGAAGCCCTGGGGGTCACGCAAAAGAGTGCGTGGTTCATGCTCCATCGAATCCGGCTCGCCATACGCAATGAAACTCTCGGCTTCAAAACCAAGTTGGGCGGACCTGAGAGCGAAGTCGAAGTAGACGAGACTTTCGTTGGCGGCAAGAAGAAAAACATGCACAAAGATCGCGCTCTGCGCTACGAGCAAAAAGGCGGAGCACAAGGAAAGACTGTCGTGCAAGGAATGCTGGACCGTGATCTTCGACAGGTCCGCGCCAAGATCGTGGCCGACGTGAAACGCGAGACCCTGCAAAACGAAGTGCTCAAAGAAATCAAATATGGCACTCGCGTATACACCGATGACGCAGTTGCTTACAACGAACTCCGCGCCAACTTCGTGCATGAAGTGGTGAACAAAACCGAGAGCTATGTCAAAGGCCGCGTGCATGTCAATGGGATGGAGAACTTTTGGAGCCTGTTGAAGCGCACCCTGAGCGGGACTTACGTTGCCGTCGAGCCGTTCCATCTCTCGCGCTACATCGACGAACAGGTATTTCGCTACAACAATCGCGCGACGAAGGACAACCCGCTGAGCAATGCGGATCGGTTCCAACTAGCCTTATCGCAGATCGCGGGAAAGCGGTTGACCTATGCCGAGGTGACTGGAAAGGTGGGAGAAACGACCGTTTAACCGCTTTCGCGGGAAGCGTGGGAAGAAGCCCTCGGCTTCCTCCGCATCTTCGCCTTCCGCTCGGCGTCAAGCTGAGCCTTGATTTCATCATGCGGAACTCTGACAAGTTTCCGCATGAAATCTGTGAATTGTCCGAAATCGCCCTCAACATTCTTGGCCGAGTGAGCGGGCTTTTGCGGCATGACAGGAGTAGTGTGCCCTGCCCCACCGCAAAAGTCAACATTCCGTAGCAGACTACGCCCGACTCGTGCATCCGAGGAGAAGTAAGCACAAGTGTATGGCGGCGCTCATTGCCTATTTCGATGAAAGCGGAGTTCACGATAACAAAACCACCGTCACTGTGGCAGGCATGGTTGGCACCGAACAAAATTGGCGGAAGCTAGAAAATCAATGGAGCGCACTACTGCGTAAATCGGGACTCGGGCAAAAAGAAGCTTTCCACGCGACCGCGCTTGAAGGTGGACGTGATCCATTTCACCGCCTTGATGTAATCCGCAGAGGAGCGCTCTACTCACAATTTGTTTCTCTGATTATGCAATGCAGTCTCACGCCGATTTCGTCTGGAGTACTCTGCGATCACTTCATGCGATTCACCGAGGCAGAGAGATCAAGAATGTCGCATGGAAAACCCGATGTGCCATATTTTCAATGCTTGCAGGATTTCTGGATAGAATCGGCTCACTGCGCAGATAGCCTGCCAGACGGTGAACAGATCTTCTATATCTCCGACAATCTGGATGGTGGTTTCAAGACCATCGCTGAAGAATCATTTAACGCCTACAAAAACGACAAGAGCTGGTCGAACAGCAAGCGCCTAGACGACATAATCTTTAGACCTAAGGAAGAATTTCCAGGTCTTCAGGCGGCCGACCTGTTGGCTTATGAATCGAGAACCGATTTTGAAAACAGATTTCACTATCAGTAC